>ERZ1026947.11-NODE-11-length-119835-cov-7.078035_pt1 | contig 119835 bp, 100 predicted proteins | sample MGYA00519568_ERZ1026947 | MGnify/ENA primary metagenome ERZ1026947 (study PRJEB26926, sample SAMN06164744) | human gut metagenome | biome: ENVO:00009003; feature: ENVO:2100002; material: ENVO:00002003 | host: Homo sapiens | place: USA | collected 2012 ...
CGAGATTCGCCTTAGTCTCGTGGGCTCGGAGATGTGTATAAGAGACAGTAACAGATCTGTGCAATATCCAGTTTCTTTTTGCCGCCTTTCAGCGATATGGTGATAAATTCTTTTTCCTGTACTTTTACTCTGTGAAGCGCTCTCCCCATACTTTCCGAAAAAGAGAAATACGAAATAGGCTTCAGCATGTAGTCCAGAGCATTTACCTTATATCCCTGAATTGCATACTGAGGCATATTTGTTATAAATATAATGACGACATCCTTGTCCAGTTCGCGGATTTTTTCGGCGGCTTTCATTCCGTTCAGAAAAGCCATCTCAATATCCATGAGAATAAGATCGTAATCCGCAGAATAATCCGTCACGATATCTTCTCCGTCCCGAAACTCTGTGATCAGAAATTTCAGTCCGTTTTCCTTCTCGTATCGTTTCAGGTGAGTTCGTAACGCTTCCAGATCGTTCGTATCATCTTCCACTGTTGCAATACGAAGCATTTTCATCCCCCGGTCTTCTCTAATGATACTTGTAGTATAACAAGAAAAAGCACAGGAAACAATGCATTTTTTATTCCATATTTTTATTTCAGAGTAAAGGAAATAAAGTCAAAACTTCCTTTTCCTTCAAAGGTAAAGAACAGTGCTTCTCTGCTTCCAGGAACCTTAAGAGGAGCTTTAAATTCTTTGACTTCTCTGCACGGACTGACAGAAATTGATGCCACAGCTTTTCCATTCTCACTGGTACGAACATACAGAGTTCCTTCTGCGCGTCCTTTTACAGCCACACTGATCTCTTTTGTTGCCCTGAGGTCAAAATACTTAAAGCCTGCCAGGGCACCGTCGCACATATTTGCAATGTACTGATCCGGTCCGGACTCTCTGTCTTTTCCATCCTGAGTCAGATATGGACAGTCTTTCTTCGGATGCTTGATCATGCTTAAGAAACGTGTTCCCTTTTTTCCATAAAGGTTGCAGACAATATAGGACGGGTAAGTTCCTTTCCCTTCCAGCGGTCCGCCATTTAAACCGCAGGAGGTCATCTCTGCCTGATAAAATTTTCCGTCTTCGAAACAGATCTCTTCTGCCATCGCCTGACGGGAGGACTGTTTGCGGTTACTGTGTCTGTGATAGAAAACAAAATATTTTCCATTCAGCTCAATGATACTGCCATGTGTATTTCCAGTATCAAATCTTGCATGCTTCACATCCGGCACACCTTCAAGGCCCACATCACCGTTACTTACCAGAATGCCGCCATACTGGAATCCCTTTACCGGACTGTCACTTGTCGCATAGCAGAGTTCATGGCTGTTCATTGTACTGTAAATAAAGTAATATGTACCATCGAATTTACGCATGGAACTTGCCTCAAGAAAAGAATGACCCTCATAAGGTGTTCCGACAGACTCCTTTTCACCTGCAATGCCAATGTATGATGGTCCGTTCAATACGGTCAGCATATCAGAAGGATCGAGTTCAAAACACATCGGTCCATGCTCTGTTGGTTTGGAGCCATCCAGAAGGATCGGGTTTCCTGCCAGTGCAAAGCCTGTGTACAGATACAGTTTCCCGTCGTCATCCATAAAGATGCCCGGGTCAAACTGGAACGGCTCATTCTTCTTACCGATTGCAACGCCATCGCTGTATTTTACGTATCCGTAGAATTCGTATTTTCCTGCCGGCTCGTCACATACAGCTACGGATATCATCTTTGTACCACCCATAAAATAGTACAGATAAAATCTCCCATCCGATCCCTGTACCATATCTGGGGCAGCAAGGCCATTTGTCAGACGGATCCTCGGTGCCGCCGGATCCTGTTCTCTTTTATAAATACATCCTTCGTAACGCCAGTTACCCAGGTCATCTATCGGTGCGGACCAGCAGACATAATCGCCCAGACAGAAATTCAGTCCGTTGAAGATATCATGAGAACCGTAAACGTACACACGGTCTCCTACAACATGTGGTTCTGCATCCGGGACATATTCCCAGCTTGGCATGTATGGATTTACAGCCTGTTTTGTTTTCATATTTTCCCTCCAATTTCACATTTTCAATTTCACAATTCTGATTTCGTAACTCAAAATTTATAGTCTCACTTTTATCGTATCTGCATTGTATCATGATTTTCCGTATCGGATTTCTTTTGAACGTGGTTGGTTTATTTTTCTGCGTGATCTGTGTTTTCCCGAATCTGTCCCGCATATGTTGACCAGAAATAGTTTCGTTTATAACTGTCCGCGGACATCTGTGGAACAAGAATCTCCGCACTGGTGCCATCCAGAAGGTGCTGACCCACGATACATTTCGAAGGATCTTTCTGTTCAAGTACGATTGCCTTAAGACCTGTGCAGCCCGAAAAAGCATAATCCCCGATCTGCGTCACATTCTCCGGAATCACGATCGTTTCTTCGCCCTGATATGCCTCGCTGTCTCTTGCAGTCCATATCCTTGTCTCTGTAGATATATCTTCCCATGTCCTGTGAGGTTTCTCCGGAAGTTCCACATTTACAGTCCTGTCATCGCCAAGCATCGCTTTGATATCCCGGATCAGCTGCACAGTATTTACTTCTTTTCCCGCCTGATTCAGATGAAAATTGGTGTCAAAAAACCATTCCGCTTCCATCAGGCTGTTTTTCGGATTTCCTATAACCGGAAAATCCAGTTTCTGACGCAGGAACACATCATATGATTTCAGATCATCTGCGTCTTCCACTGCCAGCTCGTTTACCGGGCAATATCTGTACCAGACGGCTGCGCCTTTTTTCTCAAGACGCTCTGCCCAGACATTCATATACTCCAGAAATTCCGGCTGCACCACATCTTCTGTAAATCTTACTTTCTGGTTCACATCATAACCGCCCGGAAGTATATTCTCTCTGCACGTATCCAGATTGATATCTCCATAAGTATTAAAGGATTTTTTCTGATATACGCTGTCTGTCGGAGGATTTTTTCCCTTCCATACATAGTTCAGTTTTTCCAGAGCAAATCCCGGGAAATTTCCCAGCATCACTTCAAAATTTTCACTCTTTATATGGCGCAGCATCCCAAAAGCTCCGTCAGCAGCCTGCCACATATATTCTCCATTAAAATAATCTGAAAGCGTCTGCTCACTCTGTTCCGGGGAAAGGATCACAATATCCCCTTCACGAATATACGCTTCGGAAAGATCCATGACCGCCTTCGTCCCAAGTCCTGCATACATGCCAAAGTTGACAACCTCATACGAAGGAAAAATTTCGTCGATCATCTCGCTGTCACAGTCAAAAGCAACGCCGCTGCCGCCAACAAGTACGATTCTCTGTCCCGGAGTTTCCTTTAATCTCTCATATTTACTTTTCAGTTCTCCCATAAACGTATCCCCATACTGTGCAGGCAGTCCAAACCCACAGATCAGGAAAAAAATCTGCTCCACCAGAAGCACTGCCAGCGCAATTATGACAACACGTCTTACTGTTTTTTTATCCATATTTAAAACCTGAAATAAATAAATGCATTTTCACCGCCGGATGCCATCATGCCAAGCCATGAAAATTCAATTACAGTCACTATCACAACAAAACCTGCTGCCGCCAGGCAAAGTCCCTTCCTGGTCTGGCAGTACTTATCAATTTCCTCGGAAATCCGTTCCAGAAGCACCCAGGTAATTCCTGTCGCAAGCAGCCGCAGAATCGCCAGGCCCTGAATGCCAAGAAAACTCATCGTCTCCGAGATTCCACTGCCCAGTGGATTCACAAACGGCTGCAACAAAATCTGCCACGCACCGAAAAGCGAAGGCGCCCGGAAAAACACCCAGGCAATATTCACAAGAAGCATCGTCATAACCCATCCAGCCGCCGGATGCAGAATCCTCTTTTTATCTTTCCTTATCCGCGAGAAGCACATAGCCACAACCATATAGATTCCATGGATCAGTCCCCACACAACAAAATTCCAGGACGCGCCATGCCAGAATCCACTCAACAAGAAAACGATCAGCACATTCCGGCATCTCTTCGCAAATCCTCTGCGGTTTCCTCCAAGTGGAATATATACATAATCCGTAAACCAGCGCGTCAGACTGATGTGCCATCTTTTCCAGAAATCCTGTATGCTTACTGCACGGTAAGGATGCCTGAAATTTTCCATAAGCCGTATCCCCATCATACGTGCCGCACCTCTTGCAATATCTGTATATCCGGAAAAATCACAATAAATCTGAACGGCAAAAAACACGGTTCCCAGAACCGCACCAATCCCACCGGCATCCTGCGGTGCAGCATACACTCTGTCAACATACACAGCCAGATAATCTGCCACGACAACTTTTTTGTAAAATCCCCGGAGCATCAGCCAGAAACCATTCAGCAGATCTACCCGGCTCCTTGTATGTTTTTCCTTCAGCTGTCCGAGGAGATTCCCCGCCCTCTCGATCGGGCCTGCCACCAGCTGTGGAAAGAATGAAACAAACAGAGCATAACTTGCAGGATTTTTTTCCGCAGAAATCTCGCCCCGATATACATCGATCACGTATGCCATTGTCTGGAAAGTATAAAATGAGATTCCCACTGGCGGGACCGAATATTTCAGTCCGGTCAGAAGTCCCAGGCACACAGCCACAGCAAAAATCAGCCAGGTTCTTCTGTGTCTGCCTTTTTCGATAGCAATTCCCGCCAGATAAGTAACCGCCGTTGTAAGCAGAAGCAGCCCTCCCGCCCAGGAACTTTCCCGTATATAGAAAAAGTAACTCACTGCCAGCAGAAAAAGTTCTCTGTGTTTCCACGGAATCTTCCAGTACAGGAGCACCACCACTGGAAAAAGGAAAACAAATGTCAGCGATATAAAATTCATTTTTTCTCCTCCTTCGCAAGCTGTTCTTTCAGATCATGGATCACTTTTTCGGTCCGGATCTGCGCCCCTTCTGTAGATAAATGATTATCTGTCCCATACAGATAGATTCCTGTATATAAAGAATCCTCAAGTTCAGAAATAACAGGAACATGCAGCTGACTCTTAAAATATTCATGCAGGCGGGCTCTTTCCTCCTGCGTGCTGTCTTTTGAAAGTGCATATTTATTTCTGGGTGAATAGGTAAAATAAACTTTTATTCCCTGATCCATAAATTTCTGAAACTCTGCATTCGCAGAATCGATATACGTTTCTTTCGGAAAGGCGTTTACTGTATAATTTACCGGAAGTCCGTAAATCGGTTTTTCACTCGTGGAATTCGGGCGATATACGACATAATCCCCATACTCATTGTAACTTGGTTCCTCCACTTCATTTCCATCCTCATCATAATCTGAAGCACAGACATCGTAATTTTTTCGTTCCATATCCTGTCTTGCTGTCTGGTATGCAGAAAAAGCTGTAAAGACCTGTGCATATTCCCTGAGGTCTAAATCGGCAAATGCATCATAATTGGATTCCATCATGGCAAATGTCGCATAATCCAGTTCCTTCTGATAACAGAACTGCCTGTTTGCCGCATCAAATTCCGGAGAGTCCAGAAGAATATCTCCCTCCTTCATGCAGGACCGGATCAGTTCAAGCTGCGGAAGTGCCGGTGAGTAAGCAAAAACTCCCATATTGACCACCTCATAATCAGGAAAAGCCTGATCGAGCATCGCACTGTCGTATCCAAATCTCGTCGAAGAACCGGAAAACAGGACAATCTTCTTTTTGTCCTTCAGACTCAACAGACGATCGTATTTATCCTGAAAGGTATCGAAATAATTTCCACTGTAAGCTGGAGCCTCGATCGAATTGATATGCAGGGTACGAAGCATATCGCAGTCCTGAAATGCATAATCGCTGATTTTCTCCAGATCATCGTAGATATACAGCTGTTCCAGTCGACTGTTCCTGAATGCCCACTTTTCAACTTCATGAATCCCAGGTGAAAGGATCACGGTTTTGCACTCTGTGTCTGCAAAAGCCTGTTCCCGGATGGTTCGCACTGGAAAACCCCCAAGGCTGGACGGAACGCAGATCTGCTGTGCCTTTCCGATATAGCTGGTTATGACTGCAAAGCCTGACACTTTTTTGTATACAAAATCTGCCTCGCCTGTCCAGGGAATCCATTGTGCATACAGCACAAGTCCTTCTTTCCATTCGGTCCGGCTTCCGAGCCCCACTGCCTGTCCGGTTCCATCGGCTCTGGTATTCCATCCAAGCAGTGTGTATCCATCTCTGGCAAAAAGATCCGTTCCGGTCGAAGTATTGATCCGCTGATGTGTACCGCGGTAACAGATACTTACTCTGTCTGAATCTCCTGAAATGTTTTGTCCGCCATTGGCATCATAGACAATCTCATATTTTCCTTTTTCGGCCTGAATGCAGATACTCTCTGAATAATTTACTTCATGCAAAACAAGATTTACTGTTTTTCCATCATCCTCTTTTGTTATTTCGGTCTCGCCATGATAATCTGTGCCAAGAAACTGCCAGTTATCATCCAGCGTGATCGTAAAGCTCACATCACTTCCAGATTTTATTGTTCTGGCAGGATCTGTTACATGGTAGCCTTCTCCGGCTTCCAGAACGATATGACAGAGATTTTCTTTCTCCGTGTTTTTCTGACCGCATCCGGACAGTCCTGCTATCAGCAGAAGAAGGAATATCCCAGATGCCATTTTCAATTTTCTTTTGCGCATGAATCAAATTCCTCCTTCCATTTCTGACTTAAACTGACTGGCGGTCTTCCGGCATATTCAAGGCACAGTTTCACACTTACTAACCTTATATATACCAGAAGACCGCCTCATTGTAACAGCCCTTTTAGGCTCTTTATTTATTTGTTTTTTCTCGCTGCAATTGCTTTCTGCTCTTCCGTCAGATCCTTCTCTATTGTAAAGAAGAAGATCAGAACTGCACAGATCACATAAGCAATTGTCTCTACCCAGATATATCCGACAGAGATTGCTGTCTGTGCTGCAGCTGTCTGTGCCGCAGTACCAAGTGCGATATCTGCTGCCTGGTCATATCCACTGGCATTTAAGATCGCACTGAAAATAGAGTTGCATACAGGAGTTGCAGCTACCATGATGGAGCTGTAGATAGACATTGTCAGTCCATCTGTACGGATTCCGGATTTGTATTCGATATGGTCGATAACATCCGCAAGCATTGCAAGGATCATGTAGCATGCCGGAGCGGATCCGAGACATTTAAGCGCGACGCCAATTGCTACAGGAACGATCTGTCCGTTACCCATAATAGCGATTACACCGCCGACAGATCCCAGAAGCATGCCGACCATACATACGATACGTTTTCCAAATTTGTTGCAGAGAGGTACGATCACCACTGCTGCCACAGCCATCGGAACCGCACCCATGATGCTCAGGAGTGACTGTGAAGCGCCCCATGCATCTGCTGTACCGAAGAAAGTATTGTCCATTACCCACTTACAGAAATAAGTCATTGAGCCATTTTTCATCGCGCCGCTCCACTGGAATCCCATGTAGAACAGCATAACGATCCACCACATTTTTTCACTGGCAACTGCAGAAAGCTGTTCTTTCAGAGAAGCAGTTTTAACCTTTGCTTCCTCTGTTGCTCCCTCAGACATCTGTTCTTCTGTTACACGCTCACGTGTAAACTTGAACTGTAAGAAGATCGTCAGTGCAGAGAAAATGGCGATCGCAGTCATAGCTACAAACCACAAATGCTGATTTTCTTTCAGGGCGAAAGAAACCAGGATCGGAAATACCATGGAACCTGCACCCATAACGGCAAGTCCTGCCACATTGGTAAAGGAAGCCAGGGCTCCTCGCTGCTTACTGTCTCTTGTAGATACAGGGATCAGTGTGGAGTTTGCTGTATTATAGATCGGATAAGCGACTGCATAAAACAGGTTGTACGCGATCGCGATCCATACCATCTTGGCAGTTCCCTCAAAAGGAACTACAAACATCAGAACAGAGGCAATAGACAGGGTCAGTGCGGACAGAAGGATCCACGGTCTTGCCTTTCCTGCCATTGTTCTCGTGCGTTCAATAAGCTGACCTACGATCAGGTTTGCCGCCACGATCAGGATGGTCGAAAACAGCTGTAAGGTTGTCAGAAATGTCAGGTTCAGTTTCAGGACATCTGTAAAATAGTTCTGAAGGATACTGGTAAAGATACCGGAAGCCAGAAGTGCTCCGAACGGTCCGATAAAATATCCGATCAACATCTCCGGAAGTTTTACATCATCTGATTTGATCCTGGAACCGGTCAGGGGACCGTTCCAGAAATCTTTCTTTGTCTTGCTCATAAAATCAATCCTTTACTACTTTGAAGAAGGAAGAAATAATTGTACATATCAGAGCAGCCGCGCACACGATCATTCCAATGATTGCACCCTTTAAATCCGCCATATTCTGAGCGTTGTTCTCAAAAGTCATGATCGATCCGATCGCAGCGATCCTGCTGCTGATAAACTGAATCAGTGCATATGCTGTCAGTACACCACACGCTACTGGAAGGATATCCAGAACCGGTTTTGCTCCCATTCTCATAGAAGCTGCGATCATAACGATCTCAAGGATCGCAGCTGCAGCCAGGCAGGCTACAACCGCATTGTTAACGCCACTGTTTATAAAATAATTTGTTTTGCAGTTCATCATGTACAGAACCAGTCCTGCAACAGTCACAAGAGCAGTGATTACACTTAAGACCAGTCCTGCGCCCATTTTTTTCTTTTCAGCCATAGTTTCGTTTTCCTCCTTACTGCTCTTTCTTTTTCAGTCCAAGCAGATACATTGCTGCACAGAGTACAGTCAGTACACCGAATCCAACGCGAAGACCTGTGATCAGGTTATCGTACCATGTATTCAGTTTTTCAATATGTGTAGTAGTTGCCATGCCATCCATTGCATTGGAATTTGCAAGTGCATAGTTCTGATACAGCATTGCCTGTTTCAGGTCTGTCAGAAGTTCTTCACTCTTGCTTGCATTCTCTACACTCCAGTATGGCCATACTGCTTCTACTGCTGCCATTGTGTTATCACCGGTGTTACATGTCATGGTTACACCATTATGTACTGCCATGCGGATCTTTGTATAAGTCGGATCCTGAATGAAGTCCTCAGACATCAGACCCTTGAATCCCCATTCTTTACGAACGATGTTCAGAAGCAGTCCGGTATGTGCATTACTTGTCACACAGCCGACACGGTTGTATGCAGTCATTACAGCAAGCGCATTTGCATCTTCGATACAGGACTGTACACCACGCAGTTCATTTTCACGGGCAGCCTGCTCTGTCATAAACTCGGCAATACCTGTACGGTTGATTTCAGTGTCATTGAATGCCAGATGTTTCGGTGCGATCAGTACGCCATATTCATGTCCGGCTTCGATGATTGCTGCACCCTGACCAGCTGTCAGAACTGCATCTTCAGAGAAGTACTCGTGGTTACGTGCATTGTAAGGTGTACGATGAAGGTTTGTTCCAACGCCCCACCAGATTGCTGTGTTTGCCCACAGAGAATAGTTACCGATTACTTTGCCCCATTCTTCTGCCAGCTGTTTGCTGAATGTCTGACCAATTACAGTTTCAACTGCCATAACACCCATTTTGTAATCACGGTTCGGATCATCCTCTGCGATCACGCATGGATCTCCTGTGGAATCGTCTGAGTTTGCATACTGTCCCAGCGGATAGGAGTTGAATCCGTTCGGTCCGTCGTTCTGGATAGCTTCCGGAGAAGTGATAGATTCGATCGTTTTTGTACTGGTTCCGCCAAGTCCTGTACGAATCAGGCATTCTTCCAGAGTGATCTGATCCATCAGATCATCCCATCTTTCATCTGTAATATCGTCTACTCCTTTGAGGTTAGCCAGAGTCATTCCATTGTCTGCACCAAAGGTTACAGAAGACGGATCTCCGTTTGCTTCGATATCACTGTAGTCATCAGCCATAGTACTGATCATTTCGTTTGTAGCTGTCAGGTCTTTGTATGTTTCCGGCCAGGTTCCTTCCCAGTCATTTCTGCTGAGATAAGTAACTGTGTCTTCCATCCAGTTGTTCAGATCTGCATCCTGGAGCTGATTTTCTACTGGTGTACCATTTAAGGTTACAGCGAAGGAAGAAGAATCAAAATCGCCAAGTTCCCATGTCTGTACGTTGTCTTTATTTCCGTCAACTTTCTGATCCTGTGCGGCAAGGACATTGTTTACAGCCTCATGTGCACCGTTTCCAACAGTGAAGTAATAAGTTCCGTTGTCCAGGATCCAGTTACCGGTTGTACCTGCTTCGTTATCACAGGTGCTGTCCCAGCTTGCCATATCCTGTGCATCTGCTGTGATGGTAACAGTCTGGCTTTCTCCTGGCTCGATCATATCTGTTTTTTCATAATCCAGAAGCTGAACTGCTGATTTTTCTACTTTGTTCTCTATGTCATAGTCTGTATAAGGAACAGAAGTATAAAGCTGTACAACATCTTTACCTGCAACATCACCGGTATTCTTAACCTCTACCTCAGCAGTTACCGTTCTGTTCTCAAGGTCTACATCTACACTCTTGAGAGTCTGTTCGAAGGTTGTATAGGAAAGACCATATCCAAATGGATAAGATACTTCATTATCATAATCCCATGCTTTTCCTGTAGAACTTCCTACGGTTGCATCTGCATTTCCCTGTCCAAGTACAGTGTCTGCATATCTGGTTTCGTAATATTTATATCCTGTATAAATACCTTCTGCTTCAACTTCTTCTGCATTGATATTTACAGTCGGATCTGCATTGATCCACTCATAATTTCCGAAGTTCTGTGCTGCCGGTGAGTTGGCATTTGTTACAGCATAGGTATCTGTCAGATGACCGGACGGGTTTGCCTCTCCAGAAAGAATATCTGCAACACCATAGAAACCATAGCCTCCCGGAAGACCTACTTCCAGGATAGCGTCTACGCCGTCATTGTTTTTGATCTCATCAATCTCCATTGCGTTTGCATTGTTCAGCATAACGATGACTTTACCGCCGTTGCTTTCTTTTGCTTCAACTGCAGCATTGATCAGGTCACGCTCATCATCACTTAATCCAAGCGGATCGGTCTGGTTCAGATCCTGAGATGCATCTACGCCGTCCACACCCGGAAGGTAAGTTCCGTTCTCTGTAGAGGAACGTCCGATCGTTACCAGCATGACATTGTAATCATCCATAGATTCTTTCCACTGGCTGTCTACACTGTCCATTGTTTCCTGTGAAGGCTCTTTGCTTGCAAATACGCCGTCTGTTGCAGGTGCTGTAATGTGGTAGTATTCTACGATATTTCCCCACATATTAACCTCTGTCTTGAACTCTGATTCCAGACTCTTGTACAGATTCTGAAGGTCTTCATTGATGCTGAATCCTTTTGCAGCTAATGCTTCAACAAAGTCTACAGTATCTGCATCTGTTCCTTCATTTTCAGTCAAGGAACTTCCCATGTCACCGCCCTGTATCGGATAGTAGCTGGAAAATCCAAGAAGGGACAGCTTCTGTGTCTCATCTTTTGACAGCGGAAGTGCATTATTCTCGTTCTTTAACAGAACAGTTCCTTCCTCACTCATACGTTCTCCGAGATCCTCGATGGACTCCAGAAGTTCTGTAGTGCTGGAATAGTCAGACTTATATGTATACAGATCCTCGTCTGTACTGTCTGTTACCATAGCACTGCTCTTGGTTCCAAGAAATTTGTCGATGTCTGTACGATAGCTGTCTACTACAGGTCCTGCCGCAACAGAAACGGTCAGAAGAGACGCTGTAAGAGTAGTCATACCACGCCAGATATTTTTTCTGCTCATGATTTTATCTCCTTTCTTTCCCTGAAATATGGGTAAGCCTCATCGCTCAAGTGCTTCCATAATTTCCATGACCTAAATTTAACATAAATCCCAAAAACGCTCCCATTTTTTTCGCAGACTGCACTTTTTCAGCCGTAAATGGGAGCGTTTTTTTATTGAATTTTCACAAGCAAAATTTTTCAAGGAATCTTGCACAAATTGTGATATTTGTTTTTGTCTATATTGCCTATATGATAATTTATTTCTGTGTTGTTACCGGAATCTCACATGTATATGTTTTTTCTTCATCAGAGACCGTGATCTTCACGGATCCGCTTTCTCCGGCACGGACTACAGCCATCGCCTCACCATAATAAGTATCGACGGTATCCTGTGCATAGTTACCTTCCACATAGGAGCAGGCACTTCCCAGACCTTCAAGCGTAGCATTCTCTACTGTAACTTTCAGGTGATGTTTTTCCATCGGTTTCCAGATTCCGTTAAAGTCTCCGTACTGCAATGGAACAAACAGCAATCTGCCCGCTTCCACAGTTTCCTGTTCCGGTTTGATATGAAGCATGGTTTCTTTATTTGCTGTCATCAGTGTCTGGCGGTTGATCTCACGTCCGTTCTTATCATAGGAAACTGCTGTAATCTCGCCATCCTCATATGGAATGTGGAATTTAGTCCTGCATTTTTTTACTTTGCCACGTGCAGCTTTCTTTCCATTGACCAGAAGCTCCACCTCTGCTGCCCTTGCAAAAACTTCTACTTCAGCTTTTTCTCCGGCACATCCTCGCCATGACCAGCTCTCCAGTGCTTTGGTCAGAGCCCATCCTGTCAGGTTCAGGTTTTCTTTCTGATAAACAGGTTTCACGGCGATAAACGGACCTGTTTCCCGTTCAAAAGCAACTCTTGTGTAAGCTGCCTCTGCACGCGGCTTTCCAAGAAGGTCGATTCTTCCGTTATTTCCAGTCATTCTTGTATGCGGCATCTTGCCTTTGTATTCTTCGTATTCAGCTGCACCGTCTCCGGTCTCTCCGATATATTCCCATCCTGACCAGACAAAATCTCCCAGGATCCGCTTATTCTTCTTGGCAATTTCCCAGAAACTGTATGCATCCTTGCAGAAAGTCTCTGTACCGAGGATCAGACGTTTCGGGTATTTCTTCAGGTCATGTTTGTAGCGGAAAAGTCCGTAGTTGTATCCTGCGATATCCATGTTCGCATATGCATCCTTTGTTTTCCAGTCACATGGCGGGAGGGTCGCACCGATCTTCATGAAGTAATCTCCGACCAGACAGGCAAGGGTATTATAAAATTCACTTCCTACTGGTTTCTTCTTCTCTTTTTTCTCTGCTTCCTGCTTTGCAGACTGGGCGCTTTTTTCTGCCTTATCATCACTGTAAACGCCCATTCCCATAGAACTTAAGAAGTTAAAGAAAATGTTGATCCCGCAGGTTACTGGTCTGTGCGGATCCAGTTTATGAAGGTAAGAAGTCATTCTGCCGGTGAGTTCGATTCCTTTTTTCTGTGCAGTCTCTGCAACTTCATTTCCCGTAGAATACATGATAACAGACGGATGGTTGTAATCTTTCTCCACCATATCCTTGAGGTCCTGCTGCCACCATTTCGCAAGGTAATTCACATAATCATATTTTGTCTTATGGATATACCAGACATCGACATATTCATCCATCACCAGCATTCCCAGACGGTCGCAGGCATCCAGCATATCCTTAGAACATGGATAATGAGACGAACGGATCGCATTATAGCCATTCTCTTTGAGGATACGGATTCTGCGCTCCTCTGCCTCCGGATACGTGCAGGCACCCAGCACACCATTATCGTGATGCACACAGGCACCACGGAGGATTTCTCTCTTACCATTGATCGTAAGGCCTTTTTCCGGGCTCCATTCAAGAAGTCGGATTCCAAATGTTTCCTCTACAACATCTTCTCCAAATGTTGCACGCAGAGTATAAAGATTTGGATGCTTACAGTCCCAGAGTTTTGCGTTCGGGATCTCCATACGGAAAACCGACGGGTGTCCATCATTTTCTATTTCTTTTGTAAGAACATTTTGCTCTTTGTTCAGGATTTCAACTTTCACCATTCCCGGGCAGGAAGTCTTGATTTCTACTTCGATCACTGCCGGGGCATAGCTTACTGTATGGATCTTGATTCCATTGACCGGAATGTACTTCTTATCGCCTGTCCAAAGATATACCGGACGATAGATGCCGGTTCCGGAGTACCAGCGGCTGTTTGGCTGATCAGAATTTCGTGCGATCACACGGATCTCATTCTGTGCCTCATATTTCAGAAGCCCTTCTGTATCTACATAAAAATTTGTATAACCATACGGTCTGTATGCTGCTTTTGTTCCATTAATATAAACTTCCGCATTGTGATAAACACTCTCGAATTCAATGAGAACTTTTTTGCCGCTGTACTCTGATGGCACAAAAACATGTTTCGTATATTCGTAATCGCCGCCCAGATACCAGCCGGAGTTTCCCTCACTGACACTTTCCTCAGTACGCGGCTCACTCCGCATCGCATCATGCGGAAGTGTCACAGAATACGGTTCCTCATCTCTGGTAAGGCATCTGCATGTCCAATTTCTGTTAAAATCTATTTTTTTCATATCAAATCTTTACCCTTCTTGTTTCTCCTCTGACCAGAGAAAATTTTTGTTCACCGAGTTCCAGAACTCCACCGTCTGCAGCCGGTGTCACTTCCAGATATTCTCCATCCCAGAGCAGTCGGACTGTTCCATGGCTTCCCACCGGGAGTGTGCAGTCCAGTTCTGTAAAATACTGCATCTGTGGTTTTAATACATAAGTCGTCTCTTCTCTGTTTACGAGATCCAGTCCGGCAAAATATTTTGCCAGGAAATAGATCGGGCTTGCTGCCCATGCATGACAGAGGCTCTTGCCAAAATGATCACCGTACATGTCGTACTGTTCTTCCTTCGGCACAGACGGATCGTACTCTTCCCAGAAGGTAATTGCTCCAAGATCCAGCATGCCGCCCCAGTAGGAACGGATCTTGTCCAAAACTTCGGTCAGTTTTCCCATCTGGCACAGTACATCCAGTTCGAAGAAGTTAAAATATGGTGTTGTGATCGCCGGGATCTCATCGTTTTCGAGTACGTTTGTGAGGATTTTTTCCTGCTTATCCTTATCTGCGATAGCAAATAATACAGCAAAAATATTTGCATGTCTTGTCACATTTCGTTTCCCGGAAGTAAAAGAATCGATGTACGCACCTTTTTCCTCATCCCAAAAAAACTCTTCAATGGCAGCAGCCAGTTTCTCATACTCCTGTCTGTAAGCACTTCCGTCCTTGCCAAGCTTTTCGCTGATCTCTGCCATCACACGGAAGCATGCCGCATAAAGCATCTGTTCTGCACAGAGCGGGCCATCTTTGTCCATGTCTGCCCAGTCGATATAAATCCAGTCTTTTTCCTTTCCGATCAGGAAACCGTGTTCATCGCGTCTTCCATTGCAGAATTCCATAAGGGAAACCATCTTTGGATAAACCAGTTCCAGAAAATCCCTGTCACCGTATCCTTCATTGTGATAATTCACCCCCAGAAGCCACAGAAGAGAATAGTCTACGATCGTATTGATATGTCTCGTCATCGGGTCATTGCCGCGCAGTGCCAGAATCGTTCTCTGGTCGATATCTGCATCTGCCATCAGATAACGATTTACAAAAAAGCTCTGGTATGCATCTCCCGACCAGATCCATTTGTCACGTTTGGCACCATCAATAAAAAAGATGCCGCTGCAGAGGCGGAATGTATGCTCTGCCACAGACCAGATCTGGTTCAGGCGTTCCTCTCCGCAGTGGAATGCAGCTTTCACCGGAATGTCGACATACTGATGATTTGCTTTCAGTATGATCTCTCCCGGTTTGCAATCCGGAATGTATGCAAAATGTACTGCACAGCAAGGACATTTGCCAGTCTCCTTGTCCGGCTGCCAGCTATAGTAGCAGTTTACAGGGTCGATTGCCTCTTCTCTGGATTCGCCACAGCAGATCAGTATCGGCTGATATCCGTTTTTGAACTCTGCTTCCAGAACTGCATTCAGCTCTGTCTCAAATTCATAGAGCGTTCCGCCGTTGTATTCTGTTACGTTGACTGGTTCATATATTTTCTCGCTGTATTCCCAGACTGTCGGATTCTGTTCCGGTCTGGTGAAATATCTGCTTCTTCCTGCCGGCTGCGGTTCCTGATCATAATCTTCTGCTATCCAGCCTTTGTCTGAACAGATCACATCACCTTCTACATAAATACATGGAAAAGCCTCAATACATCCTGCGTGAACAGCGATTGCAACTTCTCCCGGTCCACAGGTGATCTTTTTTCCAAATGGGTATTTCTTTTCTCCTGCCAGTACATGCCCGATTGCATTGGAATATACAGTAAAGGAAGTTTCTTTTTCCAAATGATAAGTACGGCGAAAAGCCACACGGTTGCGGAATCCTTCGCTTTTCCAGAAAGCCGGCCAGCCAAAGCCTCTCTCCACACGGCTGAAATTCTGCTTCATTCCATGATATAATTCAAAATCTCCCGGATACCAGATCCAATAACTTTTGCTCATTCCCGATTCCTCCAAATCTTGTTTGTTTTCATCATATATTTTCTACTTTAACTATACGGGCTGTCCACGCTTAAAGTCAAACACAGTTGACGTTCAAAAAACAGCTGTTCACGCAAGGCAGGGGCAGCCCGGATTTCTGTTGGAAACTTAAGCATTCTATGATAGACTGGATCTTAAAAAAAAGTAAATCTATATAAAAGAAAAGAGGGATTTTTATGGGTGAGATCATTGAGGAATTTTTTAACGGATACTGTCGGAATTTTGACATGACACAGACTGTAATCTGTGAATTCGAGCAGTTTCCAGAGGGGCTTCGTCTTCTTGATTCAAGCTGCGAATACGGGGTCTGTCAATACAGCAAAGACTGCACTCTCATGAAACAGGCACTTGCCAGGGAAAAAGAATGATCTGGACACACTACACAAAAACAGCCGGAAGCTTAACTGCTCCCGGCTGTCTGTTTCTCAAATATTCAGTTAATCCCATCCACCATATTCCTGAATGGTTTCTTCGACTCTTCTTCTGACCTCTGCTGCGATCTCTGTTGATTTCATATCCTTGTATTCGTCATAGCACATCGGTTTCAGGAAATGTACCTGAACGGTCAGCGGAGCCGCTGAGCCTGTGTCAAACGCCTTGTAGGTGTCGATCAGTGCTACCGGAACGATCGGGCATCTGGCTTTCATAGCTGCCTTGAAACTTCCCCCCTTAAATTCCTGCGGATGGTTTCCATTCTTGCTTCTGGTCCCCTCCGCAAAGATAAGATAATTGCGACCGCTCCTGACTTCCTTCGTGACATTGAGGATTACCTGCATGGACTGTCTGATATCCTCTCTGTCCATGATAAAAGCCTTCATACAGGTAAATACCTGCTTCAGAAATGGAACATTACCCACTTCTTTCTTGGCTACAACAGAAAACGGCACCGGGCAGGCATCCAGGATCGCCAGAACGTCATACAGTCCCTGATGATTCGGATAAAACATAAATCCATTCTCCGACGGAATATTCTCTACTCCGTAGGACTTGATCGTAATGTTTCCGCCTGTATTCGCCTTGCAGTCGATTTTCTTGAGCAGCGCATAACGCTTTTCTTCCGGATAATCATCCACATGTCCCGCATACCAGTTCAGCATAAACCATCCATAAGGCACAAAGAAAAGATTTCGTAATACCATCATTATGATTCTTTTCATGCTACACCTCCCCAGGATCCTTTTAACTTAATTTTGAAGCGATTTTTTCTTCGTATCCTGGATTCTTCTTGATAAATTTATCGTAGGCAACGGTGTATTCCTGATATGCATCTGTCTTCATGAACAGCGCATATTTCTCTGCTGCCTGTTTGTTCATATCATTGGTAACATCTGATGGTGCAAGTATATAGTACTTATTGTCATCTTTTTTCTGAGTCATATAAGTACTGATGCACGGATAGCTCTGTCCGTCCTTGAGTACCAGATCATACGTAATATATATAAATGCATAATTACCATCCTGGTATATCTTATCGCACTTGTTGATCTGGATCTTCTCCGGAGAATGCGCTGCAAAATACTTGATATTTGCATCTATCTCTGCCTGAAGATTGTCATCTGCCTTGGTCACTCCATAGCATTTCTTAATCTTATTTTCATTGCCGCTCTCGTAGGATTCGATCAGGGCTTTGACAACTCTTTCCGGTGTTTTGTGGCTGATACCGCAGCTTCTCACAGCAAAAATGATCGCTATGAGCAAAATTACAAGCACTGCGCCTCCCGCAATATACTGTACGGGAATATCCATCTTTCTGGATCTGCTCTTCTTTTTGCTTCTGGAAGTTCTGGGACTGGTTGACTTACTGCTGCCATTTACCTTGCGCATGCCAGTCCTTGAACTTCCCGTTCTTTTTGTTTCGAGTGCAGATCTTCTGATGTTGGATTTTGAATGTCCGGTCTTTCGGCGGCTTTTGGTATTCTTACTGCTCCTGGCAGCAGTTTTGCTGCCGCTGTTTAATGTGACATATTCCTTCTCCATGATGATCTAACGTCCCCTTTATTCTTCCGTGCTCTCCTGTACTTCATCATTTGCTTCGTTTACAGGTTCTTTTGCTGTCTGCTGATTCTCTTTGTCTTCTTCTTTCTCTCTGACTTTCGCAAAGCTTGCAACGGTCACTCCTTTGGAAAGATTGATCAGTTTTACTCCTGAGGTAATTCTTCCCAGAATAGAAATATCAGCGCACTGCAGACGGATAATAATTCCCTCTGTGGTGATCATCATGATCTCATTTTCTTCATTTACAGCTTTTGCACCGATAACATTGCCTGTCTTCTCAGTGATCTTGTAGCACTTCACGCCCTTACCGCCTCTGTTCTGGCAGGTGAACTCACTGATGGAGGTTCTCTTGCCCATACCGTTCTCAGAAACAACAAGGAGATAATATCCCTGCGTGTTAAGCTGCATAGCTACAACTTCATCACCATCCAGCAGATTGATACCGCGAACCCCCATGGAAACTCGGCCTGTGCTTCTTACATCTGTTTCTTTGAAACGGATGCACTGGCCATATTTGGTTACCAGGATAACGTCCTTCTTATCATCCGTTGCCTTTACTTCGATCAGTTCATCATCATCGCGAAGTGCGATCGCTGCAAGACCTACTTTGCGGACATTTGCATAATCCTGGATCGGAGTTTTCTTGACGAGTCCCTTACGGGTTGCCATCATCAGGTAATGTCCCTCTTCGAACTTGCTGATCGGGATAACTGCTGTAATGCGCTCTCCCGGCATCAACTGCAGAAGATTGATAATCGCAGTTCCTCTCGCAGTTCTTCCTGCTTCCGGAATCTCGTATGCTTTAAGACGGTATACACGGCCTGTATTGGTAAAGAACATCACATAATGATGCGTGGTCGTCATCATCAGTTCTTCGATATAGTCATCGTCCAGTGTCTGCATGCCCTTGATTCCTCTGCCGCCTCTGTTCTGGCTGCGGAAGTTGTCTACGGTCATACGTTTAATATAACCAAGTTTGGTCATTGTGATAACTGTATTTTCTCTCGGGATCATATCCTCCATGGAGATGTCATATGCATCAAATCCAATGGCAGTTCTTCTGTCATCGCCATATTTCTCAGCAATTGCAAGGATCTCCTCACGGATGACACGGAGAAGCGTATTTCTGTCTGCAAGAATTGCCTGTAATTTGCGGATCCTCTCCATTAATTCTGCATATTCTGCTTCCAGCTTCTCTCTTTCCAGACCGGTAAGAGCCCTGAGACGCATATCTACGATCGCCTGCGCCTGAACATCTGTCAGTTCAAAGCGATCCATTAATTCCTGTTTTGCGATCTGAACGTTTCTTGCGGCACGGATGATACGGATAACTTCATCGATATTGTCCAGTGCTTTGAGCAGACCTTCCAGAATGTGCGCACGTTCCTGTGCTTTGTTCAGGTCGTATTTGGTTCTTCTTGTCACTACATCTTCCTGATGTGCAAGATACTGCTTAAGCATCTCCGGAAGAGTCAGTACCTTCGGCTGAAGGCTTCCGTTTACGGAAACAAGGCAAAGCATGATCACGCCAAAAGTATCCTGAAGCTGTGTATGCTTATAAAGCTGGTTCAGGACAACATTTGCATTGGCATCCCTGCGGAGGTCGATGCAGATTCGCATTCCCTCACGGCTGGAGTGATCATTCAGGTCTGTGATTCCGTCAATCTTCTTGTCGCGGACAAGTTCTGCGATCTTTTCGATCAGACGGGCTTTATTTACGAGGTATGGAAGTTCTGTGACGATAATACGTGATTTGCCATTTGGCAGTGTCTCGATATTTGTCACCGCACGGACACGGATCTTGCCGCGACCGGTACGATATGCTTCCTCAATTCCTCTTGTTCCAAGGATCGTTGCTCCTGTCGGGAAATCCGGTCCTTTGACGATCTCAAGAAGTTCCTCGATCGTTGTCTCTCTGTCTTCCTCGATAATGTTGTCAATGATCTTGACAACTGCATTGATAACCTCTCTTAAGTTGTGTGGCGGGATATTTGTCGCCATACCAACTGCGATACCGGAAGTACCGTTTACAAGAAGGTTCGGATAACGGGACGGAAGTACAACCGGCTCCCGTTCTGTCTCATCAAAGTTTGGCTGGAAATCAACGGTATTCTTGTTGATATCAGCAAGCATCTCCATGGAGATCTTGCTCAGACGAGCCTCTGTGTATCGCATCGCAGCAGCACCGTCACCATCCACGGAACCGAAGTTTCCATGACCATCTACCAGCGGATATCTGGTAGACCAGTCCTGTGCCATATTTACAAGTGCTCCATAGATAGAACTGTCTCCATGAGGGTGATATTTACCCATGGTATCACCGACGATACGGGCACATTTACGATGCGGCTTGTCCGGACCGTTGTTCAGTTCGATCATGGAATACAGAACCCTTCTCTGTACCGGCTTCAGACCATCTCTTACATCCGGAAGAGCACGTGAGGCGATAACGCTCATGGCGTAATCTATATAAGATTTCTCCATGGTCTTCTGCAGATCCACCTCATGGATTTTGTCAAAAATATTGTCTTCCATTTTTTATTCTCCTAGATATCCAGATTTTCTACAAAACGTGCATTTTCTTCAATAAATTCACGTCTTGGTTCAACTTTGTCACCCATAAGAGTGGTAAAAGTCAGATCGATCTCAGATGTAGCAGATTCGTCCATTGTTACTTTGAGAAGGATTCGTTTCTCCGGATCCATGGTTGTCTCCCAAAGCTGCTCTGCATCCATCTCTCCAAGACCTTTGTAACGCTGGATCTTGTTGTTATTATCACGTCCGATCTCCTCAAGGATGCGGTTCAGTTCCGCATCATCGTAGGCATACCAGACTTTCTTGTTTTTTTCTACCTTGTACAGCGGCGGCTGTGCCAGATATACATAGCCCTGCTTGATAAGTTCCGGCATGAATCTGTAAAGGAAAGTCAGAAGAAGTGTCGCAATATGTGCGCCATCGACATCGGCATCGGTCATAATGATGATCTTGTGATAACGCAGTTTGCTGATATCAAAGTCTTCATGGATACCTGTTCCAAAAGCTGTGATCATTGCCTTGATCTCTGCATTTCCGTAGATTCTGTCAAGACGTGCCTTCTCAACATTGAGGATCTTGCCTCGAAGCGGAAGGATTGCCTGTGTCGCACGGTTTCTCGCTGTCTTGGCAGAACCGCCTGCGGAATCTCCCTCTACGATATAGATCTCGCAGTTCTTCGGATCCTTGTCTGAGCAGTCCGCAAGTTTACCCGGAAGTGACATTCCATCGAGTGCGGATTTCCTTCTGGTAAGGTCACGTGCTTTACGTGCTGCTTCTCTTGCTCTCTGTGCAAGAACAGATTTCTCAACAGTAGCCTTGGCTACAGATGGATTCTGCTCAAGGAAAATTTCAAGCTGCTTGCTGACAACAGAGTCTACGGCGCCTCTCGCCTCACTGTTGCCAAGTTTCTGTTTTGTCTGGCCTTCGAACTGTGGTTCTTCGATCTTGACACTTACGATCGCAGTCAGACCCTCACGGATATCATCACCGCTTAAGTTCGGTTCACTGTCCTTGAGAAGTTTGTTCTTTCTCGCATAATCGTTAAAAGTCTTGGTAAGTGCATTACGGAAACCAACGATATGTGTACCGCCCTCCGGTGTATTGATGTTATTTACAAATCCATAGCTGTTCTCTGTATAGGAGTCGTTGTGCTGCATCGCAACCTCAACAGAAACGCCGTCCTTCTCTCCCTCACAGTAAATAACCTCTGGGTACAGAGGTTCTTTACTCTTGTTCAGATATGTTACAAATTCACGGATACCACCCTCGTAGTGGAATACTTTTTCTTTCTTGGAGTCTTCTCTCTCATCTCTGAGGACAATGCGAAGTCCTTTGGTAAGGAAAGCCATCTCACGAAGACGCTGTTTCAGGATATCATAATCATAAACAGTTTCCTCAAAGATTTCCTTATCCGGCAGGAATGTAACAGTTGTTCCTGATTTCTCCGGATCACACTCTCCAACAACCTTGAGAGGATACATTGTATGTCCTCTCTCATAACGCTGCTTGTATTCTCTGCCTTCGTGATATATGGTAACTTCCAGCCACTCGGACAGAGCATTTACAACGGATGCTCCTACGCCGTGAAGACCTCCGGATACCTTATATCCTCCACCGCCAAACTTACCGCCGGCATGCAGAATGGTAAATACAACCTCAACTGCCGGAATTCCTGCTTTGTGGTTGATACCTACCGGAATTCCCCGACCATTATCTACAACTGTAATGGAGTTGTCTGGGTTGATGCTTACCTGGATCTCTGTACAATATCCTGCCAGAGCTTCATCTACCGCATTATCTACAATTTCGTATACAAGATGATGCAGACCCCGGCTGGATGTACTTCCAATATACATACCCGGTCTTTTACGAACCGCTTCCAGCCCTTCCAAAATCTGAATCTGGTCCGCTCCGTACTCCGTATTTTCTCCGCCCATGTGCTGCCTCCTGTCATTCAATGTTATATAAAAATTACTGGTTGTATATCCTCTGTTGGACATACGTATACTAATTTATTATAACACAAAAACAACTCTCTTTCCATTAAAAATCCCGGTTTTCTGTAAAAACAATGTATAAAAAAAGGAACTGTATTTCACATTTTTTGGAAATACAGTTCTCGTATTTACTGGATCAGATATTGATAAATTTCTCTCTTGGATACCCCTCGGTCCTTCGCCACCTGCTTCATGGCATCCTTCCTGGAAAGCCCCTGTTTTTCGTAGATTTCCATATGTTCCTCGATGGAGATCTCCTCCCAGGAAGCTACAGCTTCTTCCTTGAGTTCCTGGCGGCTCTTGCCCTCGATCACAAGGACACATTCCCCTAATGGCTTTTCGTTCTCATAATGAGCGATCAGCTCATCGATCGTCGTATGAAAAGCAGTCTCATGTTTCTTCGTCAGTTCCCGACAAAGTGTCATTCTGCGGTTGCCAAGAGTTTCTTTGAGATCCTTAAGTGTGCGGACCAGCTTGTGTGGTGCCTCATACATAATGATCGTCCTTGTCTCATTGACCAGTTCATCCAGGACTTCCCTGCGTTCTTTTTTGTCCATTGGAAGAAAAGCTTCGAAAGCAAATCTCCTGGTCGGAAGCCCTGACAGAGTAAGTGCTGTAATACAAGCAGCAGGTCCCGGAAGTGAGGTCACTTCGATCCCTGCTTCATAACACATGGCAGCAAGTTCTTCTCCCGGATCTGAAATTCCAGGAGTACCTGCATCCGTGATCAGTGCAATGTTCATTCCTGACTGCATCTTCTCGATCAGTGTATAAGCTTTGTCGATCTTGTTGTATTCATGATAACTGGTCATGGGCGTTTTGATCTCGAAATGATTCAGAAGCTTGATACTGTTTCTCGTATCTTCTGCCGCGATCAGGTCTACTTCTTTGAGAGTACGCAGAACACGCAGCGTAATATCTTCCAGATTTCCGATAGGTGTTGCACACAGATATAATTTACCGCTCATAAATCAGGTTCCTTTCTTGAATTCTTATCCGAATCATCAGACCATCCCGTAGATTTCCAGGATCGCCTTTGTATACTCTCCCGGCTTCTCATAAACGATCAGCGGACGCTCTACCGTGATTCTGGAGTTTCCACCCTTGCAGGCCTCGATCAATACCATATTTGGTTCTCTGTCTATGTACGGATACACAAGCTGCATGCGTTTCGGCTCCAGCTTGTATTTCATCAGCACCTGAAAAATCTCAGCAAGACGGAACGGACGGTGCACCATAAAAAAATGTCCCCTGTCCTTGAGTACTCTGGACGCCTGGCTGACAACATCCTCCAATGTGCAGAGCACCTCATGTCTCGCAATTGCTTTTGCCATATACGGATTACGCAGTCCATGCTCTCCGATCATATACGGAGGATTACTTGTTACTACATCAAAAGAAGCTGCTCCAAAAATTCCAGCAGCCTCCTTAATATCTCCGCATACAATATCAATTGCAGATTCCAGACTATTGTACGCAACACTGCGTGCGGCCATATCTGCACATTCTTCCTGTATCTCCAGTCCTGTGAGATGTTCTCCCTTGCCTCTGCCTTTGAGCAGGATCGGAATGATCCCTGTGCCGGTTCCCATATCCAGGACCCTTGCATTCTTTCTGATCTTTGCAAAGCCGGACAAAAGAACCGCATCCATTCCGAAGCAGAACTTCTCTGGATTCTGAATTACATAAAATCCATTCTGCAGGTCATCGACCCGCTCTCCCGGATGTACCAGATCAGTTTGCGGATTTCTTTCCATGAGATTTTTTATCTCCTTCTCTGTCTTCGAGTTTTTCCAGTTCCCTCATTTCCTTCTCGGAAACTTTGACTTTTTTCTTACGGGGACGGAATTTCAGTTCATTTACCGGAAATTCCTGAATCTCCTTTTCGTCGTTTACTTCGACAACGACTTTGACTCTCTGGCGAAGAACATTTACATTCTGTACAGTTCCCTGAATTCCATCCGGAAGTGTGACAGTGTCCCCGATTCCCGGAAGTTTCTTATTCAGTTCCTCGTATGTTTCCTGTTCGTTCTTGAGACAGCACATCAGTCTGCCGCATACGCCGGAAATCTTGGTCTGGTTCAGTGAAAGGTTCTGTTCCTTCGCCATCTTGATAGATACCGGTGCAAACTCTGACAGATACGTGTGACAGCAGAGACTTCTGCCGCAGATTCCGATTCCTCCGAGGATCTTGGTCTCATCACGGACACCGATCTGTCTCAGCTCGATCCTTGTCTTGAAGATTGCCGCCAGATCCTTGACAAGCTGACGGAAATCGATTCTTCCATCTGCTGTAAAGTAAAACAATACCTTGTTGTTATCAAATGTATATTCTGCATCGATCAGTTTCATCTCCAGACCATGCTCACGGATCTTCTTCTGGCAGATCTTGAAGGCATCCTTCTCCTTGATACGGTTCTGCTGCTCTCTGTCCTCATCTGCCTGAGTCGCTACTCTCAAGACTTCTTTGAGCGGATGAACAACCTCGTCCTCTCCAACTTCCTTCGGTCCAAGTACAACTCTGCCGAATTCTACTCCGCGGGCGGTCTCTACGATCACATGATCGCCCACCTGCATTTTATAATTCTTCGGATCAAAATAATATATTTTGCCGACATTTCTGAATCTGATTCCAACTATTTTTGTCATTCTATCTCTCCCTGATCGTCAGGAACAGAAGTTCAAGAGCAAGCTCGAAGTTTACATTTGCACGCAGACGTACCTTGGCCTTCTCCAGTGCTTCCAGTATCTTTTCGAGATTTTCATATGAACGCTGGCTCGCCTGTTCCTTTATATAATTAATTTCCTGCTTGAAGACCAGATTGTCTATTTCCCTTGTAGCTTTGAACATCAGAACATCACGGAACCAGAACTGAAAAATATCCAGATAGTCGCCTATATGCTGTTTCTCATCGGAAAGTTCGCGGATCACATCAGTCAGCTCATAAGTCTGCATCGTACTTACATACTTCAGGATCCTGAGAGCATTCTCTGTCATCTTGCCAAACTCTTCGGATGTTGCTGCCTCCTGTGCCTTGCCGATGCTTCCCTGTGCAAAAGATGCATCGATCTCTGCCTGATAATCCGGCACATGAAGACGTTCCATAAGATATTTCTTAACCAGATTGTCATCTACTACCTTGAGATCCAGTCTGACACAACGGGACTGGATCGTCGGAAGAAGTGCATCTGCATTGCTGGTCAGCAGCATGATGACTGCATATTCCGGTGGCTCCTCAATTGTCTTGAGAAGAGCATTCTGCGCCTGTACTGTCATCATCTCCGCATCCGGAACGATATAGATCTTGTGCGGACTGCAGTATGGTTTAATTGCTACATCGTGAATCAGCTGATCACGAATCTCATCTATCGAAATAGTTCCCGGCTTCTCATGGTTTACCATGATGATATCCGGATGATTCTTACCCAGGGCTTTCTTACAGGAATCACACTTCTGACATGGCTCCGTTCCCCCAGCCTCGCACTGAAGAGTCATTGCATAAGTCGTCGCAAGAAGTTTCTTACCTGATCCAGGTCTTCCGGTAAAAATATAGGAATGAGATACCTTTCCTGTCGTCATGGCATTCTTCAAATGCCTGATAATCTCCTCGTGCCCGATAATATTGTTGAAACTAACCATTCAGAATCACCTCTCTTGTTTCTGTATACGAATCTTTGTTCGCCATGCCTACATTATAGCATACTTTGTTACCCATTCAAAACTATTTTTGTCTATGAAAGGGAATTTATATATTTTATAATATTTTCGACACACAATTCTAAATTCTCATTAGCAAATCTTAATTTAATTCCTGCCTCCCGGATGTTTTCCTCCGAAAAGTCCTCCTGATCTGCCAGAAAACGTCTGCACATCTCTTCGTATTTCGGTTTCTCCTGCTCCCGCTCCCGAAGAAGTGCCCTCTGTAATCGCTCTCCGTCCTCTACTTCAATATAAACCGGGATCACATGTTCTTCCCCGTAATATTGCTTAAGTTTCTGATAAGATTCCAGTGTGCCGATTCCAAGATAGTTTCCCTCTGAGAGATCTACCTGTCCATCATCTGCTGTAAAATATGTCCAGATGCCATGAACAGTATGGTAGGCTCTGGCTTCGATCAGCTTTCCTGATTTCTTAAATTCCTCAAGTCTGCTGTCATCTGTAAAATAATACTGAACTCCATCCTGCTCTCCCGCGCGGATCGGTCTGGTCGTATACAGTACCAGTTTCTTCAGGTTCAGTTCTTTATTGCCTGCCAGTAAAGAATAGATCCGGTCCTTACCGGCGGCACTTTTTCCCATAATATAAAAAATCTTTCCCATGAAATATCAGATTTCCTGCTCCTTCGTAGTATTCTGGGCTACTACACGGATGGTCTCATTGGTATAGTCCTCCAGTCCCTGCAGATACAATCCCTCTTCCATGTATATTCTCATATTACGGATAAATTGTCCAGTAATCTGTTCTCCCGGTACGATCAGCGGGATTCCAGGCGGATAGAGATATCCAAACTCTGCCGATATCCGTCCGACACTTTCTTCCAGTTTGCGGATTTCACTCTCCGATTCCATTGCCTCCGTGATCGACATGAACTGGCTCAATGAAGTGTATGCTGTTCTTCCTGCCTTCGGTTCTTCTGCTTCTCTTTTTTCTTTTTTCTTCTGTGCTTCTTCCTGGTCGATCTCCTCGATTGCCTGGCAAAGTCTCTCAAAGCCTTCCTCACTGTCACCAACTGCTGCCAGTGCAAGCACATAATGCCCCGTTTCCATCTCCACCTGAATGTGATATTTCTCCAGAAGGATCTGTGCCAGTTCACTTCCCGTCATTGACGCATAGCGTGTAGAAAAAAGTAATTTGGAACGATCATAATCAAAAACTCCGGCCGTTCCGATCTCCGGTGAAACCAGGCGGATATACTTGCATTCTGAAAGCCTGCGTCTCGCCTTTTCGAGGATCTTTGTAAATTCACGGAACATCTCATTACCGTCGGAGGACATTTTTTCCATGCAGGCATCCATACTCGCCATAAGGATATACGACGGGCTGCTGCTCTGATAAATTCCCATAAATCTGCGGATCAGTCTGCTGTCCACGCGGTCACTGCAGTTATGGAGCACCGCAGTCTGCGTCATCGACGGAAGTGTCTTGTGGAAACTCTGGATAACCAGATCCGCTCCCAGTTCAGCTGCTGATGTCGGGAAATAATTTGAAAAATGAAAATGTGCTCCATGTGCCTCATCCACGATCAGCGGAATCTCATATCTGTGTACGATCTCTGCAATCTTCTCAATATCTGATACCACCCCATCATACGTCGGCGATGTGAGAAGCACTGCCTTGATCTCCGGATTCTCCGCCAGTGCTCTTTCCACCTTATCCGGTGAAATTCCTCCGTTTATCCACCACTTTTGGTCCATCTGTGGATAGACATAAGTCGGGATCAGATTCCTCAGATACAGAGCATGATAGACAGCCTTGTGGCAGTTCCTCGCAACAAGGATCTGTCCCTTCCTCGGAACCGCTGCCGAAACAGCCGCAAGAAGTGCCGCTGTGCTGCCATTAACGCTGTAATAACATTCCTTCGTACCATACACATTCGCAGCAGTTTCCTGCGCTTTTTTTAGAATTCCTTCCGGATGATGAAGATTATCAAATCCCTCTATCTCTGTGATATCCCTGTCAAACGGCAGGTCTGTATTGACTGTGTCCGGATTTCTCTTGTGCCCCGGCATATGAAATGGATAATAATCTTCCTGGCTGTAAATTTCTAATGCTCTATATAATCTTTCCATAATTTTTATACCTTAAACCTGTAACCTACACCCCAGATGGTTTCAATATACTGCGGCTTGGCTGTGTTGAATTCAATCTTTTCACGGATTTTCTTGATATGAACGGTAACAGTTGCAATGTCGCCTACAGATTCCATATCCCAGATCTGACGGAACAGTTCCGCCTTGGTAAATACGCGGTTCGGATTCTCCGCAAGGAATGTAAGAAGATCAAATTCCTTGGTCGTAAATGTCTTCTCCTCCCCATTGATCCAGACTCTTCGCGCTGTCTTGTCGATCTTGATCCCACGGATCTCGATAATATCATTCTTGACAACATTTGATCCTACAAGTCTGTTATATCTTTCCATATGTGCCTTTACCCTGGCAACAAGTTCGCTTGGGCTGAACGGCTTGGTCATGTAATCATCTGCCCCAAGTCCCAGTCCACGGATCTTGTCAATATCGTCTTTCTTTGCCGAAACCATGATGATCGGGATATTCTTCTCCTCGCGCACCTGACGGCAGATATCAAATCCATCTACCTCAGGGAGCATCAGATCAAGTATGATCAGGTCGTATTCTTCTTTCAGAGCTTTCTCAAGCCCTACATCGCCTCTTGTGGCGATCTCAACATCAAATCCTGACAGTTCCAGATAATCTTTCTCCAGATCTGCAATTGCCTCTTCGTCTTCAATAATCAGTATTTTACTCATTTACAGGTACCTCCTGGTATTTTCTCAAAACAAAGTACATGATCGTGCCGATGTCCTCGCGGCTGGTTGCCCACACTTTACCTCCATGGTCCTCCAGGATCTTACGCACGATGGAAAGGCCAATCCCACTGCCTCCCTTGGCAGAATTTCGCGAAACATCTGTCCGGTAAAAACGGTCAAAAATATATGGCAGATCTTTGGCTGCGATCCCCTTGCCATTATCTTCGATCTCAACCTGGACAAAATCACCGACATCCTTGACACGGATCTGTATGATGCCCTTCATTCCCTTGCCCTTGTCCATATATTTAATCGCATTGCTGATGATATTATGGATCACCCTTCGGATCTGCTCTCCATCTGCGATCACCTGCACATCACTGTCTACGTAGTTGGCATAGCAGAGCTGTATTCCTCTCGTTTCCAGTTCCAGTCCCACTTCCTCTGCACAGTCTGAAAAATAGTCCTCAACATTCAGTTTACTGAACGTATATGGAATGCGGTTTGTATCGATCTTGGAATAAAAAGTAAGCTCATTGATCAGATGATCCATCTCAACTGTTTTGTTATAAATAGTACGGACATAACGATCCATCTTTTCCGGGGTATCTGCCACTCCGTCCATGATACCCTCAACGTAGCCCTTAACGGCTGTGATCGGGGTCTTGAGATCATGAGAAATATTGCTGATCAGTTCTTTGTTTTCTTTGTCCAGGACAAGTTTTTCTTCTGCGGATTCCTTGAGCCGTCTCCTCATTTCCTCAAAATCACGGCAAAGTTCCGCAAACTCATCCGCCCCTTCCACATCAAGAACAAAATCAAGATTTCCGTCTTTGATATTCTGCGTGGCCTTACGCAGCTTAACAAGTGGTGTGGCAACACTTCTGTAAATCCACAATCCTACGGACACACTCGTAAATATCAGGATGACCAGTGCCGTAAAAAAAAGATCCTTCGTCATGATCCGTAAGCCCGAACCGTCAACTCCGGTCTCTCCGATCGTAATATCATAATCTGCTTCCTGCACTGCTTCATTCTTAGATGTACTCCTGTGCTGCGCTTCGCTGAACCCGTATAAAGTAGCCGCCAGCAGCAGCATTGGAACTAATATGATCATCAGGAAACCGAGTATGATCCTCTGTTTTAATTTCATAACACATCCCCGCTTCTCTGTATAAAAATAAACGCACATATAACGAGTCTGTACCCGCTATATATGCGTTCATTATATCATATCACGATATTCCTATCTCTAAATTTTCTATAAAAACGGTGAAAAAACCGTGTCTTACAGATATTTCTTGAGATCGTCAACTTTATCCAGTTTTTCCCACGGAAGATCTACATCTGTACGTCCAAAATGTCCGTAAGCAGCTGTCTGTTTGTAGATCGGTCTTCTCAGGTCGAGCATACGGATGATTCCTGCCGGACGGAGATCAAAGTTCTCACGGATGATCTCAACAAGTCTGGTGTTGGAAAGTTTTCCTGTTCCAAATGTTTCTACATTGATGGAAGTCGGTTTTGCTACACCGATCGCATAGGAAAGCTGGATCTCGCACTTGTCAGCCAGTCCTGCTGCAACGATGTTCTTTGCAACATAACGTGCTGCATAAGCTGCGGAACGGTCAACCTTTGTGCAGTCTTTTCCTGAGAAAGCACCGCCGCCGTGACGTCCGGATCCACCGTAAGTATCAACGATGATCTTACGTCCTGTAAGTCCACTGTCACCGTGAGGTCCACCGATCACGAAACGTCCTGTCGGGTTGATGAAGTACTTGGTATCATCATCTACCATGTCTGTCGGGATGATCTCATCAAATACATATTTCTTGATGTCTTCGTGGATCTGCTCCTGTGTAACTTCCGGATCATGCTGTGTAGAGCATACAACTGCATCGATACGGATCGGTTTGCCTTCTTCACTGTATTCAACAGTTACCTGAGTTTTTCCGTCTGGTCTTAAGTATGGCAGAGTTCCGTCTTTGCGGACTTTTGTAAGCTGGCGAGCCAGTTTGTGTGCCATGTTGATCGCATATGGCATGTACTCTTCTGTTTCATTGGAAGCATATCCGAACTGGATTCCCTGGTCTCCGGCTCCGATCGCATCGATCTCGTCTTCTCCCATCTTAGCTTCCAGAGCTTTGTCTACACCAAGAGCGATATCTGCTGACTGCTCATCGATTGCAGTGATGACTGCACATGTATCAGCATCAAATCCATATTTTCCACGGGTATAACCGATCTCTCTTACTGTATCTCTTACGATTTTCTGGATATCAACGTAAGCGCTTGTTGTGATCTCTCCCATAACAAGTACAAGACCTGTTGTTGTAGCGGTCTCGCATGCTACACGGCCCATCGGGTCTTTTTCCATGATCGCGTCAAGAATGGCATCGGAAATGGCATCGCACATTTTGTCCGGATGACCTTCAGTTACAGATTCGGATGTAAATAAAATCTTTTCTTTCTCCATGATTGGTTCCTTTCTTTTTTATCTGGTCTATTGATCAATAAGTTATCTGCGTACATAACAAAATAAGACAGCCCCAACAATAGGACTGTCTTGAATTTGATTTCAATCCTCTTATTGTTCGATCACTCGCTCAGGTTGGCACCTTCCTCTCAAGGGAGGGGTTGCCGTGGCTTCACAGATCCTTTGTATCTCCACCACTCTGAATAAAAGGCCGTTTATAAAGTTATCGCAGTACATACAATAAACTTATTTTATATACTTGTCAAGTATCTCGGATGACAAATTTTATCAACCTACGCGAAGACGGAATTTCTGAATTTCTTTCTCACTGGAAACTCTCTCGATCTCTGCGCCGAGACTTCTCAGTTTCTCTTCGAAATTCTCATATCCTCTCTGGATATAAACAATATCATCTACTACTGTGATTCCATCCGCTGCCAGACCTGCAATTACCAGAGCCGCTCCTGCACGGAGATCCGGTGCACTGACTCTTGCGCCTGTAAGCTTGCGGACACCATCAATAATAGCAGAATTTCCCTCAACTTTAATATTCGCTCCCATTCTAGAAAGCTCGTCCGCATATTTGAAACGGTTTTCAAAGATACTCTCTGTTACGATACTTGTTCCTTCTGCAAGGGCAAGTGTAACAGCGATCTGCGGCTGCATATCTGTCGGATATCCTGGATATGGAAGAGTCTTGACATGAGTGCGGTGAAGTCTCTTGCCTGCACGTACACGTACTGCATCATCAAATTCTTCAACCTCACATCCGATCTCTTCAAGTTTGGCAGTTGTTGCCTCAAGATGTTTCGGGATAACATTCTTAACTGTAACATCCCCGCCAGTTGCGGCAGCAGCAAACATAAAAGTTCCTGCCTCGATCTGGTCCGGAATGATAGAATACTCTGTACGATGAAGTTTCTCAACACCCTTGATACGGATAACATCAGTTCCCGCACCCTTGATGTTGGCTCCCATACTGTTCAGGAAGTTCGCAACGTCTACAACATGCGGCTCTCTCGCTGCATTCTCGATCGTAGTACGGCCAGATGCCATAGAAGCTGCCATCATAATGTTGATCGTCGCACCTACAGATACAACATCAAGGAAAATATGGCTTCCATGAAGGTTCTCTGTCTCTGCAACGATCGCACCATGAAGGATGTTCACATCTGCACCTAATGCACGAAATCCCTTCAGATGCTGATCGATTGGTCTGCTTCCGATGTTACATCCGCCCGGAAGCGGAACCTCAGCGTGTTTGTATTTGCCAAGTAATGCGCCAAGAAGATAATATGACGCACGGATTTTCTTAATATATTCATAATCTACACTGATATCGTTAATTGTAGATCCGTTAATCTTAACGGTAGACCTGTCAATTCGCTCAACCTGAGCTCCTATCCCGGCAATTGCTTCCAACAAAACATTGATGTCTCTTACGTCAGGCAGATTCTCAATAAGAATGGTTTCATCCGTCATGATCGCAGCAGAAAGAATAGCAAGCGCAGCGTTCTTCGCACCACCGATCTCAACTTCTCCTACTAACGGATTGCCACCTTTAATTACATACTGTTCCATAAAGCACCTCTATAATTATTTTCACTCCGCAAGTCGAAGCGAATGCCAGAGATAAATCTCATCCTCAAAGTCTGTATTATAACACAGATTTGCCATTTGTAAATAAAAATTTACTCTGTCCCCTTCCGCTTCATTGTCTTTTCAACAATAGTTACTTTGAATTCTCTTCTAGTATTTCCAAAAGATCGTGCAGACTTTCTTCCAAATCTTTCCCTTCTTCGTCCAGAACAACATCTGCATATTTCTCATATAATGGAGTACGTTCCTCGTACAGATCTTTTAATGTCTGGCCATCCTTTAACAGTACGCCTCTGCACTGCAGATTACCCAGACGCTTTGCAAGGGAATCTAAAGATAATTTCAAATATACAACTGTTCCAATCGACCTCAGATGATTCATAGCCTCTTCACAGTACACTACGCTTCCGCCTGTCGCGATCACAGTATGGTTTACATCAATAGACGCATTGACACGGTTCTCAATTTCCTTGAATCCCATGTATCCTTCTTCTTCAATGATCTCACGCAGACGTCTTCTTTCCTGTTTCTGGATCAGAAGATCCGAATCAAGGAACTGATAGCCTAATACCTTTGCCAGTACAACGCCTATTGTGCTTTTGCCGACTCCAGGCATTCCTATCAATGTTATATTATTCATAAAATGTCCGTTCTCCTGTTTGATTTCTCACAAATTGCTTAACGCCCATTTTAGCATAAATGCCCTTTTTCTGCAATCCCTCTTTGGGAAGGCTCATTTTTTCGCACTTTTTCTCCGTTTTTTGACACTGTAGCCAAATGTGCCCAGTTTCTTTCCGATACCAAGATATTCTCCATGAGAATATACCATCGGACGTGCACGGTTAAGATCAAAGCGGTTGTTTTCGTCCATATACTCCTCATCCGCATGTACTGCAAGTACTTCCGCAAGAAACATATCATGAGATCCCAGTTTCTTAACTTCTGTAACACGGCATTCTATAGATACCGGAGATTCTTTGATCATAGGTGCTTTGACAAATTCTGCCTTTTCTCTTGTAAGTCCTGTTTCTTTGAATTTATCAACGTCTCTGCCAGAGCGGACACCACAGTAATCCGTAGCTCTGGTAAGTTTCTCTGTCGTCAGATTGATTACAAATTCTCCCGTTTCCATCAGCATATGATGGGAAAAACGGCTCGGACGAACAGAAATATAAACCATTGGAGGATTTGTGCAGATCGTACCTGTCCAGGCTACTGTTATAATATCATCCTGTCCTTTGCCATCTGTAACGCTCACCATAACCGCCGGGAGCGGATACAGCATATTCCCTGCTTTCCAGGTCTGTTTTGCCATGATTTACAAATCCTCCTGTCTGTCTTTTGCTTTTGTTTTATGCATAATCACCGGACATCTGTGCTGCTTCCATCAGCGGCGGGATCAGCTGTTTCTTACGTGAAACTACACCTTCGAGATAGAATGCATCGTTTTCCGGCTCCATCTTAAATGCATTTTCTGCCATTTCACGGCTTCCCTCTCCATAAAACAGCAGTTCCGTTGACTGTGTTATAATATCCGTCAGCATGAAGTAAACTCTGGTGACACCATGGCGTCCGCATTCGCTTACCATGAACGGCAGCAGTCTTTCTTTGATCTCTTTGAGTTCTTCTGAATCCATAGAACTGATCTGTCCAACGCCAAAGCAGATATCACCTTCTGCAATAAATTTCTTGTAATCCTGATAAAAGATTTCTTCCGGTGATTTATCCTTGAGGTTGCTTCCTGCACGGAACATTTCCTTCGCAAACTGCTCAATGGAAATATCTGCGATCAGTGCCAGTGCTCCTGCTGCCATCTTATCCTGCAGTGTGCAGGTCGGTGAACGGAACATCAGCGTATCTGAAATGATCGCTGCGCACAGAAGTCCTGCGATCTTAGGCGAGATCTCAAGTTTCTGTTCGCCATAGATCTGATACATGATCGTTCCGGTACATCCCACCGGCTGGTTACGGAAGCTGATCGGCTGAACCGTCTGCAGTGTTCCAAGTTTATGATGGTCAATGATCTCAAGAATGTCAGCTTTCTCAATATTATCTACTGCCTGATCGATCTCATTATGGTCTACAAGAACTACCTGCTTCTTGTGCATGCCCAGGAAATTACGTCTGGATATGGTACCGATACATTTGCCCTTCTTATTGATGACCGGGAATGCACGATGACGGTGCTTGATCATGACATCCTGGATATCATCTGTAAAATCTTCGGTATTAAAAGTTACAAGATTTTCTGTTTTCATGATATATCTGACCGGAATACTCTGGTTGATCAGTCGCGCGATCGTAAAAGTATCATACGGGGAAGAAATAATGATGATATCCTTCTCATGTGCGAGTTTCATAACATTCTCTGATACCTGGATTCCAAGTCCCACGATAATACAGCTTACATTCTGGGAAATCGCCTGAAGATGATCCTCTTCTCTGTCTCCCATGATGATCATATCATCTTCTTCGATATATTCTTTCATTTTATCCGGGTTGGCAGTTCCTACCATAACTCTTCCCTTGATAAAATATCCATGAGGATTTCCCTCGATCACTTCTCCGTCGATCGTCTCTGCGATCTTCTGATACTGTGTTCTTGCTCTGGAAAGAAGATAGCTGTCAGTCGTATCCATATAGGTCTTCGCAATATCACCGATCGTGATCAGACCTTCCAGGGCACCTTCTTTATCTCTGATTGGAAGAGAAACAATGCTGTTCTCCTGCATGATATCCCATGCAGCTTTCAGCGACATTCCCTTGTCTGCATCCGGGCTCATACGGATATCCATGTCCTTGACCTGGGTTCCGATATTACTCAGATATCCCGGCGGCTGAACTCCAAAACGGCTCAGCACATACTCTGTCTCCTCATTGATCTGTCCTGCGCGCTTCGGAATAAATTTCTGGTGCTGGCTTGTCCTGTTTTTGATGTCGCAGTATGCAATTGCCGAACAGATAGAATCTGTATCCGGATTTTTATGTCCTATAACAAAAATTTTTTCCTGATTTTTCATTCCAGCCGTCCTTTCAATCCAGTTTGATATTTGCAAAGAGAGAGCCCAGTGTAGTGGTTGCCTCTTCTCCTGCATCTGGTACTTCATAAACTTCTTCTTCGATTTCCTTCGCCATCATATCAGATGCTTCCTTAATGCTGAGACTGAGCTTTCCGTCCTTGATCGCAGTGACTTTGACTTTGACCTTGTCTCCTACAGCAAGAACCTCTGACGGTTTCTTGATCCTCTTCTCGCAGATCTGAGAAATATGCACCAGACCGGAAAGTCCGTTTCCAAGATCTACAAATGCACCATATGGCTGAAGGCTCTCTACTGTTCCCTCGGTGATAAGCCCGATCTCAAGGTTTGAAACTTTGTTTCTGCGTTCTTCTTCTGCCTTCTCACGGAGAATTTCCTTAGCAGAAAGAATCAGTTTCTTACTTTCTTTATCAACGTCGATGACCTGTACCTGGATCGGTTTGTTCAGATATGCCTCTGTATCCTCAACATATCCAAGAGCAAGTTTGGATGCCGGGATAAAACCTCTGACACCTTCTACATAAGCGATAACGCCTGCGTTTGTGATTCCTTTTACTACAACATCCAGAACCTCTCCAGATTCCTTTAATTCCTTAAGTTTATCCCATGCAAGGACATCAACTGCCTCTACCCTTGAGAGCAGGATATTTCCATTTCCGTCATCTTTACGGATCACGGTAGCCTGAATCTCGTCCCCTTCCTGGACATTTTCTTTGAGGTTAAATCCTGGCTCTCTGCTGAAATTCTCTGCCGGGATCACACCTTCTGCATAATATTTAAGATCGAGGATCACTTCTTTTTCATCCACACTGATCACAGTTCCTGTGAGAATGTCGCCTTCCTCGATCGTTTTCATGGAAGCTTCCAGTTCTTTTTCATAATCTTTCATTGACTCAGACATGATCTGCAATTCTCCTCTCGTATAAAAATCTATCTATATCGTCTATACTTTTGATCATTTTACTATAGTTAGTCTCATTATAGCATATTTTATATGCAGGAGGAAATAAAAAAAGTCCCCAAAAAGGGACTCAATAAACGAGGAGTGCCCCGGCAGTGGTTTACCGGGGCGATTATTATGAAAAAATTTATGTGTAATGAAGAACATTACAACGTCTGTTAGTGAAGTTCTCTTCGAACTGTACTTATAATAACAGTCGATTATGAACTTTTTATGAACAAACAATGAAGTTTCCGTATATTTGCACAATTTTATTTCTGTATATTCATTTTTTTTATTCAAATATACTATAAATTTCTGACTCCTCTATTTTTTATCCTGTGTGTTTTTCACAAACGTACTAGTGTCTTTCCTGTGAGGTCAGTTAAGGATGCTTCTGGCAAAATCGACCAGTTTGCCAATGATTCCTTTGACATCTTCTTTGGTGATCCCAAGCTCATCCAGCTTGTTATAAACCTTATTTACCTGACTTCTCAGCTGGTCCTCATCCAGATCTGTATTCTTGAATTTATCATATAACTGGATCAGAGTCTGTTTCTCAGAATCGGAAAGTGTAATTCCCGCACTTTCTGCTGCCACATCAAGAGCTGAGCCGATCTCATCATTTGTTACATCTACCTGACCGAGAATTTCCTTAGCCTGAACGATCAGATCCACCACCTTGTCCGGATCGGACAGAAGTTCATCCACTCCGTTATCCTGAAGGATCTCTACGGCCTGGTCAACCACATCTGAGCTGTCCTGTGCGTAGACCATCGCCGGTGTTGTACATGCAAGAGCCCCTGCAAGTACCAGTACACTGATTTTTTTGTTTATTTTCATTGTAATTACCTCCTGAATTCATGCATTCTCATGTATCAGCCTGAATTTCACACCTGTTTCGATGCTTTTTCTCTCAGGCGAGCCCATTATACCACAGTTTTTCGGCTATGCTGTAAAAATTTTTTATCTGGCTGTCATTCATAAAACTTTTGACCTTTGTTCACTGTTTTTTCATAAGTTCAACACGATTCCATCATATTTTCTGGCTATACTAAGACCATAAAAATAATACAGCCAACATTATTTTTATAATTTTCTTTTTCATATGTTGATAGCCTGAAATGGTTATCAACTCTCCTTCCTTTTAAATTTAATAAATAATAAAAAGCATCCGACCAGCCACCGGATGCTTTTTATTTGCTTATTTATTTAATTTCGAAAATGTATCTGACAGTCTGGCAAACTGTTCCAGCGTCAGTGCTTCCCCTCTGATATTCAACGGAAGTCCACATTCTGTGATCGCAGCTTCTACCTCTTCCTTGGAATACGGCAGTTCCTGTGAATTCTTAAGACTGTTTGACAGAGTTTTTCTTCTCTGGTTAAAAGATGCACGAATCAGACGGAACATTAATTTCTCATCCAGCGTTGTTACCGGCGGATTCTGATGTCTCGTCAGGCGGATCACCGCACTTCCAACCTTCGGCCGCGGCATAAAGCAATTCGGCGGTACATTTGCAACGATCTTTGGTTCTGCATAATACTGTACAGCCAGTGAAAGTGCCCCGTAATCCTTGGAACCAGGACCTGTCTGCATTCTGTCTGCCACTTCTTTCTGTACCATTACCGTGATCGAATCTACTGGAACATGGCTTTCGAATAAGCCCATAATGATCGGTGTCGTAATGTAATATGGCAGATTTGCAACGACCTTGATCGGACGCCCCTGATTCTTCTCATCTGCGATCTTACGGATATCTGTCTTGAGGATATCTCCGTGAAGAACAGTTACATTGTCCCATTCCTTAAGTGTATCCTTAAGGATCGGAATCAGTGCATCGTCAATCTCAACTGCTGTTACTTCTCTTGCTGCCTCTGCAAGATACTGTGTCATCGTTCCGATTCCCGGTCCGATCTCCAGTACAAAATCATCTTTGGTGATCTCGGAAGCTTCGATGATACGCTCCAGAACATGGGTATCGATCAGAAAATTCTGACCAAACCTTTTCTGGAATACAAAACCGTACTTTTGAAGGACTTCAATGGTATATTTAGGATTTCCAAGATAAGGTCTGGCCATATTTTCTCCTCTCACTAATTAAAATCTTTCTCGTAAAGTACCAGGTATCCATCCTGATTTACTTTTTTCTTGGAGATCAGTTTACGAAGACCTCCTCTTGATTTGGCGATCGCACTGTCAATGATGTCCTTGACCGCACCGATATTCATCGGCTGATCTTCCTTCTGGCTTGTGCTGATCAGGTTATACAGCGACAGCATTGCCATCTGGTCGATGGTGTATCCGTTCTCTCTTGTGTAGATTTTCGCAAAATTAACAAGTTCATCGTTGGTAAATACCGGAATATTGATCATAGATGTAAACTTGGATGTAAATTTCGGGAATCTTGCGATCAGTTTACGCATTCCGATCTTTTCATCCTCAATGATCACGATCAGTCCGTCAGTCCGGAACTCCATTGCCTTATTCAACTGATTAACTGTTTCTTTTGCCAGCTGATTGGCGTTTTCGATAACCAGGAAACCGCCTGACATCTTACGAACAATCTCTGCTACATTCTTGCCATTGATCTGATCCGCAAATACATAGGCAACCTTGGATGCCTCCAGGTTCAGTTCCTTGCAGATCGCCGGGATCAGTCCTGAGATCAGTCTTGTCTTTCCTGTCTCACGGCCACCCATCACAATAATATTTCCTGTCTTTGAAGTCTTGTCAGAAGCACAGATCTGCGCATCATAAAGTGCATCCACGATCTGTTCCCTTAAGCCCGGAACTTTCGCAAAGTAGGTAAAGAGTTTCTCCTCATCTGCTGTCATCTTCTTTTCTCTCGGAATGATATCCCTGGCTTTGCGTTTCGGCTCAACAGTATAGAGAAGCTGCTCCATGTCGTCATCTTCCGGTTCCTGCTGTTTTGCTTTCCTGCCGGATTTTCTGAGAGTTGGTTTCTTTTCAGGAGTCTTGGCTGCTTTTACAGTATCCTCATACTGATCTGCAAGGAATTCTTCTTTCTCAAGATCACTGATATCCTCATCTTCGTAGCCGTCTTCCTCACCGAAATCTTCATCAGAGTCATCTTCCATCTTATAAGAATCCAGATCATCATAAATTTCTTCTTCCGGATCCTGCTTCTTGACAGGTCCGTTCAGGAATTCTTCTTCTGCACTGCGAAGATCCTCTTCAGACATATAATCCTCAGCATCCTCTTCTGCAGTATTTACTTCCTGAACCGGTTCTTCTTTCACTATCGGTTCATCCGGAATTTCAATTCCCTGTGCAGTTGCTGCTGCAAGAATCGTATCTTCCAGATTAAATTCAAAATCAGGTGTCTCCTCAGAATCTTCTGCTCCCGGAAGACAGATATCCGGTGCTTTCGGAATTTCTGTATGTAATGGATTTTCCATTCCAACATTCTTCATTGCTTCCGGGATCTCAAGTTCAGGAAGTTTTGTCTCCTCTTCCTCTGCCGAATCAACAAAGTCATCCTCTGTCTCCAGCGGTTTCACTTCTTCTTCTGGAATTTCAACCTCTTCGATTTCCGGTTCTTCTTCAGCTTCCGGAAGCTCCTCTGCTTCTTCAGCATCTGTTTCCTCAGATTCGATCACTACATCCGGAAGTTCTTCTTCACTGACTTCCTCAGTTACTTCTTCCGGTGTCTCTTCCTGTTCATCCTTGATCTCCTGATTTGTAACTTCTTCTATCTTCTCCTCGATCGTGCTGAAAATAGAAGTTCCAGGTGTTGCCGGAGGCGGGATCACTGCATCTTCCGGTTCAAGTTCCGGTGCATTTGTCGGTTCTGCTTCTGAAGAAATATCCTTGATCATTTCTTCCGGAACCTCCTCAGCAGGTGCTTCCTCCTCTTCCTTCATAAATTCCTCTTCGGATTCTTTTTTCTTTCCTGTAAAGATATCGCGGATTCCCTTGGAGATTTTTTCCTGAAGGCTTTCTGCTCCATTAACATCACGCTCATCAATATCTACGCTGTCGATCACAGGTGCATCATCATCTGCTGCCGGTGCTGCTTCTGCCCGTGGTTCTTTCGCTTCTCCATCCTGAACCTCTTCTTTATTCTCAGCGGAATCCTCCACTGTCTTGAGATTCGGAATAAACTGTTTATCGTATTTTTCTTTTTCTTTACCACTCAGCATTCCCATACGACTCTTAAGATCCAGGGCTTTCATGACATACTTACCATCACTGAACCAGAGAACCATTTCATCACAGAGATCCAGGCATTTCTTGGTATCTCCATTCTGATAATATAATTTAGCCAGCTCGTATGACCATCTCTCTGTGAATTCTTTCTCTTTGTAATCCTCGAGAATTCTGATCTGCTCTTCGAGCGGAGCCTGTTCTGCTTTGCGGATTTTATATTTTAATACATACTGTGTACTGTCATTAGGGGCAACTTCCAGGAATTCATCATAATATTCCATTGCCTCATCAATATCCTTCATCTTGAGGGATACTTCGATTAATCGATACAAAATATTTCTGCCAATAGGAGCTCTGTGATAAGCCAGAAGGAAAATCTCCCTGCTGTCGTCATACCGCTTGTTTGCTGCATAGATCTCACCAACAACACAAAGGGTATGAACATTCTTTACACGACGCCAGTCAATACTGTCTACAACTTCCATGGCATCCTTGTAGTTCTTCTTCTCTACAAGGCGGTTAATTTCTTCAAGTTTGATCCGAAATTCCTCTTTGTCCAATATATTCACCAACTTTCCAAGATTATGAACAGTGTAACATACACTAATATCCTTGTCAAAACTGTTTCTTACGTTTTCTGTTTATCCATAGAACTCTGTTTTAAACAGGCTCAAACACTTCTCCTTTGACAACTTTGAAAACTTTGTTCAGGTGAAACTGATGACTTACAAAATCATCCAGTCCAGTACAGGTGATCAGAGTCTGTATATCATGGATACAGTCAAGAAGATAGGTCTGACGGTTGCTGTCCAACTCTGAAAGTACATCATCCAGCAAAAGTACCGGCGTATCCTTGATCTTTTCTTTTACAAGATAAATTTCTGAAAGTTTCAAAGATAATGCTGCGGTCCTCTGCTGCCCCTGTGAGCCAAACTTTCGTATATCCACCCCGTTTACCATAAAACAAAGATCATCCCTGTGAGGTCCGGAGGAAGTCATCTTCATCCGGATATCTCTGTCTCTGTTCTTTTTGAGAGTTTCCTCAAAAAATTCAGCCTCCGTACTGGGCTCATAGAGTACTTCAATATGTTCCTCTCCCCCTGTCAGGTTGCTGTGGATTTCCTTTATGACTGTATTCAGATCTTTTACGAACTCTTTTCTTTTGCTGATGACTTTCTGCCCGTACTGGAGCATCTGCAGATCCCATATTTCAAGCGTATCCTTAAGTGCCGGATTATGATACATATCTTTGAGAAGTTTATTTCTCTGGTTCACGATATGATTATATCCAGCCAGATCTGTAAGATAGATCTGATCCAGCTGGCAGAGTTCAAGGTCCATAAACCTGCGTCTTTCCCCCGGACCATTCTTGATAATATTTAAATCTTCCGGTGAAAAAAAGACAAGATTCACGATTCCAAACAGTTCTCTTGCCTTTTTTATCGGAAGACCGTTAATTGCAACTCCCTTTGCCTTGTTTTTGCGAAGATGCATGTCGATCTTGTAGGAAAGTCCGTCTTTTTTGATCATCATGCGGATGTGGGATTCTTCCTCCCCAAACCGTATCAGTTCTTTATCCTTGCTGCCCTTGTGGGACTTTGTCGTTCCACAGATATAGACAGATTCCAGGATATTGGTTTTTCCCTGTGCATTATCTCCGTAAAAAATATTTGTACCTTTGTCAAAATCAAGCTGCAATTCACGGTAATTTCTAAAATTCTGAAGTTGTACAGATTCAATATACATAATTATTTTATAACTTTGATTTCCTGACCTTCAAAAGTGATCACATCACCAACGTATACTTTGCGTCCACGCCGCTGATCTACTTCACCATTTACTTTTACATTTCCATCCTGAATTTCATATTTTGCCTGAACACCGTCCTCTACAACTCCGGCGAGTTTCAAAGCCTGTCCAAGTTTGATAAATTCATCTCTGATCGTAATTTCCAAAATAATCCTCCTCCTTATCTGGCCTGATTCTGACTGATGTTAACTGGTAAGATCAGATAAGTATATGTTTCTTCGTCATCTCTGATGAAGCATGGTGCTTTTGGATTCATCAGATACATGTGGATCGTCTCATCATCAATAACTTTCAAAGCATCGATCAGGAATTTCGGGTTGAATCCGATAAGAATATCTTTACCCTCTTTTTCAATGTCGATCTCTTCATCCATAGATCCCATAGAAGAATCAATCTTCAGCTCCATCTTACCATCACTGATCTCAATTACGATCGGTTTCTTATCTCCTTCTCTTACAAGAAGTGTTGCACGGTCAATACAGTTCAGGAATTCTTTCTTGTTTACACTGATCTTTGTATCGTAATCACTGGAAAGCATCTGATCAATTCGGAAATATTCTCCCTCAATCAGTCTGGATACCACAATTGTCCGATCAAATTCAAATAAAATGTGGTTTTTTGTGAAATATATACTAACCTGATCGTCAATTTCTCCAGAGAGGATTTTGCTGATCTCGCTGAGTGTCTTTCCTGGAACGACAATCTTGCGATCTGAATAATTTCGCTTCAATGGCATTTTTCTGATGGAAATACGGTGTCCATCCAGAGAAACAATCTTCAGACAATTATCTTTGATTTCGAACAATTCACCAGTCATCAAACGGTTGTTTTCATTGACTGCAATAGAAAAAATAGTCTGACGGATCATCTCTTTCAAAGTAAACTGAGAAAGGGTCAGTGCTTCGTCTTTTTCGATAACAGGAAGGTATGCAAAATCTTCGCCTGCTTTGCCAGGAATTGTAAACTTGGCTTTTTCACAGGTGATCGTTGCTACATAGTTGTTGTCAGTTTTGATAGTTACATCACTGTCCGGAAGTCTTCTGATGATTTCATAAAAGATTTTGGCATCAAGTGCAACCATTCCTTTTTCTTCGATTTGTCCATCTACGATTGTTTCAATGCCCAGTTCCATATCATTTGTTGTAAATTTGATCTGGTTTGTGGTTGCATCCATAAGGATACATTCAAGGATTGGCATGGTTGTTTTAGAAGGAACAGCTTTCAAAGAAATATTTACGCTTTTTAATAGATTATTTTTGGGACAGATAATCTTCATGTGTATAACTCCCTTCGTGTTTGAAAATTGCTTTTATAAATATATAAATATATAGATATCCGCCGTAGCCGCCTTAGGGGATGGGGATTATGTGTAAAAGTCTTTCAAACCTTGAAAATAAAGGTTTTGAGGACTGTATAACTACGTGTAAAACTACCAGATAACTTTGAAAGTGGGTGTGGATAAGTCACTTAACCCTGTGGATTAATTTTTTTCTTCAAGGTAGCGATGGAGTTTCTGAGGTTATCATTTGTTGCTAATTCTTTTTCGATTTTCTCAATTCCGTGCATAATTGTAGTGTGATCACGGTTACCAAGATTTTTGCCGATCGTCTTGAGAGAAGTGTCAATGATCTCACGGCAGAGATACATGGCGATCTGTCTTGGCATGACGATCTTGGAACTACGCTTGTTTCCGCAGAGTTCCGCTACAGTTACATGATAGTGTTCTGCAACAACGGAAATAATATAATCCGGAGTGATAACTTTTTGCTCATTTGGGGAGATGATATCCTTGAGTGCCTGCTCGGCAAGTTCAAGGGTTACTTCCTTTTTCTCCAGTTTGGAACTTGCCATTACCTTATTAAAGGCACCTTCCAGCTCACGGATATTGGATTTGATGTTTGTTGCAATGTAATTAATGACTTCTTCGCTGATATTGTAGCCTTCGAGCTCTTCTTTTTTGTGGAGAATTGCCATTCGGGTCTCGTAATCAGGTAAGGTAATATCTGCGATCAGACCCCATTCGAATCTTGAACGGAAGCGTTCTTCCAGAATTTCCATATCTTTCGGTGGTTTATCTGAAGAAATGATGATCTGTTTCTTGGCACTGTGCAGACTGTTGAAAGTGTGGAAAAATTCCTCCTGTGTGGATTCCTTTCCTATAATAAACTGAATATCATCGACCAGAAGAACATCAATATTCCTGTATTTTTCACGGAATTTGGACATTGCGGAGTTATTTCCGTTTCGGATCGTTTCGATCAGTTCATTTGTGAATTCTTCACTGGTTACATACAAAACTTTGCTGTTTTCATCATGTTCAATAATATAATGAGCGATGGAATGCATCAGATGAGTCTTGCCAAGTCCTGCACCTCCGTAGATAAACAGCGGATTATAGGTATCTCCCGGGGATTCTGCAACAGCAAGGGCTGCGGCCTGAGCAAATTTGTTATTATTTCCGACAATGAAAGTATCAAAAATGTATTTCGGATTCAAATGTGCATCTTCACAGCGACGTTCGATATCTGACATTGCAGGTGCTGCATTATCATAAGAAGGAACATCTTTCTGAGGTGCTTCATCAGGAGATATGAATTTGACATCGCACTCACTTATTCCAGTCAGTTCGCAGATGGTAACCTGGAGAAGAAGTTTGTACTTTTTATTAAGAAGGTTTATCAGAACTACCTGTTCAGATGGGACTAAAATTGTGATGACATTGTCAGTCACATCGTAGACTTCGAGCGGTTTGAGCCATGTATTGAAGGCTACGTCGCTGATATTGTAGTCACGTTTGACTGTCTGAAGAATTTCATCCCATTTTTCTATAACTTTATCCATATTTCAAACTCCTGGTTCCTTTGAATGTGTGTAAATTATTCGTAACTGTTCAGTACTTTCACAGTTACAATTGGTCAATTGGACATAGATATCCTTTTATATATTATAATAAATCCAGTGGTTAATCAATCATTATTTGTGTAAAATTATCCCCTGAAAAAATGGTTTGTGTGGTTAAAATCGGGTGTTGTCCACAAGTTATCCACTTTATCCACATGTGCATAAGTTGGAAAGTGTGGATAAGCCCCTGTAAGTTTACATAACATCCGTACAGGCGGATAATTACCCCTGTGGAATGTGTATAACTTTGTCCACAGAGAGAATGCTGTAAAATAAAGGATTTTTTTAGGAATATGTGTAAAAATATGGGGGTATGTGAGGATAAAACAGCCGAAAAAGTTTAAGTTATCCACAAGTTATCCACAAAAAGTGGATAACTTTACGTAAACCAGATGTTTCCACAATTGAGTGTGGGTTATTTTGAAAGTGTCGGAAACACTTAATTTTATTGGATTTTTTGTGAATTTTTGCTTGACGAACGGGTGCAGAATGAATATAATTAAAACGATGTTCTATGATAATAGTATGAATAGGGATAATAGATAAAGGAGGTGCTTTACCTATGAAAATGACATTTCAGCCAAAGAAAAGATCTAGAGCGAAAGTTCATGGTTTCAGAGCTCGTATGAGCACAAAGGGCGGCCGTAAAGTATTAGCAGCCAGAAGATTAAAAGGAAGAAAGCAGTTATCAGCCTAAGATATAAGACCGCAGTTATGTGGTCTTTTCTTCTATAATAAAGAAAGGGGATTCGATGAAATATTCAGAGTCCTTAAAGAAAAACAAAGATTTTCAGCAGGTATACAGACATGGAACATCAAAAGCAAATCGGTATCTGGTGATGTACGTACTGGATAATCAGTACATGAAGAATCGTCTGGGAATATCAGTAAGTAAAAAAGTAGGGAATAGTGTGGTTCGCCACAGGCTCACCAGACTGGTAAGAGAGAGCTATCGTCTGAATGAAGAACTTTTCAGGAGAAATCTTGATATTGTTGTAATTGCCAGACCAGCAGCGAAGGGCAGGAGCTATCAGGAGATAGAGAGTGCTTTCATGCATCTGGCAGGGAAACATCAGATCATAGAAGAGGTTCATACTGATGAAGAAACTTCTTATTAAAATGATTCGTCTCTATCAGAAATATATATCACCGATGAAGAGAACTAAATGTCCTTATATTCCCACATGTTCTCAATATGGTTTGGAAGCAATCGAAAAATATGGTGCAATCAGGGGAGGATTACTGGCAATATGGAGAATATTACGTTGTAATCCTTTTTCTCATGGGGGATATGATCCCGTACCATAAAGGTAAATGGATCAATCATGAAGTTGTTCCATAAGATCATCCAGGAGGAACAAGTAAATTGGAAAGTATGATTTTGGCTACTAAAAGTGGTACCCCGATCATCGGCCAGGTCGCAATCGTGATGGGCTGGATCATGAACGGTATCTACAAAGTGCTGGATATGGTTGGAATTCAGAACCTTGGCCTTTGTATTATTATTTTCAGTATTCTGATCTATCTTTTTATGACTCCTCTGCAGATCAAACAGCAGAAATTCTCTAAGCTGAGTGCGATCATGCAGCCGGAGATCCAGAAAATCCAGAAGAAATATCAGGGTAAAAAAGATCAGGATTCAATGATGAAGATGCAGGAGGAAACCCAGGCGGTATATCAGAAATACGGTGTATCCCCTACAGGAAGCTGTGTTCAGCTCGCTATCCAGCTCCCAATCCTGTATGCTCTGTATCAGGTAATCCAGAATATCCCTGCTTATGTAAGCAGTGTATATAATGTGTTCAATGGTGTCTGCACACAGATCCTTGCAGTAGATGGATTTGCAGATATCGTCAATAACTTTATCACAGACAACAAGATGACACGAGTAAGACAGGTCACAGATAATGCAGATTCTATCGTAGATTTCCTGTATGCTCTGTCTCCATCCCAGTGGAAATCCTTACAGGATATCAGTCAGTTCTCCGGATTCTCAGATCAGATCAGCAAAACTGCTTCCGAGATCCAGAAGATGCAGACTTTTGGTGTGCTCAACATCGCAGACCAGCCGCTGAGCTATATCAAAACAGGATCCCTGATCCTGATCATTGCAGCTCTTGCAATTCCGGTTCTGTCATGGGCAACACAGATGCTCAACCTGAAGCTTATGCCACAGGCAGCAACACAGGGCGGTGGCGAGAATAATGCAATGGCAAGCTCCATGAAGACTATGAATACAGTAATGCCGCTTATGTCTGCATTTTTCTGTTTCACATTCCCGGTAGGTCTTGGTATTTACTGGATCGCAAGTGCCGTAGTAAGAAGTATCCAGCAGCTTCTCATCAACCGTCACCTGAACAAGATGAACATTGATGATCTCGTAAACGAGAATATGAAGAAGATGGAAGCCAAACGTGCAAAAGAAGGACTTCCGCCGCAGAAGATCACAAACCAGGCACATCAGAGCGTAAAGAATATCAACAAGATCGACAAAGGTATGAGCGGTTCTGATGAAGCAAACCGTGCGAAGAAAGTAGAAGAAGCTTACCAGAATGCTTCCCATGCAAAAGAAGGCAGCATTACCGCAAAAGCAAATATGGTCAAAGCTTTTGATGAGAAAAACAAGAAGAAATAGAGAGGGAAGGTCGGGGTTTTATCATGAATGAATATATGCAGTTTTCAGCAAAAACCAAAAATGAAGCAATCACAAAAGCATGTATTGAACTGGGCGTGACCAGTGATCAGCTTGACATTCAGGTAATCAGCGAAGGAAGTTCCGGATTTTTCGGAATTGGAAGTAAGCCTGCGATCATTAAAGCTCGCAAAGTAGAGGATCATTCAGAAGAAAAGGAACTCGAGGAAATCGTAGCTTCTGTCAAACTGGATGCATTCAAGGACGAGCCGAAACCGGAACAGAAGAAATCTTCACCGAAGCCGGCACCAAAGGCACCTGCCAGAACTTCTAATAAACAAGAAGTAAAGCCAGAGGCAGCGAGAGAAGAAAAACCTGCAAAACCGGTCAGAGAGAAACAGCCGAAAGAAAGAGTTTACAAAGAGAAACCAGTAAGGGAGCTGAAACCGGCCAAAGAAAAACCGGTAAGAGTATCCAAGCCGATCGAGATCATCACTGATCCGGCAGAGATCAAAGAGATCGAAGAGAGAGCATCTGTTTTCCTTCATGATGTATTTGCATCCATGGATCTCGGAGAAGTCCAGATCACATCCAAATATAACACAACAGATGGCTGTCTGGAAGTCGATTTTGAAGGCCAGGATATGGGAATCCTGATCGGTAAGAGAGGACAGACACTTGATTCTCTCCAGTACCTTACAAGCCTCGTTGTAAACAAAGGCAAATCCGACTATATCAGAGTAAAACTCGATACAGAGGATTACAGAAGACGCAGAAAAGAAACTCTCGAGAACCTGGCAAGGGGAATCGCCTACAAGGTCAAGAAAACAAGAAAATCTGTAGTTCTCGAGCCAATGAATCCTTACGAGAGAAGAATCATCCATTCTGCACTTCAGGGAAATAAATTCGTAGAGACAGTAAGTGAAGGTGAAGAACCATACCGTCACGTAGTTGTCAAATTAAAGAGATACTAAAGTGTTACTGCTCACAGGTAGTATCCCGCGAGGTGTTTTGCCATGAATATGGCAAAATCCCGAGACATACAGGGCAAAATCCCATCACCGTAGGTGATTTGGAATGGATTTTGACCAAGTTACTGTGAACGAAGTGAACAGTAACATTAAATCAGCAGTGAAAACAGTTCACAACTGAAATATAAAATGTTATTCTAGGTGAAAGCGTGAATAACACGTGATTGGCGTGTGCTTTCTTCTGGGATAACATTTTTTTTATAAGGAGGAATTATGGAAAAAACGATCGCTGCGATCTCAACTGCTATGAGTGCGTCCGGAATCGGGATCGTCCGTATCAGCGGAGATGAAGCAATGGATGTGATTTCCCGGATCTATCGTTCCAAAAACGGAAAGAAAAATATCAGGGAAGTACAGAGCCACACGATCCATTACGGTTTCATCTATGATGGAGAAGATGTGGTTGATGAAGTTCTGGTTATGATCATGAGAGGACCTCACACTTATACTGGTGAGGACACCGTAGAAATAGATTGTCATGGCGGAGTCTATGCCATGAAGAAGGTTCTGGAAACCGTGCTCAAAAACGGAGCCGTGATCGCAGAACCAGGAGAATTTACAAAGAGAGCTTTCTTAAACGGAAGGCTGGATCTGTCGCAGGCGGAGGCTGTCATGGATGTCATTCAGGCCAAAAACTCCATGGCACTCAAGAGCTCCGTAGAACAGCTCAAAGGCTCCGTACAGCGTGCCGTAAAAGAGATCCGGAGCAGACTGCTCTACCAGATCGCATATATAGAATCTGCCCTGGATGATCCGGAGCACTACGATCTCACCGGCTATCCACAGGAATTAAGAGTCATTGTGGATAAAGAGACCAAAGAGATCCAGGACCTGTTGAAAACTGCCGACGACGGAAGAATGATCCAGGAGGGGATCAAGACAGTTATCCTCGGTAAACCAAATGCCGGCAAATCTTCCCTCCTCAATTTCCTGGTAGGCGAAGACCGCGCGATCGTCACAGAGATCGAAGGCACAACGAGGGATATCCTGGAGGAATACATTTCTCTGAACGGAATTACACTTCGCGTGATCGATACCGCAGGAATCCGCGAAACCGAGGATGTAGTGGAAAAGATCGGAGTCGGCAAAGCCAAACAGATGGCAGAGGACGCAGACCTTATCCTGTATGTTGTAGATTCATCCAGACCACTTGACGAAAACGATGAAGAGATCATAGAATTACTTTCCGGAAGAAAAAGCATCGTGATCTACAACAAGACAGACCTTGAGCCGGTCGTAGATATGGAGAAAATAAAGCAGCGTACCGGAAGTCCGGTGATCCCTGTTTCTGTAGTGGAAGAAACAGGGATCCGTAAACTGGAAGATGAGATCAAGAACATGTTTTTCCAGGGAGAACTTTCTTTTAATGATGAAGTATACATCACAAATGCAAGACACAAAGCTGCACTGGAAGAAGCGAAAGAAAGCCTGGAACTTGTGAAGAACAGTATTGATATGGGAATGGCAGAAGATTTCTTTTCCATCGACCTTATGAATGCCTACGAAAGCCTCGGAAGGATCGTGGGAGAATCCGTAGGGGAGGATCTGGTCAATGAGATCTTCAGTAAATTCTGTACAGGAAAATAAACGCAATTTAGAAAAGAAGGGAAGATAAAAATGGAGGACAGAAGACTGGAGAAAAACTGTGATATCGTTGTAGTTGGAGCCGGTCATGCAGGATGTGAAGCAGCTCTTGCCTGTGCAAGACTGGGACTTGATACCGTAATGTTTACAGTCAGTGTGGACAGTATCGCACTGATGCCGTGTAACCCGAACGTAGGAGGCAGCTCCAAGGGACATCTGGTAAGAGAGCTGGATGCACTCGGCGGGGAAATGGGCAAAAATATTGACAAGACTTTTATTCAGTCCAAAATGCTGAACCAGTCCAAGGGACCTGCAGTTCACTCACTCAGAGCGCAGGCAGACAAACAGGCATACAGCACAGAGATGCGTAAGACTCTGGAAAACCAGTCAAACCTTACGATCAAACAGGGAGAAGTAACCAAACTTCTTGTAGAAGATGGAAAGATCACAGGTGTAAAATTATATTCAGGTGCAGTTTATCACTGCCAGGCGGTCGTACTCTGCACAGGAACTTACCTCAAGGCACGCTGTATTTATGGTGATGTCAGCAACTATACAGGTCCGAACGGACTGCAGGCGGCAAACTATCTGACGGATTCACTCAAGGAACTTGGAATCGAAATGTTCCGTTTCAAGACAGGAACACCGGCACGAATCGCAGGAAATACCATCGACTATTCCAAGATGGAAGAACAGTTTGGTGATAAGAGAGTTGTACCGTTCTCTTTTTTCACAGACCCGGAAAGCGTGCAGATCGAGCAAAAATCCTGCTGGCTTACCTACACAAACGAAAAAACACACGAGATCATTCGTGCAAACCTTGACCGTTCCCCTCTGTATTCCGGAATGATCGAGGGAACAGGACCGAGATACTGCCCGTCCATCGAGGACAAAGTAGTAAGATTTGCTGATAAGAAACGCCATCAGGTATTTATCGAGCCAGAAGGACTTTATACAAACGAGATGTATGTCGGTGGAATGTCAAGCTCCCTTCCTGAAGATGTTCAGGATGAGATGTACCACTCCGTACCGGGACTGGAGCATGCAAAGATCGTAAAGAACGCCTATGCGATCGAGTATGACTGCATCAATCCGCGGCAGCTTTATCCGACACTGGAATTCAAGAAGATCAAGGGACTTTTCAGCGGCGGACAGTTCAACGGAAGCTCAGGATATGAAGAAGCAGCTGCACAGGGACTGATCGCCGGAATCAATGCGGCTATGGAAGTTAAGGGACAGGAACAGCTGATCCTTGACCGTTCCGAGGCATATATCGGCGTTCTGATCGATGACCTTGTTACGAAAGAAAACCACGAACCATATCGTATGATGACAAGCCGTGCAGAATACCGTCTGCTTCTCAGACAGGATAATGCAGATTTACGTCTCCGCAAGAAAGGTTATCAGGTCGGTCTGATCGACGAGGAGACTTATCAGAAACTTCTTGAAAAAGAAGCAGCGATCGCAAGAGAAATTGAGCGAACAGAACATGCGACGATCGGAGGAAATCCGGAAGTGCAGAAGCTCCTTGAAGAAAAAGGAAGCACTCTTCTGAAATCCGGAACAACCATCGCAGAACTGATTCGCAGACCGGAACTCACTTATGAAGACCTTGCGCCGATCGACAAAGAACGTCCGGAACTTCCATGGGACGTAAAAGAACAGGTTGAGATCAATCTGAAATACGAAGGCTACATCAAGCGTCAGATGAAACAGGTAGAACAGTTCAAGAAACTGGAAGCAAAGAAGATCCCGGAGGACTTGGATTATGAAAAAGTCGGAAGCCTCCGTATTGAAGCAAGACAGAAACTGGAAGAATACCGCCCGGTATCTATCGGACAGGCGTCCAGAATTTCCGGCGTATCTCCGGCAGATATCTCTGTGCTTCTTGTATATCTGGAACAGTACAGACGAAATGCATAAAGAAGGAGCAGATCAATGGCATATGATTTAACAATACTGGAAGAAGGCTGCCAGGAACTTGGCATCACTCTCGATGAAGTCCAGAAAAAGCAGTTTACAGATTTTTACGAATATCTTGTAGAAAAAAATAAAGTCATGAACCTGACCGGTATCACAGAATTTCAGGAAGTGCTGGTAAAGCACTTCCTGGACAGCCTTGCCTGCGTAAAAGCAGTGGATATGAGCAAGGTAAACAGGATCATGGATATCGGAACAGGTGCAGGTTTTCCGGGCGTTCCGCTCAAGATCGCGTTCCCGCATCTGGAAGCCTGCCTTCTGGATTCTCTCAAAAAAAGAGTGAACTTCCTTGAGGAGACTTTCCAGCTTCTGAAACTGGAGAATATCACTGCGATCCACGGCAGAGCCGAAGAATTTGCCAAAAACAAAGCATACCGCGAAACTTATGATCTCTGTGTTTCCCGTGCGGTATCCAATCTGGCAACTTTATCAGAATACTGTCTTCCATATGTGAAGACAGGTGGATTTTTTATTTCCTATAAATCAGGTACTGTACAGGAAGAAGTAGAGCAGGCACAGAAAGCAGTCAAGATCCTCGGCGGCAGGATCCAGGATGTTGTCTATTTCCAGCTTCCGGATTCAGAGATCCAGCGCTCCCTCGTTGTGATCGAGAAGGTCAAAGCGACCCCGGGACGTTATCCACGCAAAGCGGGTACTCCGCTTAAAGAACCTTTGTCATAAATTATCCTGAATTTCTCAAATTCCTTTTCACAGAATCCTCACAGATTTATCCAATTTTTATCACAACTTTCTCATAGAATATTTCAAGGAGCGGATGTAAGATCCGCTCTGTAATAAAAGATGTTTCCGGGTACCCCCCTATCTCTGTTTCGCCCGGAAGCATCTTCTGTTTGTAAAGAAAAGGAGGAGAATTTTGTGATTGAAGTAAACAATTTGGTCAAACGTTATGGCGACCATACAGCAGTTGACCACCTTTCTTTTAAGATAGAGAAGGGAAAAATCTACGGCTTTCTCGGGCCGAACGGAGCTGGTAAATCAACGACTATGAACATGATTACCGGTTATATAGCATCTACGGAAGGAACGGTAACCATTGACGGTCATGACATACTGGAAGAACCGGAACAGGCAAAGAAATGTATCGGTTATCTGCCGGAAATTCCGCCTCTTTATTTCGATATGACAGTGCTCGAATATATGAATTTCGCCGCTGATCTCAAAAAAATCCCAAAAAACGAAAAGAAATCCATGGTTGAAGAAGTCATGGAGATGGTCAAGATCTCAGATATGCGTAACCGCCTGATCAAAAATCTGTCCAAAGGTTACAGACAGAGAGTTGGACTTGCACAGGCGATCCTAGGATATCCGGAAGTTATCATCCTGGATGAGCCGACAGTAGGACTTGACCCGAAGCAGATCATAGAGATCCGCGATCTGATCAAGAGCCTTAAAAAGAAACATACCGTTATCCTGAGTTCTCATATTCTTTCTGAGGTAAGTGCAGTATGTGATTATGTATTGATCATTTCTCATGGCAAACTGGTTGCCAGCGATACGCCGGATAACCTGGGGAAACTCGCGCAGGGTTCCAACAATCTGTCACTTCTTGTCAAAGGAGATAAGGACAAGATCCGTATTCTGCTTGGAGAGATCGAGGGGATCAAGGAGATCGCGATCAACGCAGCCAAGGATCAGGAAGGCTGGGAAGTGAAACTTTCCACAGAAGAAAGTACAGATATCCGTGAGGAAGTTTTCTTTAAGATGGCAGAACATCATTATCCGATCCTTGAAATGCAGTCCAAGAAAGTATCCCTCGAAGAGATCTTCCTGGAGCTGACCGAAGATGACAAGAAGAAAAAACCTGAGGAACCGGAGAAGGAGGGAGAAACGAAATGACAGCAGTATATAAGAGAGAGCTGAGAAGTTATCTCACATCTATGGTAGGATATTTGTTTATTTTCTTTATCCTGCTTCTTACAGGTATTTATTTTTCGGCCTATCAGCTGGCAGCAGCTTATCCGAAATTTGAATATACGTTAAGTGCGCTGACCTTTGTATTTCTGATCAGCGTTCCAATTCTGACCATGAGAGTTCTTGCAGAAGAACGGAAACAGAAGACAGACCAGCTGCTTCTGACAGCGCCGGTTTCTGTCGGCCAGATCGTTCTTGGTAAATATCTTGCACTGGTAACGATCTTTGCGATTCCGATGGTCATCATGTGCTTTTACCCACTTCTGATGTCAAAATTCGGAACAGTTTCTTTTGCAGGAGCCTATACAGGTATTCTGGGATTTTTTCTGCTTGGCTGTGCAAACCTTGCAATTGGTGTATTTGTATCTTCCCTGACTGAGAGTCAGGTTATTGCAGCAGTTCTTACCTTTGTATTTCTATTTGCATTTTATATGATGAACGGAATTTCCTCATTCTTTTCAGAGGGAGCTCTGTCTACCTGCATTACATTTGGACTTCTGATCCTTGCGGCAGCTCTGATCATTTATACGATGATCAAGAATCTGCTGATCTCGGCAGCAGTATGTGTGATCGGAGAGATCATTCTTGCGATTATATATGTGGTAAATTCTTCTTTCTTCTCAGGCGGGATCCAGAAGGTTCTGAATATCGTTAACCTGAGCAGCCATTTTGATAACTTTGCCAATTCGATCTTTGACATCAAGGGAATCCTGTATTTCGTGTCAGTGATCGCAGTTTGTCTTTTCCTGACCGTACAGTCTATTGCGAAGAGACGTTGGAATTAAGGAGGCGAGAAAGATGAAACTGAAGGAAAAGTTTAACAAAAAAGACGGGCAGAACAAGAAAGAAAAGAAGCCGTTAAAGCAGAGGATTAAAGAATCCATGAATGGAAAATATCTGAAAAACGGTTCCTATAGTGTTGTGATCAGTGCGATTTTTATTGTGATCGTAATTGTGATCAATATGATCGTCGGATCTCTGCCATCCAAATATACAGAGTTTGATGTAAGCTCACAGAAGCTTTATAGTATCGGCGATGAGACGAAAGCTTATCTCAAGAAGCTGGACAAGGATATCACGATCTATCAGGTTGTCCAGAGTGGTTCTGAGGATGAGACATTAAAGAGACTTCTGGAAAAATATGCGGAAGAATCTTCGCATATTAAAGTTGAGACAAAAGACCCTGTTGTAAATCCGAAATTTACTTCTCAGTATACAAGTGATGATGTTTCTGCAAACAGCCTGATCGTTGTATGCGGTGACAGAAGCAAAGTCGTATCTTACGATACGATCTACCAGTCCTCCATGGACTATAACACTTACAGTTATACAACAACAGGATTCGACGGCGAAGGACAGATCGACAGCGCGATCTCTTATGTAACATCCGAAAATCTTCCGATCCTGTACACACTCGACGGACATGGAGAGAAGGAACTCGATTCTACCTTAAAAGAAGATATCGAGAAAGCGAATATCGATATCCAGTCCCTGAATCTTCTGACAGAAGAGAGCGTGCCGGATGATGCAGCCTGCCTGCTGATCAACGCACCGACAAGTGATATTTCCGAGACAGAAAAAGATGCGATCATCGAGTATCTGGAAAACGGCGGCAAGGCTATGATCTTCTCTGATTATACGGAAGAATCCATGACAAACTTTGACGCTGTACTTGCAAATTACGGCGTAGAGAGAACAGAGGGAATCGTGATTGAGGGAGATTCCCAGCATTACGCACAGATGCCATATTATCTGGTTCCGACAGTTAACAGCACAGATGCGATCACAGATTTTGCTTCCAAGGGATATTATGTGCTGATGCCTACAGCACAGGGTATCCAGAAAACAGATGATGTGAGAGATACGGTAACGATAGAGAGTCTTCTTACTACATCAGACAGTGCATATTCCAAGGTGGATGTAAACAGTGGAAGCATTGAGGAAACAGATGACGATATCAAGGGACCATTTGACCTAGGTGTAAGCATCACAGAATCTCTGGATGATGACAAAGAAACACAGATCGTTTATTATGCTTCCTCCAATCTGATGGACAGCCAGATCAATCAGATGGTATCCGGTGGAAATGAGCAGATGATCATGGAATCCTTAAGCTGGATGTGCAGCTCCGATGAAACTTCTACGATTTCTGTTTCGGCAAAAGACCTCCAGGTTTCTTACCTGACTCTGACTGCCTATGATGCAAGTTTCTGGAAGATCATTATCATGGGTCTGATTCCGGTTGCATTTCTGGTGATCGGCTTCGGCGTATGGCTGAAAAGGAGAAAAGCATAATGAAAAAAAAGACAATAAAACTTGTCTCTGCTGTAGTTGCACTTGGCGTGGTGTCCGGAGCTTATGTGGGCGTAAATTCTTATGTTTCTTCTCAGGAAAAGAAAGAATCTGAGGAAGAGGACACAAGTGTTGAACTGACCAGCCTGTCTACAGATGATATTACTTCGGTTGCATTCACAGCAGGACAGGACAATGTAGAATTTGACAAAAAAGACGACGCCTGGTCGGAAAAAAGCGATGCGGATTTCCCGGTGGATCAGGATACTGTAAATACTGCAGTGGGAGGGATCGCATCCCTCTCTGCTGCACAGGAAATCTCTGATGTGGAGGATTTAAGTGAATATGATCTGGATTCTCCACAGAATGAGATCAAACTTACGACAGATGACGGAGATACAGTACTTCAGATCGGCATGGAGAATGAATCCACCAGCCAGTATTATGTGAAGAAAAGCGATGATGACAAGAATGTATATCTGGTAGACAGCTCCGCAGTGGAGCCATTCATGGGAACTCTGTATGACTTTGCAGAGAGCGGAACGTTCCCATCGGTAACTTCCTCAACGATCACAGAGGTTAAAGTTGATAAAGAAGATGGCTATGAACTGACCCAGGATTCTGACAATCTCTTCTGGAATGTGTCAGATGGAAAGACATCCGAAAAAGCAGATACCGATAAGACCGGAACGGTGACATCAGCAATCGGTTCACTGGCATATGACAGCTTTGTGGATTACAACTGTACAGACGATTCCAAATATGGATTTGATGATCCGTATGCAGTGATCACTGCGAAATATACGGAGGAAGAAGCGGTAGAAGATGATTCTGAGGATGCCGAAGATACATCGGAAAGCACAGATGAAACGGATACAGATTCTGAGACATCTTCCGAAGATGAAAGCTCAACGGACAGCGATACAGAGGATGCGGATTCTTCTGACACAGAGGACGATTCCGAGGAAGAAGAGACAAAGACAGTCACAGTCGACAAAGAAATCACTATCTATGTCGGTGATGAAACAGGCAGTGACCGCTACGTAAAAGTAGACGACAGCAAAGAAGTCTACACGATCACAGAGGATTCCCTGACAGACATCCTTGACAGCACAGTATCTGATTTCTACAGTCTTTCTGTAAATTATCTCTCTGTCAACAGCCTGGATTCTCTGGAAGTAAAAACTCCAAACGGCGACCATACAGTGACAGTAACACGAGAGACGACGAAAGACAGTGCTGATGAGGAAGCAGAGGAGACAACAACCGTTTCCTACAAACTGGATGGAGCAGATTTGGATGATACAACATTCACAACCTTCTACAATAAACTCATCAACATGACTGCCCAGCAGCGTCTCACCGAAGACTATACCCCGGAAGGCGATCCTGCATACACCTTCGTATTCAAAGACACAGACGGCAACGAGACTACCGCAGAGTACTACGAATACGACACAAACTTCTATGCAGCAGTTGTCGGAGATAAGGTTTATCTGGTAAACAAGATGAACATTCGAGATATGGATGAGGCATATCAGAAAGTGATAAATCAGGATAAAGAAACTGATTCTGAAGAAGAATAAAAAGACAGCCCGGATTGATAGGAACACTATCAATCCGGGCTGTTTTTATGTCAGCACTTAACGAACATTACTGAAGGACCATTTGTTGAATGGACCATATACGTTCTTTCCACCTACGATTTTGTAGGCTCTTATTCTCATTCCAATTTTGTCGTAACTGGAAAAGCTTTCGCCGTAGCTGTTTTTTTTGGTAAATTTTGAATAGGTAAGGACATTTCCATATTCATATCCGCGAATCTGCACCTGATATCCGGTAGCACCTTTAATCTTATTCCATGTTGTTCCGTAAGTGACACCATTTCCACCGGTTGCACTGAGGTTTTTCCAGAAACGGACACCTGACTGAACCGGAGTACCCAGTCCATTATTGGAGACTGCCTTTCTAACACCCTGAATTCGGTTGCTGGCATTACTGTAAACACGCTTTTTGCCATACTGGCGGAAGGCTCTTACAGAGTAGGTATACCTGCTACCTGTTTTTGCTTTTTTGTCCAGGTAGGCAAGGCTTCTGCTGCCCTTTACACCGCCGATACATTTGTTGTTTCGATAGATCACGTATCCGGAAGCATTCGAAATACGTGTCCAGTTAAGATACATACCACTGCTGGTACTTCTGGCAGTTTTTAATCGCGGGGCAGAAACCCTGACGGTGGCTTGTGAAGTAACCGGAACACAGAGAACCATCATACAGGCTGCGATAAGAACTGCGAATAACTTTCTGAAATTTTTCTTCTTCATAGTCATTCCTCCTTGATTTTGATAACTTCATTTTACCTTTTTTGATGTATTTCGACAATAACAAAATTTTTTGTAAAATCCCCTTGATATTCGTGGTCCCTTATGACCCGAGTTGTCCCTGACATAATCCGAGTTGTCTCTGACATAACCTCAGGTTGTCCCTGACATAAAAAAAGTTCTACCCTGGTCAAAATTTCTCTTACAAGTGCTCTGGAACTAATTTTAGGCCGATGCTATCATATATATATCAGGAAAAACAAGAAAGGATGTAGTGACATGGGAGAAAAAACATACAGGAATTAAGAGAAGAATTCTACTTTGATCTGTTTGAGCGGATGTTTGAAAAAGACAGAGAAAAACTCCGTATTTATTACAGCAAAGAATGCCCGACAGTTTCTTTTGTGTATGAAACGAAGAAATGACAGAAGAAGAACTGGAAAAATATATTGTCAGGAAAGACGATGAAGTTACACGGATACTTTTGGCATACGAGATAAATGCTGAAGGAAATATGGAATGGCATAAAATAACCAAAGATATGGCTTCAAAATGGAAAAAAGACCTGAATGATGTAACAGACCTTCCAGAAAAATAGTAGAACAGGAGAAAAGCAATGGATACATCAGAACTTGCAAGACGAATGAAAAAATATGAGGCAGTACCCAAAAACGTATTAATGAGAAGAACACCTGTAATTATGAGGCTGGATGGCAGGGCATTTCACACTTTTACCAGAAATTTTGTGAAACCGTTTGATGAAGTTCTGATGAAAGCCATGCAGGATACCATGAAGTACCTGTGTGAAAATATTCAGGGATGTGTTCTTGGCTATACACAGTCGGATGAGATAACACTGGTTCTCACAGACTATAAAAAATTTACGTCAGAGTCCTGGTTTGATTATGAAGTGCAGAAAATGTGCAGCATTGCAGCAGGCATGGCGACTCTGGAATTTAACCGCAAAATGCAGATGTATTCCAGAACATATGCCGACACCGCATCAGATGAAAAAGAAGAAAAGCAGGCAGAAATCTATGCGAAAGCAGCCAGCAACGGCGCAATGTTTGACTGCCGCGTATTCAATCTACCAAAAGAAGAAGTGGCGAATAATCTTTACTGGCGTCAGCTGGATGCCATGAGAAACTCAATCCAGATGCTTGGACAGGCAAATTTCCTCCATAAAGAACTACAGCACAAAAACTGCCGCCAGATTAAAGAGATGTTACTAATACAGAAAGGACTTTCCTGGGATGACCTTCCTTCACAGTTTCAGAAAGGGAGCTGTTGTATCAAGGGAACTTATGATTTCGAAGAATTTTATGATTTGGAAACTCTCTCTGCCGAACCGGGAACGGTGAGAATGCATTGGTTGATTGACAAGGATATCCCGGTTTTTAAGGACGAAGGAAGAGAGTATGTGAACAGCAGAGTTTTTATTGGGGAGGAGACAAAATGATATTTAAAGAATTTAGCAAAAAAATTCGAGAACATTTTAATGAGATGGCAGAAGGCTCAAAAAGATTATTTGAGGTCGAATTCGATTATGAAGAAATGAAGAATCTCTATCTCAATTCTTATCCTGAAGGCTCAAATGAAATTTATCGAAAAAGAAGAGAATTTGATTGCAGCAGCTGCGAAAAGTTTATTCGTGACATTGGTAATGTAGTTGCAATAAAAAACGGGCAGTTACATACAATCTGGGAGCCTGACATCGAAGATGGTGTCTATTCTGTAGTGGCAAAAGCGTTGGATTGGTATATTCGAGAAAAGAAAGTAAAAGGAGTATATCTTAGAAAAGCAGAAAGAATCGGGACTCCCGTAAACAGAAAAATCTTTCCGTCCGGTGAAATTGAACAGTATTCTCACTTATTTGTGGAGCTTCCGGAAATCTGTAAATATACAGGCACAGGAACCAGTTCATTTGAAAGAGAAAAAGCAGCCTTCAGAGATACAAGGAATGTATTTAAACGTTCACTTGATGAGATTGATTCAGAAGCAATAGAGATAGTATTGGAATTGATCAGCCAGAATTCTTTGTATAAAGGAGCCGAATGGAAGAACGCTCTTCAGGAGTTAAAAACCTATAAAAAAGAATACGACCAGTTGCAGTCAGAAAGAGAAAAAGAACTTTGGAGCTGGGAAAAATCAATTGATGCCGGAATGACAGTTGGACGTATCAGAAATCGCAGCATGGGGACATTACTTGTCGATCTGTCCGAAGGAATGGACCTGGATCTGGCTGTTAAGAAATATGAACAGATTGTAGCTCCGGCAAATTATAAAAGACCGAAAGCAATTTTTACAAAGAAAATGCTGGAAGATGCAAAGAAAACGATCACAGAACTTGGTTATATGGATGCATTGCAGAGAAGATTTGCGACTCTCGATGATATCACAGTAAATAATATTCTGTTTTCCAACAAAGACGCTGCAAAAAGAATCTCCGGTGCAGATGATCTGTTTGGAGAGATGGAAAAAGATGTCGCAATTAATCCTAAAAAATTCTCTAAGATAGAAGAAATTAGTGTCAGAGACTTTATTAATAATGTTCTTCCTACAGCAAAAGAACTTGAAGTGTTTCTAGAAAACAAACATGAGAGAAACATGGTATCACTAATTGCTCCGGAGAATAAAGAAGCGAAAACAATGTTCAAATGGAATAATCCATTCTCTTGGGCTTACACGGGTAATATTACTGATTCAGATATAACTCAGAGGGTAATTAATGCAGGTGGAAGAGTTGACGGTTGCTTAAGATTCTCACATAGCTGGAATTATCCAGGTATGAGAAACGCATCTTTGATGGATTTACATGTATTTATGCCAGGATCCAATCAAGAAGTGATATATAAAAATGGGAAAGAAATACATGATAATTATGGAAATGGTAACAGAGTAGGTTGGAATAATAGAAAAGAATATTTTTCCGGTGGTGTACAAGATGTTGATTATACACCGCCGGCACCAAATGGATATATTCCAGTTGAAAACACAACGTTTCCAAGTATAGATAGGCTCAAAGAGGGTATTTATACTTTTAAAATTCATAATTGGTCATATAGAACTCCAACTCAGGGTGGATTCAAAGCAGAATTAGCATTTAACGGAGAAGTATATAGATTTGTTCATAAAGAACCGCTTAAAAATAAGGAATGGGTTACTATAGCGAAACTTGAATTAAAGAATGGTCGTTTCAATATCATTGAAATGGCAGAAACAGATAATGATCCAAAGGATATGTGGGGACTTAGAACTAACCAATTCGTTCCTGTATCAGTAATGTGTTACTCTCCAAACTATTGGGATGAGCAGCAGGGAATTGGTCATCAGCATTTATTCTTTATGCTTAAAGATTGTGTAAATCCAGAAGAACCAAATGGATATTACAATGAATTCCTTAAACCGGAATTAGAGCAGCACAGAAGAGTGTTTGAAGCACTTGGTGCCAAAGCACATGTGAAAGATACAGACGATCAGCTCTCAGGAGTAGGATTTTCTCTTACCCGAAGAAATGATCTGGTTGTTAAGGTAAAGGGAGCAACAGAAAGAGTATTAAGAGTTAAATTCTAACATTCAGCAATAAGAAAAGGAGTAGAAAAAAATGGTATTAACAAATATTTTTGAAAAAGCTACAAAAGAAAAATATCGCTTTCCGTTTAAAGGACAGGTTTCCGTAGAAGATTTATGGGATCTTAAACTGCAGGACCTTGATTCCATATTTAAAACGTTAAACAGAGAGAAAAAAGCCGCAAATGAAGAAAGTCTTCTCGAAGAAAAAACAGCAGCCGACGTTGAACTGGAACAGAAGATCCAGATCGTCAGATTTATCGTCAAGTATAAACAGGATGAAGTAGCAGAAAAGCTCGCCGCAAAAGCAAATAAAGAACATAACCAGAAGATTCTGGAAATCATTGAGCGAAAACAGGATGCAGTATTAGAAAACATGAGCATTGAGGAACTTACGGCACAGCTTAAATAATAGGGGGCAATCAGGTAAGAACAGCTCCCACTTTAAAACTTGAAAGATTTAAAGTGAGAGTCTGTCACCCACATTGTACCTGCAAATTACAGACAAAATATTCTCCCTGTTTCTTGGATATGTAACTTTCTATAGGATATGCTTTATTTTTTATTATTATCTTTTTGTCCAGAAACAGGGAAAGTGTCTCTATTTCTTTTTTCAGATTTGTACTCTCTGTCATTGCCATTTTATTCCGTATAATCGGGGATATTTGAAGAGTGGATTTTTCGATGTCGTTTAATTTTTTTCCTTTTTTCTCAACGCTCTCTTTTATTCTTTCAATTTGCAAATCACGTGTAACAAATCCCAGATGCTGGTCTTCTTCAAAATCATCCATATAGACTGCAAGTGAATTTTTATGTTTCACGGAATCCTGAAGCTGTTCCAACAGATGAAAAATTACATCTTCGCCTCCGACAGACTGTTTAATATCGAGTATCCAGGAACTGAACCTTTTGTTGTTTTCATCAATAACCAGAATTAAAATATCAACCTTTTTAGCACCATTATTATCTATAAAAGGTGGTTTATATTCACTGCCGATAATGCCATACTGCTCATCCTGAACAACATAGCTGATAATAACACGGTCTTTTGTCTTATCTTCATCAATAGTTATTTTTCTTGATTTCGGTATCTGGTATAAAGTTCCTGTTTTGATAAGTTCGTCTGGCTTTAGATACTTGCATTTAAACTTCATCTTCCAACCCCATAGCAATTTTCGCTTCTTCAAACAAATTCATTGTACTGTCATTAAACAAGCTGAAATCATATCCCGTGCAGGGAACCTTTCGAAATGGCAGCTCTTCTACAATACTGGTTCCATTTCCCTGATTGGTAAACTGGTATACATGCATTTTAGAAGAGTTCAAAAGATCCTCTTTTTCCAGAGAAATTCCTTTCTTTGCTAATTCCTTCTGTGCTGCTTCTAAATTAATCTCTCCATGCGAAAGGAGCTGCAGATTATTAATCTTGGTTGCCATAGTGTCACTATGTGTACTGATAATCAGTCGGATTCCTTTATTATTCAATCGATTAAGCAGCTTTACCATTTCTATCTGTTTCAACGGATGAAGGCTTGTCTCTATTTCGTCATAAAAAATATAATCAATATCAGAGGAATCTGTCAGTGCTTTTATAATCGGAACTATTTCATTAACCATAGATGAAGCAATATAGATAGGAATTTCTTTCTGCTGATCCTTTGGAATATACATGGTTATGTCTTTGTGTTCATTAAGGGTCCCATCTATTAAATGCTCAAATATAAACTGAATCAATGCACTATTTTTCTTTGCCGTTCTTTCAGCATAATTATGCTGCAGCAAAAAAGTCAAAAAATCACCTACTGGTTGTGTAATACCACTTGGATACGACCTGCCTTCTTCAATTTCTTTGTCTCTTATATTTGCAAAGAAACTCTTATATAAAAGTAATAATCCCATTCTTGAGGCTGGTAAAAATAATATGTTAGGACTTTTAAAACGACTTCCTCCCACAATTTCTGCTAGTATATGGCCCAGTTCTAATGATTTGGCTATATTCGGTGAGATTCCATTAGAAAATCTTGAAATTCTCGTAGCATTTTTAATCCCTTTTATGCCATTTCGAGAAACAATTCCTCTATATGCGTTTTCATGATCCATAAACAGTTCTGCCAGCTCATCCTGATCCAATAATTTTTCTTTAGAGAAATATTCCACTGTTCTTTCTGTGAAGAAATATATATCATATGAAATATCATCTATTTCTTCAAATTCAACAAAAATATCTTCTATGGGAATTTGTGCACTAAAAGTTTTTTCAACTATTTTTTCCTTGTTTTTCCTCAGACTTTCGTTCAGCCACTCATTTAATTTTCGAATCTCATCTTTCCCAACATGATATCCATCAATATGTTCAATATTCGGCAAGGCAAATCCAGGAGATGTCTCTGATGCAAATTTAATGACTCCATAAATTAATTCCATCAGCTGAGTTTTTCCACTGTTATTATTACCCACGAACACTGTGAAATTGCCGATATTCACTCGTGCCTCTTTTATTTTCCCGAAATTTTTCACATTAATATATATTTCCATTTCACTCTCATCTCTCTTCTCTGCTGATTAGCTGAAAAATTATCATATTTTCTTACTATGCGTATATATAGTTTATGCTGATTCTTGTATTTTAGAACTTGAATTTTTTATATAGAACCAGTTTATCATTAATTATTAATAAAATCTAGAAAGAATTTGCCTGCCGCTTCAAACCGCTTCAAATAAATGGATGTTGCATTTTTATAAACAGTTATTATTCAGAGACATTGCACTTGAATAGTGATGAAAAAGTTTCAAAAAATATCTGTGAAATCTATCAATCAGAGACTTTTTATTTTATAATCTATAAATGAGCAAATTTGAAAAATTGCACAAAACTATCCTGCTAATTTTATAAATGAGTTAAAATCATTACTTTTCTTTGCACATTGGAAAAGATATCGATACTTTTCCAACTGGACAATATCACAGATTTTGTGATAGCCAGTCTCAAAAGAACAGAACTCATCAGTTCCTGCTATACACATGAAATGTGCCAGTGACATAAGCAGCCAGTACCTTTTGATCCCCTGTGCAGAGCACAGCTGATAGCCGTCCAGTGCCAGTTTATCTTTACACTGGCGGAAGAATATTTCGATTGACCAGCGGCTCACATAACAGGAAAGGATCTTCTGTGTAGATAAGGCTACATTTGTACTAATGAAAGCACGCAATGCTTTGGGATTACCAAATGCTTTCTCAGGATAACTTAAGAGAACTACCGCATTTTCTATGCCGTTGAGGTTTTCCTCATACTGGTACACATAATATTTTCGTTTATTGACTGTCACAAGGTCAAATCCATTATGTGTGGTGGACAATTCGGCAGCCAGTTCACTGAGTTTCTTTTTCATTTCTGATGGATACAGCAGACGGTTTGTTTTCAAAGCACCAATGGTATGGAACCCTTTCTGTACAAAAGTATTGATTATTTTTTCAGAAACATACCAGCAGTCACAAAGGAAATAAGACATTACTGGTGGAACAGGCAGTTCCTTTGCAATATTTTGTACAATATCAATCTTGGAAATTGATTTATTGTACATTACAAAAGCATAGTTCAGGACAATGCCGTTACAGGAAAGCATAACAGCTACTGCCTGATGTCCGTAGTCCTGTTTCCCCTTTAAATGGGATTGGTGAAAGTACGCATCTTCAATCGGATGCAGAGCCTGTGACGAAGGCTTTGTCTTTGAAGCTATCGTATCGTCTACAATGCAGAAAACAGGCTTTCCGGTGCGTGCTGCTTCTGAATAAATAATCTCTATAACAGAACGTTTTAACGTATCTGAAAGTAGAGAATCATCCCATTTCCCTGAATTAAGGAAATGTGCAATCGTAGTTCTGTGACAGGAACTGTTTTTAGCAAAATCCGTGGTTTTTCCATGATATCCTGAAATGAAAATGCTGATCAGGATACTTATAAGGTGGTTTATCACCCGGTTCGAATAAAATTTGCATAAATTTAATTTCTTAAGCTGGTTGTATATGAATGCGGAATGATGTATAGTATTTGCGAGAGACACCTTCTTTCGTAAATGTTGCAAATGTTTGTTTAGGCACTTTCATTATACAACACACGGAATCGAGGTGTCTTTCTTTTATGCAAAATCACGAACTTGCTCATTTATAGTAAAAATCCCAAAGGAGAGATGAAAGATGAAGCTCAAAAAACGTATCATGGCATGTGTTGTTGCAGCAGCAGTAGTAGTTACTTCTGCAGTTACTGCAATGGCAGCAGGAAGTATCGACAAGACTGGTAAAGCAGACGGTTACAAAGTTGCAGTTGTAGATACAACTACACCTATTTACCAGGAAATTTCCAAAACTTACACAGTTCTTCCGGGCGCAGTTGTTGATGTAAACAAAGGCACAGATGTAATGAAAGATTTCATCGCAGCAGCAAAAGAAGAAACAACTGCAAACGCTAATCTGACAGAAGATCAGAAAGCAAATCTCTTAGAGATCGCTGAAAAACTTGAAGGAACAGAATTCGTAACAGCATTCTACTCCCTGACAGAAGATGAGAACTCTGATGTAACTATCGAAAAAACAGAGGATGGTAAATACAAAGTAACTCTTACTGTTCAGAACCTTACAAAAGACTTAACAGGACTCAAAGTTCTGGCTTACAATGCAAAAACAGGACTCTGGGAAATCGTTGAGATTCCGGCAGAAGATATCGATTTAGAGAACCACACAGTTACAATCACTCTGGAAGACATTTCTCTGTTCTCCATCATCTCTGATGCTCCGGCAGCTAAATAATTAGTTCAGAGGTTTCATATTAATGAAGTGAATTCAATCCCCTTGGATGACCGTAATCGGTTGTCTGAGGGGATTATTTTTTGTATTACATATCTCAAAAGAAGAACTGGTGGTGCAAAAGTTGCCTGAATTCAGCACTATTGAGAAAGTTTTTCATAATAAACTCCACAAGTTGACAACCTGGATAGTTTAAACTAACATAATAGTAACAGTGTTATACCACTATAACAGAGTATGAAAAGGAGACTATTATGTTTTTGGAAATAAGGGATATCAGGAAATCATTTGGCTCCGGGGACAGCAGGGTAGATGTCCTCAAGGGTCTGGATCTGGATATTGAAAAAGGAGAATTTTGTGTGCTTCTGGGTCCATCCGGTTCCGGCAAATCCACGCTTCTGAATATCATTGGCGGGATCGAGAGCGTAGATGCAGGAAGCATTTCCATTGAAGGTGAGAAACTGGCAGATATGAAAGAAAAGAAACTTTCCCAGTACAGGCGGAAGCATCTGGGATACATCTTTCAGATGTATAATCTGATACCGAATCTGACTGTCCGTGAAAATATCGAAGTTGGGGCATATTTGAGTGACCGGGCACTGGATGTGGATGAGCTTCTGCATACACTTGGACTCTATGAGCACCAGAGGAAACTTCCGAACCAGCTTTCCGGCGGACAGCAGCAGAGAACTGCGATTGGACGTGCCATCGTAAAGAATCCGGATATCCTGCTCTGTGATGAGCCTACAGGAGCACTGGATTACAATACTTCCAAGGAGATCCTGAAACTGATCGAGACTGTTAATCAGAAATACGGCAATACCGTCATCATGGTAACGCACAACGATGCGATCAAGGATATGGCAGACCGTGTAGTTAAACTGCGTGATGGCATGATACGTAAGAATTATCAGAATGAACATAAGATCCCGGCAATGGATCTTGACTGGTAAGGAGGCGGTATCATGAAAAATCCTCTGAGAAAAAGGATCCCCCGTGAACTCAAAGGGGAATTCGGCAAATATCTGGTCGTGTTTATCCTGATGGTTACGACGATCGGAATGGTATCCGGTTTCCTGGTTGCAGATGGCAGTATGATCCAGGCATACAATGAGGGATTTGAAAAATACAACATCGAAGATGGAAACTTCCGCACCGGAGAGCGGCTGTACCGTGGACAGCGCGAAGCGATCGAAGAAAAAGGCGTCAAAGTCTATGAGAACTATTATATAGAAGATACTCTCACCAATGGCAGTACGATGCGTTTCTTCAAGAACCGTACAGATGTCAACAAAGTCTGCCTGATGGACGGCAAGCTGGCAGAAAAAACAGGCGAGATCGCAATCGACCGTATGTATGCGGATAACAATGACCTGAAGATCGGAGATACGCTGGAGGATGGAACAAAATCCTGGACGGTCACAGGGCTCGTTGCACTTTCCGATTACAGCTGCCTGTTTCAGAACAACAGTGACACAATGTTTGATGCGGTAAAATTTGGTGTTGGTCTGGTAACGGAGGAAGAGTTTGACACTCTCGATCAGGACAAACTCCAGTATAACTATGCCTGGACTTACAATGAAAAGCCACAGAGCGAGATTGAGGAAAAAGATGTTTCCGAAGATCTGATGAAGGCAATGGGAAAAGTAGTCACACTGGAAAATTTTGTTCCACAGTATCAGAATCAGGCGATCATTTTTACCGGTGACGATATGGGAAGCGATAAGGCAATGATGGTCATGCTTCTGTATATCATCATTGTGATCATGGCATTTGTATTTGGCATCACAACCAGCAATACGATCGCCAAAGAGGCCGGTGTCATCGGAACACTCCGGGCATCCGGTTATACCAGAGGCGAGCTGGCCCAGCATTATATGACACTTCCTGTCATTGTGACACTCATCGGTGCACTGATCGGAAATATTCTGGGATATACGGCGTTCAAAGATGTCTGCGCCGGTATGTATTATGGAAGCTACAGCCTTCCGACTTATGTGACGATCTGGAATGCAGAAGCGTTTCTTCTGACAACTGTGGTTCCTGTGGTGATCATGTTTGTGGTCAACTATGCAATCCTGCATCATAAGCTGAAGCTTTCCCCGCTTAAATTCCTTCGAAGGGATCTGTCCACCAGAAAACAGAAAAGAGCCCTTTATTTAAGCCCGAAACTCAAGATCTTCCACAGATTCCGTCTGCGTGTGATCTTCCAGAATATCAGCAACTATCTGGTGCTTTTTGTGGGAATCGTTTTTGCAAACCTGCTTCTGATGTTCGGGCTTCTGCTTCCGTCCGCACTGGATCATTATCAGATGGAGATCCAGAACAATATGCTGGCAAAATACCAGTATATGTTGTCTGTGCCGGTCAGTGTGATGGGAGGCAGCAATAAACTGGAAAGTATGCTGGATATGCTTCTTTTTTCACGTGATACGGAAACGGATAATGAAGATGCGGAAGAATTCAGTGCCTATTCACTGAATACGCTTCCGGGCAAATATAAGAGCGAAGAAGTGTCTCTTTATGGCATTCATGATGACAGTAAGTATATCGATGCGGATTTTTCGGATGGAGTTTATATCTCACAGGCATATGCAGATAAGTTTTTGTTGAAGCCGGGAGACACGATCACCCTCAAAGAAAAATATGAAGATGATGAGTATACATTCGGAATCGGCGGGATCTATGATTACAATGGAGGTCTCTGTATCTTTATGCCGCAGGATGAACTGAATCAGATGTTTGATCTGGGAGATGATTATTTCAGTGGCTATTTCAGCAACTCAGAGATTACGGATATCGACAGCAGCTACATTGGTTCCGTGATAGATCTGGATGCATTGACAAAGATTTCCAGACAGCTGAATGTATCAATGGGAAGCATGATGGGGCTGGTCAACGGCTTTGCGATCGCAATCTATATGATCCTGATCTATCTCCTGTCCAAGATCATCATCGAAAAAAACGCACAGTCCATCTCCATGACAAAGATCCTTGGTTACACGAACGGAGAGATCAGCAGGCTGTACATCATGTCCACATCGATCGTAGTCATCCTGTGCCTTCTCATCAGTCTGCCGATCGAGGCGACCGTGATGGAAGTCCTGTTCAGGGAAATGATGCTGCAGAGTATTTCCGGCTGGATTGCCTTATGGATCGACCCGATGATCTATGTGCAGATGTTTGCAGCAGGATTTGTGACCTATGGTATCGTTGCGCTGCTGGAATACAGAAGGATCCGCAAAGTTCCTATGGGCGAAGCTCTCAAAAATGCAGAATAAACTGGAATAAAATTCGCACTTCATATTGTTAAAGTGTTAAATAGCTGTTATAATAAAAGGACGAAATTGTTCACGGAAAAGAATTCCATTTTGCAGAATATAGAATAGATAACAGAGGTGAACGGAAAAGAGGAAACGATATGAGCCAGTTAGATGTACTTAGAGAGAGCCTGGGACAGTGTGACGAGATCCTTCTGGATGCACTGCTCATGCGTAACAGAATTGTAGAGGATATCATGGTTTACAAGGAAGCCAACGATATCCCGATCCTCCAGCCGGAGCAGGAGGCAAAACAGAAGGAATGGCTTGCCAGAAGAATGGAAGGCAAGCGTCATAAGAACGAAGTAGACGCAGTATTTGAGGAGATCACCAGAAACAGCAAGAAGATCCAGGCACGTAAACTGTTTGATTACAATATCGTGCTGATCGGTTTCATGGGAGCCGGCAAATCTACAATCTCTGATTTTCTTCGGACAGTTTTTGCCATGGAAGTTGTTGAGATGGATCAGATCATCGCGGAGAGAGAGGGAATGTCCATCTCCGATATCTTCGAGACCTATGGAGAAGAATACTTCCGCAATCTGGAGACAGAACTGCTGATCGAGATGCAGTCCAGGAAAAACGTTGTCATCTCCTGCGGCGGTGGTGTTCCGATGAGAGAGCGCAACGTTGTTGAGATGAAGAAGAATGGACGTGTCGTTCTCCTTACCGCAAAACCGGAGACAATCCTGAACCGTGTCAAGGACAATCACGACAGACCGCTCCTTGAGGGCAACAAAAACGTTGATTTCATCGCAGACCTGATGGAGAAACGCCGCGAGAAATACGAAGCTGCTTCTGACATCGTGATCGAGACAGATGGCAAGGACAAGCTGGAGATCTGCGAAGAACTCGTACACAGCCTCCGCGCCCTGGATGCAGAGAGTAAATAAGGCAGCAAAATAGCATACAACTCCCTGTCAATAGCATAATTTTACTATCATTTATAAAGATTTTACTAAAATATCCAGATGAGTCCCATCTGGATATTTTTTTTCGCAAAAATTGAAAGGTGCATCAAAAAACAGTCCATTTTGTTTAATATATCCATATGGTATTATAATCTCATCAAAAAGCTATACGAAATAGCTAATAAGAACGAATAAAAAATGGGAGGTTTCTTATGAAGAAAAAATTAGTTTTAGCGATGGCAGCAGCAATGGCAATCACATCCTGTGCAGTTCCTGCATTTGCTTCTGATGATGCAGCAGGCGGCGGAAAGATCGGAATTTCCATGCCGACACAGTCTCTGGAGCGTTGGAACAGAGATGGTTCTTATCTGGAAGAACAGTTCAAAGCAGCTGGCTATGATGTAGAGCTGACATACTCCGACAACGAAACAGACCGTCAGGTAAATGATATCCAGAACCTGATCTCCGACGGAGTTGACCTTCTGGTAGTTGCAGCTATCGATGGTGAAGCACTTAACACAGTTATGGATGAAGCTAAAGATGCTGGAATCCCGGTTATTTCTTATGACCGTCTGATCAAATCCGATGCAGTTTCCTACTATATTTCTTTCGATAACTACACAGTAGGTACTCTTCAGGGACAGTACGTAATCGATACTCTGGATCTTGACAATGCAGGTGACAAAACCTACAACATCGAGTTCACAGCAGGTGACCCGGCAGATAACAACGCTGGATACTTCTTCAACGGTGCTTACGATACTCTGAAACCTTATCTGGATGCAGGAACATTAAATGTAGTTTCCGGACAGACAGATTTCGACTCTGTTGCAACAGCTCAGTGGGATACACAGACAGCTCTCGAAAGAATGCAGAACATCCTCGCTTCCTACTATGCAGACGGAACACAGCTTGATGTAGCTCTTTGCTCCAATGACTCTACAGCACTTGGTGTTACACAGGCGATCGAGTCTGACTATGCAGGCAAAAATGACGTTCTGATCACAGGACAGGACGGTGACGAAGCAAACCTTGCAAACATCGTTGACGGAAAACAGTCCATGACCGTTTACAAAGCAGTTGCAAACGAAGCAGTCGTAACACTTGACCTTGCAGAAGCAATGCTGAAAGGTGACACAATTGATGAATCTCTGATCAAAAACTCTGGCTGGGATTTCGATTGTGCATATGATACAGAATCCTATGAAACATCTGATGGAAACAAATGCCCATCCTTCCTGCTTGTTCCTACAGTTGTAACCAAAGACAACATGAAAGAAGAACTTGTTGACACAGGATACTACACACAGGACGATGACGGATACCTTCATCCAGCAGGCTGATACTTCCGCAGGCAGTGAGCAACCAGTAAATATATAAACTTGAATTAAATGGGCGGGGTGAATGCCCCGCCTGCTTTTTGGAAAGGGGGCGCCATTTTGGCAGACAATATTTTAGTAATGGATCACATTACGAAGGAGTTCCCCGGTGTCAAAGCTCTGGACAATGTAAATCTTGAGGTCCAGCGAGGAGAGATTCACGCGCTGATCGGTGAAAACGGTGCGGGAAAATCCACACTGATGAACGTATTAAGTGGTCAGTATCCATATGGAAGTTATACAGGTACCGTTACCTATGAAGGCGAGGAATGTAAGTTTAAAAACCTGAACGACAGTGAAGCGAAAGGTATCGTCATTATTCATCAGGAACTTGCACTGATTCCGTTGCTTTCTATCGGAGAGAATATGTTTCTCGGAAACGAGATTAAGAATAAAAGAGGCAGCATTGACTGGGACAAAACATACAGTGAAGCAGAAAAACACATGGCTCAGGTTGGGCTCCATGAATCTGCACAGACACTGATCAAAGATATCGGAACAGGTAAACAGCAGCTGGTAGAGATCGCCAAGGCATTTTCCAAGAAGGTTAAACTTCTGATCCTGGATGAGCCTACCTCTTCTCTGAATGATGAAGATGCCAAAATGCTTCTGGATCTTCTGATGGAATTCAAGAAAAACGGTCTTACCTCTATCATCATCACACATAAACTGAATGAGATCATCTATTGTGCAGACCGCTGTACGATCATCCGAGATGGTACAACGATCGAAACACTGACAAAAGGCGTAGATGACTTAAGCGAAGACCGTATCATCAAAGGTATGGTTGGCCGTTCTATGGATGACCGTTATCCGGCCAGAAAGCATAACGTCAGCAAAGATGTCATGCTGGAAGTAAAGAACTGGACCGTACATCATCCGCTTTATCCGGAAAAAGTCGTAGATGACAATATTTCCTGTAAAGTACATAAAGGCGAGGTTATTGGTTTCTCCGGACTGCAGGGTGCAGGACGTACTGAGTTTGCAATGTCCGTATTCGGAAAGAGCTACGGAAGCAACATCAGTGGTGAACTCTATATCAAGGGAGAAAAAGTAAACCTCAAGAATCCGCGTGATGCGATCCGTCATGGTCTTGCCTATGTAACAGAAGACCGTAAGACAAACGGTGTGATCCTCGGAGAATCTATTCGATTTAATACAACGCTTGCACGACTTTCCAAAGTCTGTGAAAAGGGCGTGATCAACACAGATCTGGAAGTGCACCTGGCTGATGAGATGACAAAGGAAATGGGAACCAAGACTCCTTCCAATGAGCAGAAGATCGGCAACCTTTCCGGTGGTAACCAGCAGAAAGCACTTCTCGGCAAATGGATGTTTACAGAACCGGATATCCTGATTCTGGATGAGCCGACACGAGGCATCGATGTAGGTGCAAAATACGATATCTATTGCCTGATCAACAAAATGGTAGAAGATGGAAAATCAGTTATCATGATCTCATCCGAAATGCCGGAGCTTCTTGGTATGTGTGACCGTATCTACGTTATGAGTGAGGGCCGTCTGGCAGGCGAACTCAGTGCCGAAGAGGCAACACAGGAACGTATTATGGCTTCGATCATGCAGGAGCAGAATAAGAAATAAGGTCGAAACGTGAATTCGATTCTACCGGGAAAGGGGTAAAAAAATGAAGTTTAATGTAAAAGATTTCTTAAGAAAATATACAATGGTCATTGCACTGGTAGTTGTATTTATCCTGTTCTGTGGCCTGACAGATGGAAGACTTCTGTATGCACAGAATATGTCAAACCTGATGCTTCAGAATGGTTACGTTCTGGTTCTTGCATGTGGTATGTTGTTATGTATCCTGACAGGTGGTAACATCGACCTTTCTGTAGGTGCTGTTATCTGTATGGTCGGTGGTCTTGCAGCTGTCATGATCGGTAACAAAGGAATGAACCCATATCTTACCATTATCATCTGCCTCGTTGTAGGTCTTCTGGTAGGTGTATGGCAGGGTTACTGGATCGGTTACAAACGTATCCCTCCATTTATCACAACACTTGCAGGTATGTTCATCTTCCGTGGATTTGGACGTCTGATCCTGGACAACAAGACTGTTTCTATCCAGGACAAAGGTTTCCTGAATGTATTTACATCCTACATCAACATTCCTGGACTTGACGACACAGCAAACTATTCTGCACTGATCGTTGGTATCGTAGTTGCAGTTTATGTGATCTTCAACGTAGTTCGTTCCAGAGCAAACAAAGCAAAAAGAGGATATCGCCAGAACACAGCATTTTCTGATTACAGCAAAGCAGTCATCATCGCAGCAGTTATCCTCTGGTACTGCTACAAACTGTTCCAGTACAAAGGTATCTCCATCATGTTCGTATGGGTTGTTGCAATCTGCCTGATCTACAACTTCATCACATCCAGAACAGCATTTGGACGTTACTTCTACGCAATCGGCGGTAACGAGAAAGCTACACAGCTTTCCGGTATTGATACAAACAAAGTTTACTTCATCGCGTATGCAAACATGGGACTTCTTGCAGGTCTTGCAGGTCTTCTTTGTGCAGCACGTGTAGGTTCTGTAAACGGTAGTACAGGTACATCCTTCGAGATGGATGCGATCGGTTCCTGTTTCATCGGTGGTGCTTCCGCATACGGCGGCAGCGGTACTGTAGGCGGTGTAGTGATCGGTGCTCTTCTCCTCGGTGTCATCAACATGGGTATGTCCATCATGGGTATCGGTGATTCCTGGCAGTACGTAGTAAAAGGTGCCGTACTTCTTATCGCAGTTGTATTTGATGTATTATCCAACAGAAAGAACGGCTGATCGATCTGATCAGATTAACAAGAGGAGTCATTGTGCAAAAGCAATGGCTCCTTTTGCAATGCTGTCATAATTGTGTTACAATATGAAAAAATACAAAGGAATTATGATGAATTATGAAAAAATTTACACTGACAGTTTTTTGCATACTGGCAGGATGCATCTTTTTTCTGTCAGGGATCTGGGTCTACTTTCAGAAATCCATGGATAAGGTGGATCTGGGCGAAGGAGAATATGCAGCGAGTTATCAGAAGCACTATCTGATGATCTCCAATGACAAAGATACCCTGATGTGGCAGTCCATCTACCAAAGCGCCAGCGAAACTGCCAAAGAAGCCGATGCCTACGTCGAACTTCTTTCACCGGAACAGATGAAGAATTACACACAGGAAGACTGTCTGCGGATCGGGATCGCATCTCACGTTGACGGGATCATTCTTGAAGCAGACGGAAGCAAGGCCGAGCAGAAACTGATCGAAGAGGCTGCCCGCGAGGGAATCCCGGTTGTCACGATCCTTACAGACGATTCTGCATGCCGCAGGATCAGCTTTGTCGGTCTGAACAGTTATGAGATGGGAAGTGCTTATACTGACCAGATAGCAGGAATGCTGAATGAAAAAGGGACCACACAGATCCTGTTTCTTTCGACTTCCAGTTCCAAGACACAGGAGACCAATCTTGTTTACTATCAGGTAAAAAAAGAACTGGAATCCAGGAAAAAAACAGGCCAGTCTGTCAATCTGTCAGAGTACTGTGTGGATAGCAGTGCAGATTTTGACACGGAAGAATTTGTCCGGGATATGTTTGTAAATGAGGAAAGTCTGCCGGATGTCCTGGTATGCATGGATGAAGTCGTGACGGAATGCGTATATCAGGCCCTGGTCGATTATAACCAGGTTGGAAATGTCAAGGTGATCGGTTACTATTATTCCGATGTGATTCTGAATGCGATCGACAAGGGGATCCTGTCCTCCACGATCGCGATGGATATGGATGAAGTAGGAAAATACAGTGTCAACGCACTGGAAGAGTATTTATCTCTTGGGCACAGCAACGGATATTACAGTGTCAATCAGCATGTGATCACAAAGGATAACACCGATGAGTACAGAACGGAGGGCGAAAAATGACAGAAAAAAAGGACACCCCTTCCGTAAATAATTCCATACAGACCAGACTGAGTGGAGTCATGCTCATGGTGCTTGTCTTTGCACTCGGGATCAATTTCTTTATTTTCAGTCAGATCCAGAATGCCGTTACCAGGATCGATGCGGTCTTTTCCAGCAATGTCGATGTGAATGAGCTTTCGGAAGCACTGGAACTTGTTGAGAACACAGTCTATGAATACCTGAATACAAAAAGTACCGAGACACTGGAAAACTATTACCGTTATGACCAGAATTACAAAAATCTGATCGAAGATCTCAACGACAAAAACATGGACAGCGAAGTAAAGATGCTCGAAAAAAACATCCGCAGGATGTCCGAGAGTTATCTGGATCAGACAAATGAGACAGTTCAGGCGAAGCGAGGAAGAAATGTAGAGAAATACAAGACTTCCTACGAAACAGAAAATCAGCTCTATGAATATATCAACACTTACATATACAAATTAAATAATTTGCGCTTTAAGACAAACTCAGCAAATTATCAGTTATTACTGTCATCGATGAATGTGCTGTACAGACTCTGCCTGATCGTACTGATCGTCGTCTATGTGGTTGGGCTTGCAGTGACGGTCCTTCTGGTGCGGAATATGATCCGCCCGCTGACCGCTCTTTCCAATACGGCACATGAGGTTGCAAAAGGAAATCTCGATGTTCCGCAGCTTCCTATTGTTATGGATGATGAAGTTGGAGTCGTGACGAGAAGTTTTAACCAGATGCTGGAGAGCATCCGCGAGAACATCGACCAGCTCAAGGAAAGCATGGAGCGGCAGGCGCAGATGAAGGAACGAGAGCTTATGATGGAGGCACACCTTAAGGAAGCACAGCTGAAGTTCCTTCAGGCGCAGATCAATCCGCATTTTCTGTTCAATTCCCTGAATGCAGGTGCACAGCTTGCGATGATGGGAGATGCGGACAAGACAGGTATATTTCTGGAAAAAATGGCGGATTTTTTCCGGTATAATGTGCGCAAGATGGAAGAAGATGCGATGCTCTGGGAGGAGATCGAGGCGGTAGATAATTATATCTACATCCTGAATGTGCGCTTTGCCGGAGATATTGTATATATCCGGGAAATAGATGAAGACATCGAAAACATCCGCATTCCAAGCATGATCCTTCAGCCGCTGGTAGAAAATGCCGTCCAGCATGGAATCCATGACTGCATGGAGACGGGACGCATTGTGATGTCTATCCACAGAAACCAGGATATGATCGATATCACGGTCAGCGACAATGGTGCGGGAATGACGGAAGAAATGATCGCGAAGGTTATGGAAGGAAGAGCAGTGCAGGATGAAGAAAACCGCTATTCTACAGGAATCGCGGTACATAATGTCATAGAAAGACTGAAGCTGTATTACAAACAGGAAGGACTTATGACGATCGAGAGTGACGGACCTGGAACCGGAACGAAAGTTCATATTGTCATTCCGATGGAAAAAGAGGAACTGGAGTAGCATAAGAAAGTGGAGGGGAAACAAAACAATGTATCGTATATTGGTAGCAGATGACGAGGGAATTATGCTGGAAGCTTTCAAAAGTGTGATATCCAGTACATTTGGGGACAGCTGTATCACAGAAACTGCCAAGACAGGAAGAGCAGTGACAGAAAAAGCAGAAACTTTTCATCCGGACATTGTCTTTATGGACATTCATATGCCGGGAATCAACGGGATCCAGGCAATGCGGGAAATACGAAAATTCAATACGACAGCACTTTTTTATGTAGTATCTGCTTATGACAAGTTTGATTATGCAAAAGAGGCGATCGATCTTGGCGTGGAGCGTTATCTGACAAAGCCGATCTCCAAGGCAAAGATCATCTCCGCGGTGGAAGAAGCCATCGAGAAGGTGGATAAGAAGAGAAATCAGAGAAGCAACCTGTTGAAGATCCAGGAAAAACTGGAAACGGTCATCCCTGTTGTGGAAAACAGCTTTGTAGGAAGCCTTTTGTTCCAGCAGGAGGAACAGACAGCAGACTACTACCGGCAGCTTCTGGATATCGAGGAAAAACAGGGCTATGTCATGGTCATCCAGTTTGGCCAGTCGTATGAAAATGGTAGGCTGATAAGCCCTGTCGGAATGAATGTGAAAGCACAGAGTTTTTATGATGAGCTGAGGGATGTGGTGAAATCCTCTTTTTCCTGTGCAGTGGGATCGGTGATGTCAAACCGTATTCCGGTGATCGTGCCGTGCAGCCTGCCTGAGAATCCATATGAAGAAAGGATCGACCTCGTGGAACAGGCGAGAAATCTTGTGTCAAGGCTGGAAAACAGGATCGATGCCAGATTTCGTATCGGACTTGGCAGGATCAGACCTATGCGGGAATTGGAGCGCTCTTACCGTGAAGCACTCCGCGCGCTGAACGGAAGCAAGAGCAGAGTGATCCATATCGAGGACCTTTCGCAGAACGGTGTTTATGATGAGGAGTTTCCTGTCGATATGGAGAAACGGATCTTCCGTTATCTTGGTGATGGGGACGAAAAGAAATGTGTACAGGAGCTGAATACGTTCTTTGACTGGATGCTGGAACATTACGCGGAGGATATGAACAACATCCGTCTGAAGGTTCTGGAATACATTATCTGGGGCGAAAAGATCGCTTTTGAGGCAGGTGCTGTCAACTATGGATTCAGCTACAGGCGGGATTATCTGGATGTAGCGATGGCATGCAGCGGTTACGAAGAACTCAGAAGCTGGTTTCTGGATAAGATGGTCAACATCTGTCGTTCCATCCGTGATCAGAAAGAGGAACAGTCGAATTCCGCTGTCAAAAAGGCAATGCTCTACATCCAGGAAAATTTCAGCAAGGACATTTCACTGGATGAAGTTTCCGGTCAGGTAAATATCAGCCCTTATTATTTCAGCAAGATCTTCAAGGAGGAAACGGGCGAGAACTTCATTGAATATCTCACTAGGATCCGAATAGAAAAAGCGAAAGAATTCCTGAAACAGCCGGAAGTCAGCGTCAAAGAAGCCGGCGTAAAGAGCGGCTATACAGACCCGAACTATTTCAGCAGGATCTTTAAGAAGCAGACAGACATGACTCCAAGTGAATTCAAGACGAGGTACGGAAAATGAAAAAGAAAAGAGGGATAGCTCTTCTTATAACTGCCCTGATGTTTGTTCTTTGCGTGACAGGATGCGGAACACAGAAAATTGAGACAACAAAAAAAGAAACAACAGAAGAAAAGAAACTCCAGATCGGACTCAGTTTTGATTCCTTTGTGATCGAGAGATGGCTTCGCGACCGGGATATGTTCGTATCTACGGCACAGGGGCTTGGGGCAGAAGTAAATGTCCAGGTGGCAGGCGGTGATGTGGATGAACAGATCTCACAGATCGAATACTTTATCCAGAAGGAAATGGACGTGATCGTGATCATCCCGATCGACGGAGATGCTCTGTATGATGTGGTAAAAGAAGCGAAGGACAAGGGGATCAAAGTAGTCTGCTATGACCGGATGATCGCAAATGTGGATGCAGACCTCTATATCACGATCGACAATGAGATGGTAGGAACCCTGATGGGAGAGGCTTTGGTCGAGGCATGCCCGGACGGTGGAAATATCTTCGCGATCAACGGTTCTCCTACGGACAAAAATGTAGAGGAGGTAGAACTTGGTTTCCGTAAGGCTCTGAAAGGAAGCAAACTCAAGATCGCCTATACAGGATACTGTGATAACTGGCTCGCTGAGATGGCAGCAACGCATGTAAACAAAGGCCTTGAGGTGACAGACGACATTGTGGGCGTGATGTGCGGCAATGATGATCTGGCAAGCCAGGCAGTCAAAGTCCTGGCAGAAAACCGTCTCGCAGGACAGGTGGCACTGGTTGCGCAGGATGCAGACCTGGCAGCCTGCCAGCGGATTGTAGAGGGGACACAGACCATGACAGTCTACAAACCGATCGAGCAGGAGGCAAGCACAGCGGCGATCCTCGCAGTGGCACTCGGAAACGGTACAGACATTACCTCAAAAGACTGTGAGATCCCGGTCACAGAGACCACAGATGACGGTTCCGGCGAGATCCCATATTACAAGATCACACCGATCGCAGTGACTGCAGAAAACATGGACGAAGTCATCGTGGATGGAGGATTCCATTCAAAAGAAGATGTATATCTGAATGTAAAAGAATAAAAGAGATGTAATAAGAAAAGGAACCTCGTACAGCGCTTTGGAACAGGCTGTGCGGGGTTCCTTTTTGAAGGCTTTGATTTAGATGACCGGCAGAAAGTTACTGCTCGATCCCTTCCATATAGGAATTATAGATATCGGGATTGATCTTTTCCCTGATGGAATCGTAAACGCCCTGAGAAGCCTCGCGGATCTCTTTGCGTGTCTCATCAGAAAGTTTGATGATCTGTGTTCCGCTGTCCTCGATCACGGCGACTTTGTCTGCGATTCTGGCATCGGACTGTTCTCTTGCGTATTCTGTGGCAAGCTGGGCAGCCTCTGTCATGATCTCCTGTTCATCCTCCGGAAGATCCTTGAAGAAATCGTCATTGACGATCAGGGAGATCAGATGCGGAAGATGGTTGGTTTCTACAACATAATCCTGCCGTTCATAGAGATTGTTGGAAACGATGACCTCGTATGGGTTTTCCTGTGCATCGATGGTGTGCTGCTGCAGGCCGATGTACACTTCGCTGAAACTCATCGGGGTTGGGTTTGCACCAAGCGCTTTCCAGAAAGCAAGATGGTAGCTGTTTTCCATGGTACGGATCTTCTGGCCTTTAAAGTCTGCAAGGCTGTTGACCGGTTTGTTTGTACTCATAACACGGAAGCCCTGGTCTGCCATACCAAGAAGATGATAGCCGCCTTCGGTATAGACGTCGCTGATCAGGCTGTTGAACTGTGGATCGTCGATCTTTTTACGGCAGTCATCCAGAGAATCGAATACGCACGGAAGGTCAAATACAGCAAGGTCGCTCATGAAGGAAACCTGAGGTGCAGTATTCTGAACGACAAACGGAATGTCGCCGTCTGCACAGGTCTCCAGAAGGTCACGGTCACCGCCGAGGGTGGAGTTTGCGTAAACCTGAATCTTCATTTTGCCGTTGCTTAAGTCTGAGACTTCTTCTGCAAACTTCTCGGCGAAGATCTGTGTTACGGTATCCTCCGGGCTGGCGGTTGCCAGCGGCCAGGAATAACGCTGTACTTCTTCATCGGAAGAGCCGCAGCCGGTAAGGGCAACGCTCAGGATTCCAGCTGCAGCCAGTACCGGGACTGTACGGAGGATACGACGGATTTTTTTGTCTGAATTATAAGTAGTAAATTTTTTCATCTTTCTCCTCCTATAAGATTCCAATTGAGATCGCCGGAATAAAAGTGATCAGAAGAAGGGCGATTAGGAAGAATACGATCATTGGCATGGCTTTTTTGGCGATTGCCATGACTGGAACATCGGTAAGGGAACTTGCAACGAACAGATTGACTCCAATTGGAGGAGTAACAAATCCGATGGCAAGGTTTACAACCATGATCACACCAAACTGGATCGGGTCCATACCGATCGCCTGCACGATAGGGAGCAGAATCGGTGTAAGGATCAGGATTGCCGGTGTGGTATCCATAACCATTCCGACAATCAGGAGGAACAGGTTGATGATCAGCAGGATCGCAACCGGGCTGTGGAAGTTGTTCAGGATAAATTCACTGACTGTCTGTGGAACCTGCATCAGAGTCAGGACTCTGGAGAATGCAGTGGAAGCAGCCAGGATGAAGAGGATTGGGGTGAAAGTACGGATCGCTTCCACCAGGATTCCCCAGATATCGCGGATATGGATGCTCTTGTATACAAAAAGGCTGATGATCAGTGCATAAAATACAGAGATAACAGCGGCTTCTGTCGGAGAAGCGACACCGCTGTAGATACATCCAAGGATGATGACCGGGCTCAAGAGAGCGAAGAAGCTTTCTTTGAGCACTTTCAGAAGTCCTTTGTCATGAAGCTCCTGAACTTCGGCATGGATCTTGGCTTTGTCCTCGCCGTAGCGTTTGCAGTGATAGATCGCATAGATCATGAGCAGGGCTCCGATCATGAGGCCAGGGACGATTCCGGCAAGGAACAGGTCGCTGACGGAAGCACCGGATGCCATACCGTACATGATGAACGGGATACTCGGAGGGATGATAACCCCCAGGCCTCCGGCAACGGCAACGATTGCAGTGGAAAATGTCAGGTCATATCCCAGATTGGTAAGGATCGGGATGGTCATACTTCCTACGGCTGCAACAGTAGCCGGAGCAGATCCGGAGATCGCACCGTAGAAAAGGCAGGTTACGATAACGGCACACGGCATTCCTGCTGTGAATTTACCAAGAAAGTAAGCGAAAACATCGAATAATTTCTTGGAGATGCCGCCTTTTGCCATGATGATACCGGACAATACGAACATTGGGACGGCGAGCAGCGGAAAAGAATCCAGACCGCCGAACATCGCACGGATCAGATATTTGGCACCTACCGTAAAGGAAGGATCACAGATGGAAGGAAGAACAGATGTAATTCCCAGTGTGATCGATACCGGAACAGCGATGACCAGTAATAAAACAAAAATGATAAATAAAACAACGACTGGCATTAGTGTTCCTCCTCATTTGAATTCTTGATGGTGTTGATACGGTTGTCAATTCCTGCACCGATGGCCTGTTCAGCAGGAGATTCTGCATTTGCCTGGATGAAGGACTCTGGTGTGTTGCGCTCCGGGTGAGCCGGGTCAAAGACATTTTCACCTCTTGCTACGCGGAACTCGATGATCCAGCGCTGCAGGACGCGGAATGCGACCAGGATGAAAGATACGAACGGAGCCGCCTGAATGTAATACATCGGGATGCCGCAGGCCGGGGAAAGCTGTCCGCTGTGCACAGAAGACATCATATAGGACCAGGCAAACGGGATCATGTAGATAAAGAAGATGAGTTCGAAGGTGTGGTTCACAACCTTGAAGATCGCCTTGCCTCTGCGTGGGAAAATTGCAACAAACTGTTCGATCTTGATCGACAGGCATTTCTTGCTGCAGTAGCTGACGCTCAAAAAGCCGCACCAGATAAACAGGTATCTGGTGAGTTCCTCAGACCAGGACAGGGACATTCCAAGAACGTATCGGCATAATACCTGAATACCCATGATCAGTGTCATGGCGATCAGAAAAATGACCAGAATAAATTCTTCGAGGTTTTCGTCCAGCCAGTGAAGTGTTTTTTTCATGGATGACCTCCCTTAAAAGTAAATATAGATGCTTTTCCACAATAACTGTTTAATGCTTTACAGTTATAAAACACCGGTATTTCTATTGTAAATAAAAATACCGGCGTTTTCAAGAAGTAAATATTATATAATGCGATTTGGCTATATTACATAGCGTTATGAAGAAGTCCAAGGACTGTGTTCAGATCGTTTACTCCCATCTGTCCCGGTGCGGATGCTTTCTTTGCTGCACCAAAAGTCATGGAAGAACCAAATACTTCACCGCAGAGACGGCTGATAACGCCGGTGCCTGCCATGGACATTGTGATGATCGGTCTGTCTGCATAGTCTGTAGCCATTTCCTCTGTTGCAGCCAGAAGTGTGAGAACGTCTTTCTTGTTCTGTGGCATAACTGCAATTTTCGGAATGTCTGCGTTCATGTCCTGCATCTTGCGGAGACGATAGATGATATCTGCTTTTGCAGGAGTCTTGAAGAAGTCGTGGTTGGAAGCGATAACCTTAACGCCTGCTGCGTGAGCACCGTCGATGATCTTCTTAACAATCTCATCACCTGTGAAGATCTCTACGTCGATCAGATCTACATATCCGGTCTGAGCTGCTTTGATGTTGAGTTCTGCATAAGCTTCCGGCTCGATCGCTTTCTCGCCGCCTTCTTTGGAAGTACGGAATGTCATAAGAAGCGGGATGTTTCCAAGTGCTGCACGAAGATCCTTGAGTACATCTTCTACTTTTGCAAAATCAAAAACGCCTTCAAACCAGTCTACACGCCATTCAACAACATCAACCGGAATAGAATCAAAGGTTTTTGCTTCTTCGATGATGTCTTCTTTTGTAACACCAACGATAGGAACGATAATCTTCGGTGCGCCTGCGCCGATCTCGATATCACGGATTTTTACTGTATTCATGATTTGGGTCCTTTCTATTTAGTTGGCTTTTCACCCTTGGTTTTCATTTTAGTTCTCTGCTTCAGCAAGTGCAACCATTTTTTTGTAACGGATGTTTACATACAGTCCAAGTACAACACCGACTGCTGTAAGAACGATGTTCATTGTCATAACCTGAGATGGCTGCATTTTGGATGCTGCTGTCAGGATCGTGTAGTTGCAGAGGGAAGATGCGATCATAACGAGCGCGGTTACAGTTCCCTTGATTTTAGGGAAGAGCATGTTGCATACGGAAGTTGCAATCTGCAGAAGTCCGCCTGCGCCTGCCCATCCGATGATGAATGCACCGGCGATCATAAGTGTCTGGCTCTGTCCCATAAGTACAACGATCAGAGTTGCAAGGCAGATAACCGGGTAGATCACGATAAAACGAACGTCTTTGATCTTTCTTGTGAGCAGTGCTGTTACAACAAGTGCGATCAGGGTTCCTGCTGAGTAATAGGTCTGCATGATAGACGGGTCAGCCCAGCCTACGTTTTCTTTTGCAAAGTTCTGTGCACAGTTCAGCCATAACTGGAAAGTACCTGTGCAGGTGAATCCGATCAGGATCATAGCTATGGATTCAAGTGAGAAATGAGTATGTTTCAGGCTGTCGATAAGTCCTTCTTTCTTGCCGGCTGCTTTCTGGTCTGCATCCGGAAGCGGGAACAGGAATACCAGTACAAAAAGTACAAGGTAGATGATTCCACATCCGAAGAATAAACGGTTGTAGGAAGTAAGTCCTGCAGCAGTAGTAGCTACGGTTGCACCGAGTACGAATGGAAGCATCATCTGAGCGATAGCGATGAAGAATTTGATTCCCATTGTAGCAACGCCAGGAGCTTTGTAGATGATCTCGGAAACTGCCGGGTAGATACCTGTATCAAGGAATGAGTTTGCGATACCGCCGACGATCGCGCATACATAAGCGATTGTGTATCCGCCGTTTGTTCCGGCATTAAATGCGAGTGCCAGACCGACCAGATAGATCGCATAGGAAGCACTTCCAATCGCTGTGGAAATACGGCGTCCTAATTTGTCTGAAAGCGGGCCTGCAAAAGGAAGGGCGATCAGTCGTCCAAGACCTAATGCTGCTGAAATTGCGGTGATTGCCATGGCTTCCACACCCCATGCGGTTGCCAGAGCTTCCTTAATAACTGCCTGTCCTAAGATAGAACATCCAACACCGTGGATAAAATAGTTCAAGTACAGGATCAATGCACTTGGCAGGTACTTTTTGTTCATGGTTCTCTCCTTTTCCTGTGAAACATTTGTTTTTTTTACTTGTGTTTTGTTCTGTCACAAACAATGAATGCCTTTTTTAATGAAAAGCTTTTATCAAAAGCCTGTTAAAAAAATAACATTTATCTGTATTTTAACAGGTACAATTCGTGTAGTCTAATGCTTTTAAAGCGAAAAACCAATGCATTGAATGCATTAATGTGATATACTAGGAACAAAATTATAATGATTAATGAAAGTAGAAATCCGGGACAGGATATTGGGGAATATATTTATATAGGAGGAATCAATCATGACACTGAATCAGATCTTGTATTTTCAGAAGGTCGCACGGCTGGAAAATTATCATCAGGCAGCAGAAGAACTGTATATTTCGCAGCCGTCTCTGAGCCGTTCCATGGCAGCCCTCGAGAGCGAGCTGGGAGTTGCTTTATTTGAAAAAAAAGGCAGGGGCGTAACACTTACAAAAGCGGGCAAGCTTTTTCTGGAACATGCAGACAGGATTGCAGGAGACTGTGACGTGGCAGTGGGGAAAATGCAGGAACTTTCTTCAGATGGCGGAAAGATCGATATCGGTTATATTTTTCCGCTTGCGGGGCATTATATTCCTCATAAAGTAAGGAAATTTCTGAACCAGGAAGAAAATAAGAACGTAGTCTTTAATTTCTGGCAGAATCATACACCGGCAATTGCCGAGAAGGTTCGTACAGGCGAGCTGGACGTTGGTTTCGGCGGTTATCTCAAGATGGATGATATGGAGTTTTTTCCGCTCAGCGCACAGGAGCTGGTGATCATCACGCCGAAGGAACATCCCCTTTCAGAGATGCAGGAAGTTCCGCTGGTGGAACTGGACCATTACCCGGTGATCGGCTATGAGAGTGCATCCTGGATGGGAACTTATGCCAAGTATCTGTACAGGAAATATCAGGTAAATCCGAATACGATCGTGGAATGTCCGGATGAATATTCTATAGTATCTCTGGTAAGGGAGAATTTTGGTATCGCACTGATGCCGCAGACGGATATCCTTCTGAATGCAGACGGCATCAAGATCCACAAGATCATGGGGCTTGAGATCTACCGCCAGGTTTTTATGTTCTGGATGAAAGACAGATATCGTCTGCCGGCAGTGGAGCGTTTTATCAAATATATGAAGGAACAGCAGGCAGATGATGCAAATGATACCGAAAACGTATCAAAAATTTATTTGAAAGATATTGTTAATTTTTAATACAAAGAGTTATGATAAAGGTGTCACAAACAAAGGATGGCCACTCACATTATGAATATGATGTTAAATGAATAAGGAGATTATTTCATGAAGAGTGAATACCCAAAGATTTTTGAACCTATAACAATCAAAAGAACTACTATCAAGAACCGTATCGCAATGACCCCGATGGGAACAAACTATGGTGAGACAAGCGGTGAGATGAGTAACCGTCACATGAATTATTACTCACTCCGCGCAAAAGGCGGCACAGGTTTAATCATTCTGGAAAATGCCAACATTGAGTATCCGGTAGGATCCAACGGCACCAGCCAGATCCGTATCGACCACGACAGCTTTATGCCGCGTTATTATCAGCTCGTAGAAAACCTTCATAAGAATGGTGCTACAGTAGCGATCCAGGTAAACCACGCCGGAGCTTCAGCCTCTTCTGCAAGAACCGGAATGGAGACCGTTTCTTCTTCCAATATCCCGACAAAGGCCGGCGGAGAAGTTCCGCGTCCGATGACAAAGGAAGAAATCCTTACAACTGTTAAGAAATATGGAGAGGCTGCAAAGCGTGTCCAGGCGATCGGTTTCGATGCGATCGAGATCCACTGCGGACATTCTTATCTGATGAGCCAGTTCATCTCCCCTTACTATAATAAGAGAACAGACGAGTTCGGAGGTTCCGTAGAGAACCGTCTTCGTTTCCCGCGTATGGTACTCGAAGAAGTTCGTAAGAACGTAGGACCTTGGTTCCCGATCATTGTTCGTATCTCCGCAGAAGAGAGAGTACCGGGTGGAAACACTCTGGAAGACACTCTGGAATATCTGGAATATCTCGATGAGTTCGTAGATATGTACGATGTTTCCTGTGCCCTGAACCCATCTCTTCAGTATCAGATCGACTCCAACTACCTTCCGGATGGATGGAGATCCTACATGGCAAGAGCCGTAAAGGACAAATTCAAGAAACCGGTTATCAATGCAGGTAACTACCGTGATCCTAAGATCGTCGAGAAAGTTCTCGAGAGCGGCGATGTAGATATCGTCGGAATGGGACGTGGCCTTATCGCAGAGCCAAACTGGGTTAAGAAAGTTGAGAATGGCGAGGAAGATCTTCTTCGTAAATGTATCTCATGTAATGTTGGATGTGCCGGAAACCGTATCGGTGTTAACCGTCCGATCCGTTGTACAGTCAACCCGGCTGTACCGGAAGGCGATATCTATAAAGCACTCAAAGTCAACAAGAACTGCAATGTTGTAGTTGTTGGTGGTGGTACAGCAGGTCTGGAAGCTGCATGTACAGCAGCAGAAGTAGGCTGTAACGTATTCGTTCTGGAGAAGAAGGATCACCTTGGAGGTCTCTCCACATTCATCTCAGATCTTCCGAGCAAGACCCGTATGAAAGATTTCCCGAAATATCTGGAAGCCCGTGCAGCCAGACTGAAGAATCTTTATGTTTTCCTAAACACAGAAGCAACTGTTGACAAAGTAAAACAGTTCAAACCGGACATCGTTGTAAACGCAACAGGTTCTGTACCGCTTGTCCCGCCGATCAAAGGTCTCAAAGAAAACATCGAGGCCGGAAACGTGGCTACGATCTTTGATATGATCAACAACCTGAACGCCGGCAAATATCCGGATGAAGCATGTAAGGGCAAAAAGGTCGTTGTAGTCGGCGGTGGATCCGTTGGACTTGACGTTATCGAATATTTTGCACCTCGCGGAGCAGAGTGTACGATCATCGATATGCTTCCTCAGATCGGTATGCTTGCAGACCCGATCACCAAATGTTCCATGCGTGAGACTCACGACAAATATGGTGTTAAGGAATATGTAAACACAGCACTTCAGGAAGTGAAGGAAAATGCATTCACAGTAAAACTTCCGGACGGACAGATCAAGGATATGGAATTCGACCTCGGCTTCAACTGCCTTGGAATGCGTTCCAACAACCCGGTACTTCCGGAACTTGAAGAAGCTTTCAATGATACAGATACTTATGTATACACCATCGGTGATTCCGTTCGTGCCCGCCGTATCATGGAAGGTACCATGGAAGGCCGTGCAGTACTGAACGTACTGGAGTCTCAGGGATTCCTGCATCTGGAACCACTTGAATAAATGATACCAAGGGAGCAAAGTTTTTATTAAAAAGAAAAGAGGAAAAAATCATGCCAAACGTAACAGGACATACAGAATTAGTAGGATTAATGGCTTACCCGATCCGTCACACACAGTCTCCGACAACTCATAACCTCGCATACGACAAAAACGGCGATGACGTTATCCAGCTTGCATTTGAAGTAGACAACGATTCCCTCAAAGACGCTGTTCAGAGTATCCGTGCTCTCAAAATGCTTGGATCCAACATCTCCATGCCGAACAAAACTGTTGTTCACAAATATCTGGACGAAGTTGATGAAGCTGCCAAATTATGCGGTGCTATCAACACAGTTGTAAACATGCGTGACGAAAACGGACAGGTTACAGGAAAACTCAAAGGCTACAACACTGACGGTATGGGATACTGGCAGGGACTCAAAGAAGAAGGCATTGATTTCAAAGGAATGAAGATGGTTCTGATCGGAACCGGCGGAGCTGCTACAGCAATCGCAGTACGCGGAGCTCTTGACGGAATCGCAGAGATCGAGATCTTCAACATCAAAGATAAATTCTACAGCCGTGGAGAAGAGATCGTTGACCTGATCAACAAGAACACAAACTGCAAAGCTACAATGAATGACCTTGCAGATCATGACCTCCTCAAAGAAAAAATGCATGCAGCAGATCTGTTCTGCGATGCAACAGGTGTAGGAATGCACCCACTGGAAGACCTTTCCAACATCCCGGACACTTCTTTCTTCAAGAAAGATCTGATCGTAACTGACACAGTTTACGCACCACGCGAAACTGTTATGATGAAACAGGCAAAAGAAGCAGGATGCGAAAAAGTTTACAATGGTATGAGCATGATGCTGTTCCAGGCACTCATCGCCATCAAACTTTACACTGGAAAAGATACTCCGGTAGATTACATGAAAGAAAAACTTGGAATCTAAATAGAAACCAGGAAAGCCATGGGGATGAAACTTCGTCTCTGTGGCTTTTTTAAATGTTCTGCTTGCTTTATCACTTTAAAGTGTGTATAATGAGAGCTATATACAGGTGAGCGAAATCGCCAAATTTTGATACGCGGAAAGGAATATGGATTATGTCAAAACATATCACAGGACACACCGGATTATTATGTTTACTTGGAAGCCCGGTCGCACACAGTGTTTCTCCGGAAATGCACAATGAAGCATGCGATCAGCTGGGGCTGGATTATACATATCTTGCATTTGATGTACCGGAAGATAAGATGCCGGAAGCAGTTCAGGGGCTTCGTACCATGGGCGCAAGAGGCTGGAACATTACCATGCCGGGCAAGAATATCATGTGCAAACTTGCAGATAAAGTATCTCCTGCATCTGAGATTTCAGGAGCATGCAATACGATCGTTAATGATAACGGCGTGCTGACTGCTTACACAACAGACGGTGTTGGATTTATGAGAGCAGTTGCTGAGAACGGTGTAGATATCATCGGCAAGAAAATGACTCTTCTCGGTGCCGGCGGAGCAGCTACAGCGATTCTGGTACAGGCTGCACTGGATGGCGTAGCAGAGATCAATGTGTTTAACGTGAGAGACAACTTCTTCGGAAGAGCTGAGGAGATCGTTGCGAAACTGAATGAGCGCACAGACTGCAAGGTAACTCTGCATGACTTCTCAGATCCGGAAGTACTTCGTGCTTCTATCGCAGAGAGCGCAATCCTTGTAAATGGTACTTCTGTTGGAATGGCTCCGAATGTAGACAGAACGATCATCACAGATACAAGTATGTTCCATAAGGATCTGTTTGTATTCGATGTAATTTACAATCCGCAGGAAACAAGACTGCTCCGTGAAGCAAAGGAAGCAGGATGCAAGACTGGTAACGGTATGTATATGCTGCTGTATCAGGGAGCTGCGTCCTTCAAGCTTTGGACGGGTGAGGAGATGCCGGTGGAGATCATAAAGGAGAAGTATTTCTCTTAGGAAGAGGAAATGTTTGGCTTGAGAAGCCGAAAATAATCGCCAAGGGGACTTCGCAGTCCCCTCGGCACACCCCTCGCCTGGGCTTTCGACGGGACGAATGGTAGTAGGAAAGATACAGAGTTCTTCGTTGTGGAGGACGGGAGGGTGTTGACTTTACTGAGGTTGAAAATTGTGAGGTTATGATTGAGTTAAGGTGGTTTTCGTAGAGGGTGATGCCATCTTTTTTTTGTTTCTTTTTTTATTTGTAGTGGTGAAGATGGAATGGAGGTGTAGGAGAATGGAATCCAGATCAGATGAACTTTATCATGTGTTGTGCGAAAAGGGGTATCCGGACGACTTTTGCCGGGAAATTGCTTATAGGCAGATGAATACGGATTATACGGCTACGCGGATGTTAGGCTACCTCTACCGGGTCTCTGATCCCCGCCCGGAGGACGTAGTAGACGAAATGCTCGCAATCCTGATCGACCGCGAAGCGATTATCAAAAAGAAAGAACTGGAGCACGCTCAGGCAACTATAAATCACGTTTATCGAGAAGGACTGTGAAAATATGAAAACATTAGAGCAATTCAAAGCAGAACAAATGACAGATAGGGAATTCGCTACGAAGTACGAAAAGATTCGCCTTGAACTTGAGAATGAAAAAACAAAAATAGAGGCAGAATATGAATTGAAAAATAATGTGGAATAATAAGAAAAAAGCACTGAAATCATGATGATGTCATGAGTTCAGTGCTTTTTTCTGTTACAGACTACTTAAGAAATGAAAGATCAATCTCCCCATCGAAAACGGTAGTAGCCGGTCCTGTCATATATACAAGGTTTTCCTGGGGGTTCCAGAGGATCTGGAGGTCGCCGCCGAGGAGTTTGACGGTGACTGGTTCACCTTCATCGACGAGTCCGTTCAGAGTGGAGGCTACGGCTACGGCGCAGGCACCGGTGCCGCAGGCGAGGGTTTCGCCGGAACCGCGCTCCCATACACGCATCTGGAGCGTGTGGCGGTCGATGACTTTGACAAATTCTGTGTTGATACGGTCCGGGAAATCAATGTGATTTTCGAATTTCGGGCCGATTTTTTCGATTTCGAGATTGTCGATATCATCCATATATACGATCGCATGTGGATTTCCCATAGAAACACCTGTGATACGGTAAGTAGTACCATCCACATCCAGCGGCTCGTTAATGACCTGCTCTTTGCCGGAAACAATCGGGATCTGGTTTGCAGTCAGGATCGGTGAGCCCATATTTACTTTAACCAGGGCAACCTTGCCGTCATCCCCAAGTGTCAGATCCAGATACTTAATACCGCTCTTGGTTGCAACAGAGATGCTGGTTTTGTCGATAATGCCGTAATCATAAGCATACTTGGCAACGCATCTGATCCCATTTCCGCACATAGCACCCTGAGAGCCATCGAGATTGTACATATCCATTTCACAGTCTGCCACATCAGACGGTTTGATCAGAATTAGACCATCTGATCCGATTCCGAAATGGCGGTCGCTGACGAATTTTGCCACCGCAGACGGATTGGTTACTGTTTCCTTGAAGCAATTCACGTATACATAATCGTTGCCGATCCCGTGCATTTTTGTAAATTTCATATAAATCCTCCTGTTTATTAAATATTCTCCCCATTCAGTTGCAATATCTTTAGTAAAACGCTGGATAAACTTTCCAGCACCATAGAACCATAGTATAACGGAAAAATGTTATAGTTTTGTGAAGATTAACTAAAAAATACTCAAAATTCTTATGAATAACGCCTAAACACTTTCTATAATAATCCGGAATCTACGGAACCAGCTCCTGCATCTTTGGAAACGGTCCGAGACTGCGTTTCAGAATTCCAGTCACCTGTGCGATCAGAATACCATAATTCGTGATCGGCACGCCCTGATCCTGGCAGCATGCGATGCGGTATTTCATTTCGCGTTCATTCAGCATGCAGCCGCCGCAGTGAACGACCATTTTATAGGAAGAAACATCATCCGGGAATTCTGTGCCGGAAGTAAATTCAAATACAGGTTCTTTTCCTGTATAGTTTCGGATCCACTCAGGCATCTTGCAGGTTCCAATATCTCCACATTGACGATGATGCGTACATCCTTCTGCGATCAGGATATGGTCGCCATCCTCGATAGAAGAAAGTGCGGCAACGCCTTTCAGCTGTGTCTCCAGTTCTCCTTTATATCTTGCAAAAAGAATAGAAAACGAAGTCAGAGTGATATTCTCCGGCACATCTTTTGAAACACGCGCAAATGCCTGGCTGTCAGTGACAACCAGTTTCGGACAGACACCCTGCGCCAGAAAATGATCCAGAGTACTTTTTAACTCCGTATCCCGCACAACAAGGGAAAGTGCGCCACGTTCCAGAATATCACGGATCGTCTGCTGCTGCGGCAGGATCAGACGGCCTTTCGGTGCGGCCTTGTCGATCGGGACGACCAGGATCACCAGATCAAGCGGCTCGATCAGATCCTGGATCAGTGGATACTGGTGTGTATCTTCCGGTTTCAGAGTGGCGATCTTTTCTTTTAGTTCCTGGATGTTCATGCCATCAGCTGCACTGGCCAGAACTTCCCCGGCGCGGACTGACATTGCGAGATTCTTGATCTCTTCGACAGAAAGAAGATCAATCTTATTGTAAACAACAAGATACGGAATGTGCTTCTCATGGAATTTATGAAGAAGCGCAAATTCCTCTTCACCCTTTCCAGTGGTGCTGTCCACGACCAGGATCGCAATATCCGTCTTGTTCAGGACCTGATAGCTTTTGCGCACGCGAAGCGCACCAAGTTCGCCCTCATCATCAATCCCCGGTGTGTCAATGACAACCACAGGGCCAAGCGGCAGCAGTTCCATGGATTTGTATACAGGATCCGTCGTAGTTCCCATCACAGAAGAAACGATCGCAAGATCCTGCCCGGTCACAGCATTGATCACACTCGATTTCCCGGCATTTCTTTTTCCAAAAAAACTGATATGTACCCGTTCAGAAGCAGGTGTCTGATTCATTCCCATAACTCTTCCCCCTTTGCCTTCGAAAAAAGATTACAGAAAATAATCCGAAAAAACAGGAAAAATTTACTGCAATATTTTAAATTATGAAAGTGTTTCTTTCTATTATAAGAAAATACAGAAAAATATGCAAGTATGAGAAGTGCATTTCTGCGTAAAAAGCGACAATGCTAAAATTTTTGTATTGCACTAAAAGAAAGAATTGCTTGTATTTTCTGCGGATTATGATACAATAAGAAAAATGAAGAGGAATTATGCATTTTTCCTGCATAAATATTCCAGGAAAACGAGGAGGAAAAGAAGATGAACTTAAAGAAAATCACAGCAATCGCTCTTGGTGCAGTTATGACTGTATCTATGGCAGTACCGACATTTGCAGCAGACGATGTAGAGACCGTTACAGATGGCAAACTTACAGTAGCAACAAGCCCGGACTTCGCACCGTATGAATTCTATTCTATCGATGATGACGGCAACCCGACACTGGCAGGATTTGACATGGATCTGGCTAAGTACATCGCAGACAAGATGGGACTGGAACTGGAAGTAGTTCCGATGGACTTTGACGGTGTATTAAGCGAACTTGCTCAGAAGAACGTAGACCTTGGCATGGCTGGTCTTTCCCCAGATCCGGCACGTGAGGATGCTATGGAGTTCTCAGACCTGTACTATCAGGGTGGACAGTCCTTCGTAACTGTCAAAGACAAAGCAGATCAGTTCAAATCTCTTGAAGATGCAAACAACAAGGATTACTCCATCGGAGCACAGACAGGTTCTATCCAGCTTGATCTTGCAAACGAGAACACACCGGATGCTGATATCGTATCTCTTCCTAAGGTTACTGACCTTATCACAGAGCTTCTGACAGGTAAGATGGATGGTGCATTCATCGAGACAGCAGTAGCAGAGAGCTATCAGAAGAACTATCCGGATCTTGTGATCGTATGTGATGTACCGTATGATACCGTAGGATCTGCAATCGGTGTTTCAAAAGGAAACGATGCACTTCTCAAAGCTGTAAACGCAGCGATCGCAGATGCACTTGATGACGGTTCCATGGACAAATTCATCGCAGATGCAACAGAGCTTGCAGCAGGTCAGACATATGAAGGAACACTGGACGACAACGGTGCAGTTCCGGAGACAGATGACACTGCAGAAGATGCTGAATAAGCAGATCAACCTGACTGGTAATACAAGCAATGGATAATGGATTCCTCCCCAGAACTGATGGGGAGGAATTTTGCTGACGATCAATTTATTATATTATTAAGAAAGGAATTTTTATGGACAGTTTTATTAAATTATCTAATTTTGGCAAAATTGCCCCATATGCACAGCTGTTCAGACAGGGACTTCTGGTAACTGTACTGTTATCCCTGTTCACCGTTGCGATCGGTTTTGTGCTCGCACTGATCCTTGCGCTGATGCGTATGTCAAACATCCGTCCGTTCCGCGCTCTCGCAGTAGACCGTAATGGACATCTGAGAGAGGGAGGACCGCTGGTATGGCTCTCAAAATTCAATCCCCTTTCTTTTATCGCAACTGCATACGTTGAGATCCTTCGTTCCACACCTGTACTGGTACAGATCTTCATCATCTACTATGGTGTGTTCGGAATGATCGACCTTCCGTCTTTCCAGATGTTTGGATTTATCAAATTCAACAGATTTTTCCCTGGTGTCGTTGCACTTGGAATGAACTCCGGTGCTTACCTCTGTGAGATCATCCGTGCAGGTATCCAGTCCATCGATCAGGGACAGACAGAGGCAGCCCGTTCTCTGGGACTTTCTCAGACAATGAACCTGCGTTACATCATTCTTCCGCAGGCACTCAAGAATATCCTTCCGGCGATTGCAAATGAATTCGTTGTTATCATCAAGGAATCTGCGATTACATACACCATCGGTGTACAGGATATCATGTCTGCAGTAAACGCAGTCAAAGGTGCGACCTTTATCATCATCGAGCCTCTGCTGGTAGCAACAGCGATCTATTTCTGCCTGTGCTTCCCGACCTCCAAACTGATCGCATATTTCGAAAGGAGAATGAGCCATGGCGACAAACGATAGTATGATCCAGGTAAAAAACCTCAAGAAACATTATCACAGGGGCGCGATCAAGGCTCTGGATGATGTGACAGTCAACATCAACAAAGGTGATGTTATGGTAGTCATCGGACCGTCAGGTTCCGGTAAATCCACTTTTCTTCGAAGCCTGAACCTTCTGGAAGAGCCGACAGACGGTGAGATCATCTTCAACGGTGTGGATATCACCAAGAAGAAATACAAGGACGCTTCCGGCAAGACTGTAAAGCTCAACATCGACGATCTTCGTCAGAAAATGGGAATGGTGTTCCAGCATTTTAACCTGTTCCCGCATATGACGATCCTTGACAACATGACCCTGGCACCTATGAAGGTCAAAGGCGTTTCCAAAGAAGATGCCGAGAAAAAAGCTCTGGAGCTTCTTGCACGTGTAGGGCTTGCTGACCGTGCCAATGCATATCCGATCCAGCTTTCCGGCGGACAGAAACAGCGTGTTGCGATTGTCCGTGCACTTGCAATGGAACCGGAAGTCATGCTGTTTGACGAGCCGACTTCCGCACTTGACCCGGAGATGGTAGGAGAGGTTCTGGATGTTATGAAAGAACTTGCGAAGGAAGGCATGACCATGGTCGTGGTAACACACGAGATGGGATTTGCAAGAGAGGTTGGAAACCGTGTACTTTTTATGGCAGATGGAAAACTTCTCGTAGACGGAACTCCGTCAGAAATCTTTGATAACCCGAGCAACCCGCGTCTGCAGGAATTTTTATCCAAAGTTTTATAAAATCAACAAAGATCAACGAGAAGGTAACCGGAAGATTCTGGTTGCCTTTTCGTGAATAAAGATAAATCATGTCGAAAGAAGGTATTATATATGACAGCAGAAAAACAGTCTGCATTGCAGACGATCGAAGAAAAAAAGTCTCTGATCACCGGTATCGCAGATAAGATCTGGGGATTTGCAGAGCTTTCCCTCCAGGAATTTAAGTCAGCCGAAACCTACTGCGAAGCCCTGGAAAAAGAGGGATTCGAAGTGGAGCGTGGAACCAGCAATATCGAGACGGCTTTTGCGGCATCTTATGGCCACGGACATCCGTATATCGGAATCCTCGCAGAGTATGACGCGCTTTCAGGGCTTTCTCAGGAAGCAGGAGTAACCGAGCGAAAAGAGATCCACGCTGGCGGTAATGGTCATGGATGTGGACACAACATCCTTGGCGCAGGAGCTTTTGCGGCAGCACTTGGAGTGAAAGCATATCTTGAGAAAAATGACATTTCCGGAACCGTGATCCTCTATGGTTGTCCGGGAGAAGAGGGCGGTGCTGCAAAGGCATTCATGGCGCGTGACGGAGTCTGGAAAAAACTCGACGCAGCCCTTACCTGGCATCCGGAAGACGTCAATGAAGTTGCAACCGGTTCCTCCAACTCCTGTATCCAGACACAGTACAAGTTTACAGGAATCGCCTCTCACGCGGCAGGAGCCCCGGAGATGGGACGAAGCGCCCTTGATGCAGTAGAACTTATGAATATTGGCGTGCAGTTTTTGAGAGAGCATATGAGTGACAAGGCAAGGATCCATTATGCGATCACAGACGCAGGCGGATGCAGCCCGAACGTGGTACAGCCTCGTGCAAGCGTTCTCTATATGGTGCGTTCCAATCATGTGGCTGAGGCGGTAGAACTCCAGAAACGTGTCGACAAGATCGCAGAAGGCGCAGCTCTGATGACAGAGACCACTTACGAGAAGAAATTTATTGACGGACTTGCCGATACCGTGAGCAACTTTGCCCTTGAGCGTGTCCTCTATAAAAACTTCAAAGAACTGGGCGTTCCGCAGTATACGGATGAGGAAAATGCTTTTGCGGATGCACTTGCGGAAACCTACGATCACAGTGCAGTTCCTGGTGTTGCGGCAGAAAACGACGAGGAAGCGAAAGAACAGGTAGAGAAGATGCAGAAAGAATACGGACATGCGATGAATGCATTCCTGACACCTCTCTATCAGAAAGATGCGTTCAAAGCAGGGTCTACGGATGTTGGAGATGTAAGCTGGCTGACCCCGACAGCGCAGATCCACGTTGCGGCATGGCCAAACGGCTGCCCGGGTCACAGCTGGCAGAATGTTTCCTGTGACCGCACAGAGATCGGTCATAAAGCAGCCCTGTGTGCAGGAAAAGTCCTCGCAGCGACCGCGATCGATCTGTTTGAAGATACTTCACTTTTGGATGAAGCAAGAGCAGAGTTTGAAAAACGTACAAAAGATGGCTATGTATGCCCGATCCCGAAAGATGCAGTGCCGGTCATCCCGGACTGATCTGGACGATAAAAGAAGATAAAAAAGAACCGGCTCCGGTGCAGGATAAAGCACACGGGAAACCGGTTCTATTTGATTGCGGAATAAAATCCTGTTATTCGGCTTCTTCCATTTGGGCACGAAGGGCACTTAATTCCTTCATTTCCTTATAACAGTATTTGATGATCTCCTTACGGGTGATGATGCCGATAAAAGACCCCTTGTCATCTATGACAGGAACATAGTTCTGGTTGATGGCACGATCCAGAAGATTCTCCATATCTGCGTCCGCATGAACCGGCTTGTAAGTGGCACGGCGCGGGATCGCCATAATGGAAACATCCTCCATCTGCTTCAGGTCTGTGATATTGATGTTGAGACGCTTGATTCCCCACAGAAGATCTCCTTCGGAGATCGTTCCGGTGTATTTACCTTCTTTGTTAAGGATCGGGATACAGGAGAATTTGCGGTGCTCCATCTTCTCGACGGTCTGACGAAGTGTTTCGTCCTCAAATATATAAGCAACGTCACTCTTAGGTGTTAAAAAAAACAAAATATTCACAATCAGTACCTCTGTCTTTCTATACTCATTCAGTGTATCTGGCTTGGTTTATAGTTCAGATGCTCTTATTATGATAGTATGCAGGGTACAGAATGTCAATTGTTTAAATATTAAAATTTGGTGAAAAATCACTATAAATCCTGAAAAACAAGAAGGTTTTACAGCAGATTTACTCCGCCTTCCTCTGCTGCTTTGCGCACAGATTCCGGCCAGATGGATACATGTACTTCACCGATATGAGCTTTGCGGAGGAAGAACATACAGATACGGGACTGGCCGATACCGCCGCCGATGGTGTATGGCAGTTCTTTGTTAAGGATCGCTTTCTGGAATGGAAGCTCTCTGCGGTCGTCACAGCCTGCTTCTGTGAGCTGGGAGTCAAGAGAATCCTCATCAACACGAATACCCATAGAAGAAAGCTCCAGAGCGATATCAAGAACCGGATAGTATACAAGGATATCTCCGTTCAGTTCCCAGTCATCGTAGTCCGGGGCACGTCCGTCGTGACGCTCTCCGTTGGATAAGGTCTTACCAACCTGCATAAGGAAGACAGCACCTTTCTCCTTGACGATCTTGTATTCTCTTTCCTTTGGTGTCAGGTCAGGATACATGTCAACCAGTTCCTGAGTGGAAACGAAAGCGATTTCTTTAGGAAGGATCTCTTCAATGTAGTCATACTGGACAGCCATGTATTTCTCTGTCTTGCGGAGAACGCTGTAGATGGAGCGAACGGTGTTGATCAGAGTTTCCATGGTACGTTCTTCTTTGGAGATGATCTTCTCCCAGTCCCACTGGTCTACATAGACGGAGTGGATGTTGTCGAGATCTTCATCACGACGGATCGCGATCATGTCAGTATACAGTCCTTCGCCGTGAGCGAAGCCATATTTCTTGAGTGCGTAGCGTTTCCATTTGGCAAGGGAGTGTACGATCTCAGCGTTTTCTTCCTGTCCTTTGATGTCAAAGCTTACAGGACGTTCTACGCCGTTCAGGTTATCGTTGAGACCTGAAGACGGGGATACAAAAACCGGTGCAGAAACACGGAGAAGATTCAGCTTCTGGGCGAGGGTCTGCTGGAAAAAGTCTTTGACTGTTTTAATTGCAACCTGTGTATCATGCAGATTCAGATCTGAATGATAACCGGCAGGGATTTTAATTTCATCCATAATATTTCCTCCTCAAATTTTACTAGGCTTAATTATAGCAAGAATTTAAAGGTATTGCAATTTTAACCTTGCATTATTTTGAAAATGAGTCTAAAATAAATGTTACTGTCCGCATGATCTGACCACGTAAATGATGTTTGGATGACGGTCCACAGGTGACTTTATGCGGTGCAAACAAATGTTCAGAATATGGCAAAAACAAGGGGAAATTTCAGACAATAAAAAATGAAATATCCCCTTTTATTTTACATGATGTTGTGGTATACTCTCATAAGCAATACAAGATATGGGGAAGGCGAAAAGAATAGAAAAGCCTTATATTACAGCAAACAGGAGAGACAAAGGTATGATCTATGTAATCAAAAAAGACGGCACGCGAGAAGAATTTGATCCGCAGAAGATCGTCAAGGCGGTAAATAAATCAGCCGCACGTATTCTTTATAAATTTTCAGATGAAGAGAAGGAATTTATCTGCCAGTTCGCGCAGGAACATGCAGATTCTCTTGGAAAGAATGAGATCGAGATCCAGGAGATGCACAATATCGTAGAGGGCGCACTGGAGCGTGTGAATCCGGCGGTTGCCAAGAGCTACCGTGATTACCGCAACTACAAGCTGGATTTTATCCATATGATGGATGATGTCTATACCAAGAGCCAGGCAATCCGCTATATCGGTGACAAGAGTAATGCAAATACAGACAGCGCTCTTGTTGCTACCAAGAGAAGCCTGATCTTTAACGAACTGAACAAGGAATTATACAGGAAGTTTTTTATGAACCGCAATGAGCTGCAGGCATGCAAGGACGGATACATCTATATTCACGATCAGTCTGCACGACTGGACACGATGAACTGCTGCCTGTTTGATGTGGGGGCAGTTTTAAGCGGCGGTTTCGAGATGGGGAATGTCTGGTACAACGAGCCGAAGACACTGGATACTGCATTTGATGTCATGGGTGATATCATCCTGAGTACAGCAGCACAGCAGTACGGTGGCTTTACAGTGCCGGAGGTCGACAAGATCCTCGGACCATACGCACAGAAGAGCTATGACAAATACGTCAGCGAATTTATGAAATACTCCGACGAGAACTGGACCGGCAGAGAAGAGAGAGCTATCGAGTACGCGCTGGACAAAGTCCGGAGAGATTTTGATCAGGGATGGCAGGGAATCGAGTACAAGCTGAATACGGTAGGTTCTTCCCGTGGTGACTATCCGTTTGTTACTGTGACACTCGGACTTGGTACAGGTCAGTTCGAGAAGATGTGTAATATTTCTCTTCTGCAGGTGCACAAGGGCGGTCAGGGTAAGAAAGGCCATAAGAAGCCGGTTCTTTTCCCTAAGATCGTATTTCTGTATGATGAGAATCTTCATGGACCGGGCAAACCGTGCGAGGACATCTTTGAGGAGGGCGTTGACTGCTCCTCCAAGACCATGTATCCGGACTGGCTTTCTCTGACTGGCAAGGGCTATATCGCAAGCATGTACAAGCAGTATGGCAAGGTTATCAGCCCGATGGGATGCCGTGCATTCTTAAGTCCATGGTATGAGAGAGGCGGCATGTATCCGGCAGATGAGAATGACAAGCCTGTATTTGTAGGACGTTTCAATATCGGTGCAGTCAGTCTTCATCTTCCGATGATCCTGGCGAAAGCAAGAGCAGAGAGCAGAGATTTTTACGAGGTTCTTGATTTTTACCTGCAGATGATCCGAAATCTCCACATCCGCACCTATGAGTACCTGGGACAGATGAGAGCATCCACGAACCCGCTTGCTTACTGTGAGGGCGGTTTCTACGGCGGTCATCTCAAACCGAACGAAAAGATCGGCAAGATCCTCAAACCGATGACAGCTTCCTTCGGGATCACAGCCCTGAATGAGCTTCAGGAGCTTTACAACGGCAAATCTATCCGCGAGGATGGACAGTTTGCACTGGAAGTACTGAAATATATCAATGACAAAGTAAACCAGTTCAAGCAGGAGGACGGATACCTCTATGCGATCTACGGAACACCGGCAGAGAGCCTCTGTGGTCTTCAGGTTGAGCAGTTCCGCAAGATGTATGGAATCGTAGAGGGTGTTTCTGACAGACCGTATGTCAGCAATAGCTTCCACTGCCATGTTACCGAGGATGTGACTCCGATTGAGAAACAGGATCTGGAGGGACGTTTTTGGGAACTCTGCAACGGCGGTAAGATCCAGTATGTCCGTTATCCGATCGGCTACAACAAAGAAGCCATCCGTACCCTGATCCGCAGAGCGATGGACCTGGGCTATTATGAGGGTGTAAACCTTTCTCTGGCTTACTGCGATGACTGCGGTCACCAGGAGCTGGAAATGGACGTATGCCCGGTATGCGGCTCACGTAACCTGACAAAGATCGACCGTATGAACGGATATCTTTCCTATAGCCGTGTTCATGGTGACACACGATTGAATGAAGCGAAGATGGCCGAGATCGCAGAGCGTAAATCTATGTAAGCAGATAGAGTTTTAAGTATACAAAAAGAGTACAGATATGACGAAAGTGAAAGTCATGTCTGTACTCTTTTTGGTATATAAGGAGAAATTTATTTCTTCTTAGGTGTTACCGGCGGCAGCTCGCAGTAGTAAGCGATGCCAAGTGGTGTTACAAGAAGCGGGTGGACAGGACGGTAGACCGGAAGTTTGAGTTTCTTCTCGAATACGGTCGTGAATTCTTTGAAGCTGGCAGAACCGCCTACGACGTAAACCGCAGGGACCTCATATCCCTGGAGAAATCTTTCGGTGATTGTTGCCATCTTCTCAACAGTAGCCTTGATAACAGGAAAAATCTCAGCTTCCTTTTCAGGGTCAGTCTTGAGAACTTCAGCGTCCTCGTAAGGAATCTTGTAATGACCTGCAACGGTCATGGTCATGTGGCTTCCGCCTGTTGCCTCATCGTCGGTATAGATGACCTTGCCATCCTTGAGGATGCTGATTCCGGTAGTGCCGCCGCCGACATCGACAACTGCACCGTCAGTGATCTTGAGCACGGCAGAAGCAGCAGTCGGTTCATCTACGATGTTGGTTACTTCAAAACCGGCTCCTTCGAGGACATAGCCGATGCTTTTGATACTGCCCTCGGAAACTCCTGGAGGGATCGCTGCGGCACCGTAGAGAAGCTCCGTGCCGAGTTTTTCTTCAAGCTCATTTTTAAGTTTGGTGACAAGCTGAACGGATTCATAATAATTGACGATCACACCGTCACGGATCGCATGGGAAGGAGCAGAAGCTCCGGCAATCGGGCGGTTGTTGCTGTCCACAACAGCAAGTACGGTATTAGCAGTACCAAGGTCAACGCCGACTTTGAGCCTGCCACGGTAATTTTTGCATTCGCCGGTCCGCACCAGTTCTGCAAAATTAGATAAAGTTCTGTTTTTTAGTTCCATTTTTGCTACTCCATTTCTGCGAAAAAATATCGAATCTGCTATTTATTATATAGGAAATGACAGAAAAAAACAATGAATGGAGGGGAAAACTTTGAAAATTGTGCGACTGCTTTGGAGAGAGACAAAAAAGAGCTGCCAGTAACATGGCAGCCCGTAAATGCAGGATCTGGATGGTTTTATAAGGTTTTTGACAGTCCCTTCATATAGGTGATCGCCAGAGTTTTGTCCTCCGGACTCAGTGCAGTAAAAAGTTTCAGACACTGTGCCTGGTCAGAAGTAAGCCCTTTGCTGCTGTTTCCTGGATCAAAAAAGTCGGTAATGGAGATGCCGAACCCGGAGCAGAGTTTCTGCAGAGTAGGAAGGGAAGGCATATTATGTTTGTTTATCATTGTACTGAGCGTGGAATACGCGATTCCGGATACTTTCGCCAGTTGATAGTAAGACCAGTTACGCTCATCACATAATTCCTGGATACGATCCAAAGGATTTAATTCTGTCATTATAAGTCACCTCATCGTCATTTGTGCGTGTAAAAAACTAGTAAATACTTCCTATATATATTAACGAAATAGTGCCTAAGTGGAAAGATTAGATTAAACGACACAAATGACACGCTGATACGATGCACAAAAGAAGAACGCCGCCTGCACGGGATGCACAGGGCAGCGTTCTGATATGGTTGGGGGATATACCGTAATTATTTGAGGATAGTTCCGGTTTTTTCTCTGTAGCCGTCTTTGGCGTGAGCGATGTCCGTGATGATCGCACGGCGGTTTTCGCCTTTGCTGAGGAAGGAAAGACCTGCCTCGATCTTAGGAAGCATGGAGCCTGCAGCAAACTGACCTTCATCGATGTATTTCTGTGCTTCTTCTGCGGAAAGCGCACCGAGGTAGGTTTCATGGTCAGTATCTTTGTTGAGGCTGACTTTCTCAACACTAGTGAGGATCAGAAGAGTATCTGCGTTCAGCTCCTCTGCAAGAAGTCCGCTTGCAAAATCCTTCTCAATGATGGCACTTGCACCATGGAGGTTGATTCCCTGTTCCATAACAGGAATTCCGCCGCCGCCGGCTGCGATCACGACCTGACCGGCATCTGTAAGGGCACGTACTGTCTCGATCTCGACGATGCGCTGCGGCTTCGGAGCTGCAAGGATACGGCGGTATTCGCCAGGTGCAGTCTCGGTAACAAAGTTACCCTTATCTTCCTCTGCCTCCGCTTCCTCTGCGTTGAGGACACGACCGATCACCTTCTCAGGTTCACCGAAAGCATCATCGTATGGATCGATAACAACCTGGGTCAGGATCGTGGCAACCGGTTTGTAAATACCGCGGGAGATGAGCTCAGCACGGATCGCATTCTGGAGGTCATATCCGATGTAACCCTGGCTCATGGCAGAGCAGACAGACATCGGAGCAAAAGTGTAATCCGGATGTGCTTTACCGAATTCATTCATTGCTGTGTGGATCATGCCGACCTGTGGTCCGTTACTGTGGGAGATGACAACACGTGTGCCTTCTTCTACAAGATCTGCAATTGCTTTAGCAGTTTCTCTGGTAGCAAGTTTCTGTTCTGGAAGTGTTGTGCCAAGGGCTTTGTGACCAAGAGCAACAACTACGGTTTTTTCGCTCATATGGATTCCTCGTTTCTTTTCAGTTTTGGTATAACTTGGTGTGAATAATTATCTATATTATAAAAGAATGGGCGTGGAATTGCAATAAAAAGATAGAATACATCCCCTTGGCATGATATACTGACAGAATAGGAGGTTAAAAGCATGAACTATACAATCAAAAATCAGAAACTAACTCTGGAGATATCATCCAGAGGAGGGGAATTTCAGTCGATCCGTGACGCACAGGGCAGAGAATATCTCTGGCAGGGGGATGCTGCAACATGGACAGACAGAGGACCGAATCTTTTTCCTTATATAGGAAGGATGACCGATCAGAGTTATACATACCAGGGACAGACGTATCATATGGATATACATGGATTTCTTCCAACTGCAGAGCTGAACCTGGTGGAACACAAAGAAGAGGAACTGACACTGAGACTGGAGGATTCACCGGAAACGGAAAGACAATATCCGTTTAAATTTGTGCTGGATATTACATGGAAACTGGAAAATGAAAAAATTTCGATTACTTATCTTGTAAAAAATACAGATGACAAAACCATATATTTTGGCATCGGAGGACATCCGGGTTTTCAGATCCCGTTTGAAGATGACCTGAAATTTGAAGATTATCGAATTGATTTTGGCGAGGGAGCCAAACCACGCCGCATCCTTCTTTCAGAGGACTGTTTTGTACTGGAAAAGGATGAACCATTGCAGCTTGTACAGGGGCGATACCTGAATCTGGAACATACATTGTTCGACAATGATGCGATCGTATTAAAAAATATGCCAGAAGAAATAAGGATCAACAGTGAAAAAGGCGAGAAAGAGATTCGAGTTGCATTTCCGGATATGGATTATCTGGGATTCTGGCACTGGCCACATGCGGAAGTAGATTATATGTGTGTAGAACCATGGAGTTCCCTTCCTTCCCGCAAAAATATCGTAGAAGATCTGGAGAAACAGAAGAACCTGCATGCTCTGAAATCTGGAGAAGAGTACAGAAACACATGGAGCATTATGCTCACTACACTAGATAGGATAAAATAATACAAAAAGGAGACGGCAGTTATGAAAAGATCAGAAATCAACAAAGCATTAAAAGACTTGGAAAATATGCTGAGGGAATATCAATATTTCCTTCCGAAGTTTGCAGATTTCACGCCGGAAGAATGGAAATCAAAGGGGCATGAGTTTGATGAGATCCGTGACAACATGCTGGGATGGGATATCACAGATTATGGTCTCGGAAAGTTTGATGAAGTAGGATTTTCACTGTTTACGATCCGTAACGGAAATCTTAAGATGCAGGATAAATATAAAAAACCATACGCAGAAAAATTTCTCTATTTAAAAGAGGGACAGTACGCTCCGAATCATTTTCACTGGTACAAGATGGAGGATATCATCAACAGAGGCGGTGGAAACATCCTGATCCGTGTTTTTAATTCTCTGCCGAATGAGTCTATTGATAAGCAGAATGATGTGACAGTCCATATCGACGGAGAGACCAGAGTAGTTCCGGCAGGCACGCAGATCCGCCTGGAACCGGGAATGAGCATCAGCATTATGCAGGGAATGTACCATGATTTTGAAGTAGAACCGGGAACAAGTGCAGTCCTGATCGGAGAAGTCAGCCAGTGTAACGATGACAATACCGACAACCGCTTCGAGCCGCCAGTAGGTCGTTTCCCGGAAATTGAGGAAGACGAGCCGCCATACCGTCTTCTGTGCAATGAATACCCGCCTGCACCGGAGAAATAAAGACATAAGGAAAAGCCGCCTGAACTCAGGCGACCTGTTTCCTTAACTTTTTTGAGGGGGAGATAGAGAGTGGTTATTCATCTATCCAAGACCTATTATAAGAAATAAATGTGTGCAAACTGTGTACGGATTCTAAAAGAAATCGAAATTTTATAAATAAATCTTAAATAAATTTTATAATTACAGGATATCCTTGTATATCTGAGCAGAACATGTTACATTCATTAAGTCGGAATCTTATTTCGCAGGATTCCATTTGAGAGTTATTTTTTCTTATCGTCGTTCGACGAAAACATTCCATTTTTGATTAGATCTGTAAACAGAACGGAAGGGGAGATGCCTATGACTGTGTGAACATATTCCTGGACAGAAACAACAGTAAAGCAGAGTAAAAAGGAGTATGTTTTTATGAAAAATAAAATATGGAGAAACTGGAAAATGACAGGTGCAGCCCTTATCATGTCCTGTTCGCTTCTGATGGGAAGTGGGAGTGCGGTTCTGGGAGCAGAGTTGGCGGAAAGTGATATTTTTCTGGAAGATGCGGAAGAAATAAATCCGCCCGAAGAGTCTGAGACAGAACAGGAGCTGGATTTGGCAGAAGTGGTGGATGAGATAAGGACAATGGAAGCAGCGGAAACTCTGGAAATAACCGAAATACCGGAAATTACAGAATCTCCCACTGCAACAGATATACCGCCGTTCACCGATTCGGAGGAAAAGGATCAGACACCATCGTACAAAATGTGGATAACCCCGCAGCAGACCCAGATCAAAGCAGGGAAAGAACTGCTCTATACGATCTCAGTGGAAAACATGGGCAAATGTCCTCTCAAAAACATCTGTCTTCAGAGCACTTTTTCGGATACATCGCTGGAGGGAACATGGGAAGAAGCGGAAGATGCAGAAATTCAGGAAAAGAACCTGAAACTGGAAAAGCTGGAAACAGGGATAAAAAAAGAATTTTATTTTTCTGTACAGCTTCCAGAGACACAGTCGGGAAAGATCTGCCTGTATCTGAATGGAACTGCAGAGTATGAAGAGGAAGAAACGGGCGAACTTCGAAGCCTTGTCTCAGTGGAACAAAGCAGTGAGACAGAAATCCTCCCGCTCAAAGCAGATTTTCAGGTCACAAAGACGGCTGACCGCACAATGGCAGTGCCGGGAGATAAAGTCACTTTTCAGATATGCATCCGAAACACCGGGGAGAGGACACTTCACTCCGTGGTAACGACAGAAAAATTTCAGCTTCAGAATGTTCCGGTGCGGTTTCTGGAAGCAGAAGGGATCGTACTGAACAAAGCCAGGACGAAAGCACGGATCGAGAAGATCGAGCCAGGGTGTTCTGTGGGGCTTCTGGCGGAGGTGACGCTTCCGGAGAAACTGAAAGACCAGAAACTTGTAAATGAGGTCAGCGTGACAACAACAGAAACAGGGGAACGAAAAGTAACATCAAAGACTGAGATCGAGGTATACAGGACAGCAGAGACACCAACACCAGAACCAGAGGCAGTTTCAGATGAAGGTGCACCAAACCAGAATGCAGAGAAAAAAGGGCAGGCAGCTTCCACGCATCCAAAAACCGGGGATCCCATGAAGCCTGTCCTGTGGTTCATGATGATCCCCGGTTCCCTTCTCGCGGCTGGCTGGGTGCGCAGCCGGATGCGAAACTAGATTAAATAAGATTACAGATTACAGGATATCAATGTGTTCTCCTGCAAGAGCTTTGTTCATGCTTCGAACGGCACAGAATTTACCGCACATACTGCAGGTATCACTGTGGTCGTCCTCCGGAAGACGGTCGTCGCGGATCGCTTTGGCTGTCTCCGGGTCGAGGGCGCAGGCAAACTGTGCATCCCAGTCAAGAACACGGCGTGCATCAGCCATCTTGTCATCGATATCTCTGGCGTGCGGGATACCTTTGGCGATATCTGCCGCATGGGCTGCGATCTTGGAAGCGATGATTCCCTGTTTAACATCATCAACATTCGGAAGTGCCAGATGTTCAGCCGGTGTTACATAGCAGAGGAAAGCAGCTCCGTTCATAGCGGCAACGGCACCACCGATCGCTGCTGTGATGTGGTCATAGCCAGGTGCGATATCTGTAACGAGAGGTCCAAGTACATAGAATGGAGCACCCATGCAGATAGTCTGCTGTACTTTCATGTTGGCTGCAACCTGATCGAGAGGAACGTGTCCCGGTCCCTCGACCATAACCTGTACGTTGTGATCCCATGCGCGTTTGGTGAGCTCACCAAGACGGACAAGCTCCTCGATCTGGCATACATCAGTAGCGTCAGCAAGGCATCCCGGACGGCAGGCATCTCCGAGGGAGATCGTCACGTCATGCTCTTCACAGATATCAAGGATCTCATCGAAGTATTCATAGAACGGGTTTTCTTCGCCGGTCATGCTCATCCATGCGAAGACAAGGCTTCCGCCACGGCTTACGATATTCATTTTACGTTTGTGCTTCTTGATCTGTTCGATAGTCTTGCGGGTGATTCCACAGTGAAGAGTAACGAAGTCAACGCCATCTTCTGCGTGCAGACGGATCACATCGATGAAATCATGAGCAGTCAGTTCAGAGAGGTCTCTCTGATAGTGGATGACACTGTCATATACCGGAACAGTTCCGATCATTGCCGGACATTCATGTGTCAATTTCTGACGGAATGGCTGTGTGTTTCCATGGCTGGAAAGGTCCATGATCGCTTCAGCACCGAGGTCTACGGCTTTCATGACTTTCTGCATTTCAATGTCATAATCCTTGCAGTCTCTGGATACACCAAGGTTTACATTGATCTTGGTGCGGAGCATGCTTCCGACACCTTCCGGGTTCAGGCAGGTGTGGTGTTTATTCGCACAGATGGCAACCTTACCTTCTGCTACGAGCTGCATCATTTTTTCTACAGGCATGTGTTCCTTTTCTGCAACGGTTTTGATCTGTGGTGTTACGATGCCTTTTCTTGCGGCATCCATCTGAGTTGTATACTGAGTCATAAGTTTCCTCCTGTTTATGTAAAATTTAAAAGTGTTTAATTGTAAAAATAAGAAGTATGCTGTCCACCGAGGGCATGGTCTACCGGTCCGTGACCATTTCCGAGATCAAGGTTTACCCGGAGTGCTTCTGTAAGATATTCCTTGGCTTTGGCAACAGCATCACCGAGGGAATATCCCTTGGCGAGATTGGCTGCGATCGTGCTGGAAAGCGTGCAGCCTGTTCCGTGTGAATTCGGATTGTCAATACGTTCACCTTTGATCCAGAGCGTTTCGTCTCCGGTGTAGAGGAGATCGTTTGCATGGTCGGTTCTGTGTCCGCTTTTGAGAAGAATCGCACAGTGGAATCTTGCAAAAAGCTCCCGGCATGCGTGTTCCATGGAACTGTCATCATTGATGAGAAGTCCGGTCAGAACCTCAGCCTCCGGGATATTCGGTGTGATGAGCTCTGCCAGCGGGAAAAGTTCTGCCTTGAGTGTTTCTTCGGCTTCCGGTTCCATCAGACGATGTCCGCTTGTAGACACCATGACCGGATCCAGGACAATATGTTTCGGTTTGTACTGGCGGAGTTTGGCAGCAACACATTCCATAGCCTCCGGGGACGGAAGCATGCCGATCTTGACGGCATCCGGGAAAATATCAGAAAATACGGCATCCATCTGTGCGGCGATAAAATCAGCCGGTGTTTCCAGAATCCCATATACTCCGGTAGTGTTCTGGGCAGTCAGGGCAGTGATCACACTGGAAGCGTAGACACCGTTCATGGTGATCGCCTTGATATCCGCCTGAATGCCTGCGCCGCCGCTGGAATCGCTTCCTGCGATAGTCAGTACTGTTTTCTTTTTCATAGTGGTTCTCCTCCTGTTGCAAATAATTTTTTTATAAACGAGCGGAAAAAAATATTTTCTGCTCGGTCATATCCATGAGTGACATGTGGAACTGTCCGATGCCGCCGCTATTCTGATCTGTATGTCTTCCGGCTTCCTCTGAAATTTCCTTCCAGAGCTGACCGGCCGTGGACGCTGCCTCGAAGGCAGATGCTTCGCTGCAACAGAACAGGGCACACAGGGCAGAGAGCATGCAGCCGCCGCCCGTGATCCGGCAGAGCCTTGGATCGCCGCCACTAAGCAAAATGGTCTGTTCGCCGTCTGATACGACATCTGTTTTTCCTGTAATAAAAAAGGTGCAGTTATAAAGTCTGGCAGCAGTCCGCGCGAGTTGTGTCAGGTCCTGCGCATCCATATGCAGGCTGCTTTCCACGCCGCCGTGGGAAAAATGTGTTTCCTGTTCCGAATGAAAAGAACAGAGTACAGCCGCTTCTTCCTGATTGCAGCGGACCACAGCCGGATGCACATGATCCAGAAGCTTCCGGAGTTCTCTCCGGCGAAAAGAACTTCCGCCCACACCGACCGGATCGAGAACAACAGGATGACCAAGCTGATTGGCACGTTTCCCGGCAAGGATGCACGCCCGGATCTTGGCTTCATCAGGGACACCGGTGTTGAGAAGGGTTCCCTGACAGAAAGTAGTGATCTCAGCAGCCTCCTGTTCATCCTGCGCCATCACGGCACTTCCGCCGGCAGCGAGAAGGATGTTTGCAACATCATTCATCGTGACCGGATTGGTCAGACAGTGGATCTTTGGTTGTTTCCTAAGGATCGCAGCCAGAATTTCGTTTCTTTCCATAAATTACCTCATTACTGTGTCAAGCACCTGGCTTTTCTCGAAGATGCGGAGAAGCACATAGGCGAGGATGCTGCCTGCCAGAGTGGAGATAAAGAACGGGATCATGTATACCGTAAATCCGGCAGGGGCAAGTCCCATGGCGAAACGTGCAACCGGGTAAGCGGCAAGTCCGCCGAGAACGCCGGTTCCAAGTGCTTCCGCAGCACAGGTGAGACTTAATTTCCTGGTGAAATGGTACATAAGTCCACAGCACAGGGCTCCGACCATGCTTCCCGGAAAAGCAAGAAAACTTCCGATCCCGAGCAGATTTCGGATCAGGCTTGCACAGAATGCAATGCCGATCCCCCACCACGGTCCGAGAAGGACGGCAGAGAATACATTGACCATATGCTGTACCGGAGCACATTTGCTTCCGGCAACCGGAACACTTAAGAAGCTTCCAACTACGGCTGCTGCTGTCAGTACACCGGCAACGGCGAGCTTCTGTGCGGCATGTGTATTGCTCTTTGACATTGGTTTGACCTCCTTTGTTAATTATGAAACATCTGGTCTGAAAAATTAGCGCAAAAAAAGGAGAAATCCGCAGGGAAATTCTCCTGAAAAATCTTCGGTATTTCCCTACGTTGGCATTATCCAAATCAGGTTATGGGTCGAAACCAGTCAGTTTCCTCTCAGCCAGCTTCAGCCAGCTCCCCTGTTTCATATATTTTACGCTACTATTATACAGCCCATTACAGGATATGACAAGAAAAAATTCGAACCGCTTTTTATAAAAAACGGACACAGACCAGACATTGAAAAAGACTTTGACCTGTGATATCCTATAGTGGAGTATATCCCGAAGTGAGGAGGATCAGAATAAATATGAAAGTTTCATCATTATTAGAGAGATTGGAATATACCTGCTGCCAGGGCAGCGTGGAGCAGGAAGTCAGTACTGTAGAGTATGATTCCCGCAAAGTGATCGAGAATTCTCTGTTCATCTGTATCAAAGGTGCAGTTGTGGACGGACATAAATTTGTACCGGATGTAGTTGCGAAAGGAGCAAAGACACTGGTAGTCCAGGACGATGTGGAAGCACCGCAGGATGTCACTGTGATCAAGGTAGAAGATACACGCTATGCAATGGCGTTCATTTCTGCCGCATATTTCGGACATCCGGCAGAACAGCTCAAGACCATCGGAATCACAGGAACCAAAGGAAAGACCACAACCACCTACATGGTCAAATCCATCCTTGAAAACGCCGGATACAAAGTCGGCTTGATCGGAACCATCGAGGCGATCATCGGTGACGAGGTGATCCCGGCAGCCAACACAACTCCGGAATCTTTTGTCGTTCAGAAATATTTCCGCAAGATGGTAGATGCAGGATGTGACTGTGTAGTAATGGAAGTTTCTTCACAGGGACTGATGCTTCACAGAACACAGGGCTTTGTTTTTGACTACGGTATCTTTACAAATATCGAACCCGATCATATCGGACCGAACGAGCACAGAGATTTCGCACATTATCTTGCCTGCAAATCCATGCTTCTCCGCCAGTGCAAAGTCGGCATCGTAAACCGCGATGATGAGCACTTTGAGAAGATTATCGAAGGCCATACCTGCAATCTGGAGACTTATGGATTTTCACCGGAGGCAGACCTTCGCGCAGAAGATGCACATATGGTCGGCGGCAAGGGATATCTGGGAATTTCCTACCATGTCAAAGGTCTTATGGACTTCCCGGTAGAAATCGATATTCCAGGTAAATTCAGCATTTACAATTCCCTGACTGCGATCGCCATCTGCCGTCATTTCAAGGTTTCCCAGGAAAACATCATCAAAGCTCTCAAAGTAGCGAGAGTCAAAGGGCGTATCGAGATGATCAAGGTATCCGATGAGTTTACTCTGATGATCGATTATGCACACAATGCGATGGCGCTGGAGAGTCTTCTCACAACTCTGAGAGAATATCATCCGCACAGACTGGTGTGCCTGTTCGGCTGTGGAGGAAACCGTGCAAAATCCCGTCGTTATGAAATGGGTGAGGTTTCCGGAAGAATGGCAGATCTGACTATCATTACTTCAGACAACCCGAGATTCGAGGAGCCACAGGCAATCATCGACGACATCAAGACAGGAATTGCCAAAACAAACGGCAAATACGTAGAGATCTGTGACCGTAAGGAAGCGATCGCTTATGCGATCCATCATGGAGAGCCGGGCGATATCATTGTCCTTGCCGGAAAGGGACATGAAGATTACCAGGAGATCAAAGGAAAGAAGTATCCTATGGATGAAAGAGTTCTGATCGCAGAGATTCTGAAGGAGGATCAGGAAAAAGATCAATGATGTATGCAGATATCATTGTAGATATTTCCCATGAGAAACTGGATCGGAGTTTTCAGTACCGCGTTCCGCAGGAACTGGAAAGCCAGATCCATATAGGAATGGTGGTATCCATTCCTTTTGGAAATGGAAATCATGAGCGCAGAGGTTATGTGATCGGACTTTCCCGGGAGCCCAAGCTGGCCCCGGTAAAGATCAAACCGTTTAAGGAAATCTGCAGCAGCGAGGAAACAACAGAGGAAAAACTGATCGCCCTTGCTGCATGGATGAAAGAACGATATGGTTCCACGATGGCACAGGCACTCAAGACGGTCCTTCCAGTAAGAGAAAAAGTCAAATCCAAAGAAAAACGCTATGTTCTTCTCAATATTGACAGAGAAGAAGCCCTTGCCCTTGCACAAAATCTCGAAAAAGGCAGATGTAAAGCGAGAGCGAGACTTCTTCGGGCACTCTGCGAGGAACCGAAACTTGACTATACCAGAGCTTCGAAAGAACTGGGTATGACTGCGGCAGTGATCGCACCTCTCGTTGAGCAGGGACTTGTCCATATCCAGCAGGATGAAATTTACCGCATTCCGATAGAGGAAGGTTCGATCCCAAGGGAGAAACTGTCAAGTCTTACTGAGGCACAGCAGGAAGTCCTTTGCCAGATCCAGGAGGAATGGCAGAAGGAAACTCCGCGTCCGGTATTGATCCACGGTGTCACCGGAAGCGGCAAGACGCAGGTTTATATGAAACTGATCGAGCAGGTAGTAGCACAGGGAAAACAGGTGATCGTACTAATCCCGGAGATTTCCCTGACATACCAGACAGTACGCAGATTTTATGGATGGTTTGGAGACAAGGTTTCGGTCCTGAATTCACGATTGTCCATGGGTGAGCGGTATGACCAGTTTCGAAGAGCAAAGCGCGGAGAAATCCAGATCATGGTGGGACCGCGTTCCGCTCTTTTTACACCTTTTTCCAACCTGGGACTTATCATAATTGATGAGGAACATGAGCAGACTTATAAGAGTGAGAACAGTCCACGTTATCATGCGAGAGAGGTGGCTGTGCAGAGGGCAGCGCAGGAAGGTGCACATGTGGTCCTTGGTTCAGCGACGCCGTCCCTGGAAGCATACAGCAGGGCGGTTTCCGGCGAATATCTGCTGACGAAGCTGACGGCCCGCTTTGAGGATCGTCCGCTTCCGGAAGTATCGGTTGTGGATCTCAGGGAAGAATTAAAAGCAGGGAACCGTTCGATCCTGAGCCGTAAACTGAAGGGTTCCCTGGAGAAACGTCTGAGAAATAATGAACAGTCCATCCTGTTCCTGAACAGGCGCGGGTACGCGGGCTTTGTTTCCTGCCGTTCCTGTGGGGAGGCTCTTAAGTGTCCACACTGCGATGTCGCACTGACAGAACATAACAATGGAAAGCTGGTCTGCCACTACTGTGGCTATGAGAGACCGCGTGTGGAGCAGTGTCCGTCCTGTGGTTCGCCTTATATCGGCGGTTTCAAAGCGGGAACACAGCAGATCGAACAGGTCCTTCACAAGACTTTTCCGAAAGCCCGTGTTCTCCGCATGGATTACGACACTACAAGAAATAAAGGAAGTTATGAGCAGATCCTGTCATCTTTTGCCGCCCATGAAGCGGATATCCTGGTGGGAACCCAGATGATCGTCAAGGGACACGACTTTCCAGATGTGACTCTGGTTGGTGCAGTGGCGGCTGACCTTTCTCTGAATGCGGCCGATTATCGCTGTGCAGAGAGGACATTTCAGCTTCTGACCCAGGCAGTCGGAAGGTCTGGACGGGGCAATAAGCCGGGAGAGGCAGTGATCCAGACATATCATCCGGAACATTACAGTATCCAGACCGCGGCAACCCAGGATTATGAAGCTTTTTACCGCGAGGAGATGAGCTACCGTCTTCTGATGGATTATCCGCCGGCGGCACATATGCTGTCGATCCTTGCGGCAGGAGAAGATGAGGAACTTTTGAGCCAGGGCATGGATTATCTCGGACGATTCGTAGAACGGATCGGGGAAAAATACCACCTTCACGTGATCGGTCCTGCCTATGCATCTGTCGGGAAGATCAACGATGTCTACCACAAGGTCATCTACCTGAAACATCAGGAAGAACGTGTGCTGATGGACATCAAGGATAAAGCAGAAAAATATATCGAAGTAAATTCCGGTTTCCGGAAATTATATATACAGTTTGATTACAGCTAGTGTACTGCGTCATTCTGCGAAATGTGAGTGATACAGTACACTAATATATAAAGGACAAAAGAAAGGAAGAAAGAAATGGCACTCAGAACAATCAGAACAGAAGGAGATCCGGTACTGAGAAAGGTAAGCAAACCGGTAAAGGAAGTTACACCAAAGATCGTAACTTTAGTAGATGACATGCTTGATACCATGTATGAAGCGATGGGAGTAGGACTTGCAGCACCGCAGGTCGGAATCCTCAAGAGGATCGTAGTTATTGATATCGGGGATGGTCCGATCGTCCTGATCAATCCGGAGATTCTTGAAACCTCCGGCGAACAGACAGGAGACGAAGGATGCTTAAGCGTTCCGGGCATGGCAGGACAGGTGACCCGTCCGAACTATGTCAAAGTAAAGGCAATGAACGAAGACATGGAAGAAGTGATCTACGAAGGAACAGAACTTCTCGCAAGAGCTTTCTGCCATGAGATCGACCACCTCGATGGCAAGATGTACACAGACCTGGTAGAAGGAGAACTTCACAGAACCAGCTATGACGAGGATGAGGAATTCGAGGATTTCGAATAACAGACGAAAAAAGGAGTATATTATGAAAATAGTTTATATGGGAACTCCGGATTTTGCAGTGCCGCCGCTTGCCGCACTGGTAAAAGCCGGATATGAGGTCACGGCAGTTGTGACACAGCCGGACAAACCGAAGGGAAGAGGCAAGACACTTATGCCAACTCCTGTCAAAGAAGAAGCCATGAAACATGAAATTCCGGTTTACCAGCCGGTCAAAGTACGTGATCCGGAATTTGTGGAGACACTTACAGGACTTGCACCGGATATCATCGTTGTGGCAGCTTTTGGACAGATCATCCCGAAGACAATCCTGGATCTTCCGAAATATGGATGTATCAACATCCATGCTTCCCTGCTTCCGAAATACAGAGGTGCAGCACCGATCCAGCAGGCAGTCATTGACGGAGAGAAAGAATCCGGCGTGACGATCATGAGAATGGGAACCGGTCTGGATACCGGAGATATGATCTCCAAGATCGTTGTACCAATCGAGACAGAGGAAACAGGCGGCAGTCTTTTTGATAAACTTGCACAGGCAGGGGCTGATCTTCTGATGGAGACACTTCCTTCTATAGAGAACGGAACTGTTACTTATGAGAAACAGCCGGAGGAAAGCCCGACCCCGTATGCAGCGATGATCACCAAGAAAATGGGACTTATGGATTTTTCAAAGAGTGCCGAAGAACTTGAGAGACTGGTCCGCGGCCTGAACCCGTGGCCGAGCGCCTACACCTTCCTCAATGGAAAAACACTTAAAGTATGGAAATCCACAGTAGAAAAGGGCGCAAATGGTGGAAAAACCACACCGGGAACGATCACAGCGGTGGATAAAACAGGAATCCACGTAGCCTGTGGAGAAGATGTTCTCGTCCTTCGCGAAGTACAGCTTGAGGGAAAGAAGCGTATGGAAACAGATGCTTTCCTTCGCGGCTATCAGGTAACTGAGGGAACCATGCTGACAGATCATAAGGAGTGATAATATGTACGGATATGGATACTATGGATTTGATTGGACGTATCTTCTTCTGATCATCGGAATGCTTCTGTCTCTCGCGGCATCTGCAAAGCTCAAAAGCACCTTTGCCCGTTATAAGAGAGTAAGAAGCGCATCAGGACTTACCGGAGAAGAAGCAGCCAGAAGGATCCTTTACAGTGCCGGGATCACAGATGTACAGGTAAGACCGGTAGCAGGAAGCCTGACAGATCATTATGATCCGCGGACAAAGACGGTAAATCTCTCCCAGGATATTTACGGTCAGACTTCTCTGGCAGCAGTCGGAGTTGCAGCACATGAGTGTGGTCATGCCATCCAGCATGCGACCAACTATGCACCGCTGGAGATGCGGAGCGCGATCGTTCCGGCCTGTCTCTTATACACATCTCCGAGCCCACGAGACTAAGGCGAATCTCG
>ERZ1026947.14-NODE-14-length-112649-cov-8.093477_pt1 | contig 112649 bp, 103 predicted proteins | sample MGYA00519568_ERZ1026947 | MGnify/ENA primary metagenome ERZ1026947 (study PRJEB26926, sample SAMN06164744) | human gut metagenome | biome: ENVO:00009003; feature: ENVO:2100002; material: ENVO:00002003 | host: Homo sapiens | place: USA | collected 2012 ...
GCCTTAGTCTCGTGGGCTCGGAGATGTGTATAAGAGACAGGTTGTAGGTTCGAGCCCTACTCGGGGAGCTTTTAAAAATATTATATGGCGTGATAGCCAAGTGGTAAGGCAGAGGTCTGCAACACCTTCACCGCCGGTTCAAATCCGGCTCGCGCCTCTATAAGAACCTTGATTCTTCGAAAGTGGAATCAAGGTTTTTTTGTTGTTAAGATTCGTAAAGAATCAATTGTATGATTGATATACAATCTGAAATTTAGTATGATATAAAAGAAACGTGGTTGGTATAAGGGGGCAATATCTGTTGAAACGTAGAATCTTTAATTTGGTGAGTATTATTTCTATCCTGACAGCCATCATGTGGCTGTTCTTTTTCTCACTTGTTCATAATATGGATCAGGAAGCGAAGAAATCAGAGGACATTATAGTAATTGAGAGGGAAGAGATTTTATAGATGATACATATATTTTTATGTGACGATGATAGCAGATATTTAGAATATCTGAGTGAAATAGTTGATAGCTTTTTTCGGCAAAATAATATAGAGGCAGGAATAAAGACATTTACAGATGGGGAGAAGCTTCTGGAAGAACCGGAGATGGCAGATATCGTATTTCTGGATGTGGAAATGCCGGGGAAAAGCGGAATTGAGGTCGGACGGAGTATCAAAGAGAAGAATCCATATGCACTGATTTTCATTGTATCATTTACGGAACAGTATCTGGATGATGCGATGGACTTTCAGGTGTTTCGGTATATCGAAAAAGCATCTTTGCCGGATCGAATTGAGCGGAATCTGAGAGATGCGTTGGTGGCGTATCGGAATACGAATCCCAAAATCACAATTATGCAGAATGGAGAGACGATTGTCTGTCGGGAAGCAGACATTGTTATGATTGAGAATCAAAGGCGTTGCGTGTACGTATGCACAAAGGATGCGAAGTATGAAGTGAAGGGAAAGCTGGAGGATTGGGAGCAAAAACTGAATCAGGTAAGATTTTGCAAATCTCATACGAGTTTTCTGGTAAATCTGGATTATGTGAGCCGGTTTACAAAGAATGAAATAATTCTGGCGAAAGGAATGTATAGGGCACATATATCCAGGCGCATGTATCCGAAATTTTGTAAGAAATATGAAGAATATCTGCAAAGGGGATAAGGGAAAGCTATGAAAAGAAAGGTATCTGAAATTCTATTTTTCGTGCAGGGAATCGTCATATTTTTTCTGATTGGATTTCTTATTTTTATAAATAATATGGAGCAAGCCCTGCCTTATGTATGGACGCGTGTGATTGTAATTGTGCTTGGTCTGATAATTATAGGTTTGCTATGCATCTATAATTATGTATACAAGAAGGAACAGAGGGTAAAACAGGAACAGGTCCGATTGCAGGAAGTTCTGATGGTTCGCGAAGAGAATCAGGCATGTCATGCGGTGATTCACGATACAAGGCATTTTCTATACACGGTACAGAGTTTATTGGAACATGAAGACATTGAGGAAGCGAAGAAGCTTTTGCAGGATTGCGCGGATGTGAAGCTTACGAAGAAAAGGTTTTGTAATCGGGCGGTGTTAAACGTGATCCTGCAATATTATCAGAGTGTATGTGATAAGGCAGGAATATCATTGACGGTTGATATTCGGGAAGCTGTGCTATCGGATCTGAGTGACACGGAGATGACAGTGCTATTCGGAAATCTGCTGGAAAATGCGTATGAAGCGGCTGGTAATCAGGGATTTATCGAATTACGTGTGGATGTGAACGAGCATTCCGGCATGACGGTTATAGAAGAAAAAAATTCGTATCTTGGGGAAATAAAGAAGGATAAGGCAGGAAAACTCATCACGTCAAAAAATAAAGAGGAGCATGGAATTGGCATGCAGAGCATAGAGAAAATCGTGCGCAGACATGAGGGGGTATATATCTATGATTTCGATAAGAATACACACATATTCCGTTCAAAAATCGCATTGCCTGACCGAAAGTGTTAAAATTTCGACCATTTGTGCAAGATATCTTGATTATTGAGTATGTAACGATGATACTTATACCGGAATGGGTGCAAAAACGGCATCTTATCATGCAAAAATCGATGACAGGGTTGATAAACGGAGTGGCAGAGCAGATAATCAAGTATAGTTGAGAAATCAAGTTATTCCAAAGCTATAAAAGCGGGTACAGCATTTGAAAAAATTAAGGAAAGTAATATATAATACCAATAAAACAATATGGACAAAGAGGTAGGCTTTAATGCAGGTTATAGTCTGTGATGATGATATTGAGAATTTAAACGAGATGATACAGGTCTGTCATGATGTGCTGTCAAAAGGAACGGAGGTTCGCGGCTTTTCAGATGCCAGCATGCTAGCGGAAGCATTGCAGGCAGGCATGGTGCAACCGGCACTTTTGCTTTTGGATATTGAGATGCCGGCACTTACGGGTTTGGAATTGCGAGAGCAAATGGCTTCGAAGCTGCGTATGACAGATATTATCTATGTAACATCGCATGAAGAAATGATGGAGGCTGCATTTGGGCGAAATGTGATCGCGTTTGTCAGAAAAGTGGGAAATTGGGACAGGCTGTCAGAGGTCTTGCATAATTTTCAGCAGGAGCATCAATGCATGGTTGACGTGACGTGGAAAAAAAAAGTTTGGCAGATAGATGTATCCCAGATATTATACATACAGTCTGCGGATAATTACAGTCAGGTGGTCTTTTATTTGCAGGGAGAGCTTGTGCAGGCATTGCAGTCTTATACGATGAAGGAGTGGGAGCGGATTTTACCGGAACAGGGATTTTGCAGGATATCAAGATTTGTGATCGTGAACTATGCGTATGTCGAGGACATCCAGAAGACATCTCTAATTATGGAAGATAGTATGCGTTTTAACATACCAAACGGAAAGGTGAGGAGGCTGCGACAGGAATATATCGCATATGCGCGGGAGCATGAAAGAGTTTTATAGGGATGTTTTTATTGTGTTTTTTTATTAATTGCATAAAGCTGATTAAGGAAACCACGGTTTCTGCGTGTGTGTTTGGCTATCATAGAAAGAAACAGGCACGGAATTTGTGCCTGCGAGATGCAGTTCTTACAGGAGGATTGCTGATTTTAGGAACATTTATAGAAACAGAGTTTCTGCATGAGAATGCGATTGTGCTGATTCCGATTATAAATGGAGTTGCATTTTATATCTGGAAGCGGCAATCTATACGAGAATCCATAAAGGCATATGTGTTGTCTTATATGATCGTAGAGGTTGTGGATTCAATTCTATATGTATGCATTGCACTTTTAGCAAATGTAAGTGTCAATGACATCGGGTTTTCCGATCCGATCATGGATGGAATCTGTTCATTGCCGGGACTTTTTTTGTGGGCGTTGATCTATAAGCTGCAAAAGAAAAAGTCGGATGTGTGGACGCTTGTAAACCGCAATTTTGGGGTGTTGTTCGCGGGAGGCATACTTGCGGCAGTTCAGGTTTCATTTCTGACCTATATTGTAGGGGATGGGGAGATCAGGAACGTGGCAGGCGAGACCTATGTTGTACTTATGATGCTATTTGGCTCAGCTGTTATTGTATGTGCGTATTTGATCTACATAGGAAAGCTGAAAAAAAGGAGCGACCGACAGGCAGAGCAAATACGAATATTTGAGCGGGAACAGAAGCTGACCAGAGATTATTATGTACAGTTGTATGAGAAAAATGAGAAAACGCGGGCGCGACAACATGAATTTCGGCACATGATGCAGACGGTGCAGGACCTGCTCAAAAAGGGAGAAATCGCACGAGCGACTGCGATGGTTGATAGTTGGAATCATATGGAAGCAGAGCCGTCGACATGCATATATTCCCAAAATCGGATTGTGGATGCTGTGATTTCGGGCGTGCTTGGAGCTGCGATCTTGAAAGAGCGGATTCAATTTACTTATCAGGGACGACTGCCGCAGGAGCTTGGTGTTGAGGATTTAGATCTGTGTTTTCTTTTGTCGAACATACTGGAAAATGCAAAGGAAGCCGTTGAGAAAATCCCTCTGGATATGGGAGAACGGAAGATTCATCTTACGATTGGAACCTATAAGAATCTGGTCTTTTTTGATTGCATAAATACGATTTTGCCTGAGGAGGAATTGTCTGCGGAGACAGATAAGGATTCGGAGTGGCATGGATTTGGAATTCATAATATTCATAAAATTGTACAAAAATATGACGGAGAGTTTGAACTTTCCATGGAGAAAAATACAGCGGCTGCACATGCCGTTCTGCATAAAAATCTCTAAATCAAACATGCTGTATGCATGGTTTGGGGATTATTGTTGTATAAAATCTTCGCTTGGCGGAAAAAACTTTCGTTTGGCGGAAGTATTGTCGAAAAATCCCCGGAAATTATTTAAACTGTAAACAAAAACAAAGGAAGGGAAACAAGGATGAGTGAGGAAAAAATATTTGATGTAAATTGGGAAGGGGAGCGCAATATCTCTGAGAACCCACAGGCTTTTAAGATGTATAGTTATCCGCCTGGGACGATACGTAACATGTCTGTTCCGGGATTTATAATATGGCTGGTACTGTTGCTTGGATCCATCGGAGGGTTCGTATATGGAGCATGGATGTGGATAACCGGAGACTACGAGAACGAAACTGTAGTCAGTACGTTGCCACTTGTATGCTTTGTCGTATTTTTGGGTGTTACAATTTACAAAAGCACGTATAAGCAGAAGCTTATTACATATACGGATGTGCTGCATGTGGTATTCGTGGATCAGGCACGTCGGGCATATGTCGTGCATCTGAACGAGGATGCATTCTTAAATGCAACCGGCTTGTCCGGATATAAGATCCAGCAGGTTCAATCACAGGGCGTAAGTATGACGCATGTCGGACAATCCATGGATCGCATGGATATGGAAGTCAAGGCAGGCAAGATGATCAAACGAAAGGACTTTTTGCTGAAGCGGATTCAGGAAAAGCCGGTTTTCCAGGAGATGATGAAAGACGGCAGCTTCGCGAAGGTGGCGCTGCCGGTGGAAAAGGTGCTGAAGCTTAAAAATCCGGGAGGATATTTTACAGTTACCTATGCATATAGATGGAACGATGCTGAGTATACAGATAAGGTTCGTTTCTATCACTCTATGAAGGATTATAAGGAGTTGCTTGCTTATTTTAAGGAGCGGAGCAAGGAGCTGTCGTAGGTTAGCTGGAAGATACGGAAATAGTCACGACTTTTCTTTGCAAAAACGGCATCTTATCATGCAAAAATCGACATAAAAACCGAAATTGGAGGGTATTCATGGGTAAAATACGAAAAGCTATAAGCTGGCTGGTAGCGATCGTAATCGTTGCCCTGATCGGCGGTGTGACCGCAGTAGCGGTTGATAGAAGGATACGAGAACAAGTGGAAGAAGAGTACTTGGATTGGGTAATGGAAATGGTCAATCTAAATGGGTGGTATCGAAAAGCACTGTCGATTACAGGAGAAGCTAAATACAGTTGGGATGGAATAGAATATCCGGAGGGGATGTATATAGATAAAAAGTCAATCTATACGCAAATTCTTTATATTCGGTTATTTACAACCAAATATAAAGAAATGGAGTATTCGGACGTGGATCAACTGCTACAGGAATACGAAGCGTTTTGTAAGACAGGTCAGAAATCGGAAATGCTGGATGAATTTAACATGGCTTGTGAGTATGCATCAAGTGGTGCGCCGGGAATTAATCCCAGCGATATACCCTTTTATGTGAGGCGCATGGGAACAGGTGCCCTGAAAATTGAGAACGGAAATGTTGTTGAAATTAAAAATCTGGGAGATGAAATTTACGACATGGATATTGGTGATGATGAATGGCTGGAATTGTGCAAAAAATTTGAGGAGAATAGTGAAATTCTATTAGACTGGATGCGTGATTAAATGGCGGGGTGTTCCAACAGATGAGGAGATTTTATGGGAAAGAAAAGAATATATATAAAAGTGCTTGCCATTGTAGCAACAGTTTTTGTGATAGGTGTGATAATCACAAAAACTGTAGATAAAAGGCGGCAGATATATTATGAACGAATATCGGAAATGCTGGATGCAAACTGGAATTATCAACACGATCTGTCAATTGAAGGAACTCTGGATTTATTTTCTTTCGATTTCGATCTGGATGGCATAGATTGGAGGAGCATGTCTGTGGATCGGTATTTAATTTATGCGAGAATTCTGGAGATTCGGTTATTTGTGCCGGAATATGCGATTGATTACACGGGCGTCGATTCGTTGCTGGAAGAATACGATTCGTTTTGTAATACGGGGCGGAATTCTAAAATACTTGATGAATTTCATAAGGACTGCGAGATGGCAGCTGCACAGGTATCTGAGAAAGGAATACAGTTTGATGATATCGTTAATATGATGGCATGGCTTGGAAAGGGTAAATTAAAAATTGAGAATGGAGAAATGATAGAAGATAAAGAGGCTGGGGAAGGAATCTATTTATCTGATTTTAGTGATGAAGAGTTGATGGAGCTTTGCAGGACGTTTGAAAATAACAGTGATGTAATAATAGATTACATGATGGAAAAAGGAAAGCTGAAAGAAATGGAGAAAAATGAGAAGGGTTAGTTCGAGAAATATATATTTTTTATTGTTATGTCTTTGCCTGCTAATATTTTGTGGCTGTGGAAAAAAACAGGTAGAGACGACTACCGAAGAAATGACTACAGAGGAACCTGCCACGACAGAAGCATTGGAAAGGGTAGCACTGAAAGATGCGGAAATTGGTGACATCGTACAGATGGGAACCTACGAACAGGATGGAGATCCGGAGACAGAAGATCCAATCTGCTGGGATGTGCTGGATAAGGATGGGGATGCTATGCTGCTCATATCCCATGATGTGATTGCCTATCAACGATTCTCGGATAGTTTTAAATGTGTAATATGGGAGGATTCGCAGATACGGTCGTGGCTGAATCAGGAGTTCTATGCAGAGGCATTTGACGAGACAGAACAGGCAAGTATTCGGGAGACTACGCTGGAGAATCCGTCTACGGTGGGATTTGCTGCGCATGTGGACCCATCCGGGGATGTACAGGTACGGGAGAGCAGACCGGATACAAAGGATAAGATATTCCTGCTGAGCTGGAAGGAAGCGGAGCAGTATTATGGAAATCGCTTAACGGATGCATCTGTCCTTGGGCGAAAACCATCGAGAGCAGTATTGCAGAAGCGGGAGGCGATATTTACAGATATTATAATCGAGGAGCTTCCGGCGATGTATCCATATTCCCGGCATCTGGCTGATGGTACGGAGCAGTTACCGTGGATGCTGCGGTCAACAGGTATGAAGGATTACAATATTTTGGTGATCGGATACGAGGGAAAATGGGATCAGGACTATCCGGATTCTTATAATGGTGTTCGACCTGTAATGTGGGTGAACGTGGGCGATTAAAAATGGGCGGATGTTCCTAATGTCGAAGGGAGAAAAAATGTCTCTAAATCGGAAAGAAAAGATCGTTATATTTGCGATAATGCTCTTCGCCTGTGTAATTGTAGCCGGAAGCAGGGTATATGAGATAAAACAATCGGAACCAAAGGCGAAGAACCGTTTTTTTGAGAATCCATTTTCTGAGGTTGATCCAGGGATAGATCAGCAGAGCGGTAATTATGCCAATGATGCGCTGGTTGTAGACGGCTATGTGTATTTCTACAAAAGCCGGGTGAAGCTTGGAAACTATGACAAGGTAGATGAGCTGGAGAAATGTGGGAACAATGTGATTTACCGGTTGTCTCCGGATGGTACATATGAGGAATTTTATACATTTGAGGAAGGAGATGCGATCTATTACAGTATCGGTTCCAAACTGTACTATTATGAGGGATATTTCTATATCCAGATTGAAAACCGGATTTACCGCATCAATAAAGAAGGCACTGAGACACAGGTGATCTATGAGAATGTGGGCGGATATGGCAGTTACGTGATATTTGGTATCCGGGATCATTATCTGGTGCTTCAAAAACAGACAGAATACTATTATCTTGATATGGATACATGGGACTGGAGCCAGCCGATAGAGGTTGGACGTATGCGGCATCTGGTGAATGTGCGATGTTCTTATGAAGCGGTCAGAAGAAATCAGTTGATCTGCTTTTTTGAGAATGTTATCTACGGAACGGAGAAGGAAGAACCGATCGGTGTCTATTTTGAAAGCAATATGTTATATGGTAGTGATTTTGCATATCTACATGATTTATGTGTCTATGATGAAGATGCGGAGGAAAAAGTAAGTATTGCAGGAAGTGTGTATTGCCTGAATGTTTACAAAAGAGTCATGTTCTACGGACAGAAGGTGGATGATTCTATCTGCATAAAATATTATTCGCTGGAGGACAGGCAGGAAGGCAAACTGATCACGATCGATGCGGGAGCGGATAAGGCGCTAAAATCGCTCGTCGTCAGTGATGATTATATCATCTATGATCTGGGACCAAAAAAGGAGAAAGAAGCTGTCGATACGCGGGTGATCTGGAACCGGCAGACGGGGGAGATACAGCAGATAATCGAGTATTAAGCAGGGACGTAGTTTCTGTCTTAACATGGGAGGAAATAACAATGGAAGAGAATACCGAAAGAGACGAAGTCTATGAGCAGTTTATGCAGGATTTGCAGGCAAAAAAGAAAAGACGGGTAAAGAGTACGATCAAAGAAGTAATCATGGTTGTGATCGTACTTGGGGTAATTGGCTTTGTCGTTTGGTTTCTGACAGATCCGGAGGCATCGGAGAAGGTAAGCCTTCGAAAAGAGAAAGAACCAGTTGCTTATGCGGACATTCCATTTACGACGAAGGATGTATCCAGTATGGAATTTGCGATTGCCGGAAAGGTTATGACATTTCCGTGCACAACGACAGATCTGTATGACGCAGGGTATAGCATGAATGAAAGTGATGCGAAGATCATGCTGGGAAAACCAGCCTCTCTGATGATAGATGGATATAAGGCATATGAGACAGCAATCTGCAAGATGGAGGCACGTGATTTTAAGGGGGAGTTTGATGTATCGGTAATCAATACAGGTACGAAGGAGACAGCCGCGGTGAATTGTCCGATTCAGACGATATGGTCTGACGAACAATTTATGTTGTGCAATGGACTCAGTCAGGCAAGCACGTATGAAGAGATACTTGCAGCGATGGGAAAACCGGATGAAGAAAAAGAGATTAGTTCTATGAAGGATCTTTATTACGAGTATAAGACGAATATTGGAACCTGTACAATTATCTTTTCATTCCGCGGTACCTATACCGGAATGGAGGGTAAAACCTGTGATCGGATTCGGCTGACGAGAGATTGAAAAGGAATTATTTAATGGAAAAACAAAAAGATGAAGTATATGATACAGGGGTGAAGGGAGAATGGGATGTCTTTAAGTCGGGAACAAAAGATAATTATATTTGCAATTATTCTTGTTGTCTGTACAATTGGCGGCAGAGTGTTTTACAAGCATCATTCTGAACAAAAGGCAAAGAACCGGTTGTTTGAGAATCCGTTTTCCGGAGTCAATCAGGAGATCAATTTGCAAAGTGGAAATTATGCAAATGAGGCATTGGTTGTAGATGGCTATGTGTATTTCTATAAAAGCCGGGTGAACCTTGGAAACTATGACCATGTAGATGAGTTGAAAAAATGCGGGAACAATGTGATTTACCGGTTGTCTCCGGATGGTACATATGAGGAATTTTATACATTTGATTATGGGGATGCAATCTATTATTCTGTCCGTTCAAAGCTTTATTATTATAATGAGTATTTCTATATTCAGATAGGAAATCGAATCTATCGTATCGACAAAGAAGGAACCGGGGCGCAGATCATTTATGAGAATATGGGTGAAGGTTCGCTGGCATTTGGAATCCGGGATCATCATCTGGTGCTTCAAAAAGCACGCCAATACTACTGTTTGAATCTGGATAAATGGGATTGGAGTCAGCCGATAGAGGTTGGACGTATGCGGCATTTGCTTAATATAAACGTGGGACTTGCGGATTTATATGAGGGCGTTATTTATGGAGGAAGATATGAACTGTCAGACAATTCTGTAGTTTTATCAGATCATCAATTAATGGTTTGGAATGAAGCGGAAAAGGAATTGGAGAAGATTGCGTCTGACGTGTATTGCCTGAATGTTTATAAAGGAGATGCCTTTTATGCACAGAGCGTGGATGATGTCGTCTGCATAAAATACAGACCGTTCGATGGTAAGTCGGAAGGCGAGCTTTTTACGATTAACCCGGATGAGAATAAGAGGATAAAATCGCTGGTGGTGAGTGATGATTTCATTATCTATGATCTGGGACCGGGCAATTATGAAGATGGTGTGGATACGCGGGTAATCTGGAACCGGAATACTGGGGAGACACAGGAGATTCATTACAAATAAGAGAAGGTGTTTATGTACGGAGGATAGAATACAAAATGAAACGATGGAGTGTAAAAATTATATCGTTATGTTTGCTTTGTCTTATTTCTCTTGTGGGATGTTCCTTTTTGGAAGACAAGGGGGATTACATTCCATGCTTAAAGTTAAAAAGAGGAAAGACGGTCAATATAGAATTTTCTTTGGGAGCGCATGCTGGGCAGGCAGCAGAGGAAGCGGGTCAGAGGATGAAAGATCAAAAACGTTGTGAAGATGCGTGGGTCAATGAGGAAGGCCGTTGTGTACTGAAGTTTAATCGGGATCAATTGAAAGCGGAATATGACAAAACGGTTGGTGATATAAAAACTGCGATAAAGCAAGCAGATAAGCCTGTTGAAGTGAATTATGATTGTAATGAAATCACCTATTATGTGGATGATTCAACAGAGCTTATGGATTTTTCTTATACACATGTGGTATTGGTTGGAGAATGTAAGCTAATTCAGGCATATGCCGGGATTCCGTATGATGAACGTGAACTAACAATAAAATTTATCTATCAGCCAACCGGGGAAGTTATGTTTGAGATGCATATATCTAAGGATAATCCCAAAGCATCGGTTGAGGAAGAAGAATTCAAGGAAAGATTGAAAGAAATGAAACAAGGAGAACACAAATGACACATGATATGGCAGTTGGATTTAAGGTTGGATTTTTCTGGTATCAAATAGGTAGTGGTGATTTTTTACACTGTTTTTTTTCAACAATTGCTGTAAATTTAGAGAATGGTAGTTGGGGAAGTAGATTTCCACTGATAATGAACAAATTGTACCAAGGAAGTCTTGATAGTGAAAATGTGAGTAAAGCGTTAATAGAGCTGAACACAATTGAAGAAGAGTTAGGAAAAATATCGCCAGATAAGGTAGTTTGGGACATAGATGATATTAAGAAGCAGCCACCATGGGGTAATAATATTAGTAAGGATATAACCGACTTGTCAAATTATTTTGTGACAAGTGATGGCGAAGATTTTTTAACAGTGTTTAAACATGCTTTAGAGGATAGTCAAGAGTCAGGATTACCAATAGAGATAGAGGCATTATGAAAATAAATTATGTTTAGGAGAAGACGCATATTATAAAAACCTGTATGGAAGTACGATTGCATCAGATTTAGTATGTTTGGCTGGGCTTGTTTCTGAACTTAATGTGGTTCCCGGTTCATTGGATGATTTACCTTCAGGGAGACCGGGTAAAGCACCGGAATAGGCGGGGAGAGTGGTAGTAAGACTAATTTTGATAATGAATGGTATGAGTTTGAAATTAATAAGAAAATTAGGTGATTTGTGAATCTTTTGTGAATTGACATCGTGCAAACCCTCATTCTTGCGTGCTTTTTCCAAATGTTCCAAACTTACGCTTTACAATCGCTGCAGGCACGTGGTATGGTTTTGTTGTCGACAAAATCAGATGGACAAACCATCACCCCGGGGCGATGCAGGAGGAGTGTATGGCAAAGATGGAGATGCAAAAGAAACATGCGTGGCAGGAACAACGGGACGCACATTTAAAGAGAATCGAGAAGCTGCGGTTAATGGACGATGATTTTTTCTCGGAAGCGTTGGATGGAAAGTGTGAAGCGGTACAGTATATTCTGCGAGTGGTCTTAAACCGTGATGATCTGGATGTTGTCGAGACGAAAGCGCAGGTAGAGTACAGGAGTGCAACGAAGCGGTCAATCCGAATTGATATCAAGGCAGTTGATCAGACAGGACAGCATTTTGATATAGAGATTCAGTGTGAGGATAAGGGAAGTGGGGCGAAGCGGGCACGCTACCACGGAAGCATGATTGACCGGGAATTGCTAGAGAAGAATCGGGATTTCGAGGAACTGCCGGAGTCGTTTGTGATATTTATAACGGAGAACGATAAGTATGACTGCGGTGTGCCGGTCTATCACATCGAGCGGCGAATCGAAGAGGATGATTATTCGTTATTTGAGGATGGCTTGCATATTGTATATGTAAATGGAGAATATCGGGATACGGATACGCCAGTTGGACGGCTGATGCATGATTTTCATTGTACGAAATCGGAAGATATGTATAGCAGAGAATTGGCGGAAGAGGTACGGTATTTGAAGGAAACGGAAGGGGGTCGGGAGCATATGTGTAAAATATTAGAGGAAATGTGTGACGAGGTTGCGGAGCGCGTGGAGAAAGAGACAGCGGAACGTGTGGAGAAAGAGACAGCAGAGCGCGTGGAGAAAGAAAATAAGATTAACACGGCGAAGAGTCTGTTGAAGCTGAAGAAGCTGTCTTACGAGGAGATTTCTGAGAGCACGGGGCTTCTGCTGGATGAAGTAAAGGAACTGGCAGCGCAGAAAACGGCATAGCGAAGTATGTTGGATACAGTAAGGAGAGATAATCAAGGAGATTATGTTTCGGGCAGGGAAACATAATCTCTTTTTTATGAAATATTTGTGAAAGTCGTTGACGAGGCAATTCCACGTGTTAAAATACTTGACAATTCAAAATGTGAAAGAAAATATCACATTTTAGAGACAAAATCATTATGGAGGAAACCGATGAGACAGAAATTGATGGATTTTATGCGCGGTAGAAATGGAACGGATCAGCTTTCCATGTGTATGATGTGGGCGGCGTGTATCCTGGTTTTAATAGATGTGTTTGTAAGAAGCAATATACTCAGCACGATTGCATTTGTGACCTTTGCATTTGCATATTTCCGTGTGTTTTCCAGAAATATTGGCAAGCGTCGGGATGAGAATACATGGTTTTTAAATAAGACGTATAAACTACGCATGTGGGGACGGAAAGAGAAAAGCCATATGACGATGCGCAAGACGCATCACATCTACCGTTGCCCGGAATGTAAGCAGAAAATTCGTATCCCAAAGGGAAAAGGAAAGATCGAGATACGGTGTCCGAAGTGCAGCGCACGGTTTATAAAGAACAGCTAATGTGTAAAACAGAAACAAGAAAGCCGTTTAACTCGGAGGTAGGACGATGTTTGGATATGTGACGGTGAACAAGCCGGAAATGAAAGTCAAAGATTATGAGCGGTATCGCATGTATTATTGTGGTGTCTGTCAGGCACTCCGGAATACGGACGGTGCGATGGGACAGATGTCACTTACGTATGATTCGACGTTTGCTGCGGTTCTTCTGACTGCATTATATGAGCCGGATACGCAGATGAAAGAAGCAACGTGCATGGTGCATCCGGTTGGAAAGAAAAAATATCTGGAGAATGAGGTCATACAGTACATCGCGGATATGAACCTCATTCTGACTTATTACAAATGTCTCGATGACTGGGAGGATGACCGGAAGTTTACCAGACTTTGTTACAGCAGCTTTATACGGAAGCGTGTGCGCAAGATCGGTCAGGTCTATCCGGAGAAGCTGGCGAAGATCCGGGAGTCTCTGCGGACATTATCTGCCTGTGAGCGAAAGAATGTGACGAATCTGGATTTGCTTGCCGGAACCTTTGGTGATATCATGGCAGAGATTCTTTCATATAAGTCGACACGCGGGATTGACTGGTCAGAGGAGCTGCGGAGACTCGGATATCAGCTCGGCAAATTCATATATATTCTCGACGCATACGATGATGTGCAGGAGGATATCGAGAAGAACCGGTTCAATCCATTGAAGGAGTTATACCATGAGTTGTCGAAAGAGCAGTTCGACAGTTACGTGAAGGAAATCCTTATGATGATCGCTACCGATATGGCAAAAATCTACGAATGTCTTCCAATCATCGAAGAAACAGCAATCCTGCGCAACATTATCTATTCCGGAATCTGGGTAAGGTTTATGGCGAGACAACAGGGAGAAGAAGAAAAATAATTGCAATCATTCTAAAAAGATATATTGTATATTTTCATATTTGTTCATGAATATATACGATATGTTTGAGACTTAGAAGTTCTTAATATTCTGTTAGAAATATAAGCTATGTTTGAACACGATGTTCAAACAAGTCGCCACTGAGCCATGGATGGCGAATTGGCGACGGTGGCGTGAGATGAGAATATGTAAATCAGAATATTTAGAACTTCTTAGTTTCAATACATTGTATATAGAATGAATAAATATGGAAATATACATTTGCGATTAGAGGATGAATTGCAATTATTGATTGAGAAAGGAATTAGTATGAAGGATCCTTATGAAGTTCTGGGGCTTCCGCATGGCGCCTCAGAAGAAGAAGTGAAAAAAGCATATCGAAATCTAAGCCGGAAATACCACCCGGATGCCAATATCAACAACCCCAATGCGGCACAGGCAGAGGAAAAGTTCAAAGAAGTGCAGGCGGCATATAAGAGCATCATGGACGGAAATACAGGCTCCTCATATGGTGGCAGCAGTTATGGCGGGTTCGATGGATTTGGCGGATTCGGAGGATTCGGTTCGGATGCATTCCGCCGTGCCAGAAATGAAGGTGGCGGTATGAGTCAGGATGATTCTCATCTTGCCGCGGCACAGAATTTCATCATGAACCGGATGTTTACAGAGGCACTACGCACGCTGGAGGATATAGACGACCGGACGGGCAGGTGGTATTATCTAAGTGCGGTTGCAAACTTGGGTGCCGGGAATCAGGCAACGGCGACGGAGCATATCGACCGTGCCATCGCGATGGAACCGAACAACATGGAATATAAGCAGATGAAACAGCGGATGCAGGGTGGCAGCAACTGGTATGTACAGCGTGGCATGGGATATGGAATGCCGGATGTGCGTTCCGATAACTGGTGTATGGATATGTGCCTGTTAAATTTGCTCTGTAATTGCTGTACGCCATGCTAGAGGAGGGTGCATATGTGCGACGCACATATTTAGGATGCACCCGACGACCTGCCGCCGAGCGAAGCGAGGGGGCACTACCCGTTTATTATAAATATACTCAAAGGGGAGAAACGATGGAGAAAATCATTTTAGCGTCGAAATCGCCACGCAGACAGGAAATCCTGTCGCTGGGCGGATATGAATATGAGGTGTGCGTATCTTCGGCGGAGGAGCAGATCCCACCGGAAGAATTGGAGAATCTGACACCACAGGAGCTGGTCGAACGACTGGCGCGTGTGAAGGCAGAAGATGTGTACCGCAGAAACTGTAATAAGAACACGGAAGAATCAACAACGAATGATCAGGCAGCGGATTCTGTGAAATTACCGGGGGAGAATACCGGACAGGTATCGGGAGACATGGAGGAAGAAATCACAGTGATCGGTGCAGATACCGTGGTTGCTGTGGACGGCCGCGTGCTTGGAAAGCCAAGGACAGAGGAAGAGGCATATGTGATGCTTTCCATGCTTGAAGGTCGTACGCATGATGTATTTACCGGGGTATGTATCCTGTGGGCAAGTCCGGATACACCTGCGGAGATACAGGGAAATATCTTTCACTGTCATACGAAGGTTACATTTTATCCAATGACAGAGGAAGAAATCGCTAACTATGTCGCTACGGGTGATTGCATGGATAAGGCAGGTGCCTATGGAATCCAGAGTGGTGCTGCAAAGTATATTCAGGGCATCGAAGGGGATTATCTGAACGTGGTTGGACTGCCTTTGTCAAAAATTTATCACGTTTTAAGTGAAAAAATAACAAATCTTACAATAAAAAGATGATTGGAATTGAAAGAAAATGAAGAAAAATAAAGAAAATTGACGAATTTATGGTAATTATGACTAAAAACAGAAATAAAATTTGTCTATTATGCCATTGAAAAAATATTAAAAAGTGCTACACTAATACATGTAGCAACAAGTTGGGTTGTTGCTTGATTTTCGCAAAACAGCGTCACAGCTTCGTACAGGGGGAAGGGATACGGAGTGTGATGTTGCAATATACACGTGAGCATCAGAGCTCGAAGTTATGTGAAGGTCTTGTTACGTGTAGCAGAGGTATTTCCTTATGTGACAAAAGAGAGGGTGTTACATAAGGGAATATCATCCATGGAGGTTACGAAAAGAGGTTGCTTGGCAGCCTCTTTTTTCTTGCAGAGAAATGTCCGGACAGGTATAATAAAACTATATATAGTGAAAATTAGAGGGAAAGCAGGATATAAATATGTTGGGATTTCATACCGTAAAAGTAAAAGAGAACAGTCGACGAATGTTTGATCTGTGTATGCGTCGTGCGCAGAGTATCGGTCGTGCGGATTATGTACGCACAGATGGACGTATGGATCTGGCACATACCTTTCGTACTGATATGTTGCATTTTCTGATTTATCTGGTGTACTCCGATGGAAAAGTGAACAAAGAAGAAATTAAATATATTAACCTGTTATTTGGAACTCAGTTTGATGAGAAAATGCTCCGGGATTATGCTGATCGATGGGGACTGCGTTCAGAGAGTATCCGGGATCATGCACCGCGGTCGTTAAATTCGTTTGTCCGCTCGAATATCGGCGGAGAAACAGGGGAGATATCTGATGACTACTACGATTTGGTGCAGTTATATGTCACAACCTTCAATTATATCGGAAATGATCTGATTGCATGTAATGAGGAGGTGACAAACTCTGAGATACAGGCGCTTTCTTCCTATATTGAGCTGATCACGCAGGAGATTGACCGGGTGCGCGGGGATATGGAGGAGTATAAACCGACGATCGAATTTAAATCTGGAAGTAAGGTCAAGCAGGAAGAAACACCAGATTACTCGTATTGGTCAGATACTTTGGAGACACGGCGGACGAAGATCACGACACCGGAGTATCTGGCGGAAGATACGCCGACCGTAAGTGAGAACAGAGAAAACCGCGTAGATACAGCCACGCCGGAGAACTTCCGGACAGCAGATATGGCAGCTTCCGGACAGTCATTTCGTATGCGGGAAGAACAACCGGCTGCACAGACGTTGCCAGACCAGAAAGAACGCAAAAAAGAGTTTAATACGGAGATGGATATACAGACATTGTTGCAACAGTTGAATGACCTGACCGGTATGCAGAGCGTGAAAACCGAGATTAATAATATGATTAATCTGTTGAAAATCTGTAAGATTCGTCAGGAAAATGGACTTCAGACACCACCGGTTACGAATCATATGGTGTTTCTTGGTAATCCCGGAACAGGTAAAACGACAGTGGCAAGAATTCTGGCGAAGATATACCATGGACTAGGTGTTCTCTCCAAGGGTCATCTCGTGGAGGTTGACCGTTCAGGACTTGTTGCAGGATATATGGGACAGACGAGTGAGAAGGTTACAGAAGTGATCGAGAAAGCCAAGGGCGGCATTTTATTTATTGATGAGGCGTATGCTCTTGCAAACGGACAGCAGGGCGATTTCGGACAGGAGGCAATTGACATCCTGAACAAAGCGATGGAAGATAACCGGGATGATCTGATCGTTATTGCAGCCGGATATCATGATGAGATGCAGGATTTCTTAGATGCAAATCCCGGACTTCGTTCCCGATTTAACCGGACGATTGAATTTCCGAATTACGATGCAGCAGAACTGTTAGAGATTATGACAAACCGGGCGAAATCACTGGATTATACATTGACAGGTGATGCGGTGCAGTATGTACTGGATACATTTACGAGAATACTCGCATGTCCGCCGGAGAATTTCGGCAATGCGCGTTCCGTGCGTAATTATCTGGATCGGGTAATTCACAATCAGGCAAACCGTCTGATTGCGGAGAATAATTTTAAAGAGGAAGATCTGACGAGGCTTACGCTTGCGGATGTACAGTCAGAGACATTAGAATAGTATGCATAAACAATGGATCAGGGATGGGTTAAGTGAATATCTAAGTGATCCGCATGCGGTATGGCATATGCCGGGGCACAAGCGGAAAGCCTGTTATGGAGATTTTCAGGATGCGTTTCTTGCATGGGATGTAACGGAGGTTCCGGGAACGGATGACCTGTATCTGCCGGAAGGCTTTATCGGAGATTCGCTTGCCATGCTGAAGGAAATCTATCGGACCTGTGGTACATATTATGTGGTAAATGGTGCAACAGGGGGCATCTTTACTGCCATCGCGGCATGCACGAAGCCGGGCGATGCAATATTGATCGCCAAAAACTGCCACAAATCGGTATATAATTCGGCAGCAATGCTGCAGCGCCAGGCAATCTATGTGGAGCCGATGTGGAAGAAAGAAGCAGTAGATACATATGGATTTACACAATTTATGGATGGGTATGTCGATGCAGATGATGTTGAAGCACTTTGTGTGGCTCATCCGGAAATCACGGCAGTTGTGGTCACTTCGCCGACGTATGAGGGCGTCATATCCGACATTGCACAGATTGTGCGAGTGGCACATACACATCATGTACGGGTAATCGTGGACGAAGCACATGGTGCACATCTTCCATTTTTAAAACCGGAATATTCCGCAATCTGTATGGGTGCGGATGTCGTTGTTCAGAGCCTGCATAAGACGCTTCCGGCGATGACGCAGACGGCAGTGATTCACGTCTGCACAGAGGAACTGGTAAAATCGGTGGAGCATGCGTTGGAGATATTCTTAAGCTCTTCGCCATCGTATATTTTCATGATGAATATGGAAGCGGCAATCTGCTATATGGCAGATCATGATTTTACGGAATACGAAGCCCATTTGCAGCAATTCCGGGAAAACTGCGCGAAGCTTCCGCAGATTTCAATGATAGATAAAGAAGCGGTATGTGCCGCGGGTGCATATGGATACGATGAGACGCGGCTTGTATATTCTGCTTCTGTGCCGGGACCGGAGCTGCTTGCGATGCTTGCAGACAAAGGCAGTGTCGTCTGTGAGATGGCTGGGAGAAAGCACGTGGTGCTGATCTCGACGGTGCGGGACAGTCAGGAAGATTTTGAACGGCTATACCGGGCGCTTTGGATGTGCGATGTCGCTCTGACAAAAGAAGGGGATCATGAGAAGGAGCGATGTGCCGGACAGGAGGTATTGAAAAAGCTGGTGGGAACGCGGGCAAAGGCACCCATCTATGTGTATCCACCTGGCAGTTATATCGTGAACACCGGCGAACTCATTACGCCAGAGATTGTGGAGATGCTTTGTACATATCAGGCAGCAGGGCTGCATATTCGGGGGATTTAAAAAGAGGGGAGAAACGTATGACAATTATTTTGTGTGACGACGATGTGAGGGATTTAAAGACACTAAAAAAATATATTGAACGGTTTGGCAGAGAACAGCATATAGAGATTTCAATTATAGAAATTCCGAATCCTAAAACGGTACGGCAAATTGAAACAATTACCGAAAAACAGGAAATCGATGCGATTTTTCTGGATATTGATATGCCGTATATTACAGGAAATAAAGTAGCCGAGGAATTATTAGAACGGAATCCGGATCAGTGCATTATCTTTTTTACGAACCGGGAAGAGATGGTTTACAATGTAATACAGTATAAACCATTTCGATTTATCAAAAAGCAACATGCAGACGAGATTAACGATGCGTTGCTTGCATTGGTTCAGCGTTCTATGCAGGAAGGGCAGGTTCTGATCGAAAAAGGAAAAACAGAAATTGTAAAAGTACCGGCAAAAGAGATAACCTATCTGGAAGCTTCAAATCATAAAATCATATATCATACAGTGGCAGAGGAACTTGAATTCAGAGGCAGTATGAGTATGTCAAAAATAGAAAAGGAGTTAGCGCAGTTTGGATTTATCCGGACGCATGTAGCTTTTGTGGTGAATATCCGATACATAAAAAGAATTGATAAAAAGAATGTATGGATGATGGATGGAACCTGTATTCCTATGGGCGGAAAGTACAAAGAAATGACGATGAAGAATTATAAGATTATGTTGGAGCGAATTCGTTATGGGCAATAATATGGTTGAATTAGGGGCAAATTTAACAGATGCAGTTTTTGAAATTGTATTTTTAACGATCATATTAGGAAAACGTAAAAAGATGCCGGCCTGGCTGTTCCTTATATTATCGGCTTTGTTAACGGTTCTGACCTGCTATTTACAATTACGGTTTCCACAAAGTGATGCAAATACAATCATATATCTGGTGTTTGGGCTTCTCTTCCTAGGTCTGTGTGTAGGGAAAAACTGGGGACAACGGTTGCTGTATTTTACAATATGGAATATTGTGCTTATGTTCTGTGGCTTGGTTTATACCGCTGCGTATAGTTTTGTAAAGCAGGAACAGAAATCAGATATATGGGATATGACGGTGGCAGAACGGATCCATTATCTGATGGGATCAAAGCTGTTATTATTACTGGTAACAGCAACTGTTGTTTTCTTCTTAAAGAAAATACATCTGAAGTCTGCGATGCCGGTTATGAATATGGTAGTGTTTGCGATTAGTATACTGATTGGCATTATTTTAGACATCATGCTGGATTACGAGTATCTGGACCGGCGTGGAAAAGTAGCGATAGAGATTGCGATGTTAGGCATTCTAATAATCAATATTTTTGTCTATATTGCGACGTATCAGCTCAATAAAAATCAGAAGCTGCGGATGGAAAATCAGCTTCTCCGGATGGCACAGGAGGGGCAGAAGGAAAGTATGGAGCGGATGATGCAGTTACAGGAGAGAAATCGTATTTTACGTCATGACCTCCGACATTACTTTACTGTTTTTCAGGAATTGCTTGCGGCTGGAAATATGGAAGAAGCGAAAAAATATGTGGCGGAGGTACTTGATACAAAACTTCAGCCGGAAGGAATCTATATGACAGGGGATGAGATTCTGGATGCAGTGCTGAATCATTGTGACAGTTGCTGTAAGAGCAAAGGGATTTGCTTTCGGGCAGAGGTCAGTGCACATTTGCCGGAAGGACAGATGGAGTTTGCCATAGCACTTTTGAATCTGTTAGAAAATGCGATAGAAGCAGAAGAACGGGAGAAAATAAAACGGATCGAAGTTGAAATCTATGAGAGTGCCGGTTTGCTGCTTGTGACAGTGAAGAACAGGATTAGTCATTCCGTGATGCAGGAAAATCCGGAAATGAAGACACAAAAATCCAATGCAGGACTGCATGGACTTGGAAGAAAGAGTGTCAAACAGCTTGTGCGGGATATGGATGGAGCTTTTTATGAGGAAGAAAAGAATGGATATTTCGTGTCCAATATAGTAGTGTAAACAGGTAAAAATTCTAAAATAACAGCTAAAAAAGAAAATGTACGTCGAAAATCGCGTCAAGTATGCCAAGGTACTTGTTTTTTATAAGAAATCAGTTATTGTTGTGTGTAAGAGATGAAGGCAGGGAGGAAATCCATGGAACGTCTTGCATATGCAATCACTGATTTTTTATTGCAGAGGAATGTAATAGAAAAGGAAGAATATGAGATCTATGTATATGGATATGCAATTCTTTTAGAACAGTTGCTGCAGGTTGCAGGGTTTATCGTGCTTGGAATTGCGACGGGGAACTTGCTTTATACAGTGGAATTTTTGATCGTGTTTCATTTGTTTCGAAGTTCCTTTGGCGGATACCATGCGGATACGGCTCTGCGCTGTATGTTGCTCAGTTATGGCGGATGGGGTGCTGTGATGTTATGTGCACATTACTTTGGTACATATGCAGTGCTTCCGATGTGGTTCTGGGTGCCTTTGGTTTTTGATATGGGGATATTTATGATATTGGGACCGGTAGCACATGCAAACAAACCACTGACACAGAAACAGAGACGCAGGAACAAACGCATAGGGATGGCGTTGTTTGGAATTGGCGCATTGCTGACATTTCTTGGGAGAACTTGTGTTGTTGTTGACATTGTTTATATAGGAACAGTTACCTTTGTAGCAGTGTTGGCAATGGTAGGAAAAAGAAAGGTAGGAACAAAGTATGAAGAAGATTGAGAAACTGATTGCGAAGCTTGGTTACAACACTGCAAAGAAGACGGTGAACAGCGCATCTGCATGGCATTGCCATCAGGTAAAAGAGCCTGCGTCAGCACGTGAACGTCTGATGAAGGAAGCTGTAAAGTAATAGCGCGTAAAAAAAGTGGGCGGATGTCTGTTGGCATCTGCCCTTTCTTTACGTTTGCATTTTAAAAACCGGTATGATAGAATAAGGCAACTGTGTGAGATGGGAGGGCACAGAACTCGAAAGGTAAGAACCTTAGCGCCAGGTCCTGAGGGGACGGAAAAAACTCAGGATGACGAGGAGAAACGTGATCGAAAGATTCGGCGGATGCGTTTCCGTACAAGCTGAGTGCGTATACAGAAAAAAATATGCGGGTAACTGCAAAACAAAGTTCTGTAATCAGTGTGAAAGACATAGAAAATTAAAAATAGAACAGAGGTAGATATTATGTGTGGAATTATTGGTTTTACGGGGAATGAACCAGCGAAGGATATTATCATCGGCGGTCTGGAACGGTTGGAGTACCGCGGATATGACAGCGCAGGATTAGCACTATTGTCGAACGATCAGATTCAGGTGCGCAAGCGTACCGGCAAGGTAGAGGAGTTACGGAAGCTCTGTGAGGCAGAGAAAATGCCTGCTACCTGCGGAATCGGTCATACAAGATGGGCAACCCACGGCGGGGTAACGGACGTGAATGCACACCCACACCGTGTCGGAAAGGTCGTACTGATTCACAATGGTATTATCGAGAATTACCGTCAGATTGTGACAGAGTACGGGCTTGCGGACCAGCTTGTATCAGAGACAGATTCTGAGGTCGTTGCAGCACTTTTGAACAAGTTCTATGAGGGTGATCCGGTCAAGGCAATCAAGAAGACGGTGAAGGTACTTTCCGGTGCATTTGCACTTTGTATTATGTTCCAGGATATCCCGGATACAATCTACGCGATCCGGAATGTAAGCCCGATGGTTGCAACGTCGTGCGAGAGAGGTTCGGTGATTGCTTCCGATCTGACCGCATTAATCGAGTTCTCAAAGGAGTATTTCGTAGTACCGGAGTATCACATTCTGACACTCAAAAAGGATGGTATTGATATTCAGGATCTGAAGGGAAACAAAGTAACCCCACAGATGCTGACTGTAAACTGGGATATCACAAGCGCACAGAAGGGCGGGTATCCGTTCTTCATGCTCAAGGAAATCTATGAGCAGCCGGACGCAATCCGCAACACGATTGCACCGCGTATCAACGAAGAGCTTCCGGATTTCACGGAGGACGGAATTGATGATGCGATATTTAAGGATTGCAAGCGTATTTCTATTGTGGCATGCGGTACAGCGATGCATGCTGGTATGGTTGGAAAGCATCTGATCGAGAAGAAGCTTCGGATTCCGGTGCATGTAGATTGTGCTTCCGAGTTCCGGTATAAAGATCCGATTATTGATGAGGAAACTTTGACAATCGTGCTTTCCCAGTCGGGAGAGACAATCGATACGTTAGAGGCATTGAAGCTTGCGAAAAATCGTGGTTCCAAGGTGCTTTCTATCGTCAATGTGAAGGGAAGCACAATCGCAAGAGAAAGCGATTATGTATTATATACACATGCAGGTCCGGAGATCGCGGTTGCATCAACGAAGGCATATACGGTACAGGTGGCAGCTATGTATCTGATCGCATGCCGGATCGGACTGGTGAAGGAACTTATCACAGAGCATGATGCAAAACGTTTTATGACAAAGCTTACAAATGCATCAAATATCGTTGAGGAAACTTTGAAATGCGCCGATGATATCAAGCGAGTGGCAGATCATATCAAGTTTGCAACAGACACCTTCTATATCGGGAGAGGTCTCGATTACACGATGAGCTTAGAGGCGGCACTGAAGTTAAAGGAGATTTCTTATGTGCACGCCGAAGCATATGCGGCAGGAGAGCTCAAGCATGGAACAATCGCGTTAATCTCCGAGAATGTTCCGGTTATCGCGCTGGCAACCCAGGAGGATGTCTATGCGAAGGTCATCTCAAATATCCGTGAGGTAAAGGCAAGAGGTGCGTATGTTGTGCTTGTCAGCATGGATGAGGAAGTGAATGATCCAAGTATCTGTGACCAGCATATCCGCCTTCCGAAGATGGATAGTGAATTTACATCCTTTGCAACAGCGGTTGTATTGCAGTTAGTTGCATATTATACATCCGAGGCAAAGGGACTGGATGTGGATAAACCGAGAAATCTGGCGAAGTCTGTAACGGTAGAATAATGATAGAGAGATGCAGACCCCATTTGTACATATGTGCAGATGGGGTATTGTATGTGTAAAAAAGATTATGGGACGCAGGAATCCTATGTGCGCGAGCGAGGATGGGATAACATGCGTAAAAATTTACAAGGAATAAAGAACCAATGAAGGATCTGACAAAAGGCTACCCGGCAAAGGTGATAATTTTATTTGCCATCCCGATGATATTCGGCAGCATATTTCAACAATTATATAATATTGCGGACAGTAAGATTGTAAGTACATTTGTTGGCACCGAAGCATTTGCAGCCGTCGGTGCTACAAGTGTTGTATCGAACACATTGATCGGATTTTTGAATTCCCTGACTCTTGGATTCGCGATTCCGATTGCAAATAGTTTCGGAGGAAAGGATTATAAACGTATGCGGCGCATGGTGGCAGGTACTGTGTTACTAACGCTGGCAGGGGCAGTTGTGCTTACCGTGTTAATCCTGCTTTTGATTCCTGCAATCCTGAAACTTCTGGCAACACCGGAAGATATTATGAACCCAGCACTTGCGTATGTGCGCATCATTTTATATGGCATTATATTTGTGTCTGTGTATAACATGTGTGCAAATGTACTGCGCGCGGTTGGCGACAGCCGCACGCCTCTTTATTGTCTGATTGTCTCTGTGTTTGTAAATATCGGACTGGACTTACTGTTCGTAAATGGATTCCATATGGGGATTGAGGGGGCTGCATGGGCGACAATCCTCTCACAGGCACTTTCAGCAGTGCTTTGTCTTGGTTATATCCTGCTTAAGTTCCGGGATATTATACCGGAGAAGGACGAGTGGAAACCGGTGGAAGGGCAGTACAGTGAGCTTCTTACGACGGGGCTTGCGATGGGATTTATGTCGCTTGTTGTGAATTTCGGAACGATTGTGCTTCAAGGTGCAATCAATGGACTGGGAACGGCAATCGTTGCGGCGCATACCGCGGCAAGAAAAGTGTTCGATATATTTACGGTATCACTTTATTGTCTGGGAAATGCAATGACAACGTACGTCAGTCAGAATATGGGAGCCGGGGAACCGGCACGTATTCGCAGAGGGATTCGTCATGCCGTTGTTATGGCAACGGGAATAACAACGGTACTTGTAATTATTTGTTTTGCATTTGGCAGACCGGTATTTACATGGCTTGCGTCTACCGATAATGCGACAATTGTAGATTCTGCGGTGATGTATTCCCGGATTAGTATTGTATTTTTCTATGTGTTAGGACCGCTATTTATCCTGCGGTGCAGTCTGCAGGGGATGGGCCGGAAGGTAATACCGGTGTGCTCGAGTGTTGTTGAGATGACAATCAAGGTACTTTCTGCAACGATTCTGGTGCCGCGGCTTGCTTATTTCGGTGTGGCACTTACGGAACCGATTAGCTGGGTCTGCATGACGATTCTGCTGACTGCGGCTTATTTCGCGAAGCCGCCGGAACAGATGTTGCGAAAGTCCGCTTAAAATGGTATAATGAACATTATATTGGCTGTGTTCACACAAGCCTGAATAATGCGGAAAACACATTATAAATTCGTCAAAGAAGGTGAAACAGATGTCGAAACTGAAGACTCCGAAAAAACCGAAGAAGGCAAAGCCGGTGAAAACGATTCACAGGGAACCGGGGAAGCGTATGTCACGCAAAGAGCGGAAGCTTAAGGAAAAGCGAAGAAAGCAGATGAGTAAGCATATCGACCGGGCTATGGGATTCGTGGCAATCGTATTGTGCACCGTTTCAGCAATCTTGGACGTAAAAAACAACAAAGACTCATAAAAAGAGGATGGAAGAGGAAAGGAAGAGAACAGAACAATGAAGAATTTTGAAGGATTACTTGAGCAGATCAAATCATGCAGCAAGAAGAAGCTTGCCGTTGCAGTTGCACAGGATGATGCAGTTCTTGAGGCAGTAAAGGCAGCGAAGGACAAGGATATTGCAGATGCGATTCTGGTCGGAGATGCTGATAAGATCAAGGAAATCGCGACAAGCATGGATATGAGCTTAGATGGCTTCGAGATTATTGACGTGAAGGATCCGACAGAAGCAGCTCTTACAGCAGTAAAGCTTGTACATGATGGCGAGGCAGATATGTATATGAAGGGTCTCATTGACACAAAGGGATTCTTAAAGAGCGTACTCAATAAGGAAGTGGGACTTAGAACCGGTAAGGCTTTGTCACATGTATGTCTGTTTGAGATTGAAGGCTTCGAGAAGATGTTCTTCCTGACTGACGTTGCATTTATTCCATACCCAACATTGGAGGACAAGGTAGATATCATCAGCAATACAGTTGCAGTTGCACATGCATGTGGTATCGAGTGTCCAAAGGTAGCTCCGCTTGCAGCTGTAGAGGTTGTAAATCCGAAGATGCCTGTTACAGTAGACGCAGCTGAGCTTACAAAGATGAATGAAGAGGGTAAGATTACAGGCTGTATCGTGGACGGACCGCTTTCCATGGACCTTGCAATTGATCCGGAAGCTGCAAAGCATAAGGGAGCAACAAATCGTAAGATTGTCGGTGATGCAGATATCTTATTGTTCCCGGACATTCACGCAGGTAATATCACATATAAGACACTGGTTCACACAGCAAAGGTTAAGAATGGCTGTATCTTAACAGGTACAAAGGCACCGGTTATTCTGACATCCCGTTCCGATACATTTGAGACAAAGGTCAATTCGATTGCCCTTGCAGCGATCGTAGCTGAGAACTTAAAGAAGAACCAGTAATTACAAGCATATTCAAATGTGCAGAAAGATATAGCAGATATGGTTGGGCATACGGAACTGATTCTTAAGCAGACCGTTGAAGCACGCTGGCACTTAATGAGCGACTGTTTTTGTCGCGAATTTAGTACCACTGCGTGCTGAACCGAGCGAGAGCGCGTCTGCGTAGAATAGTTCCGTATGTCCAACCGATATACATATATATTGCACATTTGCATACATATAAAGGAGGATAATAAAATGAGTTATAAGTCATTGATCATCAATCCGGGTTCTACATCTACAAAGATTGGTGTATTCGAAGATGAGACATTGTTGTTCGAGGAGACACTGCGTCACTCGACTGAGGAGATTGCACAGTACGATTCGATTGTTGCACAGAAGGATTTCCGTAAGGATGTCATCGCTAAGGTTTTGGCTGAGAATAATTTCGATATTAAGACACTGGATGTTGTTGTAGGCCGTGGTGGTCTGCTTAAGCCAATCCCAGGTGGTACATACACAGTTACCGATGAGCTGGTAAAGGACTTAGTAGAGGCAAAGCGTGGTGAGCATGCATCAAACCTTGGTGGTATCTTGGCAAAGGATTTCGCTGACGAGCTTGGAATCCCTGCTTATATCGTAGACCCGGTTGTTGTTGACGAGTTACAGGATGTTGCAAGACTTTCCGGACATCCGGAGCTTCCTAGAACAAGTATCTTCCATGCATTAAACCAGAAGGCAGTTGCAAAGCGTTATGCAAAGGAAGTTGGTAAGAAGTACGAGGATTTGAACCTCATCGTTGTTCATATGGGTGGCGGTGTTTCCGTAGGTGCCCATACAGGCGGTAAGGTAGTCGATGTATTCAATGCATTGGATGGCGATGGTGCATTCTCTCCGGAGCGTGCCGGTGGTGTTCCAAACGGCGAGCTGGTTCGTCTGTGCTACTCAGGCAAATACACAGAGAAGGAAATGATCAAGCAGCTGGTTGGTAAGGCAGGCTTCAATGCATACTGTGGTTCAAACGATGCAAGAGATATCGAGGCTATGGCAAAGAATGGTGACAAGCATGCACAGCTTGTATTCGATGCATTCTTATATCAGGTATCGAAGGATATCGGAGCACAGGCAGCGGTTCTCTCCGGTAAGGTTGATCAGATCATCCTGACAGGCGGTATCGCATATGGCAAGTACGCAACCGAAGAGATCACAAAGAGAGTAAAGTTTATCGCACCGGTTACCGTATACGGTGGCGAAGACGAGCTTCTTGCCCTGGCACAGGGCGCACTGCGTGTATTAAATGGCGAGGAAGAAGCGAAGATTTATTAAGAGAGAATGTTTTATGGGAGGGGTAGAATGGACGAAAATAACACACAGCAGGGAGGCTTTCCGGATCCATCCGGAAATGTGAATCCGCAGCAACCACAACAGCCGGTACAGCCGGATATGAACGGATATTACAGCCAGCAGCCGACACAGCCGGATATGAACGGATATTACGGCCAGCAGCCGACACAGCCGGATATGAACGGATATTACGGACAGCAGCCGGTACAGCCTGGTGCGACAGGATATTACGGACAGCAGCCGGTACAGCCTGGTGCGACAGGATATTACGGTCAGCAGCCGGTACAGCCGGGCACGGCAGGATACTATGGTCAGCAGCCGCAGGCAGGCGGAAAAACACCAAAGGTTAAGAAACCGAAGAAACCAATGACAAAGGGCAGATTAGCCGCAATCATCGGAAGTGGTGTGGCGGTTGTTGCGCTTGTTATATGTGGTGTCATTTTCCTTCCGAAGCTTTTCAAGTCGGATAAAGAAGTGGTCCTGGATGCATTGGCAGAGACATATGCCTCTTACACCAAGGAAGAAGCATTGAATGATCTGATTGGCTACGATGATATACTGAATGCCTATAATGAAAAAGGTGGAACGAGTAACGGCAGTTTTTCAATTGCAGTGGGAGAAGGAAGTGATACCAGCAGTGTAGGAGTTTCTGTAGATTCAGAAGTAGATCAGAAGAAACAGGAGCTGTCAGGTACGATGGCTGTAACCATTGGCGACAGCGAACTGCTTAGTGGAAATGTATATGCAGACAGTGAGAAGATGTATGTTGCAATTCCTGAGGCGTTTGATGGATATCTGTCATATCCAACGGATGATCCATTTGGTGCAATTGTGAATTCTCCAGTTGGAGATTCGCTTGGCTTAGATGCAGGAAGCATACCTCACATCAATATGAATGTGTTCGCACAGAGTGCAGACGGTACAGGCGTTCAGAGCGAGTATGTAGATGCACTTGAGACAGTCTGGGATGCAGCGCAGTTTGAGAAGCAGGGAAAGGCAAAGATTACGGTAAATGGTCAGAATGTCACAGCGAAGGAATATTATGTGACCTGGACCAAGGAGGATCTGCAGAAAGCATGTACTACAGCGCTTGATGGACTGACAGAGGCTGTGACAGAGTCAGAATCTGCACTTCAAAACAGTGGCATGAGTGCTGAAGAGTATAAGAGTTCCATGGAGCAGGTAAAGGCGATGATTCCAAGTATCATCACCAGCGACCTGCAGGTAAAGGTATATGTGAAGGATAAGAAGGCTGTCAAGATTACATGTAAAGATTCCATCTCCCTCATGGGCATGGTTAAGATTGATTATGATTTCTGGGCAGATTATGGAGATAACGATGTATCCGGTAACATAAGCTTTGATGTATCGGGCACAAAGGCTGGAATCAAGTATGAGGCACATGATATCAAGGGAAATACGAATGGTACTGTCACAGTATTCTATGGGGATACGGAATTCGATGTTGATATCAACAAAGTAATCACAGAAGCCGGAGATACGACTACATCGAAGACGACAATCTCCGCAACGGATTATTTCACGATTGAGCTTGAGAAGAGCTTCAACAAGCAGGATAATTCTGTGAGCGGCGCTGCACGTGCGGATATCGTAGGCGCAGATGTCTATGAGATCAGCTACACAGGCGGCTGGAAGGATATTAAGAAGGGTGTTGCGTATACGCTTGCTTTAGATTCCTTCGAAGTGAAGGCGGCAGGAAAGACCATATGCACCGGAGCATTCAGCCAGACACTGGATACGTCAAAGATTCAGGTTACACCGAAGGATGACAGTGCAGACGTGCTGGATATCGAGACCATGACGGAAGATGATCTGAACACATTTACAGAGAAGAACGATGCCAAGATGCAGGCTTGGATAGAACGTCTGGAAAAGGATGCGTCTTTGAATAAATTTTTCAACATATTAGAAGGATTGTTCTCAGCAGAGCCGATCGTTGAGGATACAGAGGAAGAGTATCCGGAGGAAGAGGTCGCAACAGATGATGCACAGGAGAAGACTCTGGATGACGCTGTAGTATCTACTTATGACGACTCTGTGAAGTATAAGGTAAATGGAACGATTGATGGATTTGAGTTCAACTATGCGAGTGACTATACCGTCAGCTTTTCGACAGATGAATATTCAACAATCGATTACGCACTTGACCAGAACGATGATCTGCAGTCAGCACTTGACGATTCGTTCTATTCTATGTCGAACATAGATAGCTATGATGTACAGGAATCAAACCTGAATCAGACGGCAACCGTCGATGGCAGAGAGGTTCTGTATAGTGTTGAGAAGTATGTTGCTTTTGAGATGAACTGCATGGATATGACCGCAGTTGTAGAGATCGAGCCGGGCGTATATCTGGTTGAGACTGTCAGTATCTATTTGGATGACGACAGCTTCAGCGTGGAGCAGCTGCTGGAAGGACTTTCTACGAAGTATTTCACGAAGCAGTAGCGGGATAAGTAAATAGAGGAAATTATATGATTCGTTATTGTAAGATAAAACGATGTATCATCGGTTTCGACCGACCGAAGATCTGCGTGCCGTTGGTGGGACGCAAAAAAGAAGATATATTGGATCAGGCGAATCAGATAAAACAGTCACACAGAAGCTCTGCCATTGATATGGTGGAGCTTCGTGGCGATTATCTGGATATATTGTCTGATTATGAGCAGCTTGATGATCTGCTGAAAAAGGTGGCTGAAGTTCTGGATGACAAGGTACTTTTGTTCACAATCCGCAGCGAAGCAGAAGGTGGAGAGCCACTTGCATTTTCGTCTCCGACGATTGCACAGATCAATCAGCATGTGATTGAAGGGCATCTGGCGGATATGGTAGACATCGAATTGTTCTCCGGGGCAGAACAGGCGAAGACCCTGATCGGCCTTGCGAAGGAAAAAGGCGTCAAAATTATTATGTCAAACCATGATTTTCATACGACGCCGGATGCAGCGGTAATCGTGAACCGGTTGCGGAGCATGCAGGATCTTGGTGCGGATGTTGTGAAGATTGCGGTAATGCCGGAAAACAAACTGCATGTGGTGAATCTGCTTGCAGCAACGGCTATGATGCAGGATGCGTATGCAGAGGTGCCGGTTGTCACAATGTCTATGGGGAAGATGGGGGCAATCAGCCGGATCAGTGGTCAGGTGTTCGGCAGTGCAATCACATTTGCAAGCTTTGCGGAAGCGTCTGCTCCGGGGCAGATTCCGGTAGAGAAGATGGACGAAGCACTGGCATTGATTGACAAATATTGTAACTAAAAGAGAAAAAGCAGAAAGACAAGAGGGGTGTTTTTCTGCTTTTATTTACGAGGGGAGACTATATTGAAGGAGAGAAAGATGGTTTTGTTTGTCTTGGGGGATAAACAAATCCTGAACAGAAGTCGTATGATCGTGAACCAGCTATCGCTGGAATATTCCGTAAAAATAGCAAGAACTTACAGCGCAGCATATCGTATAATCGTGGAACATCAGGTAGATGTTCTGGTGTGTGGACCATCGGAGGTGCAGTTTCACCAGAATATGGCAGATGCCTATCGGTTTATGGAATCTGCGCGGAGACTAAAGCGATATGAAGAAACACCAATGATTCTGATATCAGATGTGGAAGATCCAAGCAGTTATTGTGATCAGAATCTGAGCTGTTATGATATTATTGACACATTGGCGATTGAACATCGACTGTGTGAAACGCTCGGTCTCGCATTGCGGGAGTCCCGGTGCAAGCATGCACAGACTTGTGCGATACCGCGACAGGATAAAATGGAGGCACGGATGCTGTATATTCAGAACCAGAATGTGTTATATCCGGTAAAATGTGCAGAAATCAGTCATGTACAGACATTAAAGCGGGGTGTTGAGGTGAGTTTGCACAATGGTGTTAAATATGAGATGCATTATATTACCCTGCAGCAATTTCTGGAAGTTGCAGATGTGTGGTATTTGCAACAGTGTTCTCGAAGTGGGATTATCAATGCAAATTATGTACAAAGTATTGACTATACAAACCGAGTAATCACAATGCGAAATTCTGAACAGGTGGCAATTGGATCTACGTACATGAAAACTTTGCATGCGCAATTTCCGAAAATCCAGGAAGTATGGATGCGCAAGCGGGAACGGCAGTTTATTTTGGATTGAGAAAGATACAGGAAATGACTGAAAAATAAAACACCGGACATATGAGAATCTCATTGTCCGGTGTATGTGTATGGGAAACAGCTTAAAAGGATTATTCCATCGGATATTTAATCTGCCATGTGTTTCGCAGAGAGTCACAGATCTGCATGATGCGGAGTGTCTCTGCATGCGGCATCTCCGGACACTCAGTCTGACCAACGATGATGGCATCTCTGGCGGCAATAAATTCAAATTCATAACCGGTTGTCTGCTTGTCCGGTTTTTTCGTCTCAAGCACAAGCTTGTGATCGGTATTATAGATGCGGAATGTCTCCGGACAGTTGATGTTGTCAATCTCGATATATCCGCGGTCACCATAGATTTTTGCATTGTTATCAGGCTGGTACATCATTGTGACAAATGCGTTTGCACATCTGCCGCCTTTGTATGAAATCTGCAGTGCTTCCTGTGCATCCACGCCTGTGTCGAGTTTTGCACAGGTAGAACCGATCATTGGTGGTTCTACACCGTAGATCATGGAGATGAGGTTGAGTGGATATACACCAAGATCAAGCAGCGCACCACCGGCAAGCTCCGGCTTGGTCAGACGTTCTTCTTTCAGAAGAGAATAGCCAAGAGAGCAGGTGATATTATTGACACGTCCGATTGCACCCTTTTGGATGTACTCTGCCATCAGACGGTACATCGGCATGAAACGGATCCACATTGCTTCGCCACAGAACAGATTTTTCTCTCTGGCAAGCTTTAAGACTTCTTCGGTAGTAGCTGCATTATAAGAAAATGCTTTCTCTACCAGAACCGGTTTCCCGGCATTTAAGCAAAGCTTTGCATGTTCCGCGTGATGGGAATGCGGGGTTGCGATATAGATGAGCTCTACATCCGGATCCGCAGCCAGTTCCTCATAAGAACCATAATATTTTGTAACGCCGTGTTCTTTGGCAAAGGTCTCTGCTTTTTCTATATCGCGGGAAGCAATTGCGTATGCTTCGAATGCATCTAAATCTCTGAGGGTATCTGCAATAACGCCGGCAATCTTCCCGGCACCCATAATTCCAACTTTAAAATTAATCATATGAAACTCCTTCCGTATCATGTAATGACATATGCTTAAAACATAGCATGATAATCATTTAATTATTATAGCAAAAGAAACATCATATGTCATTTCCTTTTTACAAAAAAGGAGATGCATGTTTTTTCGGATATTCATAGAAAAATATATTTATAACTGACAGAAGTGACATAGTATAACTGTAGGAAGTGACATGGTAGGGATTTATTGACATTTCCTTGGGTTATGCGTTATACTGAAAACTTGGATAGGTCTGTGAATCAGTCGAAAATCTATTTTTATGACAGATACAGATATGCATGAAAATCAAACATAATAAGAAAGGAAATATAGAAGTATGTACGAAAAGGTTTCTACAAAGCTGGACTTCACCAGCCGGGAAGAAAAAGTACTCAAGTTCTGGAAAGAGAACGAGATCTTCGAGAAGAGTATCGAAGAGAAGAAAGACCTGCCGACTTATACATTTTATGACGGCCCTCCAACTGCAAACGGCAAGCCGCATATCGGCCATGTGCTGACACGTGTGATCAAGGATATGATTCCGCGTTATCAGACAATGAAGGGTCATAAGATTATCCGTAAGGCCGGATGGGATACACATGGTCTTCCGGTTGAGCTTGAAATCGAGAAGGAGCTTGGTATCGATGGCAAGGAGCAGATCGAGGCGTATGGCTTAGATCCGTTTATCCGCAAATGTAAAGAGTCCGTATGGAAATACAAAGGTATGTGGGAAGAATTCTCCAACAAGGTAGGATTCTGGGCAGATATGGATAATCCGTATGTCACATATCACAATACATTTATCGAGTCCGAATGGTGGGCATTGAAGAAGATCTGGGACGACGGACTTCTCTACAAGGGATTCAAGATCGTGCCTTATTGTCCACGTTGTGGAACACCGCTTTCGTCACATGAGGTAGCACAGGGCTATAAGACAGTCAAGGAACGTTCCGCTGTGGTACGTTTCAAGGTAATCGGCGAGGATGCGTATTTCCTTGCATGGACGACAACACCTTGGACACTTCCAAGTAATGTGGCACTCTGTGTGAATCCGGATGAGAACTACTGCAAGGTAAAGGCAGCAGACGGCTATACTTACTACATGGCAGAGGCTCTGCTTGACAAGGTACTTGGCGGCATGGCAGAGAAGCTTGTCAAGGAAGAGAAGATTACAGAGGGAACACCTGCATATGAAATCCTTGAGACCTACAAGGGTAAGGAATTAGAGGGCAAGGAATACGAGCCGCTTTTTGAGTGCACAAAGGCGTATGTGGCAAAGCTTCCACAGAAAGGACATTACATTACATGCGATTCCTATGTAACGATGTCCGATGGTACCGGTATCGTTCATATCGCACCGGCATTTGGTGAGGACGATGCAAACGTCGGAAGAAAATACGACCTTCCATTCGTTCAGTTTGTCGATGGCAAGGGTGATATGACAAAGGAAACACCTTACGCAGGATTGTTCGTAAAGGATGCAGATAAGCCGGTACTCGTTGATCTGGAGAAGGCAGGACTTCTGTTCGACGCTCCGAAGTTTGAGCATGAGTATCCACACTGCTGGAGATGTGACACACCGCTTATCTACTATGCAAGAGATACATGGTTCATCAAGATGTCCGCAGTGAAGGACAGACTGGTGAAGAATAATAACACCGTAAACTGGATTCCGGAAGGTATCGGTAAGGGACGTTTCGGCGCATGGCTGGAAAATGTTCAGGACTGGGGGCTGTCCCGTAACCGTTACTGGGGAACTCCACTGAATATCTGGGAGTGCTCGTGTGGCAAGCGTCACGCGATCGGTTCGATCGAGGAACTGAAATCCATGAGCGACAACTGCCCGGATGATATCGAGCTGCATCGTCCATACATTGATGCAGTGACGATCAAGTGTCCGGACTGTGGCGGCGAGATGAAGCGTGTGCCGGAGGTTATCGACTGCTGGTTCGATTCCGGTGCGATGCCATTTGCACAGTGGCATTATCCGTTTGAGAATCAGGATATCTTCGAGGACAACTTCCCGGCTGACTTCATCAGTGAGGCGGTTGACCAGACAAGAGGATGGTTCTATTCCCTGATGGCAATCTCCACATTGCTCTTTGACAAGGCGCCTTACAAGAATGTTATCGTGCTTGGTCACGTACAGGATAAGGACGGACAGAAGATGAGTAAGTCCAAGGGTAACGCGGTTGATCCGATGGATGCCCTGAACAAATACGGCGCAGATGCAATCCGCTGGTACTTCTACAGCAACTCCGCACCTTGGCTTCCAAACCGCTTCCATGAGGATGCAGTGGTCGAAGGCCAGAGAAAGTTCATGGGTACGCTCTGGAACACATATGCATTCTATGTACTGTATGCAAATATTGACGAGTTTGATCCAACGAAGTATACATTGGAGTATGACAAGCTGTCCGTGATGGACAAGTGGCTGCTCTCCAAGCTTAATTCTATGGTGAAGTCCGTAGATGATAATCTGGGCAACTACCGTATTCCGGAGGCAACCAAGGCACTTGCTGAGTTTGTCGATGATATGAGTAACTGGTATGTCAGACGTTGTCGTGAGCGTTACTGGGCAAAGGATATGCCACAGGATAAGATCAATGCGTACATGACACTGTATACAGCACTTGTGACACTCTGCAAGGCTGCAGCACCGATGATTCCGTTTTTGACAGAGGATATCTATCAGAACTTAGTTCGCACGGTAGATAAGAATGCACCGGAATCTATCCACCTGTGTGACTTCCCGGAGGTAAATGAGTCCATGATCGATCCGGAGCTTGAAGCAAGCATGGATGAAGTACTGAAGGTCGTTGTATTTGGTCGTGCCGCAAGAAATACTGCGAACATCAAGTCTCGTCAGCCGATTGCAAATATGTACATCAAGGCTGCAAAGACACTGGATGATTATTTCGTAGATATCCTGCGTGACGAGCTGAATGTGAAGAATGTAGAGTTCAAGGAAGACCTGTCTGCATTTACCGCATACTCGTTCAAGCCACAGCTTCGTACAGTCGGACCAAAGTATGGCAAGCATCTGAATGCAATCAAGGAGTACCTTGCAAATGTCGATGGCAACAAAGCGATGAGCGAGCTCAAGGCAGACGGTGTGATCAAGTTCACAGCCGATGATACAGAGATTGCACTCGCTGAGGAAGATCTGCTGATCGATGTAGCGAAGATGGACGGATATGTGACAGAGGGCGATAACTATGTAACGGTTGTTATCGACACAACCCTGACACCGGAGCTGATCGAGGAAGGCTATGTGCGTGAGGTGATCTCCAAGATCCAGACGATGCGTAAGGATTCTGACTTCCAGGTAACAGACCGCATCAAGGTCTATGTAACCGGCAATGCGAAGATCGCAGACGTGATGGAGAAGAACGCAGACGAGATCAAGCGTGTCGTACTTGCCGATGCATTTGTGATGGATGCAGCCTGCGACAACTCAAAAGAGTGGAACATCAACGGCGAGAAGGTTACGATCGGCGTGGAAGTAAGTAAATAATAAGTGAAAAACTAGAACTATTAGACAGCTATGGGATGATATACTATCTCATAGCTGTTTTTAAAATCAAAAGAAAAAGGGAGAATTGTGATGACAGTTGTAGTGTGTGACGATGATAAAGGAATGCTTCAGGAGGTGGAAGCGTTCTGTAATATGCTTCCGTATAGGGAACTACGATGCTGTATATATGAGGAACCAATGACATTGCTTTCGGATATCGAAGAGGGGAAACTAAAAGCGGATGCATATATTCTTGATATAGATATGCCGGAATTAAGTGGTATTGAAATCAAGAACAAATTAATAGAAAAGGGAAACTTAAAATCAGTTATCTTCCTGACGAACCATATGGAAATGATGCAGGATGCATTTGGAAGAAATGTAGTAGCCTTTCTTGCCAAAAATAATTGGAAGGAACGATTGAGACAGGAACTGGATCGGGTATACACAGAGTGTAATACATGTATTTCGTTGAATGTCGAAGGGAAAACAGTGGAGCTGCAGGTTCGGGATATCATATCAATCAATGCAGCTGATTATTACAGCCGGGTTTTGTGCAGTGGAAAGCCAAGGGACGGATGGTTAGTAAAAAAGACATTGAAGGCATGGGAGACAGAGCTTCCGGGGGAAGTCATGTACCGGATATCAAGGCATGCGATTTTGAATATGGAGAATATAGAGCGTTATGAGGGACGCACGATAACTATGGTAAATGGGGACGTTTATACTATCCCAAAGGGTAGAATTAAAAAATTCCGGGAGGTATATTTTACATATATGAAGAGGTATGGGAGGATTTTATGATAGCGGTGATCGAGTATTACATGATAAGAATCATAAAATTATTGAAAATATGGCTTATATGTAAGGGAATATTTGGATTAAAGCCGGAAAAGAAACGGTGGAAGTATATTTTTTCCGGTATTATCATCCTGGTTATCGTATTAATAGAAGTTGTATTCGCCAAACAAAAGATAACGATCTTGAATCTGCTGGCGGGACTGGTTGTATTAGTGATGATTTTTGATGAAAAAGTACTCCAATCTGTGAAAGCAGATGTGGTGGCATATTTTCTTGTGGAAGCAGTGGAGAGCCTGATATATACCGTAATTATTTATGTAGGTGGGTTCCATATGGATGAGATTATGGGTTTTTCTCACAAAATGTCTGATATTCTCTGCAGTCTGCCGGGCTTAGGGGTCTGGGTGATGGCAGCATGGATTTGCACGCGAAAGGAGAGTTATTTTAATCTGGAAAGTCGGCAATATCCGATTATGCTGGTGTCGGTGATAGTCGCAACGCTTCAAATTTCAATGGTAACTTATTTCGTGGCAGGAGGTGGATATGAAGACACGCATACAGTGCAATCTATGATCCTGCTGTTAATGTTTATATCTTCTATCTGCGTAATATATGTATTTATGTATCTGACAAAGTTGCTTTCCGCTGACAATGTACAGAGACAGGCGATTCAGGCTTATAAAAAGCAACAGGAAATAAGTCAGAAATACTATATGGATTTATATGAGAAGCAGGAATTAGACAGGGAAAAGCAACATGATCTGAAACATTTTCTCACATATCTGCGTACGCGTATTAAAAATGGGGACTATGCAGACGCAGAGGCGATGCTTGACGAGATGACACAGACGGTTTATTGCTCAGAAAGTCCTCTGATATATTCCCGGAATAAGGTCGTAGATGCGGTGATTTATGGTGTGCTTGGAGATGCGGTTAAGCATGAAAAGATACATTTCTCTTATCAGGGTATTTTGCCGCAAAGTCTTCATATTGCAGATATGGATTTGTGTACAGTATTATCTAATGCGTTATCCAATGCATTGGAAGCGGCATTGCAATGCAATAAAACTGGGGACATCTCTATGCAGGCAAGCTGCAAGGGGAGTCTGGTGCTGTTTCAGATAGAGAATACGATGTCCGAAGAAAATACTCAGATTCATGCAGGAAAGACAGGCAAAGGAGAGGGACATGGGTACGGTATTCGCAGTATGCAGAGAATTGTGAATCGTTATCATGGAGAATTATCGTATGAGACAGAGCCGTATAAGTGTAGATTAAATATCATATTTTGCATGGGCCTTTAATCAAAAGTTCGCTTCACTGAAAAAAAGTCCGTTTCACTGACCGATTGTTGAATTATTTGCAGGTGATTTGTACACTGAGAATAGATATTGGATGAATATCGAGTAACAAAAGAGAGGGGGGTACAGGGATGCGTGAGTTTGACATTTGGGAATGGTTAAAGAAACTGTTTGGACAAAAGAAGTTTTGATTTTTTATTTCAGGAGGAGAATAATAATGAAAAGGAAGTATAGAATGCGAAATATTAAGAAATTCATATGTTTAGGAATGCTGGGTGTGATTGCGCTTTTTCAATTAAAAACACAGGCGGCAAATGTGGAGGTTGGAAGTTTTAGCTTTACTATATATGCAGGTGGACAGTGGTTATCGTCTACTTCCGAGGTGACAAAAATGATGCAGACAAGTTATGCCAACGTACATATCGGTACATATAAGGCAGGCGGATATTATCCAACTCGAATGTATGCTAAAGGAGGTTCGACATTTACACCGGAAACAGTAGTATACAGCACGGGAACATATCATCTGTATTATAATGCAACGGCAAAAACAGGACGTGGTTATATCCTGAATGTTATTAGCCACAAAGATAATCCTAATAATACAAAAGTTGCAGGGTCTTGGACACCATGATTAGAAAAAAAATACTATTGATAATAAGCTATTGTATGTTAGTACTCTTTACAGGCTGCAATATAAAATCAATGGATCCGGCGTGCTATTTAGATTATAGCAAATATGAAAAGACGTTGGATCCATTAAAGGATACCATCAAGTGTTATTCTTGTGACCTGATCCCAATGGATGCGCAGGGGGTACAGGAGAATCATATTACATATGATGGATCAAAGTTTTATTGTGACGATATTCCCATTTTGGATACGCCAATGCAGCCTGTGAATTTGAAAAAAACACACAATTATGAAAAAAGTCTTACGGCAGACCAACTCATGTCATACGCGGTAACCTATTATGCGAATCTAAAAGATATTCCGATGGAGGAGTTAGAAAATAAAAAACTAGATTTGGCCGGATGCAAGATAAAGTATATTGTGCAGCTTGGAGAAAATCAGTATTACTTAGTTCCGGTTTTGATTGTTTACATTATGGGAGAAGACGAAACGACAGAATTTATGATAGATGTAAATAGCGGAGGATATTATGCTGCGGACTGACTGGGGGAAATTTATAAAAAGAATTGATACGAATATTTCTATAATTCTTGTGGTTGTAAGCTTGTTTTCAGGTGCCATGAATCAATTGGCTTTCTTTTCAAAAGCCCAGACGGTGGAGACAGCTTTTTATTTCTATGATTCATCTTTGTTCTCCGGAATTACCAATTATATAATGCCTGTTTTGGCTGCGGTACCTATTAGTGGCTTTTTGTCTGAGGAACTGGAAAAAGGATACTATAATCTGGTAATCATGCGGACCATGAAAATAAAATATGTCGTAAGTAAAGTAGTAGTAACGATTTTGTCCGGTATGTATATTATGACGGTTGGAAGTGTATTATTTTATTTCATACTGAACATAATGGGTTATCCGGTTATGCAGGATGCAAATAGCACATTGTATGGGTTGTATGGAGAGACGATATATTATGCCCTGGCCGAACAAGGGAAAGGCATTCTGGCAGCGGCATTACATATGTTTAATTATGTACTTACGACGATTCCGTGGACCATGACTGTGTTGGCAGTGTGTCTGTATATAAGAAATAAATATCTTCTGATGGTAATACCGGTGTTAGTGGACAAAGTTTTAATTCTGATTGGCTATTCAGACAGTCGGTTTTCAAATATCAATCCGAGTGTGTGGAATACGATGACTAGTGCGAAAGTGTTTGAGCCGATGGGTGGTTTATTTTATGTATTAAAGGTCATGGGAATTATTGTATGCATAGGAGTCGCTTTATTTCTGGTGGGAATGAGGAGAAAGTTTAAAAATGGTTAATTATATTAAAACCAGACTGCTTTCAGTAAGACTGATTATCTGTTTTGTAATGCTGCTTGTGTATGTACAATTTCTTTTTGGAAATGCAGTGATCGGTCAGAATATGCTGGATGCAAAAGAAGCATATGTACTAATGGTTAATTCGAAATCGAGTATGGTGCTGTATATTATGTGCATGGTGATTGCAATGATGTATCCGTCAAAAAATAATGCTATGTATATTTTGCGGTTTGGGAAAAGAAGATGGGTGAGGTCAGAACTATATTCATTGATATTGATGATTGTAATTTTTCAAATGATGGTCGCTCTGGCGTGTTTTGTGTGGTTCCCCCGGTTAGAAGCTGATACATGGTCGCCTGTTTTTTTGGCAGCATCGCTGATAAATGCAGATTATTATGACATGAATATTGGCATGGTATATAGGTTTATGGGTTGGATTCTTTTTTCAAAACCAATGACAGTGTTTGCTATATCTTTTGTGTTACATGTGTTGCTTGGAATTGTGATTGCTGTAATATGCTTATATTGCAATCTGTATTTACGGGCAGGATACGGACTGTTTGCAGGGTTTGCTTTATTTGGGATGTCAGATGTAATCATAGTTTTAAATCATGTATTTGGACAATCTGGTCGCGTAAATAAAATTGTTTCTTTGTTTCTGTTATATGATCATGCATATATAGGAAATTTGTCGAATGGAAGTGCAGGAGGAACGCTTTCTGTCACAAGCTGCATGATAATATATTTGGGGTTCATTATGCTTTTATCTGTTTGTGTGATTGATAAAAGTGGGAAAATAGAGGTGACTTAAATGGCTTATATAGAAATACAACATGTATCCAAAACGCTGAAAAAGCAAAAAGTCTTAGATGACATCTGCATGGAAATGGATCAAGGGAATATCTATGGGATTGTGGGACGCAACGGCTCCGGAAAAAGTGTATTAATGAAGAGCATTTGTGGATTGCTGGTTCCGGATGAAGGTACCATATGGGTGAACGGAAAGCGGGTTGGAAAAGATGTAGATTTTCCAGAGAATACAGGGGCGTTAATCGAGCAGTGTAACTTTGTTCCATATATGAGCGGAATAAAAAATCTGGAAATGCTTGCTAAAATTAATAAAAAAATAGGTCGACAGGAAATTAAAAGAAATATGGAAATGGTGGGGCTATCTCCGGACAGTAAGAAATGGGTTTATGGATATTCATTAGGGATGAAGCAGCGGCTGGCATTGGTACAGGCATTTATGGAAGATCCCGAAGTGCTGATATTGGATGAACCCATGAACAGCCTTGACAGCGAAGGCGTTGCGCTGGTGCGAGATTTACTAAAGAACAAAAAAGAAGAAGGAAAACTTGTGATTTTGTCATCGCATTATAAGGAGGATATTGATTATTTGTGCGATCATGTTTTTTTGATGGAAGCGGGAATGATAAAAAATGATAAACAGACAATTACCGGTTAATCTTATTGGTTTTTCTATGGAACTTTGGAAATATACAAGAAAGGATATTGCAATCTGGTTTTTATTGGTTGCGATATGTTATGTATGTATGATTGTTGTTGGGGGAAGGTATGACAATATATCAAAGGGTTCCGATCTGATTCGCTACGGAAGCACATCAAGGTTCAAGAAATATTATGTGCGCGATATGGGATGCCTGATTGTGTTAGTGACGATACTAAATTGTGCTTTGAGTATGTTACATACAAAATTTTTCTCATTGATGATGCTATATGGCAGTATGTTTTTAATGGTGAATTTTTTTTGGAAAGCATCGTTGCTGTTCTTGCTGACAGGCTATTTGAGACTGTCTGTGGCGGTTGGAATTTGTTTTGTATTGGAAACAAGTATATTTTGGCATAAAGGAGATTGTCTGATTAATATATTTAACTGGGGGATGCTGCAAAGAATTCATAGTTACGGACAATTGGGATTTCCGGTTATTTGTATTTTGGTAATTGAATTATTGTTATCCTTTATAATGATTCATTTTAGAAAGTGTAAATAGGACAATTTGCTCAATGACATGGGCAAATTGTCCTATTCCTTGTTATAATAGACAAAAAGTAAATTAAACATTGTATCATTAGACAATCTTTGATAAACTATTAAGCGGGTAATTGTAAATAAATCTAATAATAGGTTTATACACATAAACAAGGAGGATAAATTCTATGAAGAAGATGGCTGATTTCGATAAGGAAAGCTTCAAGAAGGACGTCATTAACAACGTCAAAAACCTTTTCCGTAAGACGATCGATGAAGCAACACAGGAACAGGTATTTCAGGCAGTGTCCTACGCAGTGAAGGATCATATCATTGATCGTTGGATCGCTACGCAGAAGGCATACGAGGAGAAGAATGCAAAGACTGTTTACTACCTGTCTATGGAGTTCCTTATGGGCCGTGCACTTGGTAATAATATGATCAACCTCACATGCTATGAGCAGGTGAAGGAAGCATTGGCAGAGCTTGGTTTTGATCTGAACGTAATCGAGGATCAGGAGCCGGATGCAGCACTTGGTAATGGTGGTCTTGGCAGACTGGCTGCATGTTTCCTGGATTCCCTTGCTACATTGAACTACCCTGCATATGGTTGTGGTATCCGTTATCGTTACGGTATGTTCAAGCAGGCAATCGAGAATGGCTACCAGATCGAGAAGCCGGATAACTGGTTGAAGAACGGCAACCCATTTGAAGTAAAACGTCCGGAGTATGAAGTAGAGGTTAAGTTCGGTGGCTATGTAGCGACAGAATGCAGAGAGGGAAAGAATTACTTCGTACACAAGGATTATCAGGCAGTTCGTGCGATTCCATATGATCTTCCAATCATTGGATATGGCAATAATGTTGTAAATACACTCCGTATCTGGGATGCAGAGCCGGTACAGGAGTTCAATCTTAATTCATTTGATAAGGGTGAGTATCAGAACGCAGTGGAGCAGGCAAACCTTGCCCGTAACATCGTTGAGGTACTTTATCCAAACGATAACCATTATTCAGGTAAGGAGCTTCGCTTAAAGCAGCAGTACTTCTTCGTATCCGCTTCTGTACAGAGAGCAATCCTGAAGTTCAAGGAGAACAACGCAGATATCCATGATCTTCCAAACAAGGTTACATTCCAGCTGAACGATACACATCCAACTGTAACAGTAGCAGAGCTTATGAGAATCCTTGTTGATGAGGAGAATCTTGAGTGGGATGATGCTTGGGATATCACTTGCAGAACATGCGCATATACAAACCATACAATCATGGCTGAGGCACTTGAGAAGTGGCCAATCGACCTCTTCCAGAAGCTTCTTCCTAGAGTATATCAGATCGTAGATGAGATCAACCGTAGATTCGTTCTTAAGATTGAAGATATGTATCCGGGCAACCAGGATAAGGTTCGCAGCATGGCTATCCTCTATGATGGTCAGGTTAAGATGGCTCACCTTGCTATCGCCGGATCTTACTCCGTAAATGGTGTAGCACAGCTTCATACAGAGATCTTAAAGAAGCGTGAGCTTCGTGATTTCTACGAGATGCGTCCGGAGCAGTTCAACAACAAGACAAACGGTATTACACAGAGAAGATTCCTTCTCCATGCAAACCCATTGCTTGCTGACTGGGCTACAAAGAAGGTCGGCGACGGCTGGATCACAGATCTTCCGGTACTTGAAGGTCTGAAGAAGTACGCAACAGACAAGAAGGCTCAGAAGGAGTTCATGGACATTAAGTACAAGAACAAGGTTCGTCTGGCTGAGTACATCAAGGAACACAATGGTATCGATGTAGATCCGAACTCTATCTTCGATGTTCAGGTTAAGAGACTTCATGAGTACAAGAGACAGCAGCTTAACATCCTTCATGTTATGCATCTGTACAATGAGTTGAAGGCAAATCCGGATATGGATTTTGAGCCGACAACATTTATCTTCGGTGCAAAGGCAGCAGCTGGTTACAAGACAGCAAAGCTTACAATTAAGCTGATTAACTCTGTAGCAGACGTGATCAACAATGATAAGTCTATCAAGGGCAAGATCAAGGTTGTATTCATCGAGAACTACCGTGTATCAAACGCAGAGATCATCTTCGCAGCAGCAGATGTATCGGAGCAGATCTCAACAGCTTCCCGTGAGGCTTCCGGTACAGGTAACATGAAGTTCATGTTGAACGGTGCTGTTACACTTGGTACGATGGATGGTGCAAACGTAGAGATCGTAGAGGAAGTTGGTAAGGAGAACGCATTTATCTTTGGACTTTCAGCTGAGGAAGTAATGAAGTATGAGAAGGATGGCGGTTACTATCCAATGGACATCTACAATTCAAATCCAAAGGTTAAGAAGGTTCTTGACCAGCTGGTAGATGGAACTTACTCAAATGGCGATAAGGAATTGTTCCGTGACTTATATGATTCTCTTGTAATGAAGGACGTATACTTCACATTGAAGGATTTCGATTCTTATGCAGATGCACAGAAGCGTGTAAATAAGGCTTACAAGGATAAGGCTAACTGGGCTAAGATGGTTATGCTCAACACAGCTTGTGCCGGTAAGTTCTCTTCTGATAGAACGATCGAAGAGTATGCACAGGAGATCTGGAAGCTTGAGAAAGTAGAAGTTACATTGTAATTTTATAGATAGGAATAGAAGCGCGCGGATGCGTGCGCAGGTTATACAGAAGGCTGTCACCGATGGTGGCAGCCTTTTTTGGAGCAAAGCAAGCTGGATTAGGAAGCTTGCTCCAAGTGTGGAGATTGGTGAAAAGCTGGAATTGGAGCAAAGCAAGCTGATTAGGGAAGATTATTCCAAGAGTGGAGATTGATGGAAAGCTTTAGTTGGAGTAAAGCAAGCTGATTAGGGAAGCTTGCTCCAAGTGTGGGGGGGATGAAAAACTGGAATTGGAGTAAAGCAAGCTGGTTAGGAAGCTTACTCCAAGAGTGGAGATTGATGAAAAGCTGGAATTGGAGTAAAGCAAGCTGGTTAGGGATGCTTACTCCAAGAGTGGGGTTTGATGAAAAACTGTAGTTGGAGCAAAGCAAGCAGATTAGGAAGCTTACTCCAAGCGGGAAGAGAAAGAAGAAAAATGACTTGGAGCAAGAAAGAAAAAATAAGAGATTTGCACCAAGTCATAAGAAATAATAGAAAGGTGACAAGGAGTAACAATAGAAAAAATAAGAAATTACTCCAAGTCGGAAGAAATAATAGAAAAGTTAGTCGGAGCAAATAACATTAAATAATAGATGTAGCTCCAAAAAAAATTATAAGAAATAATGTTCTATAATTTGTCGAACCCAGTCAGAATCAAGAGGAGCGCGTCTGGCTTCATATGTCAGAATTAAACTGTTATCAGGATAGATGCCATGCTCACAGTAGGAAGAAATTTGCTTATTATACTCAAAAAATGGGGTATAGATAAGAATATAGAAGACTCATTAAAGAAATAAATGAGCTAACCATGGGTAAACAGTAGCATGAATGATGTAGGCTTGTAAAGAACTTTTTGAGTAGAGAATGTAAGTTTAGGAGATTTGCACAAATTTAAAGAAAAATAGAGTGTTGAAAGACAGATAAAATATAAGATTTGCACTAAACGAAGAACATGTGATGGAGTTGCAACAGAGAAAAATCCAAAAATATGTGATGAAGTTACAATATAGTAAATCTTAAAAGTATGTGACAGAGTAGAGGTAAAGTAAGCAAAAAGGGGAAATGCTCCAAATTGTAAGAAATTAATTAGGTTAGTCAAAGTAGGTAATCTGTCAGTAATAAGCTTTATTACCTTATATGGTACGCTCAATTATTCGGATAGAATTGGTTTCATGGACGCCGACATCATGCAATATCCATCTATGTTACAATCAGATAACATGGAAACATTTGCATCTGAAATTCCACCGATGGCGTACACTGGAATAGGAACGGCATTGCATATGGATTTCAACCAATCAACGCCCCTCCCTGGAAGCCCTTTTTTACAATCTGTTGTAAAGATATGTCCGGCGGTGATGTAGTCTGCACCATGTGATTCTGCAAAGACTGCATCTTCAACACTGTGAATAGAGGTTCCGATTCTCTGAATGTGAGGATATTTTTCTCGGAAGCTTTTAGACGGAGTTGCTACAGATACAATAGTATTCCCGTGAGTTAAGCCTTTATATGAAGTCACAACGGAAGAGCCATAAGTCAGGGTGTGTCTGTCGGATAGAAAATTATTTTGTACTGAATAGCCTGAGTGACCTAGTAAATCAGTAAACACAGAAAAAGGCAGGTGCAGATCTGTACCGAATGCTTCTGCAATCGCAGGAAAATTATGCACAATAATATTGGAGGTCAAGTTAGCCGCGGAGGGATAGGAATGTTGTGCAGAGAAAATACCAGCTATAAATGTATGGTATTCTTCTTCGCTTAAATCTTTCTCCCGAATCAGAATTTTATCATAAGAATCACTGTTTAGCAGTGCACAAATCTGGCGGGATAAGCAAGTGAGAGGTGTATCCTCTGCGCTTGCTAAGCCTGCTTGTTTGTATAATTCATAGCATATTGTTCGATTTGTTACTGCGATTCGCATGTTCATTGTCATATTCGTTCAACATCCTTTGTTGTAAAATTCATGATATTTATGGGTTTGCACCAACCAAAGAGAAAGTAAGTCAATAATGGTTGGAGCAAATTGACAGTAAAAAGCAAATATACTCCAACCAAAGAGAACCCAAGTCGATACAGGTTGGAGCGAATTCAGATAATTAACATAATTGCTCCAAATGGCATGTTTATATGGTCGTATCAGAAGAATACTAACAACCTAATTATGATATTCCTCCGTGTACAAGTAGTCATTCAATACTGGCTGCATGCCCTGAGCGCGGATGGCATCGTAGATTTCTTCAAAGCTACGGTTGTCAGCAATCTCGAACTGCTCATCACCGGCATCTGCAGCATCAGCCTGTGAAGCGTTATTTGCGTATGCGTGAGCAGCATCAGCCTGTGAAGCGTTATTTGTGCATGCCAGACCATCATCTGTCTGTTCGCTAGAATTCGCACTTTTCTGGGCAGAATCTATCTTTGTTACTTCATGCGCTTCGTATTTCTCCTTGTGGTCGCCGATACCTGTGGATACTCCTGCGGAAATCTTTGTTGCGGCGATGCGGATGATGCCGTTACGGAAACGAGCTTCCTCACGGGAAGAAACGGTGATTGCTGCAAATGGAAGGAACAACCGGTAAGCGCATAAGATTTGGCAGAGGACATTTTCGTGGACATCCTTTGGATTGATCTTGTCGTTGTTGATGATCGGACGAAGGCGCGGACAGGAAATAGACATTTCTGCATGTGGGTACTTCCGCTGTAGGTAATATACATGCAGGGCTGTTGCAAGCGCATCTGTGTGGTAATCGTCAAGACCGAGCAAAGCGGAGAATCCGACGCCACGCATGCCGCCGCGAAGCGCGCGCTCTTGTGCATCAAAACGGTATGGCCATACACGCTTGTGTCCCATCAGATGAAGTGTCTCGTATTTGTCTGGGTTGTATGTCTCCTGGAATACGGTGATGTAGTCGGCACCGCACTCATGCAGATAGTGGTATTCGTCAGTATTAACCGGGTAGATCTCCAGACCGATATTCCGGAAATATTTCCGCGCCAGCTTGCACGCTTCACCGATGTATTTCACGTCACTTACAGCGCGGCTCTCACCGGTCAGCATCAGGATTTCCTCAATGCCGGAATCTGCAATGACCTTCATCTCTGCTTCCATTTCCGCTTCGGTAAGCTTCTTTCTATGAATGTGGTTGTAGCAGTTGAAACCGCAGTACACACAGTAATTCTCGCAATAGTTTGCAATGTATAGCGGGGTGAAAATGTACACACAGTCGCCAAAATGTGCCAACCGCTCCTTCTGTGCCAGAGTAGCCATTTCCTCCAAATGCGGAAGTGCAGCAGGAGATAAAAACGCTTTGAAATCCTCGATGCCACAGTGACCCTGCTTTGCATTTGCAAGGGCTGTGCGCACATCTGCGTCGGTGTAGGCGTTGTAGTCATAGGATTGCATGGCTGCACGTACTTTGTCCTTGATATCTGAATCCAGCACTTCCATGCCTTCCATATACTCCATATGGTTGGTGCGGGATGCTGGGTTTTCCTCCAGATCTTTCTTACGCTTTTGCGCTTCCGGTGAGAGGTAAGAATTATCTATTGTATATTCTTGTTCCATTCGTTATTATTCCTCCTTGTTGTAGCCGAGTTTGGAGCAAATCACTCAGAAAAACAGGAAAAGCTCCAAATCATCACATGATTTGTCTGAATACAGAACTTACCGCAAAAATCCGGTTAGTGGATCGGAAGCTGCGCTCCCCTTGTCAAGTACACGACCAGGACCAGCCAGATATGCCTTACGACCAGCGATAATCGCATCTTTAAATGCACTTGCCATCATTGGAATATCGCCAGCTGTTGCAATGGCTGTATTTGCCATAATGGCAGCAGCGCCCATTTCCATTGCTTCACAAGCCTGGGAAGGGCGGCCAATACCGGCATCTACAATGATTGGAAGGTCAATCTCATCAATCAGAATCTGGATGAAATCCTTTGTTGCAAGTCCTTTATTGGAACCGATTGGGGATGCAAGAGGCATGATACAGGCGGCACCTGCATCTACCAGATCGCGGGCAACATTCAGGTCCGGATACATGTAAGGCATAACAACAAACCCTTCTTTTGCCAATACCTCGGTTGCTTTGATCGTCTCCTGATTGTCAGGAAGCAGGTATTTGGAATCGCGCATGATTTCAACCTTGACGAAATCGGTGCCAGCCATTTTCCGTGCAAGGCGGGCGATGCGAATTGCTTCCTCTGCATTTCTTGCGCCGGATGTGTTCGGCAGCAGTGTTACATGCTCCGGGATAAAGTCCAGAATATTCTCTTCCGGTCTGGTATTGGCACGGCGCAGGGCAAGTGTGACGATTTCTGCATCGGCATATTCAACTGCTGCACGTATCAAGTGGGAATTGTATTTTCCGGAACCTAAGATAAAGCGGGAATGAAATTCATGTCCGCCAAGCATAAAAACATCGTTGTTATTCTCCATAGTAAGAACCTCCAATTTATGAAATAGTAGTATTGTTTATATCCGCATTCGTTAAATAAAACAAAACAGTCATGCAGATGCCAGTAATATCAAAAAAGCCACGCGAAAAAACCACACCCGTGGTGGTGTGCCCCTTCGCGCAGCCATATATGACAAAACACTCTGATATTATTATAGACATTCACGGACATATGTCAAGAAAAAGCAACAACAATTATAAACGGAAAAAACAATCATAAACGGGACGCGGCGGAAATGATAAGCAGAATGGCAGCAACACGTAAAATTCCGATATAAGTTTCAAGTAAATAAATAACACACAAAAAACATGGCATGCCACGAAGTATTTATTCATATAATAAAAAGAACAAAAAGAAAGCTGCCGCATATGAAAGTATTTCCATATATTATCGCTGCCGTTATATGTGCGATTGTGGCGCCATGCCTGGTTACGTTTTGTATCAATGGGAAGCAGGGGGATCGTATGAATTCCCTGGAGAATGTCTCAACAGGAAGAGATGTGCTCGTGCAGACAAAAGCTGGAAATGACCTGGTTGATGTGGAGGTGTATGTGGCGCATATCATGCCGGGAATTGTGGATGCAAGCGCAGACGACAGCTATATGCAGGCGCAGGCGGTGGCACTTAGGACAAAGGTGTATTATGCGATGGGAGAAGCAACGGTCATACAGGCCTCAGATCTGGAATTTCAATATTTTACAGAAGAGGACTATATTGCGAAATGGGGCAGGGAGAATTACAAATCTGTCAAAGCGCGTTATGAGCGGGCAGTGATGGCAACCAGTGGGAAGATTATTGAGGCACAGAAAGAAGAAAATAATTGAATAAAAGGAAAATAATGTGTCCATACTAGCATTAGCAAACCAAAAGGAGGCAGAGTATGGACCGATTCAAAGAATTTCTACGGACAAAAGGACTTTATATCGCGATTGGTACAGGTGTCCTGGCGTTCGTTGGTCTAATGGTTATTTACAATTACAATACTTACAAAAGCGAGTTTGGAGTGGACAAACCGGCAGTTGACCTGAATACCCCGGAGATTACGGAGACGACGGAGCAGGTTGCAGAGACAAAGGTGGAACCACCGGAGACTGCAGAAGCAAATTCGGGGGATGCAGTAGCAGGAAATACCGATGCACAGCTGACAGATTCTGGGAATGCAGAAGAAAGCAACAACCAAGCCACAGAAGCTGGAAGCGCACAATCTGAAGAAAAACAAAATGCAGGGGATAGTGATGTACAGAATACAGATGCTGAAAATAGTTCAGAACAGGCAGAGAGCAGTAATACGGAGATGGCAGAGACAAGCAGCGATGGTGTTATCGTGAATGAGGATGGCATTGTTGTTGCAAATGCTTACAACGAAGGAGGCACGCTGGTGTGGCCGGTGGAAGGAAAAGTAATTCTGCCATACAGCATGGATACTACTGTGTATTTTAAGACGCTTCGTTCCTATCGTTGCAATCCGGGAATCCTGATTGCTGCGGAAGAAGGTGAAAACGTATTATCTGCATATGAGGGCGTTGTGGAGTCTGTCAGTGAGGATAAGGAGCATGGAACCACAGTTACTGTAATTATGGGAAATGGCTTTAAAGCCGTGTATGGACAGTTGATGAATGTAACAGTTGCAGAAGGAGACACGATTACAACCGCGCAGAATATTGGCGAGGTCGCGCCACCAAGCAGTTATTATACAGAAGAAGGTACACATGTGTTTTTCGAGTTAATGAAAAATGGTGTGCCAATCAATCCGATGATTCTGATGCAGTAGAATATATTGCAAGATAGAAAAATAAAATACAAATAAGAACCCCAATCAAAGCGCGTTTGAAGCGTATATGGTTGGGGTTTTAATTATAGTTCATCCTCTATACAGTCTTCGCATAAGCCTGTAAATAATACGGATACGCTATCCACACGACATGGTGAGATTTCTGAAGCCTGTGAAATCAGGTTATCTTCAAAATTCATTGGAATATCGCGGACAGCGCCACAATTTGTACATAAAAGATGTGCGTGTGGATCTGTGCACGCGTCGTAGTGATCGGTCTTACCATCTACATGCAGACGCAGAATTCGGCCGGACGCTGCCATCTGATTCAGGTTCCGGTAGACGGTGCCAAGGCTGATGGTTGGGAGATCCTGACGCAAATAATGGTAGACAATATCCGCAGTTGGATGGTCTGTTCTACCTGTCAAAAAATTGATGATTGCTTCTCGCTGATGACTATATTTGCTTGTTGTCATACATACCTCCGTTCCACATCCTACTGTGCAAATAGTAATAATTCTTATTATTCAGTATAGAGAAAAATGTATTTCCTGTCAACTGGTAAATAAAAAAATAAATACGGAAGAAAGAACAATTAAAGAAAGCAAATTGTGGATAATTTTTCAATTCTCCTATTGTATAGAAAAATATATAAAATCAAGGGAAGAATATGGTAAAAACATAGAAAATTACTAGCAGATGTAAGTATTTGACTTTTTTCAATTGACATAAAAATCCAACATTGTTATAGTAAATCTGTGTTGTTTACTAAATGAATATTTACCTATTAAAAGGAAGCGAATTTATGAATTTCGGGACGATAGCCGAAGAATTAAATATGCAGGACGCAAAACAGGTCATTCATTCTATTTTAAATACTGGAGGAGAAGCCAGCATGGTGATTGACCGCTCGACTTTTGAAATCCTGTATGAGAATGATAAGGCGATTGAGCTGATGGGAAACCGGATCGGCATGATCTGCCATGAAGTGCTTTGCACGAAAGAAACACCTTGTATGGATTGTCCGATGCATCATATTAAGACACAGGCACCTTTGGTGCGGGAACGTTATGAAGAATTACTCGATGGTGTAGCAACCTGGCGGTATAATGATATCGCCTGGTTTGATGGCAGAGATGCAGTCCTTGCAACATTGGTAGCACTCGGCGACAATGAGCAGGCCGTGATGCACAATATGATGGAACAGGCGGTTAAGCTCATAAATCATACACCGGATGAGATAGATAAGCTGACAGGGATTTCCAACCGGATCCGGTTTTATGATCAGGTGCAGATGGCAATTCAGGATCTGTATAAGAATTATGCCATTGTACTGTTGGATATTGAACGATTTAAGAACATCAATGATATTCATGGAATCGCAGAGGGTGATCAGGTATTGCGGTATGTTGCACGTGTTCTGCAGGAGACCTACGGAAATCAGAACAATTACGCAAGATTGCATTCCGATATGTTTGTCTTCTATATGTGCTATGACAAGAAAGGTGAAATCATCAAAGAGATTGAGAAGCTTCGGAAGAAGATCAGCAACAATCCATTTAAGTATGATATCGTGACAAAATTCGGTATTTATCTGGTTGATGATCGAAGTATTCCGGTGAATCTGATGTGTGACCGTGCGATGATGGCAGAACGAACTGTAAAGGGCAATATTATGAAGTTCTGCGCATTTTATGATGAGCATTACCGGGAAGAAATGTTGCGTGCCGGACAGATTGAGCAGGATATGGAGAGAGCACTGACAGAGCATCAGTACCAGATGTATCTGCAACCAAAATATCGGTTGAAGGATAATACCTTGTGTGGTGCAGAAGTTCTGTGCAGATGGCAGCATCCGGATAAGGGTCTGATTCCGCCGAATGATTTTATTCCATTGTTCGAGAAAAATGGTTTCATCCTGAAGCTGGACGAATATATGTGGGAAGAGGCGTGTAAGAATATCCGTCGTTGGATGGATCAGGGACATTCTGTTGTACCGATATCTGTCAATATATCGAGATATCATATTCAGCACAATGATCTGGAGAAGGCGCTGATGGAGCTGATCCATAAATACGATCTGACACCGGATATGCTGAATCTGGAGATTACAGAATCGTTGTTCCTGGACAAGCCGGAGGAATTAAACCGCGTGCTTGATCGATTGCAGAAGCTTGGATTCAAGCTGGAAGTGGATGATTTTGGATCCGGATTTTCATCTTTGAATCTGATCCGTAATATCTCGGTGGATACGATCAAGATTGACAAAGAGTTCCTTGATAGTGAGATTGCTACTGAGAAGGGTAAGATTGTCGTAAATCACACGATTGGTATGGCAAAGGATCTACATTTGCAGGTAATCGCAGAAGGTGTTGAGACAAAAGCACATGTGGATTTTTTGAAGGATTCGAATTGTGATATTGCACAAGGCTTTTATTTTGCAAAGCCGATGCCGGTACCGGAGTTTGAACGGATTGCATTTTAATATGGCTTTTTAAAAATACGAATACTGGCTTGACATATGGTATAGGGCTGTTGTATAGTTTTTTGTGTAAAAACCACCTGACTCAAGGGCAGGTGTTGTTATAAAATGAAATGTAAAAGGAGACTAATAACATGTTAGAAAAGTTAAAGGAAATTATTGCAGACCAGCTTAGCGTTGATGAGAGCGAAATCGAACTCTCTACATCTTTCAAGGATGATCTTGGAGCAGATTCATTGGATCTTTACGAGCTCGTTATGGCTTTGGAAGAAGAGTATGGTTGCGAGATTCCTGCAGATGACGTAGCTGCTATGGCAACTGTAGAGGATGTTGTTAATTACCTTAAGAACAATGGTATCGAGGAGTAATCCATCGAACCGATACAGGATTTCTGATAATTGAGGATCTACATAAAGAGGCACCGCTATCTGGCAGTGCCTATTTATGTGCAATAAACCGTCATGCAGAAATCGTGCTTGCACGAATTTCTATATGACGGTCAATGTTCATCGAGCCGTCAGGCGAGATGTATTGCAATAAAATGTCATGCAGAAATCCACAGAATACAAAAGCAGCGGCTGCACATCGTGCGAGCCGCTGCTTTTTTTTATATCAAATTATCTTGTAGGTTACAGGTGAATTAACCAAGAACAACCTCAACCTTGTGAGCCTTGCCATCACCGGCAACAGGGATTACATTTCCATCGACAGCCTTGCCATCGACTGTCATGCTCTTAACACCCTTACATACGTGATCCGGGTTCTTAACCTCAATCTCATATGTGTCGCCACGGAACTGACGGGTTGCCTTCATGCCATCCCATGCAGATGGGATGGAAGGATCTACTTTCAAACCATCGAAGTCAGGCTGTACACCAAGGATGTACTGGGAGATAGCCACCATGTTCCAGGCAGCTGTACCTGTCAGCCATGAGTTCTTGCCCTGACCGAAGTTCTTGCCTGTCTGACCGATATCAGAACCGGCATCCTTACCACCGATCATCTGTCCATATACATATGGCTCTGTCTTGTGGATATCAGATGTCTCTTCTGTGAATGCAGGAGCAATCTCTGAGTAGTACTTAAATGCCTGATCACCCTGACCAGCGTAAGCTGCAGCGCAGATGATCCATGCATTGTTATGAGTGAAGATACCAGCGTTCTCCTTGTATCCACCCGGGTATGTAGAGATCTCACCATACTGGATGTAGTACTTTGTATAAGCCGGGTTGTTCAGAACCAGACCATGCTTTGTGTTCAGTCTCTCATCGATAGCTGCAAGCGTCTTCATATCACAGCCCTGATCCTTACCGATCTCGGACATGATTGCGAAGCCCTGTGGCTCGATGAAAATCTTACCTTCTTCACATTCCTTAGAACCCATCTTCTCGCCGTTTGCATCATAAGCACGAAGGAACCAGTCACCATCCCAAGCGGACTCCATAACATTTGCCTTCATCTTATCGATCTCAGCCTGAGCAGCTGCAGCTTCGTCATCCTTGCCGAGGTGCTTCAGGATAGATACATAGTTCGGACCTGCATAAGTGAAAAGTGTAGCAACCATAACAGACTCAGCCACCTTAGAGTAGCCACCCTCAGCAGCAAACTTAGGGTTTGTATATGTCTGGAAGCTCTCACCCGGTGTGTCAGAGTAGCATGACAGGTTGATACAGTCATTCCAGTCTGCACGCATTGCAAGTGGAAGTCCGTGAGGTCCAAGGTTATTTACAATCTTGTAGAAGGAAACCTTCAGGTGATCAAGCATTGGCTTTGCCTTAGACTCGTCGTTATCATAAGGAACCATCTCATCAAGGATACCCCAGTCGCCTGTCTCCTTGATGTAAGCGGAAACAGAAAGGATCATCCACAATGGGTCATCGGAGAAGTCACCACCGATATCGGAGTTACCCTTCTTAGTCAGTGGCTGATACTGATGGTAGCAGCCGCCGTCCTCAAGCTGAGTAGAAGCGATATCAATAATTCTCTCTCTTGCACGATCCGGAATCTGGTGAACGAAACCAAGGATATCCTGGTTTGAATCACGGAATCCCATACCACGACCGATACCTGATTCGAAATAGGAAGCAGAACGTGAAAGGTTGAATGTAACCATACACTGATACTGGTTCCAGATATTAACCATACGGTTAACCTTGTCATCCGGTGTATCAACATTTAAGATGCCAAGGAGATTATCCCATGTGCGTTTAAGCTCTGCAAGACCGGCAGCAACCTTCTCAGGTGTGTTGTACTTGTCGATCATAGCAAGCGCTTTTACCTTATTAATTGTCTTACCATCTGCTTCGAACTTCTCTTCGACTGGCATCTCTACATAACCAAGGATGAAGATGAGTGTCTTAGACTCGCCCGGAGCAAGTGTGATCTTCTTGTAGTGAGAAGCAATTGGTGACCAGCCATCTGCAAATGAGTTATTTGCTACACCAGCTTCAACTGCCTGTGGATTATGGAAACCGTTGTACAAACCGATGAATGCATCACGATCTGTATCGTAACCATCAATGGTATCATTTACAGAATAAAATGCGTAATGATCGCGTCTGTCTCTGTACTCAGTCTTGTGGTAGATAGTAGAATCCTTTACCTCTACACGACCGGTACTGAAGTTTCTCTGGAAGTTTGTGCAGTCGTCCTGTGCATCCCACAGACACCACTCAGCAAATGAGAAGAATGCGAATGTCTTCTCTGCGTTGCTTTCATTTGTCAGAACTACCTGCTGTACTTCACCATCGTAATTCTGTGGTACGAAGAAAGTTACTTCTGCCTTCAGGTCGTTCTTCTTACCAGAGATGATTGTGTAACCCATACCGTGACGGCATTCGTAAGCATCCAGTTCTGTCTTTACCGGAGACCAGCCCGGATTCCAGATGGTGCCATTCTCATTGATATAGAAGTAACGGCCACCCATATCGATTGGAACATTGTTATAACGATAACGTGTGATTCTTCTAAGACGAGCGTCTTTGTAGAAGGAATATCCTCCTGCTGTGTTGGAAATCAAGGAGAAGAATCCCTGTGTGCCTAAGTAGTTGATCCATGGATATGGAGTTCTAGGCGTTGTAATGACGTATTCGCGATTTGCGTCATCAAAGTAACCAAATTTCATGTAATATACCTTCCTTTCATAAAACACTGCTCCCATTATATAATAAAAATGCCCAAAGTACAACCAAAAATCTTTGTTTGGATGGGGTAAATTTACTGTCGGAAAGTAATGGGTAGACTACACCTATGACCTGTTTAAGATTCGATAACTGTCTTTACTATATCCGATTTTTTTTTCTTACATGGATTCCGATGTTAAAAAATGTTTTTCGTATACGAATACAGGATGCAGAAAAAATGCAAAAAATATTGTCGTATTTTGATACAAACAAAAACGTTGCAAAGGCGTTTTTTAGACTTGATAGGCAAGAGTTTTTACTGAGATTGTCAGATATTAAATTTAATATTCCATTAAAATTAAGTAATCTGGTATATTTAGCTAATGCTTATCAAGTTAGAGATGAATATATATTTGGGATTACACCAAAGTCTATATTGAAATTAGTAGAATAAGAAGTGATATATTTTGAGAAAAAATTGGTATACACAGCATCATGAGGTGATGGCAGTTGATATTATCCCGGAGAAAGTAGAGAAAATCAATAACCGGATTAGTCCGATTTAGGATGAGTATATCGAGAAATATTTGTCTGAGAAAGAGTTGAAGCTGACAGCAATGTTGGATGCGCAAGCTGTTTATACGAATGCGGATTTTGTTGTGATTGCAGCACCGACGAATTATGACAGCCAGAAGAATTTGTTCTACTACAACTGATTCACCAAGAATTGCGCTGAGCAGATGTGACAGCCAGTCTGGATGTCTGTCCGGATGGAACATGCATTTGAAGAACGGATCATACGTAAGCGGCATCGTTTTCTTGCCAGTCATGTAATCATCGAAACGCTTCTTCCATGTTTCGTCGAGTAAGGCATAGTCTGCATAGAGATGTTTCTGTTTCATAGCTTCTTCAAGATCATTTACAGTCAGATAGAATGTGTTCTGTGTTTCTGTGATTACAGTTTCTTTTGTCATAAGTTTTGCCTCCTTAAAATAGATGTGTACGCGAAATATCTCTAAGATAGAGCGGAGATTTTTCATGTAATATGAAAGTTGGTAATGGATAATAATTGAAAATTGCGCAAAAGGGTAATAATTTGTATTCGAAGAATCGAATAGGAAATTATAAAATCAATAGACTGTTACCGAACTACGCTATGAACGAACGCTTCTCGACAACAAAGAAACTGTACCATGAACGGAAGCGATTTGTAAAGAGACTTTTGAAAATGCAACAAATTGTTGCATTTTTAAATATTCAAAGTAAAATCCCGTATGGATATCCCAAGCCATACGGGATTTTTTATGAAAAACACACAATCTGAGTTATTGCATTCGAACATCAAAAACCCAGCCCTCTCCTTAAGTGTTCAAGATTGTTTCTTTGAACGTTTTCATGGTAGCATCTTTGAAGAAAATAACAAGGGGGGTGGCATACTTGACGCGATTTTTGACGTACATTTTCGTTTTAGGGGCAAAATGTCATAAATATTGTAAAAAAAAGGAGGATATATTATAATAAAAAAATCTTTGAGACAAAACAGAGGAGAAAGGAATTTGGGAAAATGAGTCAGGAACAAGAGACAACAAAACAGGAAGAAAAAAAGAAAAAGAAGAAAAAAGAGAAGGCAGATGGAAAAATAATTGCACTTCGGGTTTTTCTGATCATCTTGATTGTGCTGGTGATTCTTGCAATTGCATTTGTGATTATTTTCCATTCCTTTTATTCGAAACTGAATTATGATGATGGAAAAGGTACTTATATCACAACAGAATTTGAAGATGACAGTATTGATCCGAATGCAACAGACTCCGATGCTTCGGCGATTGCATCTGTCGAAGACGATATAAAAAAGAATATGGAGGACGGTGGCAGTGAGCTTATGTTTTCCGGTGATGTTTACAATATTCTTTTAATAGGAAATGATTCGAGAGATAAAAACACGCTTGGCAGATCAGATAGTATGATTTTGGTGTCAATCAATAAGAGGACAGAGCAGATTATCATGACATCAATCATGCGTGATTCGTATGTGTATATACCGGGTTATGGAAACTCAAGAATTAATGCGGCTTATGCATATGGCGGACCGGATCTGCTGATGGAAACAATTGAGACAAACTTTAAAATCAAGATTGATAGATATGTAGGCGTAAACTTCTTCTCATTTGTAGATGTAATCGATGCGATTGATGGTGTACAAATCACGGTAGATGGGAATGAAGCTGCTTTGATTAATCAGGAAAATGCCGGAAATCAGCTGCCGGGTGCAGGTACATATACATTGACGGGGGCACAGGCTTTGACATATTCGCGTATCCGGCATTATGGAAATTCAGATTATCAGCGTACAGAACGTCAGCGTACAGTTTTGCAGGAGATTTTCAACGAGATGGGCAGTGCAAGCCTGGGCGAGCTGAAGGATGTGTTGAATGCAGTACTGCCAGAGGTGACAACTGATATTAAAGAGAGTGAGATGCTTTCACTTATGGTTGACTTTGTCAGAAAGTATAAGGATTTTGAGATTGTACAATGCCGGGTGCCGGATGATGGAACGATTACAGATCTGGTAATCAATGGCGCAATGGTGCTTGGTATTGATCTGCCCGCAAATATTGATTATATGAAGAAAAATATTTACGGGAAATAAAATAAATTACACACGGGGAGGAACATGTTATGAGAAAAACGTTTAGGAAGAAGGGTGTGGCGTTTGCACTGGCGCTTGCAATGCTCTGTTCACTTGGCTGGACAGGAAATGTGCATGCAGAGGATGCAGCCGGGGCAGAGACCATTGAGATGGTGGAGACGGCTACAACGTTGGATGCATTGCAGGCGGCACCGCTGGACGGGGAGACACAGGCGACCGAGACCCTGCCTGAGCTGGAAGAGGACGAGATTACGGTAGAGTCCAACCTGACAGGCGCGAAGAACCAGCTCTTTAAGACGGCAGATGGATATGAACTGCTCGTGTGGAATCACTCGGAAAAGACGCTGACAGTGGAAAAATATGACAATAGTCTGGGGCGGAAATCAGCTTCTGTGATTGACACCGCATATCTTTTGCCAAAAGACGCAGAAAGTAAAGACGTGCTGCTTGGTGGAATCTATGAAGGAACGGATTACAATTTTGTCGTAACCGGTCGTCATAATCTGAACGAAAATGATAGTGTATGTACGCTTCGTGTGGCGAAGTTTGCAAAGGACTGGTCGTTTGTTGCAGCCTGTGACATCAGTAACCAGGATGATGTTGAAATATATGGTGTATTTCAGGCGAGTGGGATTGATTTCGCTGAGCAAAACGGGATTCTTTGGATATCTACGGGAAGAACCGGATATGGTAGTGGTGGGTATCACCATCAGGGGAAGATGAATCTGATTGTCCGGATTTCAGACATGACGCTGATGGGAAGTGCTGCGGATTTTTACCATTCCTTTTCACAGTATCTGACAGTCTGTAACAATCAGGTCTACCAATATGAGTTATCTGAGGGAACAAGGAAGCTTCTGTTAGAGCGGCTGGATGCACAGAACTATACCGGTGGATGGAACTATAACTGGGCTGCCGGAGCGGAAAAATTTATATCTGTATTGGACTGCTGGTCTACAGATGAATACGGGATGTGGTCCTATGCGATGCATGCGAATACAGTTGGTCTCAGTGCATCTGACACGAAGGGCAGACTGTTAACAGCCTATGTTTCGAAGGATCAGCAGGCGTTGCAGCAGAATGGCGGAGATGAAACGAATCTGCCGGAAGAAATGTGGGTGGCATCGACGACCACAGATCTTGGAGATACAACCTACACGAAGGTATCCGATATAGATATCTGCAGTTATGATTATTACCTGGTTAAAGTAAATGATAATAAGTTTGCTGTGCTGTGGGGTGTTCAGGCATATGTTGACTATACACATAGTGAATCCCGTTCTTATGCGACGCCGATGCAGTATGTCTGTGTAGATGCATATGGAAACCGGTTAACGGATACCATTTCATTGGATGCAGAGCTTGGACCATATCAGCCGGTGACAGATGGAAATGGAAATATTGTCTGGTGTGTGGATGAATACAATGAGACTATAGAAGATAACGAGCCAGTATTTTATACATTGAATACAGATAGTGGAACAGTTACGAAGAAGAATCCGAATGAAAAGAAAACGCCGGCACCGGTCTGTAATGTAACCTACAATGGAATTTACATTCCAAAAGCGGATCAAACAGGTGTGACAGCGATTATGGATGTGCAGCTGGATGGAGATGCATCCTGCGTGGATTATAGCTGGTATGCAACCAAGGATAACGGTGCTACCTGGATTCAGGTTGCGGATTGGAATGGTAACCGGTTTATCAACTGGACACCAAAGGAGAGCGGTGATTATATTCTTGTTGGAAAGGTTCGGAAAAATGGGGATGATGCAGGTGCAATTTCGAAGGCCGTGAATTTTACGTTTCATCCTGCAATCAAGGGTATCTGCCAGATGCCATATACGGGAGAAGGCGGCGGATATCTGATTGGTGTAGAAAGCTATGACAATCCGGGAAATGCGTATTCCTACGAAATGCTGATTTTGGATTGTACATTGCTGGCGCAGAACAAACCAGCCTGGGTCTATACAACAGGACAGTGTAAGACAAGTGGTTCCTGCCTGTGGACGATCTGGCAGCCACAGTATGGATATTATTGGACATTATTCAGAATTTATGATGAGAATGGAACCATGATCGATGAGAAGTGTTATCCATTTGTAAATGCATATTAAACTTTTTACGAAGTCGTCAATCGACTGGAAGATATTCCAGTGGATTGACGACTTCGTCGTTTATACGCATCTCGAAATGCAGATGCGGTCCGGTGCTGTTTCCGGTATTGCCGGAAAGACCGAGCAAATCACCCTGTGCGACAGTCTGACCGACTTCGACAGTTGCCTCTGATAGATGACCATAGCGGATGATCATACCATTTCCGCAATCCACATAGACACTGATGCCATAGCCACCGTTCCAGCCGGACTGGATAACTGTTCCGGCGGTACTGCTTTTCACGGGTGTGCCGACATTTACGGCGAGGTCAATTCCATTATGTGTTCTGCCCCAGCGGGGACCGACATAGGAAGTGATGATATAGTCATCGACCGGCATAAGAAAGTCCGGGCGTTCTTTCGTACCGACATGGACTTCGCGGGCGATGGCAGGAGTGATAACACGGGAGTCAACGATCTCCTCAGATATGGCATGTCCATTCAGATAGGTAATTAACGTGGTTGTCTCCTGTTTTCCGGCCACGCCTTCCTGTGTGACGACGACATCTCCCTGATACAAGGCATCATCGTATATCGTGTTGCACGTATCATAATAAGAACAGACCTCTTTTACGCTTTGCAACGAGGTGCCTGTCAGACGGTATTCTTTTTGTGGTAATTTTATAGATGGAAACTCACGTACCTGACTCATCAGACAGACGAGCAGGCTGCTTCCTATCAGAGTAAATGTCAGTAATTTTTGTCTTTTGTAGGAAAACTGAAATTTATGCTTCATGATTTGGTCTCCTACGAAATATGTACTTGTTGTCAGTGTTCCCATATATTGCAGGTACTATTCAAAAATACAGGAGATGTGACGATATATTGAAAAGTACAATAACAAATTTGTAACAATTTTATTGTAGTGTTACAAAACTGTGATGTAAAGCAAATGTGTATACAAAATTCTGACAGACAATGGCAAAATTCTTGTCCGTGCATCCGCTTTGTGATAAACTACAGTTGATGTAGGAAATAAGACATCGGATGATAACAGAGGGAGTTGCAAATGGCGAAAAATTTGATTGATATAGAAGATATTCCACCGCAGCTTGCGAATAAGGTCAAGCAGGATCTGAAATTTAAGACCGGAAATTTTGTATGGCGTGTACGGTTCAATATTCCGCTTGATCCACATACGGTAAATAAGGATACAATGTATGTGACGAATTCGCAGAATCAGAAGCTGCGGTCCAATATCCATTATGATGCGAAAAATGAGATTATTGAAGTGGAACCGCTGGAGCCATATTCGACGAATGAATATTATTTTCTGACGATCACAAAAAATGTGAAGTCGAAAGGTGGACAGTCGTTGAAAGAGCCGGTGCAGATTAAATTCAAATTATAAAAATAAATCACAGGGACCGAAGCAAATCGGTCCCTTTTTATAAAAATGCAACCGTTCGGTGTGTATCTTAGCAAGGGAGAGATAAAATGGCTGTAAAACTCGAAAGTATTTGTGAAAAGGCGGTTGCATGCACGTCTCTATCCATATCATACGCAAAAAGCATGTCTTGTGTTCTTTTTTCCTAGACATAGTATGGGCGATGTGCTATTATTTTATGTGATTTGAAATGAAATTTTTTGAGTGAATTTGCACGGACAGTGCAATCTTGAAAAGGAGGAAAAAACAATGAGTTATTCCGCAGAGATTATTGATTATAAAGGGAAAGAGGCAGTTGCACTGACCGCTGGAAAGTACAGAGCAATCGTGGCTCCTTTTTTAGGCAGTAATGTCATTCGCATGCAGGATGTTGAAAATGGCATTGAGATTTTCCGTTATGACGAATCCCTTTCTGTTGAGGATCTGAAGAAGAGTCCGGAGGTGTATGGACTTCCAACCTTATATCTCCCAAACCGCCTTGCGAATGGTGTGCTGAAGGTCAGTGATGCAACCTATCATTTTCCATTGAATGATCCTCTTGGAAACCATATTCATGGTTTTCTGCACAAACGTGAGCATAAGCTTGTGAGTGCAGTAGTGGACAGCAGGAAGGCAATCGCAAAAACAGAGTATATATATGACAAGAACGACGAATTTTTTGAGACATATCCAGTCAGCTTCAAGGCAGAGTTTACATTTACTTTGTCCGATGATGGTCTGGAGTATGCATTTACGATGACGAATACATCTGACAAGCAGATGCCATATGGTATGTGTAACCATACAACGATCAATGGACCATTTACCAAGGATGGAAATGGTCTGGATATGCGTCTGTATCTTCCGGTTGGCGAGAAGTGGGAGCTCTCAAAATCCTGCATCCCGACAGGAGATATGCTGGTGCAGACGAATCACGACAGACAGTATCTGACAGGCTCACAGGTTCCGGTGCTTCATGATATTGACAATGATGTGTTCTTTGCAGAGGAAGGAAGTCTGGATGGCAAGCCGTTCTATGGAGCTGTGGTAACGGATGCAGCAACAGGCAAGCGTATCTGCTATGAAGTATGTAAGGACTTTAAGTTCTGGGTCGTATGGAATGATCATGGAGACAAAGGATATTTCTGTCCAGAGCCTTGCACATGGATCATTGATGCACCAAACCAGCCGATCCCTGCAGAGGAATCCGGTTACAAGGAGCTTGCACCGGGTGAATCACATACGGTGACAGAGAAGATTTACACAGCATAATTTGACAACCCAAAATGGCAATTATAAGTGACAAAAATCAGACCGGTACACGATGTACCGGTCTTTTTTATGCACAGGATGCGTTGATCGGTGAGATGGAATGTTATAAGAAGTCGATCTAAGATTCGTGCTGCATGAAAGTTCAGAAATTCGTACCATCTGTCGATATAATTCATAGAAATTTCAAGGATCGGTAAAATATAAGGAGCATATATGCAGAATATCAATATAAAAAATACACAGGATGCAGCAAACGCTTATAGCGCATACGAACGTATGGCAGCGAATCAGAAATATGCGTCAACGGCTGCTGGATCAATGGATGCCTTTGAGGCGGTGGAACAGGTGCAGTATGACCGGACAGCGAAGGTTGAAACGAATGCACAGACGGTCATGGACAATTTTGAGGAATATCGTCGTGACATGCAGGAAAAGGCAAAATCGGAACAGCAGCAAGAGATCAGTGACGGGGATCAGGCACGCGAGGATGCAAAGGAAATCGCCCGTTCTCTCAGCACAGAGGAGATTCAGAAGCTGCGTCAGATGGGAATCGACGTTGGTTCCGCTTCTTTATCCGATCTGATGGATCTCGTGAATACGATGCGGGATCAGGCACACAAAGATACGTTAGCAAATGTACTGGCGCAGGCGAAGGTCGATCAGGGAGATGTATCCAATCTCGTATTTACCAGTGCTGGTGCGAAGATTGCAGGTACAGATGTGGATTTGCAGGTTGGCAATAACGATATTTTGTATCTGTTGAAAAATAAAATGCCGCTGAATCAGGAGAATCTCTACAAGGCGCATTATAGTGGACAGCAGAGCAGACAGACGTCTGACACGACAGCAGAAGCGTGGCAGATGCAGGCGGTTTGGGCATGGAACGAATTGCCGGAGACTTTGCAGACACAGCTGCAGCACATCGTGGAACAGGCTGGAATCCCGGTGAACGATCAAAGTATGGGTGGCGCAGCTTTGCTGCTCGCCAATGACATTCCACTCACAACCGATTCAATGCGCACTTATATGGAGATGCAGGCACAGGTTGGAACACCGATAAAGAAACTGCCGACGGCGGAGATGGCGCATGCGCAGACAGAGCAGGATATCGAGATCAAAGCGGAGAAACTCCAACAGGCAGTCGAGAGTCTGACGGAGACTGATGTGATAGAGACAGTGCGACAAGGAAAGTCGCTTACGATCGCGGCGATGCTGGCAGCACGGGAAGCTGCAGTAGGAATCAACAATGCAGGAAACACGAAATCAGGGACAGAGAATCCGGCAGGTCAGAATCGTTCCGAGTCAGATTCCCAGCCAGATGCAGAGAAGACGCAGCAGTCGCTTCGAGAGGTAACGGCACTGCGGCAGCTAGAGGAACTGCGTCTGTCCATGACACAGCAGGCAGCAGTCCGGATGTTAAAACAGGATATCAATATAGATACGCGGGATCTGTCACAGGTAGTAGCGAAGCTTCGAAACGTAGAAGCGCAGATGACAAGAGAATTATTCGCCAGAAATGGTGTGGAAGCAACCGAAGAAAATGTCTCTATGTATGCTGAGTTACAGCAGGGGCTGCAGACGATTGGGACTGCACCGGCGGTCAGGTTGGGATACCTTTTGGATGCAGAACGGGTTGCAAGTGCTGCCATGAACACAGAGGCAGTACAGACGCAGGCGAATGTGGATAGAGGCAATGTTCTGCAACTGGTTTCTGTGCGTGGACTTGCTGATCTTGTCGCGGAGGGAAATGCCGGTAGTCAGGGAGTAGAAGCTCAGACTGGTAATCCTGCGACAGTAGGCAGCGCATCACAGGCAGGGGAGATCGCATCTGACACTATCCGTCGTCCGGCAAACTTCACGGCGATGGAGCGGGAATACGATGCACTTGGTACCGCACCGCGGGTGGATATGGGAGACAGTATCCGCAAAGCATTTGCTAATGTGGACGCACTCTTACAGGAGCTGCAGCTTCCGGCAGATGCAGAGCATACGCGGGCAGTGCGTATATTGGGATATAATTCAATTGCAATTACACAGGAGAATCTGCAGCAGGTGATCCAATATGACCGGGAAGTAAATGATCTGCTTGCGGCATGCAAACCGAATGCTGTGCTGTCGATGATCCGGGATGGATTAAATCCTCTGGATCTGTCGGTGGAGGAACTGAATCAGACGCTGCGGGAGAAAAACTATCAGGCTGGTGTCAAAGAGACGGAGGATTTTGCAACGTTCCTGCGGGATGTAGAACATCGTGGAACAATCAGCGAAGAGGAACGCTCCGGCTATATCGGTATGTATCGCGTATTGAAGAATCTGGAGAAGTCCGGAGACCGGGAGGCGGGATATCTGTTTGCAAATGGCAGCCGTCTGACGGTACGTAATCTGATCACGGCGATGCGAAGCCGCAGGGCAGCGGGGATAGATGTTTCAGTGGATGATTCATTTGGTATGCTGACCGGCATGCAGGCAGGCGGGACGAAGATGGATGCCCAGATTGAAGCCGCATTCTCGCATGAGGCAAAAAGGAGTGCACAGGAAAATAACAGTGAAAATACCAAACGCACAGAAGAGGCACAAAACATGGATGATGTAGTAAATCCGTGGCAGGAGATTGAAGAGGATGATGTACTTGCAGAAGCAGAACAGCTTTTGCAGGCACAGAAACTGGAAGAAAGTGCCTTGAATGTGCAGGCGGCAAATATGATTCTGCACGGAACTGACACACCGGAAAGTGCAGATATATATAACCTTCTGGCACAGGTGATGAAAAACCTGCATTTTGAAGATCATACAACAGAGGATGCGGTCGACACAGAAACCGATGCGATGGCGAAGTCTCTTGCCGGGGCAGAAATCAGATTGCCGTTTGAGGCAGACAGTCTGTTAGAACAGCTTGGACGGGGCGGAGATTTGTCGCTTACCTATGCGGATTTGCAACAGCAGCTTGTGGAGCAGATGTATACACAGGAACAGCTTGGAGCAGCTTCGATGGATTTCCGGAATTTAAAACTGGTGCAGGCTGGTTTCCGTATCCTTGGTGCAATGGCGAAACGGCAGCAGTATCAGCTTCCGGTTGAAACTGAGACGGGAACCAGGCTCGTCAATCTGACTTTACAGACAGATGAAAAACAGCGGGGGACAATCGAGATACAGTTACCATCCAAGCAGTATGGAAAGCTTTCTGCGACATTACGTGTAGATGCAGAGGGAAAATGGACAGGCTCTATCGTTGCGGATACTTCCGATGGCAACACAGCGCTTTTGGCACAGGCAGAAGCGTTTGGTATATTGCTTGCGGATAGTCCGTATGTGGGAACTCGTCCTTCAACACAGAAACTTTGTGAAGCAGCGGTGTTCTTTGTTAAGGCATTGGTGCAACTTTCCGATAAATAACATAGAAACACGAGAACGGATGTAACAGGTACGGCAGCTGATCTAAGTGGCTATGCCGTTGATGACAGGAGGCAGAACATGAGAATTAACTACAATGCGCTGGCGATGAATGCCACGACGAATTTTGGAAAAGTAAATAATAAAGTAGCAAAGTCGATGTCCAGACTTTCTTCCGGATATAAGATTACAAGTCCGGCAGATGATGCAGCGGGACTTGCGATTTCAAAGAAGATGAGTGCGCAGATCCGGGGACTTGACCGGGCAGCATTGAATTCTAACGATGGTATCTCTGTTATTCAGTCTGCGGAAGGCGGTATGGAGGAGATGCACAGTATTCTGGGGCGTATGCGTGAGCTTGCTGTGCAGGCGGCAAACGATGTCAATGATGAGGTCGATCGTGATGCGATTCAGGAAGAGATGGATTCACTTGCAGCCGAGCTGACACAGATCTCCGACACGACAGCATTTAACGGACAGACGTTGTTGAATGGCGATCTGACGAGACGTTCATTGTCCAGTGCCAATGGTGTGAAAGCAACTTATATTTCATCTGCGGTAAGTACAGGTGTTTATTCAATTAATGTAACCGCTGATGCAGAACAGGCATCCATGACGACAGGATTCACCTACTCTACTGCTGTGATCACGAAAGATCAGGCAGGAACTCTGAAGGTGAATGGATTTTCGGTCGAGGTTGAGGAAGGCATGACGATGGAGGATGTGTATGGAAAACTCCAGACCAGTCTTGCCAAACTCAATATAGATGTCTTTGCGTCGAATGACGGAACGACAGAAGAAAACTTTGATAGTGGAGCACCGGTGGTGTTCCGCACAAAGGGATATGGAAGCAGTGAGAAAATCAGTATTTCTGTTGGGAATCCCGAGCTGGCAGCCGTGCTGGGAGTGACAGATGGTACGATGATGCAGGGCAAGGATTGTCAGGCAGCCTTGAACGTCACACAGGATGGATTTTCTACAACTGCAACTTTGAAAACAGATGGAAACAAGATTGAAGTGACAGATCGAAGCGGCTTCGCTATGACAATCGAGGCAGAGGCAGATGCCGTTGCTGATAATGGTGGCGCTGTAACAGCGCAGATAGAAGTTTTGTCGGCAGGAACGATGGTTGTACAGATGGGATCTAATGAGGGTGAGCAATTGGCGATTGACATTCCAGAGCTGAATGCAAAATCACTTGGTGTGGATGAGCTGATCATGTACACACATGAATATGCAGGTCAGGCTGTGGAAATCATCGATGAGGCAGTAAAGAAGGTTTCGGCTGCACGTTCCAAACTGGGTGCCTATGAGAACCGTCTGGATGATGTACATTCCAACCTGCAAGTACAGAGTGAGAGTATCACAGAAGCATATTCGCGGATTATGGATACGGATATGGCAGAGGAAATGACGGAATATACGCAGCAGGAAGTGTTGTCACAGGCTGCGATTTCAATGATGCAGAAAGCAAATGACCGCCCGGAATCGATCTTGCAGTTGTTGCAGTAGACGGTATAGGACAATGAGGAATATACGGATAAGCCTGGGAAATTCTAACTGAAAAATTTGAGAATTAAACCAGAGAATGATAGGCCAGAATACGAGGAAATTATCATGACACAGGAACAAAAACAGGAATTTACACGGCGCATCAGTCAGGAAAATCATAGTGGACTGATTCTAGTGCTGTGTGATATCTTTCATACATATGGCAGTGATGCGATAGCGGCGTATGAAACAAACGATATGACCACATATCTGCAAACGGTTCGGCAGGCGCGGCGTACGCTGCAGGAACTGATCGACTGCTTCTCGAAGAAAGATGTGCTTGGCAGAAATGTGATTGCCATTTTCAGATTTATCTATGGGAAGCTTGTACGCTCAGAAGTGCGCAGGCAGCCGGATGAACTTGACCGGTGCATACAGCTTGTTGACGCTCTGCGTGTCGGGTTTGTGCATCTGCACGAGATTGATACAGACGGTGCGGTGATGCAGAACGTGCATCAGGTATATGCCGGACTGACATATGGCAAAGGTATGTTAAATGAGAGTGTGCAGGGTGTGGATTATGGTACGCGGGGGTATCAGGTGTAGCGATAGGATTAAAGAAAAGGAGAAGGCGATATTGAAAAGAACCTTACGAAAAAAGATAGCAGTTTTGGTTAGTATGGTATTACTGATTCTGAGTGTTGCAGTTGTTCCAATGACTGAAATCCGCGCAGAAGCGGCTGGTTATACTTACAGTGAAACGGCAACCTTTGGGAGTGTTACATTGAAAGTGGAATGGAATGAGCCGGTACTTGGACAGGCAACGACATTTCATGTGTCTGCAACTGGCGGAAGTGGAAATTATCTGTTTCGTATGGATGCACCAAGCTATTCCAATCCGGGGGAATGGGCATTTGAATCGGTTGCAGATCCGAGCAGAGGTGAATGGATCGAATATACAACGGAGTGTGCATCTCATGATTATGAATTTACGATGATGGCAACCGGAACTTATAATTTTAGATTTTATGTTATGGATAGACAAAGCGGTGTGTATTATTTGCGTGTCAGTAGAAACCTTGCAGTTCAGGATGATGCATATCCAAGTGTTTCCAGTATTGTTGCTTCCGCAGTTGCCCGGTGCAATCAGGAAACAAATGGCTCTGATTATGCAAAGGCTTTGTGGTTACATGACTGGCTGTTGGAGCAGTTAGATTATGATGATTCTCTGAAATGGTCTTCTTCTGAGAGTGCCCTGACAAGGGGAACAGGTACCTGTCAGGCATATGAAAGTGCATATGCTATGTTGTTAACGGCCGCGGGTATTGAAAATGCAGAGACCAGAGATACTTATGATGGACATACATGGAATGCGATGAAGCTGGATGGTGAATGGTATCAGGTAGATTGTACATGGGATGATTCCAATGTCAATTTTTATAATTTTGATAACCGGCATTTGTATTTTGGGCTTACGGATGAGCTGATGGCAATGGCGCATAAAGGTCATGCGAAGATTTATACGGAGGATGGATATGGAACGCCGTCAACCAGTCTGAAAGACAATTATTTTGTAAGAAATGGCGATGCGGCGAATTGGGCAGAGAGTTATCGGGAAAGAATCCAGCAGAATCTGGATGCGCAGTCAACGGAGTTTGTAATTGCAGCGGATAATGCTTCGTATCCTCCGAGTGTATCGGGGATTCAGAATGGAATTATCGCATATGCGATCAATCAGATCGATTGGTCAGATGAAAATATGGAGATTCAGCTGACTGTGGTTGGAGATGCAACACAGTTTACATTTACTGTGCAATACACAGGCAAAACGCCGGAACCGGAGCCTAAGCCAACGCCGAATCCGGAACCGGAGCATACACAACATGTATGGGATAGCGGAGTTGTTACGGTAGAATCGACATGTACAGCAACGGGAACCAGATGCTATACATGTACAGTGTGTAAAGAGACAAGGACGGAAGCAATAGCAGCAAAGGGGCATAGCTGGGATAGCGGAGCGATCACGCAGCAGCCGACATATGAGACAGAAGGAATTAGAAAGTATACATGTCAGAGATGTTCCGCGACAAGAGAAGAAAAACTTGCAAAATGTCGACCGATCATAAAGGGAAAATGTCAGATGCCGTATAGCGGCGAGCAGGGAACCGGTTATCTGATCGGTGTTGAAAGCTATGATAATCCGGGACAGAAATATCAGTATGAGATGCTGATTCTTGACTGTACACTGTTAGCACAGGGGAAACCTGCCTGGACATATACGACAGGTAAATTTACCGTTCCGCAAGGTAATGCCGGGTGGTGTATCTGGACACCGCAGTATGGATATTACTGGACATTGTTCCGTGTATATGATGAAAATGGCGTTCTGATTGATGAGCAATGTTATGGGTTTGAAAATATCTGCTAGTGCATAAAGTTTGTAAGACATGAATGACAACCAGAGTACTTGACAAAACAGAAGCATGTATTTACAGTTAGTGTACAAAGAAAAACAGGAGGCACAATTACATGAAAAAAGATGATTGTATTTTTTGTAAGATCGCAAATGGTGAGATTCCGTCTGCAACCGTATATGAGACACCGGAATGTCGTGTGATTCTGGATCTGGCACCAGCCAATCAGGGACATGCACTGATTCTGACAAAGGAGCATTATGATAACATTTATCAGCTTGATGAAGAGACAGCCGGTAAAGTGTTCTCGCTTGCAACACATGTAGCAAAGGCAGTGCAGGAAGAGACTGGCTGTGAGGGTTTGAATATCGTACAGAACAATGGTGAGGTTGCCGGACAGACGGTGCATCATTTCCATATGCATGTGATTCCGCGTCATGCAGGGGATGACGTGCAGGTGACATGGAAGCAGGGTGAGACAGAATCCGAATCCTTAAAGGCGTTGGCAGATGCAATCGGGAAGCATATCTAGAAACAAACAGGCAAAACCGGGGAGGTTGTCGAAGCGACAGGCTGTGTTTATCGTATTATCGGCATTGTTCGCGGTTATGATCTTTTGCTTTTCTTCCAGAAATGGCGTGGAATCAACGGAGGACAGTTACACTGTTGGTATGGAGTTTGGCCGGATCGTGCATTCAGACTTCAAAAGCTGGTCGGAAGATTCGCAGCTCGCGTTTGCGGAGAAGGTGGATCACCCAATCCGTAAGCTGGCACATGCGACAGAATATGCAGTTTTTGCAATGCTTTTATGTGGTGCATGGTTTGATGACCACCGGAAACGAAAGCTGTCTGTGTTTTTTGCATGGGGAACCGCTACCGTGTATGCGATGACGGACGAGTTCCATCAGTTGTTTGTCCCCGGACGGAGCGGACAGATAAAGGATGTGCTGCTTGACAGCTGTGGTGCAGCCGTAGGGGTGCTGCTTTGGATGCTTGTGACGATGCTGCTCCGTGTTATCCGCAAAAAGCATGGCGCGCAGAAATGAAAATCGTTGGATTATGCGCAGATACAACGAAAATAACAAATAAAACCATTGACAATCAGAAATAGATGATATATGTTAGACATGTCTCTCTTATTCAGAGTGGTGGAGTCATAAGGGACGAAGAAGCCACGGCAACCCCGGAGACGGAAGGTGCCGACCTGAGCGATACTTAGATTAAGTTGTCGAGCAATAAGAAGATTTGATAACGCCTTTCAAATCCGGTTGCTTGCAACCGGATTTCTTTTTATGAATTACCGCGGACAAAGAGACAACCAGACTATACACAAGGTAAAGCGAACCGGGAGTGGAATGATTACAATAGACATCGTATAGAGTCATAGCATATATTCCACTGCCAGGGAGCGAGATTAAAAGGAGGAACAAATGGAGAAGTTATTATTTACTTCAGAATCAGTAACCGAAGGACATCCTGACAAAATCTGTGACCAGATTAGTGATGCCGTATTAGATGCACTTTTGGCGCAGGATCCAATGAGCCGTGTCGCTTGTGAGACAGCCGTAACAACCGGATTGGTACTTGTTATGGGCGAGATCACAACAAAGGCACAGATTGATATTCAGACAATCGTCCGTGAGACAATCCGTGAGATCGGATATGACCGTGCAAAGTACGGATTTGACTGCGATACCTGTGGTGTGATCGTTGCACTTGACAAGCAGTCAACCGATATCGCAATGGGTGTTGACAAGGCACTCGAAGCAAAGGAAAACCATATGTCAGATGAGGAAATCGAGGCAATCGGTGCCGGCGATCAGGGTATGATGTTCGGTTATGCAACGAATGAGACACCGGAGCTTATGCCATATCCAATCTCTCTGGCACATAAGCTTGCAAGAAAACTGACAGAGGTTCGTAAGAACGGTACACTTTCTTATTTAAGACCGGATGGCAAGACACAGGTATCCGTAGAGTATGATGAGAACGGAAAGCCTTGCAGATTAGAGGCAGTTGTACTTTCTACCCAGCATGACGAGAATGTATCGCAGGAGCAGATCCACGAGGATATTAAGAAATATGTGTTTGATCCGGTCCTTCCACAGGATATGATCGACGAGGAGACAAAGTTCTTCATCAACCCAACCGGTCGTTTTGTTATCGGTGGACCAAACGGTGACTCCGGCGTAACCGGACGTAAGATCATTGTAGACACTTATGGTGGATACGCACGTCACGGCGGCGGAGCATTCTCCGGAAAGGATTGCACAAAGGTTGACCGTTCCGCAGCATATGCCGCTCGTTATGTAGCGAAGAATATTGTGGCAGCCGGACTGGCAGAAAAGTGTGAGATCCAGCTGTCTTATGCAATCGGTGTTGCAAGACCGACCTCAATCATGGTAGATACATTTGGCACAGGAAAACTTGCAGATGACAAGCTCGTAGAGATCGTCCGCGAGAACTTCGATCTGCGTCCGGCTGGCATCATCAAGATGCTTGATCTGCGCAGACCGATCTACAAGCAGACAGCAGCTTACGGACATTTCGGAAGAACCGATATCGACCTTCCATGGGAGAAGACCGATAAGGTGGATGATCTGAAGAAATATTTGTAGGATATCTGCAGGAACGAATATAGTAAATTCCGGGACACGGACATGCATATCGTACTATGTCCGTGTGCCTTGCATTTGTGATAAGAAAAGAGGATAAATATCATGAAGAATATGTTGAATTTCAAGAATTTCTCGGCGGAAGAGCTGCAGAAGATTCTTGACCTTGCGCTGGATATGAAGAAGAATCCGGAGAAGTACAGCCACGCACTCGAGGGCAAGAAGCTTTACACATTGTTTGAGAAGACGAGCACCCGTACATTTCTTTCTTTTACGACGGGTATGACAGAGCTTGGCGGAACCTACTACAACCAGCTTTGGAGAGACAGCAATTTTGTCCTTGGCGAGCCGGTTTCCGAGATCAAGTACGTATGCCGGAATGTCGATATTATTATGGCACGTCTCGTCAAAAACGAGACCGTTGAGCTGTTCGGAGACAACGTAACAGTCCCATTTATCAACGGATGTGATAATTCTTACCATCCATGCCAGATTCTGGCTGATGCATTGACGATTATCGAGAAATTCGGCAGCCTGAATGTCAAGTTCTTATATATCGGTGCAAAGAACAACGTATTCAACTCACTAGTTGAATTCTTCTCCAAGATGAAGCAGGGAACATTGTATGGACTTACTCCGCTTGTAAATGATACAGCCTGCGGACCGGAATTCTACGAGGAAGCAAAGAAGACAGGTTATTATGTAGAGCTTGATCCGGATATGCCGATGGATGAAGTGAAGAAGTATGTGAAGGATATGGATATCTGCTATACTGATACGTGGCTTGACATGGAGTTCTTCAATGATCCTGCATATCAGGATAAGAAGAAAGAACTTATGGACAAGATGATGCCATATCAGCTGAACGACGAGTTCTTAGAGGGTAGTCATGCACTTGTTTTCCACGACATGCCAATGCATGTAGGGTTCGAGATTTCAAAGGAAGTCGAGATGAAGAATCTCAATCATATTCTTGATCAGGCGGAAAACAGAAGACATGCAGAAAAAGCTGTCATGTATACATTGATAAAAGGAATCTAAGTGGTATAATATATGGATGTGTGGCTTTCGGTACTGGCGTTTGTGCTTTTCCTCGGCTTTGGCACGGGCGTGCTTGTCTGCGTCTCTGCTGTGAAAAAACAGTCGGGAATTATCATAAAGAGCCGGCTGCATCACAAATTAAATATCTCTGAGGTCGTCTATGCGAACTTCGGGCTTGTGGGACTTGTTGTGTTAGTGTATTTCAGAATCTACATATTTGTGCCTGCGGTATTGATGTTTGTGTTGTTTATCGTGCTGTCCACCCGGATACAGAGTGGCATCACAGAAGATGGTGTGCTGGTCGGAACCACATTTATTGAATGGGAATTCATGCGGTCTTTCCTCCTGGAAAACCAGGGGGAAGACAGCAATGTAATCGTACTGAAGATTCGTGCGAATCGAAAAACGTATATCCTTGTTTGCAATCGGGAAGACCGGTTTGCAATTGATGAGATATTCAAGAAAAATAACGTGCATTCAATGGGAGGAAACCTGAAATGAAACATGTAATTGATTCAACAGACTTATCCGTGGAAGAAATCGATGGCATTTTGAAGCTGGCACAGGATATTATCGATGACAAAGAAGCATATAGTGAAGCGTGTAAGGGCAAAAAACTTGCAACATTATTTTTTGAACCAAGTACAAGAACAAGACTTAGCTTTGAATCGGCAATGATGGAGCTTGGAGGAAATGTACTTGGTTTTTCTTCGGCTGCTTCTTCGTCTGCGACGAAGGGCGAGAGCGTAGGAGATACAACCAGAGTGGTAAGCTGTTATGCAGATATCATTGCGATGCGTCATCCGAAGGAAGGTGCGCCGATGCGTGCTTCTATGGTGAGCAGCGTGCCGATCATCAACGCAGGCGATGGCGGACATAATCATCCAACACAGACACTTGCAGATCTGCTTACAATTCTGCGTGAGAAAGGCAGACTGGACAACTTTACGATTGGTCTGTGCGGCGATTTGAAGTTTGGCCGTACCGTACATTCGCTGATCAAGGCATTATCCCGTTATGAAAATATCAAATTTATACTGATTGCACCGAAGGAGCTCCGCGTACCGGAATACATTATTTCCGAAGTGCTCGAGGCAAATCATATTCCGTATGAAGAAGTAGAATCTATGGAAGAAGTGATGGGTGAACTCGATGTGCTCTATATGACAAGAGTGCAGAAGGAACGTTTCTTCAATGAGGCGGATTATGTCAGATTGAAGGATACATATATTCTCGATGGAAAGAAAATGAAGCTTGCGAAGCCCGATCTTGCCATCCTGCATCCGCTACCACGTGTTAATGAGATCTCGGTAGAGATTGATGATGATCCTCGTGCCTGCTATTTCCGTCAGGTTATGAACGGAAAATTCGTGCGTATGGCATTGATGCTGACACTGCTCAAGGCAAATGGTGCAAAATTGAACTTGTCTGCGGACAAGCTTGCGAAGATTCCGGAGTAACCCGTTGGGGAAATCCACGCGGTGTGTTTTTAAGAACAAAAAAGCGTGAAAAAACCCACACAGGAATATAACAAGGTAAATGACGACAAATGCAAATCAATCAAAGCGTAGATGCGTTGTTTATAATTACAGATTCATAAGCAGACCATTGGAACACGTCGGTACTTAATGAACGACGAAGTCGTGAATTTAGTACCGCTACGTGTGGAAGTGAGCGAGAGCGAGTCTGCGATGAACTGTAATTATGAACAACGTGCTAGACGGTAAATCCGATTTGCATGAAGGAGGTAATCATATGAAGATAGATAGTATTCAAAATGGTATCGTGCTGGATCATATTACGGCAGGCAAGGCACTTCAGGTCTACCATGACCTTGAACTCGACAAGCTCGACTGCTCTGTTGCCATCCTGCAGAACGTAAAAAGCAGCAAAATGGGTAAGAAAGACATCCTGAAGATCGACAAGGAATATGATGTGAACTTAGACGTCCTCGGATACATCGACCCGGACATCACAGTCAGCATCATCAAAGACGGGCAGACGGTTGAGAAAAAGAAGCTCGCATTGCCGAAAAAACTGATTAATGTGAAAAAATGTAAAAATCCTCGCTGTATCACATCGACAGAACCGGGAATTGTGCATATATTTAAATTAGCCGATGAAAAAAATCGTATTTATCGGTGCGTTTATTGTGAGGCAGATAAGTAAAAAGCTTTACAAAAAAATGGAATGTGTTATAATTATTAAGATTATGGGCTAGTAGCGTAAAAAATAACTGGCAGCACAGAGGTGTGAAATGGAAAAATATGTTATAAAAGGCGGCAATGTTCTGGAAGGAGAAGTATCCATTGCAGGTGCGAAGAATGCGGCACTTGGAATCCTTGCAGCAGCAGTCATGACAGACGAAGAATGTATTATTGAGAATGTACCATATGTAGAAGATACAAAGACATTACTTCGTGCAATCGAGACAATTGGCGCTAAGGTAAAATACATTGATAACCATACAGTTTCTATCTGCGGAGGAACGATCAAAACCGGAGAAGATGTCTGTGTGGATGATGAATATATTCGAAAGATACGAGCATCCTACTATCTGCTTGGCGCTCTGCTTGGTAAATACAATTATGCACAGGTTGCATTGCCGGGTGGCTGTGATATTGGACTGCGTCCGATCGACCAGCATATCAAGGGCTTTGAAGCACTTGGAGCGAAAGTAGAGATTGTAAATGGTGGAAAGGTCGTTGCGAAAGCAGACCAGTTGATTGGAAACCATATTTATCTCGATGTGGTAACAGTTGGCGCAACCATCAACATCATGATGGCAGCCGTGCTTGCAGAGGGCAAGACGACGATTGAGAATGCTGCGAAGGAGCCACATATCGTAGATGTGGCGAACTTCCTGAACAGCATGGGAGCAAATATCAAGGGTGCCGGAACGGATGTCATCCGTATCCGTGGTGTTCAGAAGCTGAGAGGGACGGAATATTCCATTATTCCTGACCAGATTGAAGCGGGAACATTTATGACGATGGCAGCAGCAACAAAGGGAAATGTTCTCATCAAAAATGTAATTCCAAAGCACTTAGAAGCAATTTCTTCCAAGCTGAATGAGATTGGTGCGCGCGTAATCGAATATGATGACGCAGTCCGCGTTATGGCGGACGGCAGATTCAAAGCAACACAGATTAAAACACTTCCATATCCTGGATTCCCGACAGACATGCAGCCGCAGATGGCGGTAACGCTTGCACTATCTCAGGGAACGAGCGTGATTACGGAGAGTATTTTCGAGAACCGGTTCAAATATGTGGGTGAGCTTTCCCGTATGGGAGCACGCATCAAGGTAGAAGGTAATTCTGCAGTCATTACCGGCGTGGATGGCTATACAGGTGCCAATCTGGTAGCGCCGGATCTTCGTGCAGGTGCCGCACTTGTCATCGCAGCACTGGCAGCGGAAGGGTTCAGCACCATCGACGATATCAAGTATATTTTGCGTGGTTACGAGGATTTCGATGGGAAAATTCGTGGACTTGGCGGTCAGATCGAGGTAGTCGATGACGAGCGCGATGTCCAGAAATTTAAATTAAGAGTGGGTTAAAAACAAAAATAAGGGAGGGGTTTCATATGCCTAAAAAACCGTACTACATTACAACCGCAATCGCATACACATCTGGTAAGCCTCATATAGGCAATACGTATGAGGTTGTACTTGCAGACAGCATTGCCAGATACAAGAGATACGTCGGATACGACGTACGTTTCCAGACAGGAACTGACGAACATGGTCAGAAGATCGAGATTAAAGCATTTGAGAATCTCTCCACACCGAAGGAATTCGTGGATGAGACATCGGCTGAGATCAAGCGTATCTGGGATCTGATGAACACTTCTTACGACAAATTCATCCGTACAACGGACGATTATCATGAGAAGCAGGTACAGAAGATTTTCAAGAAATTATACGATCAGGGAGATATCTACAAGGGCGAGTACGAAGGTATGTACTGTACACCTTGTGAATCCTTCTTCACGAAAGCACAGCTTGTGGACGGCAAATGCCCGGACTGTGGCCGTGAGGTACAGCCGGCAAAGGAAGAAGCATATTTCTTCAAGCTCAGCAAATACGCTGACCGCCTGATCGAGCATATCAATACACATCCGGACTTTATCCAGCCGGAGTCCCGCAAGAACGAGATGATGAACAACTTCCTCCTTCCGGGACTGCAGGATCTGTGCGTATCAAGAACATCCTTCAAGTGGGGTATTCCTGTAGATTTTGATCCGGGACATATCGTATATGTATGGATTGACGCATTGACCAACTATATTACAGGGCTTGGCTATGATGTGGATGGCAATTCGGACGAGTTGTACCATCGTTATTGGCCTGCAGATCTGCATCTGATCGGTAAGGATATCATCCGTTTCCATACAATTTATTGGCCATGTATCCTCATGGCGCTTGGAGAGCCGCTTCCGAAGCAGGTATTCGGACATCCTTGGCTGATCCAGAGTGATGGAAAGATGAGTAAGTCCCGTGGAAATGTAATCTACGCAGATGACATGGTAGACTTGTTCGGCGTAGATGCCGTTCGTTACTTCCTGCTGCATGAGATGCCATTTGAGAATGATGGTGTTATTTCATGGGAGCTTGTGATTGAACGAATCAATTCAGAACTTGCAAATACACTTGGAAACCTCGTAAACCGTACGATTTCCATGTCCAATAAATATTTCGGCGGTGTTGTCACTAACGCAGGTGCGCATGAGCCGGTCGATGACGATTTGAAGGCAGTTGTAACCGACACCAGACTCCGTGTAAATGCATGCATGGACAAGCTTCGCGTGGCAGATGCGATTACAGAGATTTTCGCTTTATTTAAGCGTTGCAATAAGTATATTGATGAGACAATGCCTTGGGCACTTGCCAGGGATCCGGAGAATGCAGACCGTCTGAATACCGTTCTTTACAATCTGGTAGAGAGCATCGTGATCGGCGCAAGCTTACTGGAGCCATATATGCCTGGGACTTCCGAGAAGATCTTAAAGCAACTCAATGCAGACAAGCGCCGCGTGACAGAGCTTTCAAACTTTGGACTGTACCCATCCGGAAATAAGGTAACAGATCAGCCGGAGATTCTCTTCGCAAGAATCGATGCACCAAAGATGCTCGAGGAGATCGAGAAGCGTTTCCCATCCAAGGTGGTTGAAGAAGAGCCAAAGCCGGAGAAGAAGGCAAAGAAGGAAGAGAAAGTTGAGATTCCGACGCTCGATGCCGTTGTGAAAGAAGAGATCACAATTGATGAATTCAGCCGTATGCAGCTGCAGATGGGTGAGATCATCTCCTGTGAGGAAGTTGCAAAGTCTAAGAAGCTGCTTTGCTCTCAGGTAAAGGTACAGGGCAGAACCTTACAGATTGTATCCGGAATCAAGCATTACTATACACCGGAGCAGATGGTTGGTAAGAAGGTTGTTGTTATTACGAATCTGAAACCGACAAAACTGGCAGGTGTGTTATCCGAAGGTATGCTCCTTTGCGCCGAGGATTTCGAAGGAAATCTGGCACTGCTTACCGCAGAGAAGGATATGCCGGCTGGAGCGATGATCAGCTAGGAATATAATTAAAGATCTACAGATGTGTGGATAGAAGATAAAAAACGACCGGTTGGGTTTCGAACCAACCGGTCGTTTGGTATATATAGGGTTTTATTGTTCTGTATCTGTAGATGTTCCGGTTTCTGTTACAATCGCGGAACTGATCATAGCAGCATCGATCTTCATAAAATCACGGTCGCTGATATAATATTTATTTCCATCTTCGATAATCTCAACTGTTACGACCTGTGAGTCCGCATAAGTCATATTTTCACAGCCGGTATTTAAGATATCAATCAGTCCCTGTGCGAATACAGTTTCATAATCAGCCAGAGAATAATCGTTGTAGGTTCCGGCCTTGACTTCATTGTTAAAGGTTTCAACATAAGCGGTAACCTCTGCGGATGTCTGTGCAAACAGGTTGATTGGATAAATAGTTATATCTACCAGATAGACACTGCCATCTTTTCTTGCCTTATCTACTTTGTAATTAACTTTGCTGTAGATATTCTTTGCAAGGGATTCAAACTGCTCCCGCATCTCCGGCGCATCGTCAATATTCACACTGTAATAAGTGAGGATATTATCCGTAAGCAGATCAATGTTAGCCTGATAAAGTGCATCTGCATCCTCCTGATTGGCACCGGACGCCTCGATATAATCCTTGGTTGCACCAAGATAGTTAATTGCAATCAAACTCTTGATGTACGTCTGATACCGCTTCTCCACATTTGCCGTACAAGCCGTTAAAGAAAAAATTAAAAGCATACAAATCGGAAAAAGAGAAAATCGTTTGTATTTTTTTGCATGATGTTTCATGACAAAGTTCATTTAAAAATCACCTCGTATTAATTTTTGCATGATTACGCACATCCTTAGTGTATCATAAAGTGAAAGTAAATATCAATACACACATACTATTATTAATCCTTTTAATGTATAGTTTGAATTGACGATAATGGATTTACGAAGGGACATTTGCGACCGCCGGTACTTAATGAGTGTGAAACACGAATTTAGTACCGCTGCGCGGAGCAACTAAGCGGGAGCGGTACCGGAGTGAACCATTATCGTCAATTCAAACGTCCGTTAAAAACAATTTGTATATAGATTATTAATCAGAAATCCCTTGTAAAAAAATGATGCATAAACGAAGTTCTTATGGTATAATTAAGAAACATATTGGATAATAGTCATTCGAAAGGAGAATTGTAGAATGGATGTAACTTTGAAGACCACATCGTTTGGTGGATATGACAAGAAGGCAGTAGAAAATTATATAGACGAATTGACAGCAGAACACGAGAAAGAGGTTGCAGATTTAAAGGCAAACGTATTAAAGCTGTCTGAGACAGTCAAGAATCTTCATACGATGCGTGAGGTGAACCTGAACGAATCTTCCAGCACAATCGAGAACTTGAAGAAGGTGAATGATGAGCTGCAGGTGGAGGTAACACAGCTTCGTGACAAGATGGCAGCGTATGAGACAAGAGAGGAAGAATCAGCCAGCCGTTATGAGTCCATTTCCAGAACTTTGCTGGAGGCACGTGAGAGTGCGGATACTCTGACAAAGCAGACACAGAAGGAATGCGATGAACTTCGTGCAACAACAGAGGCAGAGTGTGACAGACAGACACAGGAGACAAGTGACGCCTGCCGTCAGATGTCAGAAGAGACAACAGCAGAATGTCAGCGTATGCATGCAGAGACAGTTGCAGCCTGTGAGAGACTGGATGCAGAGACAAAGAGCAAATGCCAGGAACGCAAGGAATCCACATATGCAGAGTGTGAACGTGTGAAGCGCGAGACAAGAGAAGAAACTGATAAACTGCGTGCGGAGACAGAGAGTGCATGCCAGTCACTGAATGATCATACAGAGGAAACCTGTGCCAATATGCGTGCAGAGGCAACTGCAGAGTGTGAGGAGATGCGTAATCAGGCAAGAAATGAAGCGTATAATATCCGTATGTCTGTAAAGCGGGAATGTGAGAGTGTAAGTGAATATATGGCACAGATGAAAGCGGCACTTGATAATGTAGTTGTTTCAGTCGATAACACGATCAAGGTTGCAGATCAGGCATTCCCAGAGATCAATAACAACTAGTCGGATTTTGAAAAGCAGTATAAACGGGGCTGTCGCACAATGTGTGACAGCCTTATTAGATACCAATGCTTTATGATACGATAAGGGGGGCAGGGTTATATGGTAATTGAAAACAAATACCTCAGAAAAGCAATTGAAAAAACCGGATATATTGTCCTTGTTAAGCGATATATCGTGGGTATGCCGGGCTCCAGTCTGGTTTATATTTCACCGAATGCATCCGAGATCGGCATGAATGTTGAGATGCTGAACAAGGGATTGAAGTTGTCAGAGGACTATATATATCCTTCTGACCGGGATATGGTCATGAAGACGATTCATAATGCGATTGATAACCGCGTACAGGACTATGTGCATGAGTATCGCATGGTTGGAGATGATGGGGTTCTTCGACAGGCGAGGGTCAATATCTGCATTGGAGTTGTATCGGAAGAGGAAAATACATATGAAGTAGAATTTTATATCCGTGATATCTCTGCAGAGAAGGAAGAAGAAAAAAAGGCGGAGATCAAACAGGCAATCGAGAAGCCGAGCAGTAGAATGCAGATATCTCCTACAGGCTCGATGAATATCAGTAAGCTGGACAATCCGGGGATGATTCCACAGATTCAGAAGATGGAGATGGTTATGAGTGGATTTTCTCAGCTTGCACATCTGTATTCTGTTTTTGTGGATGAGAACGGGAAGGTTGAGTCCACGCCGGTTGGCCCGGCGACGGATCTGGGTGACTTTTACGATTTGTTTGAAACACCGAAATATAAAGAATTTTTCAAGACGATGAAAAAGACAGTGCTGGAAGAACTGAAGCCACACATCTTTGACCGTGAAGAAGGCGGCTATGGTAAGCTGACAATGGCTCCGATCTGTGTGGGTGATAATCTGCAAGGGTTTTGGGTGCTCGGATCATATACGCCGGAAGAGACAAAACAGCTGGAGCAGCTTTGCGATCTTCATTGGTCAACGGCAGAACTTGTTTCGGACTTTTTACTGCAAAGCTATAACTCGATTGTAGAGTCAGCGAAGTCCCGTGGTGCCGGTAAGAAGCTGCGTGAAGAGCTTGCACGACAAAGCATCGTCAACAATGCACTGTCAAAGATTAACAGTAAATTGAGTGAAGATGTAGAACAGGTCATCGCAGAGACTTTGCGGGAAGTTGCGCTGCATATGGATCTGGATCGCATGTTCTTATACACATTTGATAAAGAAAATCCGAAAGCGTATATGTTGCGGAGTTATTTTGATGTATCCGGAGAGACACCGGGGGACGAGGTGCTGACTTTGCTTCCGGAACGTCTGTATCTTGTGATGGATGCAATCAAGCGGGACAATGGCTGCTGTATGCTCGATTGTACGAATATGACACAGCGGGATGTGATCAATCTGATGCGGTATAATTTCCGTGCAGAGATTGCATATCCAATCTATCTGGAAGGAAGGCTGTATGGTATCCTTATTTTTGCGGAGTCCAAATCCGAGCGGATCTGGACAAAAGAGGAGCTTCGTTTCTCGCAGAGTATTTCCCTGCTGATTCAGAATATGCTGGAGAATGCGGATGGTGATGATAATGTGCGAAATGTGAATAAACATCTCATAGAAACATACAATAGTTTCCATGAGGGCATTTTTATCCGTGATCTGTATACGGGATATGTATTTTTCTCAAACAAAGCATTGAACGATATGCTTGGATATGATTTGACTGGTGGCGACAGCCGCAAGATCCTGAAAAATCTGCGTGATAAATTCGAGCATATGGATGGTGTCCGCAAGGATATTGCCGGACGTAAGGTTACAAACTGGTGCAGCTATGTGCCGGCGCTGGATGAGATTATGGATATTACGGAAGTGCCAATCGAATGGTTACAGGGTGGAGCTGCGACCATGATTATTATGAAAAAAGCTAAGGATAATTAAGAAATTTCCGATATATAGATAGGAGGAACAAGACGTGGCAAGTTTAGATATTGGAATCGATCTGGGAACTGCCAGTATATTAGTCTATGTCAAAGGAAAGGGCGTTGTGTTGAAAGAGCCGTCCGTAGTTGCCTATGACAGAGATACCGAACAGATCAAAGCCATTGGAGAAGAGGCAAGATTGATGCTCGGAAGAACACCCGGGAATATTATTGCGGTCCGTCCGCTCAGACAAGGTGTAATCTCCGATTATAGAACAACAGAAAAGATGTTGAAATATTTCATTCAGAAGGCAGTTGGCAAGAGCTTCTTCGGAAGAAGACCACGTATCAGTGTCTGTGTACCATCCGGTGTTACGGATGTAGAGAAGCGTGCCGTGGAGGATGCAACCTATCAGGCGGGAGCCAGAGATGTGTATATCATTGAGGAGCCGGTTGCAGCAGCAATCGGGGCGGGTATTGACATCTCCAGACCTTGTGGAAATATGATCGTGGATATCGGAGGAGGCACTTCTGATATTGCGGTTATTTCTCTGGATGGAGTGGTTGTTTCGACTTCAATCAAAGTGGCTGGCGATGATTTCGATGATGCGATTGTCCGATTCATGCGGAAGCGTCATAACCTGTTGATAGGTGAGCGTTCGGCAGAGGAAATCAAGATCAATATTGGAACTTGTTATAAACGACCAGAGAATATATCCATGGATATCCGTGGACGGAATCTGGTAACGGGACTTCCTAAGACGGTAACGGTATCTTCGGATGAGACCGAGGAGGCGCTGCGCGAGGTAACATCCCAGATTGTGGATGCAGTACATTCTGTATTGGAACGGACACCGCCGGAGCTGGCAGCGGATATCGCAGACCGTGGAATCGTGTTGACGGGTGGCGGTGCATTGCTGCATGGACTCGAAGATCTGATCGAGGAGAATACCGGTATCACGACGATGACAGCTGAGGAGCCACTGACGGCAGTGGCAATTGGCACAGGAAAGTATATTGAGTTTTTGAGTGAACGAAAGTAGAAAGCAGGGAAACGATGGTAAGAGGGTTGTACACGGCCTGGACCGGACTTCGCAATGAAGAAAAGAGAATGGATGTTGTTACGAACAACATGGCGAATGCAGATACGACCGGCTTCAAAAAGGTAGATGTCACATCACAGTCATTTGACCGCCAGTTGGCAGTCAAGATTGATGATCCGACGATCGGACCGAACCTGAAGCAGGGAATTGGTGGCGTAAATCTCGGCGTGAAGATTGGCGAGACATATTATGATATGTCGCAGGGAAATTTCAGACAGACAGAAGACCAGTACAATTTTGCATTATCCGGCAGCGGATTTTTTACCATCAGCACAACAGACAAGAGTGGAACAACGACGACGCGCTACACGCGGGATGGCGATTTCACTGTAACCAGGGATGGTTATCTTGTGACAAAGGATGGCGATTATGTGCTGGCGGAAGGCGGTAATCGTATACAGATTCCGGATGCAAATCTGGTCAAGATCAGCGTAAATCAGATGGGAGAGATTTATTCCGGCAACAATTATGTTGCAAAGCTGCAGTTAGTTGACTTTCAGAGCTACGATGCATTATCCAGCTATGGTGAGAATATGTATGAGGCGGTGAATGGCGCCGTACAGACACAGGCGGACGTGACAGTCAATCAGGGATATCTCGAAATGTCAAATGTCAATATGGTTACAGAGATGGTTGATATGATTGCAGTTACAAGGGCGTATGAGACGAATCAGAAGATGGTTCAGACAATCGATCAGACCTTGGACAAGGCAGTCAATGAAATCGGACGGTTATAGTGGAAGATGATAGGAGGTAGCAGCGTATGATGCGATCACTTTGGACAGCAGCATCCGGTATGCGGGCGCAGCAGGTCAATGTAGATACAATTGCAAACAACGTAGCAAATATCAATACGATTGGTTATAAAACACAGCAGGCGAGCTTTAAGTCGCTATTGTATCAGAATCTGCAGTCGACATCGACAAACAATGCAGGGGAAAACAAACCGGTAGCGGCAGAAGTAGGCCTTGGCAGCCGTGTGGCGGCAATCACAGGTACTTTTACCCAGGGGAATCTGACACATGTGGAGAATCCGTTTAGTGTAGCGCTGGAAGGGGATGGCTTCTTCCAGATTCGCACGGAGAGTGGGGAATTGCAGTATACAAGAGACGGCTCGTTTGAAATTTCACCGGTTGCAAATGGAAACATGCTTTGTACATCTGACGGAAATCCAGTTTTAGATGTATATGGAAATGAAATTATACTGCCATCGAACCGTGTGGCAACAGACATGGTAGTGAATGAGGATGGAACCCTGGCCTTTCCGGATGCAACGGGAAATCCTGCCGTGCTCACGGATGCAAACGGACGACCGGTCAAGTTTGGTATTTATCAGTTTAATAATCCGGCAGGTCTTTCCAAAGAAGGCAGCAACAATTATTCGGTAACAGCAGCAAGTGGTGCGGCAGTTGCGGAGAATGGAAATGCAGCAGTGAAGCAGACAAAGATACATCAGTATTATACCGAGGCATCAAATGTCGATGTTGCAAACGAGATGGTTAACCTGATTGTGGCACAGCGTGCTTATGAGATGAATTCCAAAGCAATTCAGGCGTCCGATGAAATGATGCAACAGGCTAACGCACTTCGTTAGGTAGAGGAAAGGTGACCTTATGGAAAACATCACAAACCTTACAAGCAAAGATTATTCCTCATATGTGACACAGGCACAGACGAGTAACCTGACGAATCAGATCAAGAAATCATCTTCCTCGGACGCAACCGATGAGGAGATGCTTGCAGCATGCAAGGAGTTCGAAGCATATCTGGTCGAGCAGGTGTATAAGCAGGTGCAATCCACAATCAAGTCCGATAGCGATGAGGATAGCAACCCATATGCAGATTATGCATATGACCTTCAGGCGCAGCAGTATGCAAAGCTGGTCAGTGATCAGGGTAAGCTTGGTCTGGCACAGCAGCTATATGAATCTATGAAGAAACAAAATGTAGCAGTTACTCCAGAAGAATTACATGAGATGGAGCAGGCAAAACAGGCAGCAGCTACACAGGTGGAACAAACACAAAATACAATAGGATTATGACATGATCAGAGAAGGCTACATAGAAAAAATCGTATATAAGAGCGACGAAACGGGTTATTGTGTGATGTCCGTGGAAGGCGAAGAAGGAGAAGAGATCTTCGTTGGCACCCTGCCGGGGGCCGGTGAAGGTCTCTATGTAATTGCAGAAGGTGAATATGTGAATCATCCGCAGTATGATATCCAGTTTAAATTCTCCTCCTGTGAGATCCAGATGCCAAAGGATATACTTGGAATCGAGCGGTATTTAGGCTCAGGTATTATCAAGGGAATTGGTGCGGTGTTGGCGAAGAAGATTGTCAAGAAGTTCAAGGATGACACGCTGCGTATCATCGAGCAGGAACCGGAACGGCTGGCGGAAATCAGCGGTATATCCAGTCGCAAAGCACAGGCAATTGCAACCTCGTATCTGGAGAAAAAGGAATTCCAGGAGGTGGCTATTTTTCTGGCGCAGTATGGAATCTCTGTCAATCTGGCAATTCGGATCTTCAATACATATGGGAATAAAGTCTATGATATTTTACGTGGCAACCCATATAAATTGGCAGAGGATATCTCCGGTATTGGTTTCCGGATCGCGGATGATATCGCGAAACGCATGGGAATTGCGCAGGATTCGGAATTCCGTCTGCGGTCAGCAGTGCTATATGTATTGAACATGGCAGGTGGTGAAGGGCATATGTATCTGCCGAAGCAGCTTCTACTTCGGCGGTGTGTGGAACTGACACGGGATTCCGCGTCGGATGTTGAAGGAGTCTATGGTCAGTCGGCGCTTGGGTATGCAGAATACGCAGATGCAACAAGCGCAGAATCAGCGTACGAACAGACGGTTTCTCTGTTTGAACAACAGTTGATGGAACTTCTGATTGCAGGTAAGATCATGATTAAACAGATCGATGAGGAGGATGTTGTTTATCTGGCATCCAATTATTATGTAGAGTTAAATTCTGCAAGGCTGCTCACAGATTTACAGCTTCGCTATGATATGGAACAGGAGGAGCTGGAACGTGAGATTCAGAAGATCGAGAAAGAAGAAAAACTGACATTGGATGAGCTGCAACGGGCTGCGGTGAAATCAGCAATTGAAGCCGGTGTAGCAGTTATCACAGGTGGTCCCGGAACCGGAAAGACAACGATCATCAATGTCATTATCAAATATTTCTCCAAGAAAGGTATGGAGATCAAGCTTTGTGCACCGACCGGGCGTGCAGCGAAGCGTATGACGGAATCGACCGGATGGCCGGCACAGACGATTCACCGGCTGCTGGAGATCAGCGGTGCGATGGATGAGGATAGCAAAAATCAGGACGATCATGGAATGCATTTTGCGCGGAACGCAGACAATCCACTTGAATGTGATGCGATCATCGTAGATGAGATGTCGATGGTTGATGCATATATCTTTTATTCACTCGTACAGGCAGTGTCGTATGGAACAAGACTGATTTTTGTCGGGGATGTGAATCAGCTTCCGTCCGTAGGTGCCGGAAATGTATTGAAGGATATTATCAACTCCGGATGCTTCCCGGTAACGACGCTGAACAAGATCTTCCGGCAGGAAGATGGCAGTGATATCGTGTTTAACGCGCATAAGATCCAGCGCGGCGAGCATCTGATCCTGACAAATAAGAGCAAGGACTTTTTCTTTATCCCACAGCGGACAGCACCGCAGATTATCGAGGAAGTACAGACACTTACGATGAAGAACCTGCCGAATTATTATGGATTTTCGCCACAGGAAATCCAGATCCTGTGTCCGATGCGGAAGTACGAGGTCGGCGTGGAGAATATGAACCAGAAGCTGCAAAACCGTTTGAATCCGAAAGCGAAAGATAAACCGGAGCATGTGCGTGGTGACGTGACCTTCCGGAAAGGCGACAAGGTCATGCAGATCAAGAACAATTACCAGCAGGAATGGAAGATCTACGGCGTTTCTAAGACCGGAACCGGAAAAGGCTATGTGTTGGATGAAGGCGTTGGCGTATTTAATGGCGATATGGGTGTGATCACAGACATCAGTGATTATGATGAGGAACTGACAATCCTGTTTGATGACGGGCGTGAAAGTGTGTATAGCTACAAGGAACTGGATCAGATTGAGCACGCGTTTGCTGTGACAATCCACAAATCGCAGGGTAGTGAGTATCCGGCGGTCATCATTCCACTGCTTGGTGGAAACAGGAAGCTTATGAACCGGAATCTGATTTATACAGCGATTACACGTGCAAGACAGCTGGTTATCATCGTTGGTGATGTGAATCTGGTAAACCAGATGATTGATAATTCAGAAGAACAGAAACGTTACACATCACTGGCACTTCGGCTAGAGGAGTTAAATGAAAGTATGGAATAAGTTTGTGAATTGGATATATCCGCCGACCTGCCCGCTGTGCGGAGATGTAACAGGCAGGGAAATCGGGCAGGTGTGTGATGAATGCAGACCGATGATCGAATATCCGGCGCAGCCGGTTTGTATGCGGTGCGGATGTGAGATCGCAGATGCGGAAGCAGAGCTGTGTGAAGACTGTACAAGGCATGCACGTACATATATTCAAGGCTTTCCTGCAATGAAATATCAGTATCCGCTTGATGAGAGCCTGGCACGGTTTAAGTACCACAATCAGCGTGATTATGCTGTGTTTTATGCAGGACAGATCATAAAGCGCCATGGGCAGACATTGCAAAGTCTGGGAATTGATGTATTGATCCCGGTTCCAATCCATAAGCGGAAACTGGAAAAACGTGGTTACAATCAGGCAGAACTTCTCGCCACCGCGCTTGGTAAGAAGCTGGATATACCGGTAGAACGGGAACTGCTTGCCCGCGTAGTGAATACGGAACCACAGAAAAGTCTGGACCCGGAACACCGGGAGCAAAATCTAAAAAAGGCTTTTCAATGCATAGAAAAAAGTGTAAGCTATAAGAAAGCTCTGCTGGTCGATGATATTTACACGACGGGGGCAACGATTGAGGCGTGCACAAAGGGGCTTCACGCAGCAGGTATCCCGGATGTATACTATACGAGTGTGGCAATCGGAACCGGAAGATGAGAAAGACATGGAGACTGTGTCAGCATAGATAAAAATAAGAAAGCATAACAGACTAGGGAGGGAAAAACATGGAACTGATGAATTGCAGAAACTGCAAGAAGCTGTTTAATTATATTACGGGTGAGAAGCTATGCCCAGCGTGTAAGGAAAAGATGGAAGAAAAGTTTCAGGAAGTAAAGAAATATATCGAGGAGAATCCGCGCGAGAATATCAATCAGGTGGCAGAAGCGTGTGAAGTATCAATCAAACAGATCAAGCACTGGGTGCGGGAAGAGCGTTTGTCGTTTACGGAAGATTCTCTGGTTGGTCTGGAATGTGAACGTTGCGGCAAGATGATTCACAGTGGCAGATTCTGTAAGGAGTGTGCAGGTGGGCTTGCCGATGCCATGAAAAACGCTTACAGACAGGAGCATCAGCAGACACTACGAAAAACAGCTTCGGGAAAGATGCGTTTTCTTGACTGATTTTGCAGATGGAAATTGATTAAAATAAATATGCATGACGAAGAAAGGACATATGCACAATGATTGTGTATGTGTCTTTTTTGAATAAAAAGGGTTATGATACAGAGAAAACTTCCGATAATCTTATTGAAGAATCGTGATAGCAGGCAACTGTGAAGCACGAAGTACCGGAAAAAGGAGGGAAAGACAATGAGGATAGGAACCTATAATATGATCAGTCAGATCTATGGCAACACAGGTACCAAAAAGACGAAGGCATCCGGAGCAACCGGGTCAGGAAGCTTTCTCGATCAGGTATCTTTCTCAAGTATGGGAAAAGATATGCAGACAGCAAAGACAGCACTTGGCAATACCCCTGATGTCAGAGAGTCTAAGATCCAGGATTTGAAGCGCCGGGTTGACAACGGCACATACGATGTGAGTGTGGATGATTTTGCACAGAAGCTACTGGACAGTTACAACAAGACAAATATCTAAATGAGGAACCGGCATGGCAAGTATAATTGAGAATCTGATTACGGAATTAAATGATGAGTATGCGTTGTATGAGCAGCTCCTGCAGGTATCGATGGAGAAGACGGGGGCGATTGTATCGAACAATCTCGACCGTCTGTCTGAGACAACAGAGAAGGAACAGCGGCTGGCAGATGCGCTTGCAAGTGTGGAGCACAGACGGCGTGAGACAATGACGAATGTTGCGAACATCTTAGGCAAACGGCCGGAGGAGGTCAAGGTGATGGACGTTGTTACATTTCTGGAAGGACAGCCGGAATTTCATGATCCGCTGCTTGTGATCAATGAAAAACTGGCGAAGCTTGCACGGAGGGTGCGGGAAGTAAACGGACATAACCAGAATCTGATTCAGGATGCACTTGAAATGATCGAGTATAACATCAATCTGATGCAGAATTTGAACCGGGCGCCGGAGACGGCAGAGTATTCGAAGGAGATGTTCAAGGGTAACGCTGCATATGCAGGCGGCGCTGATGCACCGGGAAGATTTGATGTACAAAATTAAAGTGAATGGGAATAAGGGAGTATATGTATGGCAGGAACGATGGGACGGTTGACGGTTGGCGTAACAGGACTTCAGACAAGTCAATATGCGTTAAATGCAACCGCACATAATTTAATAAACACACAGACTGAGGGCTATACCAGACAGCAGGTACTCCTGACAGACCAGTCATATAACAGAGTCGCAACGGACTCATATTATATCAATAACGTAGGTATGGGAGTTGTAACGGCACAGATCCGACAGGTGCGCGACCAGTTTGCAGATGATACCTACCGCACAGAGAGCGGGCGTATGAGCTACTACAAGGCGCAGTATGAAACCGTCTCAGAGATAGAGAATTATTTCGGTGAGCTAGAGGGTAAGGATTTTAACACGACGTTAAACGATATGTGGACATCCATGCAGGAGCTGCAGAAGGAGTCGAACAGTATCGTAACGCGGAGCTCCTTTATCTCCAATGCACTCACCCTGATCGATCGTGTGCAGACGATACGTTCCAGTCTGATCGAGTATCAGCGGAATCTGAACACGGAGATCAAGGATCAGGTCAAGACAATCAATGACCTGGCATCCAGCATCTATGAACTCAACCAGCAGATTCGTGCGGTTGAGGCAGGAAATGTGGAAAAAGCAAACGATTTAAAGGATAAACGGAACCAGGCGCTTGATCAGCTCTCGTCTATTGTAAATACCGAGATCGTAAACAATACAGACGGTACAGTAGAGGTATATCTGGAGGGACATACACTGGTTACCCTCGGAAGAACCTACAAACTGACGACACAGAAGGTGTGTGAGAATGAGAAATATCAGCAAAATTATGGATTCACAGGTTCTTCGACAGACTTCCTGATGCCGGTATGGGAGCAGGATGGCGATCCTTTGTTTAATATAAACCGGGTACCGACCGCGGACAGTAACAGCGATATCGGTTCCCTGAATGGTCTTATGATGTCGCGGGGGTATTTTATCAGTAACTACACGGACGTACCGACAAAGCCGACGAAACCGCTGGAGAAAGATTATGCCAACAATGCGGATTATCAGACGGCGATGGCACAGTACGAGCAGGACGTCAAAGATTATGTAAAAGATCTGGAATATTTTAATACGTATGTGGAACCATACACGATTACGAATCTGGAGGCGCAGTTTGATGTGCTGATTCATGCGATGGTGACACAGATTAACGATACATTATGTCCGAACAAAACCGTGACGCTGGCAGATGGTTCTACCGTAAAGGTGTTGGACGAGGATACTGCAGGTATCGGCATGGGTGCTGGCAATGAATATCCGGGCACCGAGTTGTTTACGAGAAACAGCGTGGAGCGGTACACAGAGCGTACACTGACACTGGCAGATGGAACGACACAGACGTTCAAGGTATATAACGAAGAAAATCCGGACGATTTCTATTCGCTTTATACGATCGGAAACCTGAAGGTGAACGAGAAGCTGTTACAGAATCCGTCCCTGCTTCCACTTTCCCGTGTATCGGGCGAGGAGGCACAGACGATTGCGGATGAACTGCTGGCACGGTGGAACGATAAGTTCGCAACGGTCAGCCCGAATTCACTGGTACAGTGCAATTACAAAGATTATTACAGCGGTATGATGGACGATCTGTCAGACCGCGGATATACATACAAATCCATGATGGAAACCGGACAGCAGGCAGTGTCTGATGCTGAGAATACGAGACAGCAGCTGCTTGGTGTATCCTCCGACGAGGAGTTATCCAGCATGATCAAATTCCAGCACGCATACAATGCATCTTCCCGCTATATCAATACCGTATCCGAGATGATTGCATATCTGATCGAGAAGCTGGGAGCATAACGATAAAAAGATAACGCATTTGACAAAGGAGTGGAAGCGATGCCATCTACATTTTTAGGACTCAATACAGGTCTTTCGGGACTGTCATATTTTCAGACAGCACTTAATACGACCGCACATAACATATCCAATGCAGATACAAAAGGATATTCCAGACAGAACGTGCAGGCTTCCGCATCGGATGCCTTACGACTGAACAAGACATACGGTATGATGGGAACCGGTATTACCGCTTCTGCCGTAGAGCGCCAGAGAAATGAATATTATGACACGAAATACTGGTCTGCAAATTCCAAATACAGCCAATACAACACACAGCATGCCAATCTTGAACAGCTGCAGACATATATGAATGAGATGACTTCCGATGCCGGCTATACAAAATGGATGTCAGAGTTATCGGATGCTATGCAGGATCTCTCGACGAAGCCTGCAGATTACACAACGAGAATCTCTTTTGCACTCACAGCAGATTCTTTTACGGACATGGTAAATGAACTCGCCAGTAATTTCCAGTCTACACAGAAGACGATCAACGATGAAGTCGAACTTGCGGTCAGTGAGGTAAACTCGCTTTCCAAACAGATCTATGAGCTGACACAGGAGATTATAACAATTGAATTAAAGGGCGGAAATGCAAATGATCTGCGTGATAAGCGGGGCGTATGTATCGATACATTATCCGAATATATCAATGTTGACGTGGATGAGCGAAGCATCATGTATGGTGTGGGAAATGATCAGGTCGAGGCAAACGCCAAAACCCTGACGATCCGTGTGAATGGTGAAATCCTGGTCGATGAGCTTGGTTACAACGAACTGACCGTGGTTCCACGGGAGCAGAAGGTAAACCAGAATGATCAGGATGGTTTGGTTGATATCTACTGGAAGAATGCAGATGGAACGGCAGGAGAATTCTTCAATACAGCGAATATAACAGGCAGAATCGCAGGCCTGTTCAATATCCGTGACGGTAACAATGGTGAGGTGTTCTCGGGTACAACAACCGCAGTGTCGGATAACCCGCCGGAAGTGACGGTATCGCTTGCAGAGAGTGTCGCCATGAAAGATTTGAACATTCCAAGCGAGGGAACGATTACCCTGAACGGTAAAGATTATCTGTACGACGGTTGGACGGCCGAGTATGATGCAACCGGAAAGCTGAATAACTTTACATTTAAAAATATGACGATGATTGATGAGAAGAATGCGGAAGTAACAGCTATCTTCCCGACAGGTATCGACGGACGTCAGGCACAGATTGGCGTCAAAAATATGACGAAGGGTATTCCGTATTATCAGGCGAAGTTAAATGAGCTGGTACGTGTGTTCTCGAAATACATGAATGACCTGACAAGTGCAGGTGCTGATACGGATGGAAATCCGGGACTCGATGCATTTACTGCACAGGCGCCGGATGGACATGATTTTGTATTGAAAGGCAGTATGCAGGGAACCGGAACAATCTCTTCCGGTGAAGACAGTTATTACCGTCTGAACGGACTGAACTGGGAGTTAAACCAGCAGTGGAAGACCGATCCGAAGAAGATTGTTGTATCTTACAAGGAAGATATTGATCAGGGTAATATAGAAGCGAGAGGCATCCTGGAGAAGATGATGGCAGGACTGACCGATGCCTCGATGTTCCAGCAGGGTAATATCTCGCATTTCCTGCAGGCAATCACAACGAACATGGCGGTTGACACGAAGAAGAACGAAGTATTTGCGGCAAATCAGGATGATATCCGATACACGATCGATAACCAGAGAGCTTCTATTTCCGGCGTCGATAAGAACGAGGAAGGCTCGAACCTGACGAAGTTCCAGGAGCTGTACCGGCTGGCATCCAAGGTGATATCTGTTCTGAATGAAGTATATGACAAGCTGATTAACGAGACTGGCGTATAAGAAGGGCTAATGTAAGAAGCAATTGTGTGAAACTTGATAGACAGAAGTGTATATACACAACTGAGGAGGTAGTATATGCGAATTACAAATCAGATGATCTCTAATAACTCTCTGCGCAACATGCAGAAAACCATGGCAAATGTGGACAACCGTACAACGCAGATGGAGACAGGAAAGAAAATTACAAAGGCATCCGAGGATCCGGTTGTTGCCGTGCGTGCCCTGAAGCTTCGTACGATGGTAACACAGCTGGAGCAGTACAAGGATAAGAATATTGGTGATGCAGAGTCATGGCTGAAGATTACGACAACCTCTCTCGATAACATTACCGCAAGAATTGAGGATATCCAGAGCTACTGTACACAGGGCTCGACGGATTCGTTCAAAACCTCAGACAGAAGCGCGATTATTGACGTATTAAAAGAGATGCAGAATATGATCAACAGCGAGGGAAATTCAACCTATGCAGGTCGTTATATCTTCTCTGGTTATAAAACGGATCGCTCCCTTGCGTTTAATGAGACAGAAGATATCAAGAAATATTCGTACAAGATTACACAGCATTTAAATGCGGATAATCTGGATATGAAAACGGTCGTATTAAACGGCGTGAACAATGAAGATGTAGATGGGATTCTGGCAGGCACAAGTACCTATGTAAAGCCGGACAAGGAACAGGTCTACCGCCTGAATCTGGCATATGAGGGCATTTCAAGTAAGGATAGTCAGGGCAATGCAGCGCTTTCCCTAAAAGCACTGGATGCAAATGGTAACACAATCGATTTAAGCGGATTTAAGCAGACGATTAAGACTACTGCGGATGCAGATACTTATTATCAGGTAGGACCGGATGATATCAACATCATCGAGGAAACCGGCGAAATCATCTTTGGCGAAAACGTGTACAATACACTCAAACAGGCGGACGATATCGTAGTTGACTACGCAAAAAATAAGTTTGAGGCAGGTGACCTCCGCCCGGAGCATTATTTCGATTGTACGCAGTACACGGAGCAGTCGGATGGAAGCATTAAGACTGTGGATTACGATACATATGACCGGACGCAGGCGATTTATTATGAAGTGAATTTCAGCCAGAGTATTCAGGTTAATACCGAGGGTAAAAATATCATTAACGATGATATGAGCAACAACATCAATGATCTGATCTATACACTGCAGGAGTTAGATGCAGCGGAAAAGACAGAGAAGAAGTTAAAGAGTATGCTTACAGATACCCAGTATGCGTCGAATGATGATGCAGTAAAGCAGATCAACGCCATGCTGGAAGACATCAATGTCGAAATCGCAATCAAGAAAGAGACGATGCAGAAGACATTTGCGAAGAATATCACGAACTTCCAGGGCTATATGGATCAGGTATCTGCCATCCAGTCCGATGTCGGAAGCCGCATGACAAAGCTTGACATGATCAGGACTCGCGTGACAGAACAGTACAGCACATTCAAGGAATTGAAGTCTGAAAATGAGGATGTGAGCACGGAAGAGGCAGCATTGAACTTTAAGGAAGCGAATGTCGTATATGAGGCAGCGCTTGCAGCTACAAGCAATTTGGTCAGAGCATCGCTGATTGATTATTTGTAGAAAATAATTCCGTCATGCATATGTCTGTTACGATTTCGAGAGTTCGAAGAACGGAGAAATCGTTATTATTGTATATATAATGAGAAACGATTTCCAATTTTTGAGGAGGGATAAAGCATGGTAGCAGAAACAAGATTATTTGGTACAGTCGACATCGCGGAGGACAAAATTCTGGAGTTCCCGATGGGACTGATTGGTTTTGAGAATTTAAAGAAATTTGCAATTATTTATGACAGCGACCGCGAGCAGCGCTCGAAGATCAGCTGGTTACAGTCCATGGAGGAGCCTGCATTGGCACTTCCGGTCATCCATCCATCTGAACTGATTGATGATTACGGTCCGATCGTGGAGGACGAGCTGATGAAGAATATCGGCGATCCGGCAGATGCGGATATTCTGATGTTCGTTACACTGTCGATTCCTTCGGACTTAACGAAGATGACAGCGAATCTGAAGGCTCCAATCATCATCAACACAGAGGGCAGAAAAGCCATTCAGGTGATCGTGGAGAACGAAGATTACAAGGTGAAATTCAATGCCTACGAGGCAATCCAGAAGATGAAAGAAAAGGCAGGTGAGTAATATGTTAGCACTATCCAGAAAACAAGGCGAATCCATCGTGATAGGCAATAACATTGAGATCACTGTGCTCGAGGCGAAGGGCGATCAGGTCAAGATCGGTATTTCCGCGCCGAAGAGCGTGCCTGTCTATCGCAAGGAAATCTACGCACAGATTCAGGAAGAAAACCGCGACGCTGTGGCAAACCTCGATGTAGAAAGTTTGAAAAAACTCTTATAAAGTGGTAAAGTATGAGTGATTAGTTGACGATACAACTAGTAGGAAACTATAGGCGTATGCCGTTCATGGATGGAAGGCATACAAGGTTCACGCAAGGAGGCGTATAGATTATGGGAATGGATGGAATCGGAGGCGTAGGAGCCTTAAATGTAAGTTCACAGACAAGAGTGACACGTCCGCAGTCTGAGACGGTGGATGTGAACACAGGCAGTACTGCCGGACAGCAGGTGCAGGTTGCAAGCTTACCACCGGTTGGCGGAAAAGGCAGCAACAAAAATAATAACCAGTCCGGACAGCAGCAGGATCGCGGAGCGGTACAGACGGATCAGGAAGTTGCACCAGACAAGATCAAGGCAGCGGTCGATGATCTGAACAAGACGGTAAAACAGGCAAGTCCGCTTCATCACACCCAGCTTAGCTTCAAGTATCATGAGGATACAAACCGGATTTCGATTACCGTTACAGATAGTGACACCGATGAAGTCATCCGTGAGATTCCGCCGGAGAAGACACTCGATATGCTTGCAAAGGCATGGGAGATGGCAGGACTTCTGGTTGATGAGAGAAGATAGAGGAGAACCCCGTCACGAACGACGTGAGTGATTTAGGATGAGTTCGACGAACTGCCGCCGAGCGAATGCGAGGGGGCGATACCTTGAACAGGAGGAATCAATATGGCAATGCGTATGACAGGTCTCGTATCCGGCATGGATACCGAGAGCATGGTGAAAGAACTGGTCAGCGCCAGCTCTGAAAAAGTAAATAAAATCAAACAGAAAAAGCAGGATGTTGAGTGGAGGAAGGAGATCTGGAGCGGACTCAATACGAAGATTTATAACTTCTACAAGACAGAGCTTTCTGCATTCAAGACTGTAAGTAGCTACAATGCGAAGAAAGCAGTGGCAAGTGATGAGACAAAGGTGTCTGTCAGCGTCGGAGCAAATGCTTCAAACGGTACACATTCGGTATCCGTAGAGCAGACCGCATCTTCTGCATATCTGACGGGGGACAATATCAAGATAAAAGGGAATTCCTATACCAGATACAATGACGCAGGACTTGCTACAAAGTTTGCGGATATGACAGATGCGTCCGGACAGAATCTGAGTCTGGCAGGACAGAAGATCTCTATCTCCGATGGAACCAACACGGTGGAATATGAGCTTGGCGGAACCGGGACAGCTGGTGTTGCATCCCTTTCCGAATTGAACGAGAAGCTTGCGAGGGAAGAGAACTTCAAAGGCTTGTCTGCAAGCATTAAGGACGGAAAGCTGACATTCACGAACACAACCGCGAAAACAGCAGATGATGGCAGCAAGAGTGGAACAACTTATACTGTGAAGGCAGATGCACTTGGCATCGATGGTACCGTCGGTTACGACAAGGATGCAGCAGCCGGAAATACCGTGAGCGCTGCATTTACCGCGAAGGTGGCAGATAACTTTACAAGCGCAGATATCTCGGGAATCACGAAATTAGCGGATCTTGGAATCAAGGTTGGAACCACATTCTCAGTCAATGGCAAGGATTTTGTTGTAGATGACAAGTCAACGATCAATGATTTCACGACAGCTGTCTCCAAGATGGGTGTCTCCGCAAGCTTCGATGCCGCACAGGGAAGATTCTATGTCAATGCATCGAAGACCGGTGCTGCCAATGATTTCAATATCACATCGAGTGATGCGAGTGCATTGGAGGCACTGGGACTTGGCAGTGGTTCTAAGAAGGTGGATGCAAGAGATGCCATCATCTATTATAACGGCGTCAAATACACGGGTGACAGCAACACGATGACCATCAACGGCATGACCATCACTGCAAAGGCAAAGACCGATACAGATGTGAATGTCGAAGTATCTGCAGATACAGATGCCGCTTATAATAACGTCAAGAAATTCGTGAAGGCTTATAATGAGCTGATCGATGAGATGAACAAATACTATAGTGAGAAGGATGCCGGGTATGATGCCTTAACAGAGGATGAGAGAAGCAAGCTGTCCGACACGCAGATCGAGAAGTGGGAAGAGAAGGCAAAGCAGGGATTGCTGCGCCGGGATTCTACATTGCAGACATTGCTTTCTGACATGCGTACCATGCTGAACAAGGGTGTACAGGTGACACTTGCAGATGGCAGCACAAAGACGATGTCGCTTGCATCGATCGGTATCGTGACAGGTGATTATACGGAGAATGGTAAATTGCACATTCTGGGTGACGAAGATGATGAAAATTATGCGTCACAGGAAAACAAGCTTCGTGCAGCCTTGGAAGGAAATGACAACTTAGTCAGTCAGATCATTGGTGGAACGACAGATAACAAAGGCGTCGGAACACAGATGTATGATTATCTCAGAAAATCCATGACACGTATCGAGGGTGTCCGGAGTACACAGACCTTCTACAACGACAAGACACTTGACAGCGAGATCGACGATTATGATGATGAGATTGATAAGTGGGAAGAGAAGCTGCAGAACTTAGAGGATAAGTATTACAATCAGTTCTCCAAGATGGAAGCTGCGATGGCGAAGATGCAGAGCCAGCAGTCATATCTTTCGTCTTTATTCGGAGGCTGATGAAACATGGAAGACAAAATGGTATCTGGAGGGTTAGAACATGGCATATAACATGGCGGCAAAAGCATATGGAACGGGTAAGGTAGAGACAGCAACACCGGCGGAGCTTACCCTGATGCTCTATGAGGGTGCCGTAAAATTCTGCAATATCGCAGTGGTAGCACTCGAGAAGAAGGATTATGAGAAGACGAATACGAATATCCAGAAGTGCCGGAATATTATAGTAGAGCTTACCTCAACGCTGGATATGAAATATCCGGTGGCAGAGGACTTCAAGCGGATGTATGACTATATCTTTGCACTTCTGACCGAAGCGAATATGAACAAGGATATGGAGCTTTTGAATCGTGCGCTCGGAGAGCTGCGCGATATGCGTGATATCTGGAAGGAAGTTATGAAACGTGCGCGGGGACCGCAATTTTCTTTGAGTTAGGAGGCAGACATGGATCAGATCGGAACTTATGTGAGGATTCTGCGGGAGTCTCTAGAACGCAAGAGGCGGTATCTAGAGGAGATACTCGCGCTTACAAACAAACAAGCAGAGCTTGCCGCGGAAGAGAAGTTTCGGGAAGATGCGTTCACTGAGCTGGTAGACCAAAAGGAGATACTGATTGGTAATATCAATGAAGGAGATAAAGGATTTTCTTCTGTGTATGACCGTGTGAGGCAGGAGATACAGGCGGATCCAATGCGTTACCGGGAAGAATTGCAGGCAATCCAGAATCTGATCCGTCAGTGCGTAGATCTGGGAATGCAGATTGAGGCAGTCGAGGAACGGAACCGTGCGGCGATGGAACAGGTCTTTGCCATGAAGTTTCAGGGCGTGCGTCAGGTCAAGCAGTCGAAGACGGTTGCGAACAAGTATTATAAATCGATGGCGAATGGCATGGTGAATGATTCCCTGCTTTATGATCAGAAAAAATAATTTTTATAAAAATAATAAAAAGAGGGTTAAGGATATGAATCCTTGTCCGATATATAAGGTGTAAGGAACAAACAAGTTCCTATGAACAAGGTTATTACCCGAGCGGGTTCTAACATATATACTATTCACGGGGCGGTGCCCCAGTACTTCTCGCAAGGACGCGGGAATAAATTCAAGGAGGAATTATTATGGTAGTACAGCACAATTTGCAGGCAGCAAACACAAACAGAATGTTGGGACAGAATGTTAAGGCAGTATCTAAGTCAACTGAGAAGTTGTCTTCCGGATACCAGGTTAACAGAGCAGCAGACGATGCAGCAGGTCTTTCCATCAGTGAGAAGATGAGAAATCAGATTCGTGGTATCAATCAGGCTGTTAAGAACTCTGAGGACGGTGTTTCCCTGATTCAGACAGCAGAAGGTAACATGAACGAGATCCACAGCATCCTTCAGCGTATGGGTGAGCTTGCTACAAAGGCAGCCAATGATGTAAATGCTTCTGATGATCGTCAGGCTATCGATGATGAGATGACACAGCTTAGAGATGAGATTAATTCTATTGCTAAGAAGGCAGCGTTCAACGGTACAAAGCTTCTGACAGGTTCTTTCAAGGACAAGCAGCTTCAGGTAGGTGCAGTTGCAGGTGAGAACATGTCAATCACAATCAGCTCTATGACAGCTACAAGCATCGGTGTAAATGCTCTTAAAGTATCTTCACACAAGGTTGCAGCATCCGCAATGACAGCTATTTCAAAGGCTATCAAGGATGTATCTACAGCTCGTTCTAAACTGGGTGCTATTCAGAACCGTCTGAACTACACGATCAACAATCTGGAGAACTACTCTGAGAACCTGACAGCAGCTGAATCACAGATTCGTGATACAGATATGGCTACTGAGATGACAAACTACACGAAGAACAACATTCTTCAGCAGGCAGCTCAGTCTATGCTGGCTCAGTCAAATCAGTCTACACAGGGCGTACTCTCATTACTTCAGTAATTGAAATATTATTGACAAAATTCGGCTGGCTCTATATGGGCCAGCTTGTTTTGTTTCAGGAGGAATTATATGCAGTTTCCACATACATATTTTGAAGATGAAATCCGGGAAGGATTCTATATTACGGGAGCCATGAAGCGTGCATGGGCAGCGCAGCTCGAGGTGCTCGAAGAGATTGACAAAGTCTGCAAGAAACACAATATCCGTTGGTTTGCAGACTGTGGCACGCTGCTTGGAGCAGTCCGGCACAGAGGTTATATTCCTTGGGACGACGATATGGATATCTGCATGCTTCGCCCGGATTATATCAAGTTCAATCAGGTGGCAGAACAGGAGCTTCCGAAGAGTTTTGTTGTATTGAATATGCATAAAGAGGAACTGTATCTCGAATATATGACGCGCGTGACGAATGGACATCGTCTGAATTTCGACTCGAATTATCTGGAGAAATATCATGACTGCCCATATGCAACCGGTATTGATATATTTGTGCTTGATTATATAGCAGAGGATGAGGAAGAAGAGAAAGAACGGAAAGCTTTAGCAACTTTGATCATGGCAGCAGGGGATGAAATAAAGGAAGACAACAGTAATATAGGAGAGTATGAAGATGTTTTGAAGCAGATAGAAGAACTCTGCTTAGTAGAATTTGATTATACACAGTGTATCAGGCAGCAACTGTTTCAGGCAGGAGAGAAAGTATTTTCCCTGTATGCAAGCAAGGGTGGCAGCCATGTAGCGCTCATGCCATATTGGGTATACTTCGATAATCACCTATACCCGGCAGAATATTTCGATTCGACAGTTATGGTTCCGTTCGAGATTACGAAGCTTCCGGCACCGGCATCCTATGATGGTGTCTTGCAGATTGAATATGGGGATTATATGAAGATTGTAAAAAGCGGGGGTGTACACGATTATCCGTTCTTTACAGGGCAGGAAGAGCATTTGAAAGCACTGGTATCGCCATATCCGTTTGAGTATCATTTCTCCAAGGATGATTTAGATCTAAGTCACAGACAGAAGAAGGAGAAGCCGTATGAGGCAGCGATACAGCTCGCAGGCCTTATGGAAGAGGCTCATAACATGCTTCTGAAAGTAGTTGCGGGGAGACAATATACGGAAGCGGTACAGCTTCTGTCAGTTTGCCAGGAAGGCGCTGTCCAGATAGGTAATCTGTTGGAAGAACGATTGGGCGAAGGGACAGAACCTGTAAAGCTTCTGGAGCAGTATTGTGAATTGCTATATCAGATAGACGAATTGACAGGTCAGGCCGTGGAACAGGGTGTTGGAATTGATGTGGATGATCTGGCAGGTGTATTGACAGAAATCGCAGATGGGTTCAAAGAATGTGTGGAGCGATGTGTACCGAAGAAGCGTGTGTTGTTCCTGACATACAAAGCATCCAACTGGAAGGCGTTTGACAGTGTATGGCGGAGAGAAAAAGAGGAAGCAGGGACGGAAGTGACGGTGCTTCCAATTCCGTATTATCTGCGGGATGCGCAGGGTGCGATAAAGGAATCGTATTATGAGGGCAATCAATATTCGGACTATCTTGATGTGCAGGATTATCAGACCTATGATATCGAGAAGGTGCATCCGGATATCATCTTCATACAGAGTCCGTATGATAGCTATAACTACACGACTTCCGTGGCTCCGCAGTATTATTCTTCTGTGATCAAGAATTATACAGACAAGCTGATCTATATCCCGTGGTTCAAGGTGGATGTGCCAAGTGAAGAGAATCAGAAGGCACGGAAGGTGATGGATTATTACTGTCGTATGCCGGGTGTTGTGCATGCAGACATGACGATCGTACAGTCAGGGGCGATGCGGCAGGCGTATATTGATTATCTGACAGAGTTCGCAGGGGAAGATACACGGGGAATCTGGGAGACTAAAATTCGCGGAGATGGCTCCCCGCTTGATGATGCCGAACGATATGAGCGGGAGCAGGAACGGGAAGAATATCTGCGGAATATGCCATCGAACTGGAAGAACATGATCTGTCGTGCAGATGGCAGCAGGAAGAAGATTATCCTGTATGGCACGAATGTGGCAACATTGATGCAGCATGGCGGTGCAACGATTGATAAGATTCGAAGAAGCTTGAAAATATTTGAAGAAAGCAAGGAAGATGTGGTACTATTATGGAGACCGCATCCGCTCTTCGGGCAGGCGGTCGAGAAGGCATGTCCGGAGCGAATCGAAGAATATCGGTCGATTGTCCGAAATTATCAGGAACAGACATGGGGGATCTACGATAATACACAGGATAGTGAGCTTGCAATCCATGTGTGTGATGCATATTACGGAGATTCCGATAGCCTGGCGCATAAATGTGAAGTACTTAAGAAACCGGTTATGATAGAGAATGTAGATGTATAGGTAGAAGTGGTTTGGGGAACAAGCGAGAAAGGGGTTATGTACTATGTTTGAATTGAATGCATCCATGATGTGTGCGAATTTTGGAAATCTGGAGAAAGAAGTAAAGGAACTGGATACGGCGGGAATCGATTCCTTCCATATTGACATCATGGACGGACGTTATGTAGGGAACTTCGCGATGTCACTCTATGATATGGCATATATCGCATCCGCGACGATAACGCCACTGGATGTCCATCTGATGATTGAACATCCGAACAACAATATCCAGATGTTCCTGAACCGCCTGAGGAAGGGCGATACTGTGTACATCCATCCGGAGGCAGAGTATCATCCGTCTACGACACTGCAGAAGATTATAGATGCGGGTATGATACCGGGAATTGCGATAAATCCAGGCACGAGTATAGAGACGGTATATGAGATGTTACATATCGTGGACAAGGTGCTTGTCATGACCGTGAATCCAGGGAATGCCGGACAGATGTACCTGCCTTATGTCGGTAAGAAAGTAGAACGTCTGGTATCTATGAAAGAGGAAATGGGCATCAAGGTCTACTGGGATGGTGCCTGTGGCAAGGATAAGATCGAGGAATTTGCGCCAAAGGGCGTCGATGGGTTCGTACTGGGTACGACGGTTCTGTTCGGAAAGAACCGTCCATATGGCGATATCCTGCGTGAGATACGGGAGATTGGATAGTATAAGAGAAGAAAGGGTGTTTGTATGGGAATCTATCTGAATCCAACGAATGACAAATTTCATAGATCTTTGAATTCTGAAATATATGTGGATAAGTCAGAATTGATTGCATATACGAACAACGTGCTTGGAACGAATCAGCAGTATGTATGTGTGAGCAGACCTCGTCGGTTCGGAAAGTCTATGGCACTTGACATGTTAGCGGCGTATTATGGACGGAATAAGGATTCACGCATGGAATTCGATGGGCTGAGAATCGCGAAGGATCCAGGATATGTAAGATATATGAATCAGTACAATGTAATCAGTATTAATATGCAGGAATTCCTGAGCAACAGCCGGCATGTAGAGGATATGCTGGGGATGCTTCGCAAGAGGCTGTTGTATGACATTCGCACACAATATCCGGACGTTTCACTATTTGATGAGAATAATCTGACATTCACGATGCAGGATATCTATAATCAGGAACAGGTGCCTTTCGTGATACTGATTGATGAGTGGGATTGCATCTTCCGGGAGAAAAAATGCACCGAGAATGAACAGAAACAGTATCTGGATTTCTTACGCGATTGGTTGAAAGATAAGGCATATACAGCACTTGTTTATATGACAGGAATTCTTCCGATCAAGAAGTATGGCAGTCATTCGGCACTTAACATGTTTCAGGAATTCTCGATGACCAATCCGCGGGAACTGGAAGCGTATGTCGGATTCACAGAAGAGGAAGTATTAGACTTATGCCGGAGATACGATCGTAGCTTTGATGATATGAAGGCATGGTATGACGGTTATTCGTTCCTGAAGGAAAAATCTGTGTACAATCCGAAGGCAGTTGTGGAAGCAATGCTGAGTGGTGTATTCGACAGCTATTGGACAAAGACAGAAACGTATGAAGCACTGCGAACATATATAGAGCTGAACTTCGGCGGTCTGAAGGATATGGTAACAGAGATGCTGGCTGGGGCACATCAGCACATCAATACCGGAAGGTTCAGTAATGATATGACAACCTTCGAGGATGCAGATGATGTGTTGACGTTACTTGTACATCTTGGATATCTGGCATATGATTTTGAACGGGAAGAAGTCTATATTCCGAATCAGGAAATCCGGAAAGAATTCTACAATGCAGTGGAAGGCGCTGGGTGGACAGAAGTTGTGACAGCCATTCGGAGTTCGAAGAAATTGCTTGATGCAATATGGAACGGCAATGAGGAACTTGTGGCACAAGGTATGGAATTGGCACATTTCGAGACGTCGAATCTGCAATATAATGATGAGAATGCACTTAGTTACACTATATCATTAGCCTTATATGCAGCCCGACAGTATTATACAGTTATACGGGAATTCCCATCGGGAAAGGGCTTTGCGGATATGGTGTTTCTGCCAAGAAAAAGGTATACAGATAAACCGGCACTGATTGTCGAATTGAAATGGAATAAAACCGCAGATGCTGCGATAGAACAGATAAAAGACAAAAAATATCCAAGCTGTTTATCTGAGTATCAGGGAAATATGATTCTGGCAGGAATCAATTATGATAGAGAAACAAAAGAACATACATGCGTGATTGAGAAGATAGAGAAGTTATAAGATCTGTAAGAATAAAGTATTCTACGCGAAAAGGATAATACTATGAACATTGCAATTATATTAGCAGGAGGAACCGGAACCAGACTTGGCGCGGATATCCCGAAGCAGTATATACAAGTAAATGATAAGATGATTCTGACATATGTGCTTTCAACCTGTGTGCAGGCGCCGGAGATCGATGAAATACGGATAGTCTGTGCAGATATGTGGGAGGACGATATCGAAGCAGATATCCGAAAACACCTGACAGCCTCGACCTGGAAAGAAATATTCATGGGATATTCCGAGCCGGGAGACAACCGGCAACTATCTATCTTGCATGCGTTGGAAGATATTGAAGAGGATATTAGAACAGGACGCATAGTGTCCGAAGATGTCAATGTCATGATCTGTGATGCTGCGAGACCGAATCTGACGATGCAGATGATAAGCGATTGCTTTGTGGCGTTACCAGGGAAAGATGGTGTAATGCCGGTACTTCCGATGAAGGATACCATCTATCGAAGTGAGGATGGAAAGATAATCACTAGTACGCTTCGCAGAGAAGAACTTTTCGCCGGGCAGGCACCGGAGGTTTTTGCGTACGCACCTTACTATGAAGCATGCAAAGCACTGCTCCCGGAGAAAATCTATGCAATCAACGGATCCTCGGAGCCTGCGATACTGGCAGGTATGCAGATCGCGATGATTCCGGGCGATGAGAATAATTATAAGATCACAACACAGGGGGATCTGGAACGGTTTCGGGAAGATCGAAAATATTAGATATAAGTTTATAGATATGTGCACAAGCGCTGGAGAAGATATCGAATTCTCCGGCGTTTGTTGGTTAAGCATTATATGTAAAATGTCGATATATCATATAGATGTATCGTGATTCATGACATGGAGGTCGGATGAGATATAACAAGGCTGATTCTGTGAGATTGTGCGCGGAGTTGGCCTTTTTTATAAGGAGAACAATGGTATGAATGATGTTAATAAAGTGAAATATGAAATGTCGATAAATACTCTTGCGATGTGCGCAAATGATGAGGAAATTTGGATGGCACATGGAACATTGCCATTGCTTATGAAATATGATTTTAAAATTGATAAAATTACGATGGCAAGAGTTATTCCGTGTAACTTTGAAGGTAAGGTTCCTCGGGCCTTGTTTAAGGCAATTTATCAAAAAGGGTCGGATATTTTCTTGATTCCTAATAATGCGAGAGAATTAATAATTTATTCAATTGGAAATGATCAATTTACATCTATTCCTATTGAAAATCCCCGTCAGAATATGTTTTGCGGTTGCTCAGAAAAAGAAAACAAATTATATTTTGTACCATATAAGTATCATAAAATGGTATCTTTTGATTTGGAAACACATGAAGTTGAATATCTTGCTGAATGGAAAAAGTATAATCAAGAACAACTATGTATAAATGATTTTTGTGAGTATAATCAAAAACTGATTTGTGTCATTTGGAATATGAATTTTTTGATGGAATATGATTTTGATAGGAAAAAATGGAATAAGATAGACATAAATACGAAAGAAGATGGATTTTCACAAATATGTAAAACAAGGGATGAACTTTGTTTATACAATTCCAATCAGGGACATTTGTTACTTTTATCTCCAGAAAAATATTATATAAAAAAAACAAGTAAATTAGATATGGGAGATGCTTGTCTTTTCGAATGTATCAATAATAACGTTATCGTTGATTCAATTAATGAAAATACGTGGATGATTATTGACGATGAAATTAATTTAAGAAAATATACCAATACTGCAGAAAAAATAAGTACCGTATCAAAACCGCAATGGAAATTTGGGACATGGATAAATTATCATAATAAATATGAGATAGGAATTGATACGGAAAATCATTTGATAAAAATATCTGATGATAAAATAATAGTTAAAGAACTCATTTTGGAATCGGATGTTCTTGAACAAATCAAAAAAAGCAATGATATATATCATCTTATAAATTATGAAAACGAAATTTGTTTACTTCCAGGATTTATAGATGAAATAATAAAGTAATGTGAATATACAAAGCAGGAGGAAAAAATGGATAAATATATTATGTTTGGTGCTGGGAAAAATGCAGAAGAACTACTAAATAAAAGTAAAGGTATTTTTGAGTTTAGTTGTATTATTGACAATGATGAGAAAAAATGGGGACAAATAATAAATAACATTAAAATTTATTCACCACATTATTTGGAATCCATGCAATATTCTGGTGAAAATATTATAATTTCTGTATCAAATAAAAAATTTACAGCAGATATTTTTAATCAACTTCAAAGCATGGGATTTATATATAATGAAAACTTTTTCTTCGCACATGAGTTGTTGCCTATGGGATCGGCAGTACCAGGGCACGTCTCTGGCTATGTAGATTTACCCCAATTAGCAAATCCGATAAAAAGCTTTGATCCATCATCGCGACTTATAAGAATAGAAAATAAGGATTTTATTTTAAGATGTGTAAGTGATGAAAGTGTAGATAGATATAAAAAAATATATGAAAGATGTCGAGATGCAAAATTATTTGATAAATATATTGTTAATACAGCGTGTTCGGGAAATACGTATGGGTTGCCATACAATCTTGTTCTAGAGCATGACTTTGTGACACCAATTTCTTATTGCTTTGAGTGGTCTCCAAAAATGTTTTTGGATTATACATTATTTATGACAGACATGCTATATGAACTATCAAAGGCTGATTTAGGTTTGTGCGATGGACATGCATTGAATGCGACTGTCTCAAAGGGAAATTTTATATTTTTAGATTTTGGAGCGTTAAAATTAGGGGTTACAAATAGAAATACTTTGATTGAGTTTATAAATACACATTTAATTCCTCTTGTCTTGTTTTCAAAAAAAGAGATGGAAAAGGCATATCTTCTCTTAAAAAATATGGGGCTTCAATTTACTTTAGCTGACATTCAGGGGTTTTTAAGTTCAGAAGAAATCAATGAAATTAGGGGGCTGTATAATCAAGCTATTAGAACGATTACACAGAATGATATATCAGAATTTATAAAAAAAATAAAAAATTGCATAAAACATTTTTCTTCTGTTAAGAAAAAAACACGCTGGGATGGATATCAAAATGATGAATGGGAGTGGTCAACAGATCAGAATAAATGGTCTACAAAAATGAAAAATGCAATCGCAATGATAGAAAAAACTCAACCGGAGACAATAACTGATTTAGCAGGAAATATGGGATGGTATGGATCGTATTTACATGAAAAATCAAAGTATTCGGTTATAATTGACATGGATTATAATTGTGTAGATTATTTGTGGGATAAGATTAGAAATTTGAAAATAAAAAATGTTATCCCAATTACTATGTCCTTATGCGCACCGACATTGGATTATTATCGTGATGAGATGATAGGCGAGACAGGAATTATTCCTTGGAGAGAAAAGGCAACAAGTCGTTTTAAATCGGAAATGGTGTTGGCATTTGCAGTTGTTCATCATCTTGCGTTTGCACAGCAATTAACGTTCGATGAAATAATTAGCCAAATTTTGTTGTTTACGAGTAAATATCTGATTATTGAGTTTGTAGAGCAGACCGACAAATATATAACTGATTTTTTAAAAACAGGGTTTGAATGGTACACAAAAGAAAATTTTGAAAGAGCATTAAAAAAGGATTTTGAAATAATTGATATAGAAAAATCTACGCCAGAAGAAACTAGGACACTTTATCTTTGTAGAAAAAAAAGGAGTTAATATGGAAAAAATAATAACTGTCTCTTATACACATCTCCGAGCCCACGAGACTAAGGCGAATCTC
>ERZ1026947.20-NODE-20-length-106438-cov-16.524022_pt1 | contig 106438 bp, 89 predicted proteins | sample MGYA00519568_ERZ1026947 | MGnify/ENA primary metagenome ERZ1026947 (study PRJEB26926, sample SAMN06164744) | human gut metagenome | biome: ENVO:00009003; feature: ENVO:2100002; material: ENVO:00002003 | host: Homo sapiens | place: USA | collected 2012 ...
GTTCATAGCAGGGAATCTTCTGCGACTCTCCAACTGACAGTAAGTTTACTCTATCTTAGAGATCAGGAAGTGTTGACGAAAAAGCTGTGACATGTTAAAATGTGAACAATAAATAACAAAAGGCTCTTTTTTGTAGATGGTTTCTATAGATTTGGGAATACTGTTTGTAAGAAAGACGGTGAAAAAATGAATAAGACAATGTTACATCAGATTATATATGACAGCACTTTACAGTATAGGGCATGCATTGAGCAATTCATGGATAAGTGTGATGAGTGTTTGGTATATCTGAAGAATTGTATACAAGCAGGAAAGTGTACGGAAGAGCAGAAATATGTTATCAAAGGATTAGATAGCTGGATGGATATAAAAGGCTATCAGATGATAGCAGATACTGTTCAGAAAATGAGTATGGATGATGAAAAAAAGGCACTTGAATTTATAGAATTTTATGAATTTATGTTGCAGTGTTCATCAGAAGACATTGAAAAACTGATTGATTACCTGTTTTTTATTCCAGAGCAGTTTATGAAACAGTTTAAAAAAGAAAATTATGCAATACAATGGCAAATTGAGGAAACAAGTACGAATCAAAAATATTATAGTTATATAATGTTGAAAAAGGGAATCTTCGATAAGATTCCCTTTTTCAGAATAAGAGGAGGACAAATATAAAAGTATGAATATCAATGAAATAGTTTTATTTCCAGCGCAGCTTACGGAAACGAAAACGATGAAAATCTGTGCGGAAGCGAAAGAAAATATAGGAAATAAATTTGGGATAAAAGCAGAAACAAACGGCATAATTGTAGATGAGTTTATCGGTGAGACTCATATAACAGTGCGTGTCGAGACTGAGGGATTTTATATAGAAGAAGAAAAAGTCGGGATTTTTAAATTCGACGAAAAGATAGAAGATGAGAAAAAGGTAATATTGTTTTTAGAAGCGCAGGGAGTTAGAATACTATGGTCATATATTCGTGAAGATTTATACACTATATCGTCCAAAATGCTGCCGAATCCAATCATGATTCCTACAATTGATGTGATGAAAACACTTGAGAAGGCAGAGTAAAATGAATGTTTTTTTAAAACGAACTGATGACGACTATTATGGAGTAAAGGAATACATCCTGCCAGTAGTACAGGCAGCTATAAAATCCGCCACTTATCTGGAGATTTTATGCATGATCTTGAATACATATGACACGTACACAGAACATATATCAAACGATGTAAGCAAAGCACTAAAATTGTACGGTAATTTAAAAAAAGAAGATATGTCAGAAGCAGAGTTGCAAAATTATGCTGACTTTAGCCAAAAGTTATATGATTTGTACTGGACTATTGTGGATGATGAGTTTGGAAAAGAAATATTTAAGGCAAATCAGGATTTATGTAATAAACACAAATTAAAACTTGTAGAAAATCGACTTGGCAGATACAGGGGAATCTTGTTTGAAGAAGTTGTGGCAGCTATGGTTGAGGAGCGGTTTCAAGAGGGGGATTTTCAAAAAGGATGTAAAATTAGGATTGATGGTACATGGATACGAATAGGATATGATACTGGCAATTCAAAACACAAAGAAACATTTGATGTTGCAGGATGGAAAAATGATCTATTTTACGGAGAATTTTATGAATGCAAAGTCAATCCGGAAAGATTTACAGAAGAAAATTATAGATTGTTTGAAATGTTGTGGAAAGAGTTAGAACAGCATTTCAATATACAGTACATTTTGGCGTTGGTAAGTTCTGAAACAAAAGAAAAAGTTAAAAAACAGAAAGAGTATTTGGAAGAGACAGTTGAAAAAATAGAGTTTAAGGTGATTGGGAGAGAAGATTTGTATAATATATTGAATTACCAGATCCCGGAAATTGCCTAAGACAGAAATCAGTGTAATTACTATATAATTCCTTTTCCCGGACGCCTATAGATAGAAAATCAGAATTTAATAATAGGAATTGATACTGTAATTGTCGTATATAAGATGAATATACGGCTGACAGACTGGAAAGATTTATATGACTGAATCCAAATATTCCATTAGTGTGTAGGCAGCTAAAGAAGTAATTGCTGCCTATTTCATTTTCCACAACGATCTGCCTGGCAGACTTGCTGCTTCCATTTTTTTCAGTAATCTTATTCTCAAAAAATAAATAATCCATATAGGGAAATTTCTACAAATTTCCCCTGCACACAAAAATTTCACTTGTAATCTAGCAGGATATCGGCTACACTTTACGCATTCCAATCTGATAGGAGGATAAGAAAGAGTATGAGAAAGAAATGGATTTTTACCGGAGCGGCATTTGCACTTGCAATGACCCTGACCGGATGCAGAGATAATGCGGCAGCCAGTATTCCGTAGCCAAGCAGCCAGGAGCAGACGAAGGAGCAGACACAGATGATCCCTATGGAGGACGCGCAGGAAGCGGCGTTAAAAGCAGCGGATATTGAAGCGGCAGATGCAGACATTTCAGCCACGACCTTAAGTGAGGTGGCGGGAGTGGCCTGCTATAAGGTGGAATTTACTTCCGGAGAGTATGCCTACGCCTACACGATCAATGCACAGACAGGAGCTGTCATGGAAATGAGCAGCCAGGAACAGAATGCACAGGCTTCCGGGACGCAGACGGAGGTAGCAGACTCCACTGTCCCTGCTACGGCACAGACCTCAGGTTCAGCCTCAGCCCAGGCACAGACCTCAGCCGCTGCACCGGCACAGAATGCAACAGGTACCGGAACCGTGGATGAAGCAGCAGCACAGAAGATCGCACTGGAGCATGCCGGAGTGAAGGCAGCGGATGCAACGATCACCAAGTCAAAGCTTGATTATGAAGACGGACGTCAGGTATATGACATTGAATGGTATGCAGGCGGTGCCAAGTATGACTATGAGATTGCGACAGACACCGGAGAGATCATCAGCTCCGCATATGAGGAAAAAACGATGGGAGCAGACAGCAGGAACGTTACGGTCAGTGAGGCAGATGCAAAGAAAACAGCCCTTGACCGTGTAAGCGGTGCAACAGACAAGGATCTCTACGAATGGAAGCTTGATTATGATGACGGACGCCCGGAATATGAAGGAAAGATCATCTACGGTGGAACGGAATACGAATTCACGATTGATGCATCGACCGGATCCGTAATGGAGTGGGATGCTGAGAAGGTCCGTTAAGACAGACAGGAGAAGTAGTTGCGTACAAAGATTATCAATGAGCAGTTAACAGATTTATTCTATAACTTTATCGAGATGGAAGACCGTATTGCGGCCAATGACCGGTATGCAGACTTAAACAGCTCGGATATGCGGTTTTTGTCCGCCGTAGGAAAAGGGAGCCATCCAAGGACCATCACCCAGGTCGGTGATTACCTGCGTGTCGGGAGACAGACGGCACACCATGCATCCAGCAGCCTCATCCGGAGAGGATATATCACCAAGATGACGAACCCGAACGATGCCAGATCCCAATGGCTCATTCTTACGGACAAGGGGATGGAGGCCGTGGTCTATTACCGGAACCGGATCCGCAGCAACGTGAAAGGCATGACGAAGAATTTCTCCGAACAGGAGATGGATGGAATGATCGGTCTGCTGGCGCAGATGAACAGCTTTCTGGATTCCAAAAGAGTGGAAGGCACCGTATCAAACAGAAGAAAAAAATAACCGGAGGAGAGCTTATGGCAGTAACCATACGTGACGTCGCAAGGGAAGCGGGAGTCAGTGTTGCGACCGTGTCCCACGCCCTGACCGGGTATACGGATATATCCGTAAAAACAAGACAAAAAATACAGGAAACGGCACGCAGACTGGGGTATCAGCCGAATGTCAACGGACGTAACCTTGCCAGTAAAAAGAGCAACCGGATCGCCCTGATCATTCCGGATCTGCTGAAACGGGAGCGGAAGGACAACATCACCTTCCGCATGATCCAGGGGGTGTATGGCTACTGCAGCAGCCACGGACTTGAGGTTGCGGTATATGCCCATGATCCGGAAGAAATGACCTACCGGCAGTTCTGTGAGAGCCATGCAGTGGAAGGGATCCTGATTAGTGACATGATAACAGAGGATCAGAGGCTGCAGGAACTGATGGAGATTCCCGTTCCCTTTGTGGCAATGCATAGCGAGTGTCTGGCTCCGGAACAGCGCATTGGCATGGACAATGCCGCCGCAGCGGCAGACATGACAAGATACCTTTTAAAGAACGGGCACAGAAAGATCCTTGTGGCAGCCGGATCTGAGGGAAGCATGGAACAGGCTGACCGCATGATCGGAGTGCTTTCCGCAATGGGACAGGAAAACCTATCCCTGCAGGAAGAAGATATCCTGGACTGGGGACAGGGAGAAGCCGGGGAGGATGCAACGATCACCGGGGAGGAACAGCAGGCATACCGGAAGATGAAAGAATACCTTTCCCATTACGGAACCGGACATCATACGGCTGTCCTCTGCTTTAGTGATTACCTGGCATTTGGGATAAAGAGAGCCATCCGGGAGGCAGGATACCGGATTCCGGAGGATTTTTCCCTGACCGGATTCGGAGACAGCAGCATCGGAGAATATATGGAACCGGCACTGACCACGGTAGAGTGGGATCCCCTGGACTGTGGGTATGCAGCAGCAAAACGGCTCCATGAACGAATGCGCCAGAAGAAGGATACGGAGAAAAGCTTTATTCCGTACCGGATTGCAGGAAGAGACAGTGTGATGGACAGAACAAATGCATAAAATGCCAAGAGGATATTTTTTTACCATTTATCTAAAACGTTTTAGATGAATGGTAAAAGGAACATTTCTTCGGAAAGAAAATCGAAGAGAATCCTGGAAAAGACAGAAAGAGAAACAAAAAAACAGAAAGAGAACTACAAAAGACAGCAGGAGAACTACGGAAAACAGAAGGAGAAAAAAGAAAAGTGGCATACATTTACGATAATGGAAAATTCACAGAGTACCAGATCAGGAACAGGGGGGAAGCGGCATCGCCGATGCGGGTCCTGCAGATTGTGCCTTCGATCTGCAGAGGGGATGTGATCAGCAATGATGCCCTGGAGATCTACAAGGAACTGGCGGATCACCGCATCCAGACCCATATCTATGCAGAGCATATCGGCATCGGGATCAGCAGCAGGAGGGTTTCCCCGCTTCTGAACCTGCCAAAGCTAAGGAAAGAGGATATCGTGATCTACCACATGACCACCGAGAGCGGCATGTATGAGTATATCCGCAGGATCAAAAAAGAATATGGCTGTGAGATCATTTTCCGGTATCACAGCATAACGCCGGCACAGTACTTCCAGCCGTTCAGCAAAGACATGGCGGACCAGTGCAGCCGGGGACTTAAGGAAGCAGAGGCCATCCGGGATATTCCCACGGAGGTACTGGCACTGTCTGACCATGACCGAAAGCAGCTGCGCAGCATGGGGTATACCTGCCCGATCATGATCCTGCCGCCGTTAGTTTCCCTGGCGGAGTACAGCATTGAGCCGGCACAATCCGTCTTAAAGGAATATCCGCCGTATACCCATACCAATCTGCTCTATGTGGGACAGATGATCCCGCATAAGAGGATCGAACGGCTGATGGAGCTGTACGATGTCTACTGCCGTACCAAGGATCCGGATGCCAGACTCTTCCTCGTCGGAAGCATAAGCGAAGTACCGGAATACTATACCTATCTGGAGGAATACCGGAAAAAGCTGGGATATAAGGAGAACCAGATCATCATGACCGGTCACGTAGCCTTTAACGAGATGATCGCCTATTACCGCATTGCCGATGCCTTTGTCTGTATGAGCGAAGAGGAAGGCTTCGGAATGGCGCTGGTGGAGGCAATGTTCTATCACGTTCCCGTAGTTGCCTATGAATCGGGAGCCGTACCGGAAACGCTGGGCGGGAGCGGCGTGTTGCTGCCGACCTGCAAGCCGGACGAAATCGCAGAGGTGCTGGATAGCGTGATCCGTAATCCGGCCACCAGGGAGCAGATCATTACCGGACAGCTAAGGAGAGTGGAGTCCTTCATAGAGAGCAAGCCCCGCAGGGAGCTGATCCGGGTACTGGAAAGCATACAGAAATAAGGAATGGCAGGGAGGAAACATCATGGAGAGCAGTGGAAACTTAAGTTATAACAAAGGCGTGAAGTCTGACAAAAACTGGGTGATCGAGGAAAGCCGGTTCAGCCGGAGGGAACTGAAAAAGATCGAAGCCATCTTTGCCCAGGGAAACGGCTACCTTGGACAGAGGGCAGCACTGGAGGAGGTATACAGTACGGAAACCAGGGGACTGTACCTTGCAGGACTCTATGACCGGTTCGGGGAAGAGGAAGTGACAGAGCTTCCAAACCTGGCTGACTTCTGCAACATCCGCATCTTTCTGGATGATGAGGAATTCCGCATGGTGCAGGGGAAGACCGTGCTTTACAGCAGAAGGCTGAATTTAAAGGACGGGGTCATCACCCGCCATGTCTGCTGGGAGGGCAGGAACGGTGTGGAGGCAGAGTTTTTCTTTGAGCGTTTCGTATCCCTGGCGGATAAACACGTCATAGCAGCCAGAGTCCGGATCCTGCCGTATCACCGGAATGTGAAGGTGAAGATCATCAGCGGGATCAACGGGAGAATGACCAACAGCGGCACACAGCACTTCCACGAAGTGGAAACCCGGATGCACAAAGAGAAGATGATGGAATACCATACGGTGACCGGGGAATCGAAGATCCATGTGCTGCAGTACTCCGGACACCGTTTTGCCTTAAACGGCAGTCCCATCCATCCAAAGAAAACCCCGCTGATCGGCCAGCGGTACGCAGCAATCAAGACGGAGGCGGAAGTGCCTGCGGGAGAGAGCTTTGTTGTGGATAAGATCTGCACCGTGTTTACCGACCGGGATCCCGGAGCCGAGGGGGAAAAGGCATGGGACACCTGCAGCAGAGGCAGGAAAAAGACCCAGGAATATCTGGACGCAGGATATGATGTTTTAAAAAAGCGCAGCCAGAAGGAGTGGAAAACGTTCTGGAACAGGAATGATATCCTGATCCGTGGGGAGGATGATTATGACCAGCTTGCCATACGGTTTGCCCTGTACCATCTGAATATCATGGCAGACCGGGAAGACGATACCGTAGGCATCGGGGCAAAGGGACTGACCGGGGAGGATTTCAGGGGACACTGCTTCTGGGATACCGAGATGTGTATCCTCCCCTTCTTTCTCCTGACAGAACCTGCGGAGGCAAAGCGTCTGCTCATCTACCGTGGCAGGGGCTTACAGGGAGCGAAGACCAAGGCATACCGAAACGGATATAAGGGAGCCATGTATCCCTGGGAGGCTGCCAGACCGGAGTACGGGGAGACCACCCCGGAAAGAGGCATGGCAGATCCGCAGACCGGGGAGAGAACCTCCATCTATACCGGGAAAAAGGAACTGCATATCTCAGCAGACATCAGTCATGCCGTATGGAAATATTATCAGGCTACCGGTGATGAAGAGTTCATGAAGCAGTGGGGCGATGAGATCATTCTGGCTACTGCAGTATTCTGGGCAGACCGTGTGGAATGGGACGAGGATGGCAGGGTATGCCATATCCGTGATGTGATCGGACCGGATGAGTACAAACAGCGGGTGACGGACAATACCTATACCAACTACATGGCACGGAATAACCTCCGCCTGGCGGTGCAGATCGCAGAAAGACTGGAAAAAGAGGATCCGGAATATCTGGAAGAGCTGAATAACCGCTGGGAGATCTGTGAGATGCTGCCAAAGATCCGCAGGGCGGCGGAAGGAATATATCTGCCGCCTGTGGGAAAGGATGGCATCCTTCCCCAGTTTGCCGGTTACGGGAAGCTGCAGGAGATGGATCTTAGCTACTACAAGAGCTTTGGAAAAAACGCAGCCGCCGAAATACGGAAGGAACATACTGTTATGGAGCTTGAGGGATTACGGGTGCATAAACAGGCAGACCTCGTCCTGCTGCTGCAGCTGTTCCCGGAACTTCCGGAAGAAGCCGGTGGGACACAGCGCAGGCAGGTACGGGAGAAAAACTACGAGTTTTATGAAAAAAACACGCTCCATGAAGCATCCTACAGCTTTGCCACCCATTCCCTGATGGCAGCTTCCCTGGGAAGGACACAGGAAGCCTATGCGCTGTTTTGCCAGTGCTGCGATGTGGATTTAAGCTCCGATGGGGAGAATGCACCGGCAGGAATCTATGCAGCCTGCATGGGCGGCATCTGGCAGTGTGTGGTAGAGGGCTTCTGCGGGGTACGGATCGAAGAAGATGCCCTGCGGATTGATCCCTGCCTCCCCGAAGCGTGGGAAAGCGTGAAATTCCGCATCTGTTACCGGAAAAGCACCCTGGATATCAAGGTAACGAAGAATGCGCTGACCGTCAATAACAGGAGCAGCCACCCGGTACCGCTTAGCTTCCGTGGGGAAGCGGTGTGTCTGGATGGCACCGTGAGCAGGATCTTCCCGCTCCATTCCCCGGAATAAAACAGCATGACAGAACGCAGACAGGAACAACCTGTGCACTCTAAGGAGTGTACAGGTTGTTTTGCTTTGCAACACTGCTCGCACGCAACGAGTCCGCAGGCGAACTCGTTATTGCTGGAAAAAGAATAGGAATCCGCCATCCGGTATACCATAATGTGGACAGGAAGACCCGGGCAGCACCGGACGGAAGGAGACTGGCAAAAATGACAGAAATCGGAGAAGAGACACTGAAGCAGTACAGGGGATATCTGGCGGATCGGGAAAAAAGCATCGCCACCATTGACAAATATCTGCGGGATATCCGTACCTTCCTGCAGTGGATGGGAGAAAACCGGAGCATTACCAAGGAAAAAGTGATCGCCTACAAGGCTTGGCTGCAGGAGCATTACAAAACGAGCAGTGCAAACAGCATGCTGGTAGCCCTGAATGGATTTCTGGACTTTATGGGAGAAACGCAGAGCCGGGTGAAGACAGTAAAGGTACAGAAGCAGATGTTCCGTTCCACAGAAAAGGAAATGAGCAGGGCAGAATACAAAAAGCTGATTGAAAAGGCTTACCAGATGGGACGGGAGCAGACTGCCCTCATCATGGAGACCATCGGAGCGACCGGGATCCGGATCAGTGAATTGAAATATATCACTGTAGCCGCTGTGAAAAGCGGAAAAACAGAGGTTTCCTGCAAGGGAAAGAAAAGACAGGTGTATCTGGTGAAGAAGCTGAGGGAGAAGCTGCTGAAATACTGCAGAAAAAAAGGAATCCGTAAGGGAAGTGTGTTCGTCAGCCGCTTCGGGAATCCACTAGACCGCAGTAATATCTGGTCGCAGATGAAAGCCATCGGTGCCGCAGCCGGAATCTGTCCGGATAAGGTATTCCCCCATAACCTCCGCCACCTTTTTGCCAGGGTGTTCTGGGAAAAATGGAAGGATCTCTTTTACCTGGCGGATATATTGGGACACAGTAATGTCAACACGACCAGAATCTATACCATGACCACCGTTAAGAACCATGGAAGACGGATGCAGGTGCTGGGATTAGTAACATAAGCTTACCGATTGGGGCTGAATCAGAGAGGAATCCGATCGGAATCAGAGCAGGTGTGAGAAAAATCGGGGCAGAAATACAAAAATACCACATAATCTGCATTATGTGGTAGGAATCGTATCCAAAAGCTGTGTCTATACATAATGGTATGTTTCCTTACCTGGAAACATTGTCCAAAAGTACCATAATTTCTCTCCGCAATCCATATATACCAAAAATAAATTTGTATGTCAATGATACAATTCGACTTTTTTCGCAAAAAATTGTGCGGAATCTGATACAGAATCCGCAAAGGGTATATTTTCACAATACAATCAGTGTATAAAACATATTTTTAATACGTTTTGCATAAGGCAATCCCTGTCTGCTTCTACCACATAATGCAGATTATGTGGTATTGACTGGAAATATTGCCCGCATACAATTTTGTCCCCAATATACGGCAGCTTGTCTTTGTATGGAGCAGATCGTTCGCTCAGTGGTAGTCCACAGTAACAGCCCTCCGTTATGAATAATGTGTGTAAAAGAATTGTGTAACAGAATTCTCCTTTAAAATGTTCCCCTTCCCGGATTTTTTTCGGGGGGGGGGCAAACATTTTGTAACGAAATTCAGTACAAAACGAAAGACGTGATGATGCGTATGGAAGGAAAGGAACATCTGAACAGGATCAGCAGAGAAGCGGCAATGCAGATTGCCGGCAGAGAGTTACCCCGGGTAGAAAAGATCCATTTATGGGTTTTTCCTGCTTTTTCCTATGAAGAAGGAATTCCGGTGTACCTTCTGAAAGCGTATGCCGACCTGACTTCTTACGATATCATCCTGGATGCAAGGAATGGAAACATTATCAAAAGGACAGAACGCTGTCTGTAAGGAATGAAAATAGATACTTAAGGATAAACCGGAAAGGAAACCAGAATGAGTGAGGAAACCAAAAAGACTGCCAGAGTACAGGCAGGGGAAGAAGCAGTGGAGACCGTGAATGAAAAGACCCTGATGGATCAGCTGGATTCGATGAAAACAGCATTCCGTGGTTATGACAAGGAAGCTACCTGCGAGCTGCTGCAGACGCTCATCCGGTCGATGGAGACAGAGAAGAAGGAAGAACACCGTATCCTGCTCCAGAAGAACCAGAGACTGCTGAACGAAAAGGAAGCACTGACCAAGCAGATGGCAGGGCTTCTGATGAAGGTGGACTCCCTGGAATCGGAAAATCAGCGGATGATGGAACAGCAGAATACCATGCAGAAGAAATATGAGGAGCTGGCAGAAAAGCTGAGCAGGATTTCGGAAAATGCCATTGAACGGGAAACCGAGCTTTCCGCCTACCATCTGCGGGAACAGCAGATGAAGGAACGGGAAGCTGCCCTGTTAAAAATGGAGTCGCAGAAAGAAGCGGAGCTGGAGCAGATAAAGAAAGAGTTCCAGGAGGGGCTGGAGGCAGAGAGAGCAGAAATCCTTGCGCAGGCAGAAGAGGAAGCGGAAGGGGTAAACAATCGGGCAGAGCAGCTTCGGAGGGAGTTACAGGGCTTCCGGCAGATCATCAATGTGATACTGGACTTTGACCCGGAAAACGGGGTGCAGACAGACCCCCTGGAAAGTGCAGGAGTACCGCATGACCGAGCTGGAATTTGAACTGGAGTTTAAGAAACGGAAACTGCAGAAACGAAAACAGCGCAGGATGGAGCTTCTGATCATCGGTGCACACTTGGGCGTGGTGCTTGTACTGCTCTACTGGATGTTTGGCATCGGCATGGTACACGGCAGATCCATGCGCCCCGCTTACCGGGAGGGAGACCTGTTTCTGTACCAGAGACGGCTCTTTCGGGAGCTGGATTATGGAGATGTGGTGGTCATCCACAGGCAGGACCTGGAACGGGACATTCTAAAGCGCATTGCAGGAAAGCCGGGAGATGTGATTGATCTGGATGAGCTGGGACACCTGACCAGAAATGGGGAACGGGCAGCGGAAACGGAAATACTGTTCGGGGAACAGGACAGGGATGAATGGATCACCTTTCCCTATACCGTACCGGAAGGAAGCTACTTCTGTCTGGGGGATAACCGCCCGAGGTCAGAAGACAGCAGAGAGCTTGGAGCATTCCGCAGGCGGGAGATTACCGGGAAGGTTCTCGCACAGTTCCGGCTGTCATCGGTAAAGTGACCATTCGGAAATCTGCCCGGAGCTTTCGTACAAAAGAAAAATACCAACATGAGAAATAAGGAGAACGGCATGGAACTGTTGAAGGAGGATGGCTGTATCGGCGAAAAGGCATTCCATGGGGAAAAGGAGTGCTTTTTCCAGCCATTTTACAACGTGGAGAAAAAGAGGATCTGGGGAGCGGAAGCCCTGTTCCGTCTGAAGGACGAAAACGGCAATTACTACAACATGGATGAGCTTGCAGCAAAAGCGGAGGAAGAAGGATGGATCGCCGAGATCGACAGATGGGTGTTCCGGGAAGCCTGCAGAAGGATCCCGGAGCTGAGAGCCTACGGACTTAAGAGGATCAACATCAACTTATCCCCGGAGGTCTGTGAGGTTCCGGAGACCGTACCCAACATCATGCAGATACTCAGAAAGTATGAAGTATCAAGAAGTGAGGTCTGCATGGAGATCACCGAAATGTGCAAGGTCAGGAATGCAGAGAATTTCAGCTGCATGGTGGAACAGCTGAGCAGCCAGGGGATCCGGCTGGCGTTAGATGACTTCGGCAAAGGGGAGAGCAACCTACTTCGGCTGTCCCAGATCCCGTTCCAGACACTGAAGCTCGACAAGGAACTGGTCTGGGGAACGGTGGGAAGCAGGATGGCAGAGGATCTGGTCGAAGAGATGATCCGTATTGCACACCGTCATAACATCCAGGTCACGGCAGAAGGAATTGAGACACTGGACCAGGCGAGAACCCTGGCATCCTGGGGATGTGATTACCTGCAGGGGTATCTCATCGCACCGCCTCTCAGTTATGAGAAGCTTCTCACATTCCTCGAGGAAAACGGAAAAAGGAACTTCCTGGAAGAATAAATAAGGATAAGAAGGAGAAACCGATGAAAAAGGAAAACAACGGACCAAGACCCCTCAGGGAGGAACTGAAAAGCCTCTTTGGACGGATCATAGCAGCCATGGCAGTGCTGTTAGTCCTGATTGTCGGCATTATCATCCAGCTGTGGAACACCGACCAGGACATCATTAACGAAGTAAAATACGGTGCAGACCTCTATAAAGCGGAGGTGGCGCATTACCGGTGGGTGACAAGTCTTGGCATGGCACTGAATTACGGACAGGACTTTGACGGTACCTTAGATCCCACCCAGTGTGCGTTAGGACAGTTCATCTATGATGAAAAGAATCAGAAGGATGCGAAGAAGCAGGCATTCATTGAAGAGATACAGAGCCTCCACGAACAGATCCACGCATCCGCACAGGAGATCCTCTCCCTGCCGGATGGAGAGAGTGCAAAGAAACAGGAGATATTCTTAAATACCACGGCTCCTGCTGTGGAGCAGCTGGTAGCAGACCTTACGGAAGAAATTGATGCCGGCATGGAACGTGTGGCGGACAGCCAGATCCACTTCATCCTGTTACTGGTGATCGGCGGGATCGTCTGCTTTATCTGTATGGCATTTGTCGTCCATGGCATCGGGGATGTCTACCGCTTCTTTGACCGGCAGGTAACCAGGGTGTTAGAGAGTATTTCCGGCAAGGCTGCGAAGCTGGCGGGAGGACATCTGGATCTGACCTTTGACTGTAAGAGCAGTGTGGCAGAGCTGGTAACGTTACGGGATTCCATGCAGTTTGCCGTACAGGAGCTTGGCAGGTATGTGAATGCCATCCGGGAGGAAATGCAGGAATTCGCCGACGGAAACCTGACCGCACAGAGCAATATCACATTCCTTGGAGACTTCGCACCGATTGAATCTTCCATTGACGGATTTGCCAATAACATCAGTGAGGTGCTCGATAAGGTAGAGGAATCCGCAGAGGCGGTGGCAGAAAGCTCGGACCAGATCGCAGCAGCGGTACAGGAATTGGCAGAGGGAACCAGCAGTCAGGCAGAGAGTGTCCAGGTACTTGTCGATATGAGCGAACACGTTGCCGGATCCGTGCAGACCACGGCAGGAAAGCTTAAGGAAGCCAGTGCACTCATCCATGAAGCAGAAAGCATCGTGGGCAAACAGAAGCAGCAGATGAACCGGGTATCCGAAGCAATGGATATCATCTCCCATTGTTCCAAAGAGATCAAGGAAATCAGTGATACGGTGAAGGGAATCGCTTCCCAGACCAATCTCCTGGCACTGAATGCCTCCATAGAGGCAGCAAGGGCAGGAACTGCAGGCAAAGGGTTCGCTGTTGTGGCACAGAGCATTAAGGAGCTGGCAATGGAATCTGCAGATTCCACGGAACGGATCCAGAACATGATCGCCAGCACCATCCGGGCAGTACAGGATGGCGAGGGCAAGGTGAAGGGAACGGTTGCAACCTTTGATGATATTGTCAGGGTAACCCAGGGAATCTCCGACAAGATTGCGGAAGTATCCGGCAACGCACAGGAAGAAGCGGAAGCCGTGATCAAGATCAAGGATGAAACCCAGAATATTTCAGAAATGGTACTGAACAGTTCTGCCGTATCCGAACAGAATGCAGCCGCATCCTCGGAACTGGCAAACCAGGCACAGATCTTAAAAGAACTGACGGAACATTTTCAGGTACGCAAAGGTACCTGTTGATTTTACATAGATTTTAATGAATACGATACAAAAGGAGAGAACGTATGAAAAAGCATAAAGGAAAGACGAAACGATGGCTTGCCGGAATCCTGTCGGCAGTGCTGGTAATCGGATCCATCAATCTTGTGAATGCTTTAGAAGGAAGTAATGGGGAAAGTGCACTGTATGATGCACCGGAACTTACCATCACGCAGGGAGCCACAGACTATGATCTGATGAAAGACATTACCTATGACAGCAGCCTGTATGAACTGGCTGTAGTGAATGATGGTGGATTTGATGTCAATACCGTGGGAGACTATGAGGTGACTTATTCCCTGACTTCCAAGGATGATGGAACGTTGGATCCGGAAAATCCCGGGGATACTTCGGATGCTGACAATGAAAACAAAGACCAGAACAGTGGAGACAATCAGGGATCGGACAACACCCAGACCGGGGATAACTCCGATGCTTCAGGCTCCGGCAGTAATACAGATAATACGGACAGCTCTGACAGCTCCGACAGCAGTAATGCAGGAGATAATGCAGATGCCGGACAGGGAGATACGAGTTCTGACAGCAGCAATGCAGAAGATACTGCAGATGCAGATGAAACGGACAGTACGGATGATACAAAGGACAGCCAGAATACAGAAAATGAAAATTCCGCAGATGCTGATACTGTAAATATCACAGAAGAGCAAACTCCAAAGGCAGCAAATATCGGTGTACTGGGTGTATCCAGACCGAGAACGGGTGTAGATATGAACTATCAGTCAGAGCCCGTGGGTGCGGAAGCCGTTGATGTAACAAAAGGGGAAGACACCAACACCGTTGATACACAGGAAAAGCAGGTCATCACCTTTACAAGAACGGTTCATGTAGTAGCGGCTTCTGAGGACAAAGAATCCGTGTATGTAGCACAGGAACTGGTGCTGATACAGGGAGAAGAAGACTACGACCTGACAGATGACATTCTCTATGATGATGAAAAATATACACTGGAAGTAGTAGAACTGGGTGGTTTCGATATTAACAAGATCGGCTCTTACGAAGTGACCTATTCCCTTACACCTGTGACAACAGAAGGAACACAGGGAAATGGACAGGATGACACACAGGAAAATCAGGTCATCACATTTCAGAGAACGGTTACTGTGAAGGCAGCCGGGGAAGAAAACGTTTTGTATGAAGCACCGGAACTGGTATTAAAGTTAGCAGCAGAAGAATATGATTTGACAGAGGGTATCATTTATGACAGTAACTGTTATAAATTGAATATCGTTGATATTGGTGATTTTGATATCTACACATTGGGAGACTATGAGGTAAGTTACTCCCTTGTTCCGATTGGAGATGTTTTAAAGGAAGAAGAATCAAATGATAAAAACAGTGCTAATATGGGGAACAGTACAGATGAACTGAATGTAAATAATAGTGCTGATTCAAATATGGATAATATTGAAGTGGGAAACGAATCTTCAGTCATGGCGGAAAATAATGATGTGACTGGTGTTACCCAAGAGGATGTAAATACCAAAAAAACAATTACATTCCAAAGAATGGTTTATGTTGTATCGGATTATGATGGACAGGTAAGCACACTGTCTCTTTTTGATGGTAGTACAACAACTCAGGGTATTTTTGTAACAGAATTGGGTACACCTCTTTGGTTAGATGAAACAAAAAATCAATTCACTTTTCCACATGCAACAGTAACAACACAAGAGGTGGATAAAAAGGTAACAAGTATAAGTATCTATATTAATACAGCGAATGTTACTATAGAATCGACAGCAAATATGACAGATAATAATAAAACATTTGCTACTTGGATATTCCAGGATAATGGAGGTCTTACCGCAGAGGAAGCTCAAAGCAAACTACGAGAAATCATTTATAAGGATCAGCGTGCTGATAAGACGGCTGGAATTGATATCAGAATCGACGTTGATGGGAATGAGACATCTGCTAACATGACAGGAAACCAATTGACATATTATCCGAACAATGGACATTATTATATGTATATAAAAGGAAATATTCCATGGACGGATGCTTATAACAATGCGAAAAGCTATACCTTTCAGGGAATGAAAGGATATCTTGCTACTGTCATGTCACAGGATGAGATGATTGTATTAAGAAGAATTGTAAGTTCAAATGGGGGATATGATCATCTGGGAGGAGCCAGATATTCAGGTATAAATGATGCCGATTCATTAAATGGTTTATCATATTCCCCTCTTTGGCCAGGCAGTGGCTATAAAGCTAGCGTTTATTATTGGGTTTGTGGACCGGAGGGAAAACCACAAACAAATATTCCGTGGGGCTTATGGACACCAGGAGAGCCTAATATAGGAGAAGGTAGTGGTATCTGGGAATATAATGTCTGTATTATTAAGGATGCCATAAAACTAAATGATTTAGCAAATAATACAGGTTATTCAAGAGGTTATTATGTAGAGTTTGGAGGATATGCTGAGGGACAAGATCCGGGAGGACGTAATGATGGTTGCGTATCACATATTGTATTCAAAGATCAAGTGCATGCAGCTGAAGCTCAAATAGGAACAGATAAATATTATCCTTTATGTGCGGCTATTGACATAGCAAAAGATGGTGAAACAGTTGAGATTATTTCAGATACCGTTACAGAGGGAGAAAGTTTGTTAGTTAAAGGTGCAATGTTAAAGACCATGGATGGTAAGACATATAAATCAAACACTGACTCTCATATTGCAGTAGACACAAATTCCAATGTAACATTAAAAGATGGTGTTTTAGAAATGTCTTCCAATACAACACTTAAGGTATTAAATAATGTGGATAACCAGATTTATACTGTGACTACACCGGGATGTACTTCTGTTGTCAGCACAAGTAAGGATGGAGATTCACCCAATATTCGAGGTGCGAATGATGGGATTATAAAGATTGGCAACGCAGGTGAGGAGATTGCTTACACTTATAAGAATCCTAACAGTAATACGGAGGCGGTTGTATATATTCCCGATGCTATGGCAGATAATGGACAAGTAACTAAAGCAGAATTATCAGCAGATAAAGTTGTGGTGATCCAGGTGGACGATGGACAGACTGTGCTAATGAAAGGTACTGGCTCTACATCTGATACAGTGTCGGTTGAACGGCGCAGCAGGGATCAAAAGTTAGATGTAAATCTGCCTGCAGGTGCAAGTGCTACAGCTTTTGGACATGAAATAGGAGCAGCCCCTGCATATGGAGTAAAGGTAAGTCAGGCAAGTACGAATAATGTAAGTTATCCGAATCGGGATTATATTACTCTTACAAGCATAGGAGATAGCATTACCGTAGATAATGTAACTTATACTGCGTCAGATGCTGATCAGAAATTATATTTGGGAACTTTCCAAGTAGATATGACAATCGGGAATCATGCAAAAGTGAACGGCTCTACTCCGGCACTTCCACATTATCTGGAGGAGTATACGATAACCATTTGTCCTGATACAGGTTATGACTTGGATAAAGATAACTTTGTATTAACGATGAAGGAGAATGATACAGCGGATGCAAAGAATTTAACATTTGCAACCTATTGTACCGAAGAGTCAGACGGAAGCATTAAGGTGACAATCCCCAAGGTGACCGGTGATATCACCATCCATGCAGAAGCTAAAAAGCAGACATCAAAGCTTACCATCGATGGATTAGATGTCAGTGGAACCGTAAAAGTACTGGATGGGGAAGGACAGGTACATGAATTAAAGAAGGGTAAGGATTCTGTTACCGTAAACCGGAATGAGGAACTGACGCTTACCTTTATCCCGGATGATTTTACCGAGCCATATTATGGTGATCTGACAGGAGAGAAGGGAAGCAGCTTCTCCATACTGACAGGGTTAAAAGACAATACTCCGGGTGCAGCTGTGGCAGAGCTGTTCACGCAGGATGTGAAGGACAGCTTCAACTGGACGGAAAAGAGTTATCAGGTGAAGTACACCCCGGATAAAGCAGTGAATACACTGGAAGCAACATTTACACATTCCAGTATCATGCATGTCCATGTGACCGGAGGTACCGCAGAGGTCAACACACCGGGACTGGTACAGAACCCGACAGACACCGGATCGTTCCGGCATGTGATCGTACCGGATCATACACAGGTGCAGGTTACCTTAAAAGATACGACCGGTCACAACCCGGTTTACAAGGCTGCTTATTGGAAGCAGGCTTCTACCGCCGGCGGAAATGATACAGGAACAGAGGTATCTTCCCAGCTGAATGATGCAGGAAGCAAGACCTACACCTACACGACACAGGCAGTGAGTGCGTCCCATATGCTGAATGTAAGCTTTGAGCAGGGACAGAACGTGGATGTCACGTTTACAGGCGGAAATGCTTCACTGGTCCAGCCAGGAACAACCAGCTGGACAGACCAGGGCAATCATACTTACCGTACACTGGTAAAAAATGGCAATACACTGACCATGAAAGTGCAGGTAAATGAAGGCTATGGATTAAAGAGCATTACCGTTAACGGGTATACGATTAATGCAACGGCAGCACTTAACAATCCGGATTATAACGTGACCTATGACGAAGCGACCAGAACCTATACCCATACCACGAAACCGATTGATCAGGCATGGAACGTGGTTATGGACTTTGAAGAGCAGTATACCGTATCTTTTGTAGACCAGAAGGATAGGGCACTGGGTTCAATCCCGGCTGTGAACGGAACCACGATCCCGGAAGAAAAGTTCACAGAAATGCAGGCAAAAACAGATGCCCAAAAAGAAGGCAATGAAATCTTCCTGACCTGGGTGGACAAGGCGGACGGAAATGCTGCTTATAATAAGAACACCATAATCACCAAAAATAACCTGGTATTGAAGCCGGTATACCGCAAGAATGCAGGAAACGGCGGACATATCGAAAATGGAAGTGATGGAAGCATCCTCGCAGCGGATGATTTTGCAATCCATCTTCGTGATCTGCAGAATCTGACAGCAGATAACGTTAAGGATGAGAAGTATGCCAATGTAACAGCATTTGATAAGGATGGCGCAAAGGTGACCGCTCAGGTAACCGTAGATGCAGATGAATTAGCTGCATTAAAGACAAAGAGTGCAGGAACCTATCGTAATGCATTGACATTTACCTATAATAAACTATCCGTTAAGGTAACCGTAGAGATCTCCGATGCAGAAGTCACCATCACCGGACGTACTGCACATACCCTGACCTTTACAGGAAAGGGCGGTGTAACCTATCAGGTACAGAAGTCGGATGAAAATGGCGGATCCCTCACCGGAAATGTAATGAGTGCAGCTACAGCAGCAGGGACAGGAAAGGGAACGGCTGACGGTCTGGATAAGGCGGCATACTATCTGATCAGCCATAAGGCATATGGTCAGGCAGTAGGACGTACCTCACTGGTAGATGCACAGGATATCGCAAAGCAGTTTGCGGATGACGGTGACCAGACAACGACAAATGGAAAGACAGATAAAAGTGAGACAGCATCCAACCAGAATGTAGATGTTACGGTGGATGACAATGGTAACTACAAGGTAACCCTGAAAAAGAATATCGACCATACGGTTGAGATCCCGGATACATGGGAGAATGTGAAGATCGACCTTGGTGGACATACCATCACCGGAGACAATGCAGATGCTTCTAAGGAAGCAAAGCCCGGACTGGTATTTAAGAAGGATGATACAGCGACAGAACATCCCGGAACGAATCTGGAGATCGTAAACGGTACGATCCAGGGTGGCAGCGGATCAGCGGCACATCCGGATGGAGCAGCCGGTGTAGGGGAAGCTGCGGGCAGCAAGCCGTCACAGGCTGGTATTACCGTAGGTGCAGATGCAGTCATCAAGGGCGGCAATGGTGCAGATGGTGAGAACGGAAGTAACGGAGGAAACGGCGGTTCAGGTATTGAAGGAACCATCGGCACGACCGTAAACGGAGGCTCTGTCTTCGGCGGTAACGGCGGTAAGGGCTCTGATTCCGCAACAGGTACTCCGGGTAATGGCGGAAATGGCGGTTCCGGTATCAAGACCGATAAAGATGTAGTCATTAACGGAGGAACCATCACCGGTGGAAATGCCGGAAACGGTGGAAATGCAACCGGTGAGAACAATACCAATCCCGGTGGCTCCGGTGGAAATGGAGGCTCCGGTGTCAACAGCGGCAACGGAAAGATCGATAACAACGGCGGCACCATTACCGGTGGAGATGCAGGAAATGGCGGCAGCTCCGAAAAGGGCAATGGAGGAACCGGAGGAAATGGTGGTTCCGGCTCCATTGGAGAGACGAACAATACGAATGGCGGAACAACGACCGGAGGAAACGGTGGAAACGGCGGTAACTCCAACAATGGAGGAAACAACGGAAACGGCGGCTCCGGTGGTAAAGGTACAGATGGAACAGTCAATGGAGGAGACCAGAATGGTAACAATGGTCAGGATGGTAAAATCTTCTTCGTGATCCTCTTCAAAGACCAGAAGCAGAATCCGCTGAATGCAGTAGATCCCTGCAAAGTAGCAGCAAATGGTAAAATAACCAAAGACTACTTTGACAAGATGCAGGAAAAGACCGATGCGAAGGCAGAGGCAGATGAAAAGTTCTTTGCATGGACTGAGGAAAACAATGCAGATAAGGTATATACCGCAGAGACGGAGATCACAGCCAGTGTGACACTGGTTCCGGTGTACCGTGCAGACAGCAATGTGGTTCCCGGACAGGATGGAAATACCATCGCAGCAGATAATTTCTCCATCCGTATCGAGAAAGTAAGCAGCCTGACAGAAACGGAAGCAAAGAAGCTTGCCAATGTCAAGGCATACGATAAGAAGGGCGCAGACATCACCAATACGGTAACGGTAGATCAGGACAAGCTTTCTGCTTTACAGCAGAGCACGGCTGGAATCTATCCGGATGCACTGACCTTCGAAATCCCCGGCAGTGTCAAAGTCAGTGTAACGGTAGAGATCACGGATGATAATCCTGTGATCACCGGAAAGACAGCACATACGCTGACCTTCAAGGGAAGAGCAAATGAGACTTATGAGTATCAGGAGCTGGATGCCCAGGGAACCCCGACAGGTAATGTATTAACCATACTGACGAATGGAGATGGAAAAGCAACCATCACGGGTCTGAAGAAAGCAACACCATATCAGATCAGTCATAAGAAATATGGTTCTGTAAACGGCAGAACAGCCCTCGTGGATGCAAAGGATATCGCAAAGCAGTTCGAGGACAGAGGTGCCGGTGATACAACAGGCAATAATGCTACGGACAGAACGGAAAAAGCAGAAAACTCTAATGTACAGGTTGTAGTGGATGATGACGGCAACTACAAGGTAATTGTGAAGAAAGACATCGACCACACAGTTGAAATCCCTGATACCTGGGGTGAGGTCAAGATTGACCTTGGCGGACATACCATCACAGGTGACAAGGCAGATGATAATAATGCAGCAAAGCCCGGACTTGATTTTGTGAAGGATGGAAGTATAAATGAACATCCCGGAACAAAGCTGGAGATCGTCAACGGTACGATCAAGGGTGGAGACGGTTCTGCGAAACATCCGGATGGAGCACCCGGTATCGGAGCCAGTGGTGATACAGCAGATGCCGGACTGATCATCGGAAGCAATGCAAACGTGATCGGTGGTAACGGTGCAGATGGCACAGAAGGCAAAGATGGAGGAAATGGCGGAGCCGGTATCGACGGTAACGGCAAGATCACTCCGACGGTCAATGGAACGGTAACCGGCGGCAACGGCGGTAAAGGCGGAGATTCCGCAGCCGGTATCCCTGGTAATGGAGGAAACGGTGGAAACGGAATCAGCGCAGGCGATAAGACCATCACCATCAATCATGGCGGAACCGTCAAAGGCGGTGATGCAGGAAAAGGCGGAAACGCAACAGGAGATAACACGAATCCAGGAGGCAACGGCGGTAACGGCGGTACGGGAACCGAGACCACACAGCCCGGAAAGACCGATAATAACGGTGGAACAACATCGGGTGGAAATGGCGGTGACGGCGGAACCTCCAACAACGGAAACGGTGGAAACGGAGGAGACGGCGGCAGCGGCTCCACAGGGGAAAATAATAACAACGGTGGCACCAGCAGCGGAGGAAACGGCGGAAATGGAGGAGACTCCAACAACGGCACCGGAGGAAACGGCGGTAACAACAGCGGCGGCAACGGTGGAAATGGCGGAGATTCCAACAGCGGCAATGGAGGATCCGGCGGAAACGGTGGAGACTCCAACAGCGGCACCGGAGGAAACGGTGGAAATGGCGGAGACTCCAATAACGGCACCGGAGGAAACGGCGGAAATGGCGGTGGCTCCAACAACGGCACCGGAGGAAACGGCGGAAATGGCGGTAACTCCAACAACGGCAATGGAGGAAACGGCGGCAACGGCGGAGACTCCAACAGCGGAAACAATGGAAACGGTGGCAGCTCCGGCAGTAACGGTAACAGACCCGGTGGAAATGGCGGCGGCTCCAACAATGGCAATGGAGGAAACGGCGGTAACAACGGCGGAGACAACTCCGGAAACAACGGTGGAGGAAACGGCGGCAATAACGGCGGAGATAACTCCAATAACAATTCCGGAAATACAGGTAATACACCAGATGCAGGTAATACAGCCGGCAATGATTCCGGAAATAATGCCCATAAAGGAAATAAAGGAAACAGTACCGGCAACAGTAATGCCGGACAGAAGGATCCGGCAGAGGATGACAGCCTGAACGATGCTGCGGATGAAAGCAGCCTGACAGGTGATGCAGATGGCAGCGATGCAGACGGAAGTGATGCAGATGGCATACAGGAAGAGGAGAGCATCCATGCAGACAGCGACAGCGTTGAGAATGGTACGGACAGTGACAGCCATATACCGTTTGGTGAATGTGGTTTCCACTGGATCCCCATTGTATGGCTCCTTGTAATCCTGGGTTATACCGTAGTACGTGTGAAGAAGCTCCGTGATGAGTCAGAAGAAGCCTAAGGAGGAAAACAGACATGGAAAACACGAAACCGAATAAGAAATTATACATTGTAGTGGAAGTCATACTGTTTGCAGTATATATTCTGATAGGTGTCCTGCTGTTCGTCACGGAAAAGCACTGTGCTGCAGACGCATTCATCTTCTGGATCGGACTTGTGATCGCAGCAGTCTGTGCAGTAGTGCTGGGAATCCATGAGAACAGAAGGATCTAAGAAGTAAAAAAGAAGAAGTAATTTTAAGAAAACCAAATGGCTGTGATGGCTGTTTGGTTTTCTTGCGCTAAAAAGACCGGAAAGGATCATCGGATATCCCGGGAACCGGTTCGTCCTGAGACAGATCCTTTTGAAGATACTGGCAGATTTTCTGGAGATTCTGTTCCATTGCCTTGAGTTCTTTGCCGGCAGCTTTATAGCTGTTCTGCAATGCGGTTTTTTCTTTTTCCATGGCAGCATAGTCTGCCCGGAGCCGGCTGGAATCCAGTGAGGATAAGTCGATTCCTGCTCTGTCAAGAATCCCTTTTGCACCATCATATAAGAGAAGCCGGGATTCGTGGGTACGCAGGTAGGCATCCGGATTTTTGGATTTTTTGTAATTGGTATGATAGCGCCGGTTGTCTTCATATTGTTCGGCATATTTTAGTATTTCTGCGGCAGCTTTCATTTCCTTTTCCATCTGGACAAGCCGGGAACGTGTGAGACTGACCTGTTCTTTTTTATCTGCAATGGCAGAGCGCAGCCAGGTGATGGAAGGAGCACCTGCATAGGCACTTGCAGCGATTTTGAGATTTTCAATATCCGCCCAGTGCTTTAACCCCGGACTATCCTGGAATGGTCCGGCAGAAGTATCAATGAGCCTGCGTTTGCTATAGGGACGCTGCTTATAATCGGTCCGCTGTTGATCCCTGGTTTCGATCCGTTCTTTGATCTTTTCTCTGGTGTAAGCAGCACCCAGAGATCTGGAGCTTCCCCGTACGAACCGTTCCCTGTCAGCAGGACGGAAGGAAATGTATTTCACAGATTCCTGAAAGGATTCCCCTTTGATTTCATATCCTTTTTGTTTTATCAGACGGATAAAGTCATCATAGGTGTTGGATAGTCTGATCACAGCATCAATATCTTTCCGGAGCAGGTCTTTCCATGAGGTTCCGCTGTGGGAAGCCTCCCATTCCTCGTACTGCTTTCCACGGCGCTGTCCCGGTACAATGACGGACAGATGGTGTTCGGAGCATAGCTCATCACTGAGTGTCCGGATCCGGTAATAATTGCGTCTGCAGGTATTGTATTTGCGATGGCTGATGTTGTCCGTGGCACAGAAAATAATGTGGTTGTGCACATGGTCTTTTTCAATGTGGGTCGCAAGCACATATGAGTATTTCCCTTCCAGCAGCCAGTCGGCAAGCTCCGTTCCAATTTGATGCGCTTCTTCAAAAGAGACTTCCCCGGGGGCAAAGGACTGTATTAAGTGGTGCGCCAGATTCCCATCGTTACCGGTGGTTTTCCCGTTTGCAAAAGCAAATTCCAGGGCGGCGGTTCTGGCAGAACAGCCATAGGATGAAACAAACAATTCACCGTCCGTTTTGTCGGGATTACAGATGTATGCTATCGAGCGGTCAACGGTTGCTTTGATAGCATGGATGCGTGTGTATGCCATATTTTTTCCATGATCTCCTTTATTTCCCTGATGTCCTCCGGATAAAGATTCCCGGTTGTGTTGGCTCTCTTCGTGATCTGGTTTAACAGACCTCCGATCCGGGAAAGCTCCACGGAATAGTCATGGAGATACCGGTAGTCCACCTCATAGACATAGCCGTAAATGATCAGATTCCGCAGATAAGCGGACTGACTGTTCAGACCGGACAGTCTGGTCTTATTTTCTAAAATATATTTTTCATCGTCACTCAGATAGAGCGTTAGTTTATTTTTCCTGGTTCGGTTTGCCATAGCCTTTGACCTTTCTTTCTTCATGGGGGTTAGGGGGAGAATCCCCTTATGTGTACGGACATATCCAATGCTTGCTGTTCTTGTGCAAATCCCCTTTGGAGATTTGCGGGTTTTGGCTGCAAAGGCAGCCGGTATAAAACCCTCCTCCAGGAAATTATTGTATCAGCAGAAAAGGAGTTTGAATGGCTCAAACCAAAAAAGGATGACGCAAAACCAAAAAAGGACGGAGATATTCTTTCATTCTGTTGGTAGAATAAAAGTGCAAAGAGGGGGGAACGCATGTCCTATGAAATTACAAAAGCAGATTTGCAGGAGATTGGAGAGCGTGTCAAACAGATTCAGAAGCTGGCAGCGTTAACAAACTTTGAGATAGCGACTCTGTTAGGCATATCAGAAATTCAATACGATAAACTTCTTCGTGGAGTCAGCATGATCACCGAAGACAAATTCTTAAGGTTACACAGGGAGCTTGGGGTTAGTCTGGATTTTCTGTTCACAGGATACGAGAGGGAAGGTAAGTTCATATCCGGGGAAGGAAAGATTCTGACAGATGTGGAGTTCTATATTTTTTCAAACGAGATCGCCAACTATGTCAAGCAGCTGCCTCTGGAACGGAAGAAACAGAAGATGATGGAAATGGTAATCATGTTCCACAAAATCTTTGAAACGATATAAACAGATTTCATCATTCACAGAAAGCACACAAGAAGTTTGACAACTGTTTTTCCTTGTGTGCTTTTATGACTGATGAGGTCATGAAATGATACAGAAGGCAGAAGAGATTCTGCCTGCCGCACCTTGACAATTGAATAGGTAAATGCATACAGGACGTGTGGAATATGTGGAGCCACTATGCGGACACGCCGGGAGCAACCTGCTTTCTTTTTATCAATGCAATATATAATAGGAAGTGTAAGCGATGGAATACGGAAACAGCGTATTGAAGTAAGGTTTGGAGCGATCAATGTCTGGCAAAATGCACAGCAGTTGTGTGGGCGGGGATATATATTTTTAATAATGATACTTCCGGATTGTAAAGAGACCTTCAGTCCGGTCAATCTGAATGACGGTGCAAGACCGATGTGGACAGAGTAATGACCTGTCACCTGTATGGCATTTTTAATTATCTGCTGATAAAAGTGCATTGATTTAAATGGATGTATTTTTATTGGCAGATAATGCCAATTAGAAAAACAGAAGGAGAAGACATATGGGAGATACTGTAATTGTGAAAGAATGGAAGAAATTCCGCAGATACAAAGATGGAGCAGCGTATTACGGATTTAGTCAAAGCATATTTGAGCGGTTGGCTAAAGATGCAGGGGCAATTTATAAAGTAAATAAAGTCGTACTTGTTAATTGTGAAATCTTTGAAAAGTATTTGGAAGGCTTCAGACTTGATGGGTACAACTAAAATAATCTTTTGATTCTAATTTTTGTTGACATTTTTGTCATACAAAAATATAATGGTCCTTAGGAGGAATGAGTATGTCAAAAGCAGGACGTCCAAAGGCAGATATAAAAAAAGAAAAAGTAGTAAGTATAAGGATGAAGCCGGAGGATTATGCAAAAGTTAAGAGATATGCGGAAGCCTCTAAAAAGACCATTACACAAGTGATGCAGGAAGGTGTTACAAAATTGTTAGATGAAAAAGAGTAGCATATACTAGGAACTTCTCCAACCGTTAAGGAAAGGAGAAATTTTATGGCATCACGAAAAGACAAAAAAGGCAGAGTGCTCCGAAAGGGGGAATCATTCAGAATTACGGATGAGATGTATGTCTATACTTATACCGATCCATTTGGTAAAAGGAGATATACATATTCAAAAGATTTGATAAAGCTTCGTGAGAAAGAAGAACAATTAAAACGTAATCAGATGGATGGGTTAGATTCATATGTCGCTGGAACTGCGGATCTGAATTTTTTGTTTGATAGATATATGTCTATTAAAACAGAGCTTCGTATGTCAACCAAAGCTAACTATCAGGAAATGTATGATCGGTACGTCAGGAATGAATTTGGAAAAAAGAAAATCGGAGAAATTAAGTATAGTGACGTTCTTTTCTTCTATAATTATTTGATAACAGACAAGAACTTACATATTGGGTCAGTTCAGTATATTCAAAGACTCATTCGCCCTTCACTTGAATTGGCGGTAAGGGATAACATTATCAGAGGTAATCCTGCAAATGGAGTGATTCAGCAACTCAAAAAAAGAAAAGAAGGCGGCAGCGCATATGTCCGGCATGCATTGACCTTAGAGCAGCAAAGAGCATTTCTTTCATTTATTGACGAGAACCCATTGTATTTTCGGTGGAAACCATTGTTTACATTACTGATTGGTACAGGGTGTAGAATTGGTGAGCTTGTAGGACTGCGATGGGAAGATGTTGATATGGAAAAGCGTGTGATTGACATTAACCATTCATTGTTTTACTTTGCAGGAAGAAGAAATAAGACTGCACAAAAATGGGTTGTCAATGAGCCTAAGACAGAAGCAGGGAAACGTGTGATACCGATGGTAGACACGGTCTACACTGCACTGATGGAAGAAAAGTCAAGGCAGGATGAAGAAGGCATTGTATGTAAATCAAAGGTTGATGAAATGACAGGCTTTATCTTTTGCAATAGATTTAATGAAATCTACACGCCGGAATCTATTAACAGGGAATTAAAAAGGATTATTGAGAATCACAACGCAACCGAGGAAGTCAGAGCTGTCAAAGAAAGACGAGAGGCAGTATTGCTTCCACATTTTACCTGTCACCATCTGAGACATACTTTTTGTACCAGATTATGCGAAGCAGATGTCCATATCAAAGTAATTCAAACAATAATGGGGCATAAGGATATTCAGACAACAATGGATATCTATGCGGAGGTAACAGAGTGGAAAAAGAAAGAATCACTCAATGAAGTTTTTAATGAAATGAAGTTATTTTAGTATGATTGAGAAGTCCTTTGGACTTCAGGTGCAACACGAAAAAGCTAAGTGCAGCACAAATGCAACAAAAGTGGCTAAAACAGTACAAAATACTACATTATATTACAGAATAAGATATCAGCTAACTCCTTGAATAATCAGTAATATTTAATAATATGGTATTCTGATTAATTCTGGAGGAGAAACAGACCATCGTGGCATTAGGCGCCGGAAGCATCACCAAGCGGGTCTTCCCCGACGGACGGATCGAACGGTGTGATAATGTCAAGGATGTAGGGCTGTATATTGAGAAGATTGATGAGATGATTGAACGGAAGAAGGAACTGTTCGCAGAGTGATAGTAATTCTCTTTGTGAGCGTTGCGTCGGGACAGTCAGTGGAAATCTTGTTTGTATTTAAATCGCCGTTTTGGACGAAAAAAATACAAAAATGTGGAATTTTACCGTTTGAAAAGTCTCCATTTTCGCTATATAAGCAAAATAAGTAAATTCCGTACAAAAATTTCTGATTTGGGAAATTTTTTGTATGGAATTTGTCGTTTTTATGCTATTTACACCAAAACAACCTTGACTTTACAGGTGCAGACCAAGCTCTCTCGCAAGAGAGAGCTTTTGGGATGCTATATACCCGCTGATTTTTTCGTTACACAAAAATCGCATTTCGTTACAAAGGATTGAATTTCAAAGGAAAAGTGGCGATATAAAAAAGGAAATGTTTGAATGGAATAAGATCCGGGGGAGTAGAAGACGAATGCTGAAAATAGCAATATGTGACGATGAACAGCCCATAAGAGAATACCTGAAAAGGCTGGTAAAGAAATGTACGGAGGGGGAAATCCGACTGTTTGCCGACGGCGGAGAACTGTTGGCGGATCCGACGGCGTTTGACCTGATCCTGTTAGATATTTCCCTGAACCGGGAGCAGAATGCGGCGGAACCGGACGGTATGGAGACGGCCAGAAAGATCCGGGAAAGGTCGGATGCACTGATTATCTTTGTGACGGCCTTACGTGAATATGTGTTTGAAGGCTATGATGTGGGGGCGTTTCATTATCTTTTGAAGCCTATCGATGAGCAGAAGTTCACAGAAGTCATGGACAGGGCAATCTGCCAGATCCGGAGTAAAAAGAATGTTGAACCGCTGGTTATAAAAGTAGGCGGCAACTATGTCAGGATTCCTGTGGATGATATCCTCTATGCCGAGAACCAGGCCAGAAAAATTATGCTGCACACCAAGTCAAAGAAGGAGCCCTACTGTTTTTATGAAAAAATGGAAGTGCTGGAGCAGAAGCTGGGAGATCGCTTTTTCCGTTCCCATCGGGGATTTCTTGTGAATCTGCAGGAGGTGGCCCGGTATGACAACAGCAACATAGAATTGAAAAACGGTGAGAGCGTATTTTTAGCAAAACAGAAATACAATGACTTTGTCACCGCATACATGAAGTATCTGAGAAAAGTGTAAGCGGTGATGCTTCAGAAAGGAATCAGCGGGTGATGGGCCTGCTGATTTTTTGATGTTTCGTTACATGAAAAGATCGGTTCGTTACAAGACATATTAAGGGTGAAAGAAAAGCGGCGATATAGAAGACAGAGAGAAAAAATTGCAGATCAAAGGAGGTCGCAAAATGAGGATCACAACCCAAATGCTGGCAAATTCCGCAGCAAAAAGCGGGATTCCCATTCAGAGAACGTCGCTCTTGGACATTATCAATAACAAGTCATCCCAGAACCTGCTGGGAACCATCGGGAAGAGCATGAACACTACAAGTACCGGTGCCACGGACATTCTGAGGAAAAATAATTATGCAAAGCTGGAGGATCTGTCGGAGAAGTTGAGCCAATCTGCGTCAAAGCTTGCAGGCAGCGATAAGGATTCCATCTACGACAAGGCAAAAGAGAGCGGAGACACCACGGACATCCTGAGTGATGTGAACAAAATGGTGGAAGCGTACAATGCTACCATGAAGCAGCTTAAGACCACCGGCGGAATCATGAATGAATTTTACCAGCAACAGTTAAAAAACATTCCAGCGGGCAGTAAAGAATCACTGGAAAGTATAGGAATCAGTCAGGCAAAGGACGGAAGCCTGATCGTGGACGAGAAAGTATTCCGGAATGCGGATGCGGATACCTTACAGAAGGTACTGGGAGGAGAGAATGGCATCGCCCCCAAAATAGGATTTCTCGGTGAGCACATCCATAAGAATGCTTCCGAAAATGTGGTCAGCGCATCCAACCGGTATGGTTCCAATGGGGCAACCTATATGGAAGCTTTTGAGGCTAACAAGTATAATTTCTTTGGGTAAGATTGTGTTGTAAAAAAGGCATTGAATTTCAAAAAAAATTGAGATACAGTGCCTTTTTGCATATCTGAAATGCAGACCGAATTCTGGCATTAACATTTCTGCATCAATTCAAAAACATTTCTACAAAACTTCCGGGATACATAATATACAGGATAGGAAAATCGAAGTATAATAAATAAAAAAGTATAGGATACCTCGGAAAGGGATAACAAATGAGAATATTAGAAATTATATTGCCGGTACTTGTCATGCTGGTTCTCGGTATGGCATGCAGAAAATTAAAGTTACTTACCAAAAGCGGAATAGATAATATGAAACTGCTGGTAACCAATATCATGCTTCCGGTGGCAATCTTTCATGCACTGGCCACAGCGGATTACAGTGTGAAGACCTGGAAACTGGTGGGAATTATGTTCGTTATGCTGGTGGTATCTTTCGGAGTAGGATTTCTGTTGAAGCCGCTTATGAACGGAGAATACCGCAAGTACCTGCCGTTTATGGTCAGTGTATATGAAGGTGGCCTCATGGCGTATCCTTTGTATACCAGTCTGTGCGGGCAGGAAAATCTCTCACAGATCGCAGTACTGGATATTGCAGGACTTTTGTTTGGATTCAGCATCTATATGGGGATGCTGGGACAGGTGGAAAACGGAGAGAAGATCAATGCAAAGAAACTATGTATGAGTGCATTCCACACACCGGCATTTATTGCAAGTGTGCTTGGAATCCTGGCAGGACTGTCCAAGGTGGTGATTTGCCTGATCGACAGTCCCTTCGGCGGTGCATATCTGGCGGTGGAAGGGATCCTTACCACATCCGTGACAGCAATCATTCTGATCGTTGTGGGATATAGCATGGAACTGACAAAGGAACTGATCCGGCCATGCCTGAAGACAATCCTGATGAGAGTTCTGCTACAGACACTTATGGCAATTGGAGTGCTGTGGGCAGTGCATTTGTGGATAGGAGATAACATGCTGTTGAATCTTGCCATCATTTCCTATATGTCGGCACCGGCCACTTTCAGCATGCAGACTTTTCTGAAAAAGGAAGAGGGCAGTGCCTATGTATCAACAACCAATTCTATGTACTGTATGGTGTCGATTCTGGTATATATCATTCTGGCAGCAGTGGTTTATTAGAAGTGTGAAAAAGGCAAGCAGGATAATTATATATATCCCTAAAAGCAGGATTTGAGAATATCTGCAAATTCTTCGATATAATATCCGGAATTATCTTTTTCCCAGAAGGCACAATATGTTTTTTTGACAGGAACCTGGTTCCTTACAAGCGGTATCCTGCTGTCCGGTCTGGTTGATGACAAGAATGCAGGGGGTATTTTTTAAATCTTCGGTTTCCAGGGAACTTAATTTACTGAGTGGATTTTTGGAGGAAAGTTCAATATAAATTTTACTTTCTGCCAGCACTTCATTATTATACGCATCCGAAAAAGCTCTTCTCTGGTTGTTGATGGCAAGATCAACAGCGTCATTTTTCCATAGCATGATACAATTCTTCATGACTTCCCACCATAATTTTTACTTCTATGGTAGGATATTAATAACTTAATCTCTTGATAAATAAGTGGTCGTTTACTATAGTAAAAAGTAATCGGTCACTTATTTTATTCTGAGGAAGGGAAAAACATTTATGATAAAACCTAACCCCGATTCCTGTCATCTCCTGCTGGACAGCAGGCTTGCGAACGAGGAAGTACAGAAAAATCCATACACTTATAATAACATCAGAGAAGTCCTGTCGGATGGAGCACTAAACGCAGCAACTGTGGAACACCCGGTGACGGTCTACATTGCTCCCGGCATCTATTGGCTGGAGGATCCGCAGTCGGAGGCGGTGATCGTAAGGGAGGATCCGAAGGATCTTTACCCTTACGGATGCAAGGTAAACTGCGCAAATCTGAAATTGGTGGGGCTGTCGGAGAACCCGGAGGATGTGGTGATTGCCGCCAACCGGGGGAACGACCATGGAGCGAAGGGGAATTATACTCTGTTCCATTTTTCCGGGGAACAATTGGAGATGGAAAACCTGACTCTGGGGAATTATTGCTGTGTGGATCTGGATTATGCATTGGATCCTGCGCAGTCTGTGAAAAAGAGGACAGAAGCCATTACGCAGGCACAGCTGGCGGATACGAATGCCGATAAGTTCCATGCGAAGAATTGCCGGTTTGTCAGTCGTCTGAACCTGTATCCCGTATGTGGCGCGGGCAGAAGCCTGTATGAACATTGTCATTTTGAACAGACGGACGATGCTCTGAATGGAAATGCAGTGTACCTGGACTGTGAGTTTGATTTTTACAGCGGAATGCCGATCTATCAGGCTTCCGGTACGGGAGCGGTATTCTTAAACTGTACATTTCATTGTAAATATCCACAGGATGGGGAGACTCACGCACAGTATTTTACAAAAGTCGGAGGACAGATCGCACTGATCGACAGCAGCTTCGCAGGTCTGCCGGACACCAAAGTTGCGGTCTTGTGGACGAAATATCCTTCCGTAGCATTGAAGTGCTATCAGGCGAATGTGACATATCCGGAAGGCCGGTTTACGCCTCCGGAGGTTGCGGATTCCCATACGGTGGACATTGACGAAAAGATGCTGGCAGAGGCCTACTATATCCGTAAGGATGGAGAAACGATCTACAATGTCTATAATCTGCTGGGCGGGAAAGATGACTGGGACCCGTTGGGGAACGGAGAAGTGATCCGCTTTGCCGGAAAAACAGATATTCCTACACAGCTTCTGCTGGAGTCAGAGGCTTTTGAACTGGAAGCAGGCGGATCTTCCATAAATATAAAGGGAAAATGCCTGACCTTTGATGGGCGTGAGAGGAAGTGTGAGATACATTTTAAAATAGAAGGAGACAGTGCAGACTCCATAGAAATACAGCGTGTGTCGGAGGGGAGCTGTCTGCTGCAACTGAAAGACAGTAATATAGACCATGAGACGGAAGTAGTACTCACGGCGCAGACCAAAGAGGGATTGCAGACCGGTGCGTATGTCAGAATTCATCCCCGGAAAGTGGCGGCACCAAGGCTTACGGGCAATCCGGTGATCTGTCTTGAAGGCAAAATGCTGCGGCTGTCTTATGATTTTACGGAAGCGGAGAATGACTGCTCGGATATTATCTGGTATCGAAGCAGAAACATTCGGGGAGAGGACAAAATCGTGACGGCAATCTCCCAACCGGATCAGCCGGAGAAAGTTTATGCCCTCACCGGAGATGATGTGGGATATTATATTTTCGCACAGATAAGACCCAGAACGAATCGCAGCGAATACGGGGAAGCAGTGCAGTGCTTTTATGAAAAAGCTATTTCGCCGGAAGATGTGGAAACAGACAGGATCTGGACAGATTTTCATAACCTTCCTCTTTACAGCCATGCCGGAAACGAAAAAGGTGTATGGAATTTTGATGCGAAGCGTCCGGCGGATACCTGTGATTTTGAAAAGTGGGACCGGGAAAAGACGCAGGTCTCCTGGCACTACGGTGCAACAGGGGACGGCAGTAAGGGCGAAGGGCTCTATCAGGGAATTCAGGGGGCCAGGATCCGCTATACGCCGACCACGGCACCGGAGATGGGAACGGAAACCAAACGGAATATGGAAGTCCTGTTGGAAGCCGATCCGGCAAAGTCTGCCGGACAGGGTTTTGGCAGCGCCGGACAGTATCTGGATGTCTGCATCAAGACGGACACGGACACTCTGGACGGTTATGGACTTCGGATCATCCGTACGGCGGCCCATTCCGATGCGGTATCCATGTATCTGATACAGTATGTGCGTGGACAGGCGCAGTGCATTTCCCGCGAGGTCGTGACAAACTGCTTTGTAACGGGATGCAGAATTTGGGTGCGGTATGAGAACGGAATATTATCGGCAAAAGCATGGACGGTTACGGAACCTACGGTGGTACAGCAGGAAAGGGGCTATGCCCGGGGAGTGGAGCTTACGGCAGAAGTAGGCAGAAGAGAAAATGCCGAAAACACCGGACTACTGATCTGGCACACCGGATCGTTGGGAACGGAGAACTGGAGAAATACCACGATGTTACATGGCGTAAGCATTCTTTATTTTTAAAAATTTCAGACAAAATGTGGTGAGAAAACACAGGAGGAAGGGCGGTAGGATTACCGGAGCTGCTTTTCAGGCGCATTCGGATATGGATACTGTAGTGAAATATAAGGAGACTGCAATTAAAGCTGGAAAGATGTCTGGAAATTTTTCTGGAAAAAGTTAAAATTTCCCATTTCAAAGTGTAAGTATTTGATGTAAAATTAACCACAGGGAGTCCTCTTTCTTTTTGTTTAGTATGGTTTTGTTGTGGTGACTTAATTTTACATCAAAAAGGAATAGGATTCCTTATATTTTGGGCACTTTTTGAAAGTTGTTTATAATAGTATCTGAAAAAACAGGCAGTTGTGGATAAAACTGCGGAAACTCAAGAATGTCGAAGTGTTGTGGATCCTGATAAAATATGCTATGATATTTTTCAATTAGATCAACTTGCGGATGTTTCATCATGACCGTACGGGGATGGGTAACAGCAGGAAAAAGTTTTTTCAGAAAACGAGGAGGGTGCTGAAATGAAGAAGAAAATGGGGTATTTGCAGGTGATTTTAATGATCGGCTGCATTCCGATGCTTGCAACGATGGTTGCTCTGACTGTATATGCATCGGGCAAAATGAAAGATGAACTGGTCGACAGTACCTATCTGCGGCTGAAAGCATGTGCTACATCAGTGGAGCAGTATTTCACATGGGATATCCGTGAGGATATTCTGGAAAAGGATGATATCAGTTATCAGTTTATAGATTCTTTGCAGGATGAGCATATTGAACAGACGCTTTTCATGGAGGATGAGAGATTTATTACTTCCATTGTGGACAAGGATGGGAACAGGGCAGAAGGAACCAAGGCTGATCCACAGATATGGGAGACGGTCAGAGCCGGTAACGATTATGAAACTGATGGAGTAGAGATTCAGGGAGAAGAATATTATGTCTATTATATGCCGGTATGTTCCGATGACGGAGAGATTCTGGGAATGGCTTTTGCCGGAGAACGGGAGAGCATAGTTCAGGATGCAATATCCGACATGTTAAGAAGTCTGGTTCTGCGCTCAGTATGTCTGAATGTTCTTTTTATTGCTGTCATGGTTTATCTGTCATTCAAAATACGAAAACCATTACTGACGACCGCAGAATATATTGACCAAATTGCCAATGGTAATCTGTCAGGCAATCTTGAAGTGAAATCTGTGATCCGTGAAGTGACCACTCTGATCCGGGCATCTGTCAGCATGAGGGATAAATTGAACAGTATTGTCACCGAGGTGGATGGACATGCTGCACAATTGGATAGCAGCATGGAATTATTAAATACATTGGCATCTGCAAGCAGTAAGGGAACCAACCAGATCAGACAGGCCGTGGACGAGCTGGCTGCAACCGCTGCATCACTGGCAGAGAATGTACAGACTGTTAATTCCAGGATGTTGGAGATGGGGGACAATGTTAATGCGATCCATTCGGAGACAGTAACATTGAATGAGAATTCCAATAAAATGGATCGTGCCAATCGTAATGCTTCAGAATCCATGAATCTGGTGCTGGAAAGCTCGCATACCTCTTCGGACATTATTACTGAGATGATCGTACAGGTAAAGGCAACCAATGAGGCCATTGCATCCATTAGTAAAGCAGTGGAACTGATTTCTGATATTACCGCACAGACGAATCTATTGTCATTGAATGCTTCCATTGAAGCAGCGAGGGCAGGACAGGCAGGCAAAGGCTTCGCTGTGGTCGCTACAGAGATCAAACAGCTCGCCGAACAGAGCAGCCAGAGTGCGGATACGATCAAGAAAATTGCTGATGATATTCTCGAAAAATCTAATAAATCTGTAGAGTTAACTGAACGGATGCGTGCACTGGCAGAAAAAGAGCAGGCAGACATCGGAGGTGCCAAGAATGGTTTTGATGCTCTGAGCCAGATTATTGAGGCTAATGTTACGACAGCTGGAATTATTGCGGAAAAAACGAAGAATCTGGAGGAATTGAAACAGACTATTATAAATAGTATAACAGAACTGAGTGCGATCAGTGAAGAGAATGCAGCCAGCAACGAGGAAGTAACGGCAAACGTATCTGATATCGCAGAAGCAGTTAACAAAATTTCGGACGATACAGGAACAATTAAAAAGGTATCCACGGATCTGGAAGAGTTGATGCAGTATTTTAAGTAGTTTGAGATATTTGGAGACATTCGTGGACGGGTGCTGCTTTATGTGCTATTATGCAGAATGTCATCAGAAAACAGTAATTGTAGGAAGTAACAGGGATTATAATGAAAAAAAGAATGTTCATGGCACTGGCGGTCGCTCTCACCGGAGTCAGTATGGTGGTGGCAGCAGGAAACGGAGAACTGAAAATACAGAGTGAAACCTCGGTACAGAAAGTACATGCGGCAGAAATACATCAGATCGGTGTCGAACCGATCCCGGCTACCGGACAGATTACCATAGAGGATCTGCTGGCGGTACAGGGTGGCGAGACGGAAGATCCCAGAGCACTGGAAGGGGTGTCGGATCCGGAGGATGTTCCGGTAGACGAAGCTTCCGTAGAGGATACGAACGCAGATGAGTATGCATCGTTAGCGATCGCCAATGTGACGAATTACGTCAATGTCCGGACAGAACCGAACACGGACAGTACCGTAGTGGGCAAAATCTATGACGGAGCGGTGGCACAGATCCTGGATGTGGCAGGAGAGGATCAGGACTGGTTCCGGATCATCTCCGGTAATGTGGAGGGCTATATCAAGGCAGAGTTTTTTATTTACGGAGATGCAGCAGCTGAGGTTGTAGACAATTATGTGACCAGATATGCTGTGGTTATCGCAGACCGTCTGAATGTGAGACAGGATCCTGCCACAGATGCAAAAAGAATTGGTTACATTGACAATGGAGAAAAGGTAAAAATTCTGGAGAATGACGGAGATTGGCTGAAGGTACAGTACACCGACAGCAAGGAAGGCTATGTCTCTGCGGAATATGTTACGATCTCGGAAGAATTTATCTATGCGAAGACAATAGAAGAGGAACAGGCGGAAATTGCCGCACAGAAGGCATTGCAGGCAAGAGAACAGACTGCCGAGCAGGATGCCCCGGAGGTGATCACGAACATCACACTTCCCACTACAACCTATACCTCAAATGCGGAGCTCAGACAGGGAATCATTGAGTATGCCATGCAGTATCTGGGTAACCGGTATGTACACGGTGGTTCCAGCCTGTCGGGAGGAACGGACTGCTCGGGATTTACCTGCTTTATCTATGCGGAGTTCGGATATTCTATCAGCCGTACACCGGGAGGACAGTATTCCGGTGCCGGACGCAGTATCAGTTCTGAAGAACTTCAGCCAGGAGATATTGTATGTTATAGTTCCAATGGAGGGAAGAGCTGTACCCATGTAGGACTGTATATCGGTGACGGACAGATCATCCATTCCGCCAATTCACGGAAAGGTGTCATTATCAGTGCTGTGGACTACAGTCCCATCATCGGTATGCGAAACGTTATTGATTAATAGAATCGGTTTTGAAATTATGGAGCGCCTGATCTTTGGTGAGTATGAAATCACCGAGGATCTCGTCGCTCCATTTTTGCAGGTCTTCCAGATGAAGGACCACACCGGCATAATTGCGGATGCCGTGGGAGGCCGCCAGCTCTTCGGTATATTCTTCCAGCAGATAGACATTTTCAAACCGTACCGGTCCGGAGGTGTACTGACAGACCAGCGGGATCACACCGGTGGTCTTCCGCTCGATGGAGACACCGTCCTCTGCAACGTGAAAAGTCAGCCAGGCCATACCCTCTAACATGCTGAGAGCATTTTTCTGGGTGGACACATAATTGCCCAGCGAATAATAGCACAGAGACTCATTGCCGTTTTCTGCGGTGATCCATTCCACAGGCTCTACCACATGGGGATGGGTTCCGATAATGACATCGGCACCGGCTTCTGTCATCTCCAGTGCCCATTTTTCCTGATAGCTTGAGATTTTGGAGGAATACTCAGTCCCCCAGTGAGGACAGACGATGACGATGTCTGCCAGTTCTTTTGCCCGGGAGATATCCTCTAAGACCTGCGGGTTCAGCGTGGTGAAGTCCATCTGTCCGTTTTTCTCATTTACGGCACACAGAAGATTCAGATGCCCCAGCAGATTTAAGGGGAGTGTCTCGGTATTGGCACCGTAGGTATAATTTAAGATGGCGAAAGTGACATCATCGATGGTAAGTAACGGAATGTCATCTGCCTGTGAAGCGTCTTCGTGAATACCGGTTACCAGTACCTCCGGGTGCTTGTTTTTCCAGAAATCCGCACAGTACAACAGGCCGTCCAGCTTCTGATCCGCGGTATGATTGGATGCATGCAGAACCACGTTGAATCCGGCATCCGCAATCGCATCCCCAACTTCGGTAGGAGAATTAAAATAGGGAAAACCGGAAAATCCCCGGGAATTGCCGCCCATGACAGTTTCCTGATTGATGATCCGAATGTCTGCCGCGTTTAAGAAGGGTGAAATCCCCTGAAACAGCATGGAGAAATCATAAGTTCCGTCCTCCTGTTTTCCACTGGCCACGATTCCCAGATGCATCAGGTTGTCCCCGACAGCCATGAGCGTAATGTCATGCTCCGGGAAGGGAGTGGGGGTCGGCTCCGGAGTAGGGACGGGAACCGGTATGGCAGAAGGCGGTGCAGGGGTCTGTGGAACGACAACAACATCGCTGCCTGCAGCAGTTTCTTCCAGAAAGTAATAGCCGCCCATGCTCGCCAGTAACAGTAACGGAACGAGAACCAACAGCAGATAGAAACGTGAAATCGGTTTTTTCATATATTATTCTTTTGTTCTCCTTTATTATCTCTTACGGAATTCCGGTTACAAGGTCTGTTTACAATCAAAAGTAACAATAGTATTATAGCATTGATTTTATTTTTTCGCAAAAAGCAAAAACAAATTACTGTTTTCCTATTGACATAGTATGAAATAGGAGATATAATCCTACCCATAAGTTGATTCGATACTTAAATGAGACATCGAATAGGAGGAAAAGGATTATGAAGAAGTTTGAGTGGAAGAGCGTTTTGGCACTGGCATTAACAGGAGCATTGGCACTGGGGCTGACCGCATGCGGCAGCAGCGATAACGGCGCAGCAACTACCGGCAGCAACGATGCTGGAAGCAAGGCTGTATACCGCACTCTGGATGAGATCAAGGAGAGCGGTACGATCAATATCGGTGTATTCTCCGATAAGAATCCGTTCGGTTATGTGGATGAGAACGGCGAGTATCAGGGATATGATGTATATTATGCAAGAAGACTCGGTGAGGATCTGGGTGTCGATGTGAACTTCGTATCTACCGAGGCGGCCAACCGTATCGAGTATCTGCAGACCGGTAAGGTAGACGTGATCCTGGCTAACTTCACCGTAACTCCCGAGAGAGCAGAGGAAGTTGATTTCGCTGCTCCTTATATGAATGTAGCACTTGGCGTAGTATCCAAGGATGACAATGTAATCACCACTCTGGATAACTGGAATGCAGATGATTCTATTATTGTGATCTCCGGAACCACCGCAGAGACCTATCTGATTGCTAATTATCCGGACATTCCTTTACAGAAGTTCGATTCCTATGCAACCGCTAAGGAAGCTTTTGAAAACGGTACTTCCGTAGCATGGGCAAACGACAACACTGAGGTCATCGCATTTGCTCTGCAGAATGAAGGCTATACCGTAGGTATTCCTTCCCTGGGCAGCGCTGATACCATCGCTCCCGCAGTATCTAAGGGCAATACTACTCTGCTTGACTGGATCAACGATGAGATCGCAAGCCTTGGTGAAGAGAACTTCTTCCATGCAGATTACGAGGCAACTCTGGCAGATACCTATGGTCTGGATTACGAGGACAGCCTGGTAGTAGAAGGCGGCAAGGTAACCGCACAATAAGTACGGATCGGAATAGAATGATAGAGAGGGGACTGCGGGGCACGTATGTTGCCGCCGCAGTCTTTTCTTGCATCTGGCTACTTCTTTTGTTATAATCTAAAAAGTTGTGTGTAACTATTCAGAGCCGTGTAAATCATGTCAATATGTACGTCGAATGCTTGCATTCGTAAGAACATTTGATATGATTTATATGGCGAAGTAACTACCATGAGCAAATAACATGCAGGCATGTTATTCAAGAAAGCCTCGCAGAGGCGGCTTTGCGAATGGAGTTCTGAATAGTTACGATTGTTGAAAAGCTTCCTGAAAGGAAAGAAATACATGAACTGGGAATTTATAGGAAAATATCTGCCTATGTATGAAAAGGCAGCGTTGCTCACCGTGAAGATCGGTGTCATCGGAATCCTGTTTGCAATTCTGCTGGGACTGGTATGTGCGGCGATACAATATTATAAAGTACCGGTGCTTCGGTGGATCGTAGCGGTCTACGTGGAACTGAGCCGTAATACACCGCTTCTGGTACAGCTGTTTTTTATTTATTACGGATTTCCGAAGATTGGGATCCGGATGTCAGCAGAGGTCTGCGGTGTGGTAGGACTGGCATTTTTAGGTGGCAGTTATATGGCGGAGGCATTCCGCAGCGGTCTGGAGGCCGTGGAACCGATCCAGAATGAAAGTGCCATCAGCCTGGGAATGAACTCCGGACAGGTACTAAGATATGTGATCCTGCCACAGGCCATGTCTACCAGTATCCCGGCATTTGTGGCGAATATTATTTTCCTGTTGAAGGAGACCAGTGTATTCAGTGCCATCAGTCTGATGGATCTGATGTTTACGGCAAAGGATCTGATCGGCCTGTATTATAAGACTACCGAGAGCCTTTTCCTTCTGGTGGTATTTTATCTGTTGATCCTGCTGCCGGTATCGATCGTGGGATCTCTGGTGGAGAGGAGGATGCGTTATGCCGGATTTGGGGATTGATGTATTATTCAAAGGCACGAACATGCTCCGTCTGCTGCAGGGATTATGGGTAGCCATGAAGATCAGTATCGTATCTATTCTGATCAGTATGCCGTTAGGTATTCTGGTGGGAGCGTTGATGACGGTGAAGAACCGGTTCGTCAAAGCTATCTTCCGGGTCTATCTGGAATTCATCCGTATCATGCCGCAGCTGGTGCTTTTATTTATCGTATATTTCGGATCTACCAGAGCACTGGGCTGGAATCTGTCCGGAGAGGTGGCATCCGTCATCGTCTTCGTCCTGTGGGGCACCGCAGAGATGGGAGATCTGGTGCGTGGAGCGCTGATCAGTATTCCGAAGCATCAGTACGAAAGCAGTGAAGCACTGGGATTCAGTAAAATACAGACGTATCTGTATATCATTATTCCGCAGACTGTGCGGAGACTGATTCCGCTGTCCATCAACCTGATCACCCGTATGATCAAGACCACCAGCCTGGTGCTCATGATCGGCGTGGTGGAAATGCTGAAGGTGGCACAGCAGATCATTGAGGCCAATCGTATGAGCAGTCCCAATGCTGCGTTCGGAGTATTCCTTGTGGTATTTGTTCTGTATTTCTTCGCCTGCTGGCCCTTCAGTGTTCTGGCCAGAGTGCTGGAGAAAAAGTGGAATTAGAAATGGAACCGGAGTCGGAATGAGAATGGAGTGAAAACATGGCAGAGACATTGTTGAAGATAGAAAATCTGACAAAAGAATATGAAGGCCAGAAGATCCTGGACGGCATCAATCTGGAAGTAAAACAGGGAGATGTTCTGGTAGTGGTAGGTCCCAGCGGCTGTGGTAAGAGTACGCTGCTTCGGTGTATTAATGCACTGGAACCTATTCAGGGCGGTACGATAAAGCTGCAGGGCATGGATATCCGCAAGGGCAGTAAAAATATCACCACCCTGCGTCAGAAGATCGGTATGGTATTCCAGAGCTATGAACTGTTCCCGCATCTGACGGTACTGGACAATATTACGCTGGCACCGGTCAAGGTACAGAAGCGCGATAAGGCAGAGGCACAGAAGGAGGCCATGGAGCTTCTGGCGCGCGTGGGACTGGCAGATAAGGCAAAGAGTTATCCCAGACAGTTGTCCGGTGGACAGAAGCAGCGTGTAGCCATCGTCCGGGCATTGTGCATGCATCCGGAGATCCTGCTGTTCGATGAAGTGACCGCGGCACTGGATCCGGAGATGGTAAGAGAAGTGCTGGATGTTATGCTGGATCTGGCAAAACAGGGCAAGACCATGCTCATTGTCACCCATGAGATGCAGTTTGCAAAGGCGGTAGCGGACAAAGTTATTTTCATCGACCAGGGTAAGATCGTGGAGGAGGCCGCTCCCGATAAATTTTTCGAACATCCGGAGACAGAGAGAGCAAAACAGTTCCTGAATGTATTCACCTTCGAACATGTGGAACATCATACAAAACAGGCATAGGAATCGCATAAATACAGGAAAAAGATAATGAAGAGAGTTTTCATTATCTTTTTTTTGTGCTATACTCATTATGGATTTTTGCGTTTTATTTCAAATGATTTACAATATGTGACCAAAGGAGAATGGGAAAGGTGAAGAAAAAACCTTATATCAGATATGTGATTCTGGGGATTCTGGCTACATTGATGGTGGGTTGTATCATCCGTATTGCCATGCCCAACCGGGAATGGAACTATACCGGAAGCTATACTTTTGCGGAAGGGGAATCTTATACAGAAGAGCCGGTATTTGAGCATATTTCGCTGGGGACAGGAGTATACCGGGTGGAGCTGTCCTACGAATGCACCGGGGATGCCATCGCGGTCTGCAATGTGAAAGACGGCACTGTGTATCAGGGAGGCCTGTTGTGCAACGGCGAGCATCTGTACAGTGCACTGGGGTATACTTCCTATGATTTCTGGCTTTATGAGCCCACAGAAGAACTGACGGTGACAATCGATTATTCCGGACAGGAAAAGCTGACCACCGGGAATCTGCGGATCGTGGAGACGAATCTTCTGTGGACAAGATATCTTGTGATCCTTGCGGCAGCAGCACTGTTGGTTCTTGCGACCATGTGGCTGGAGCGTCGGGAGGCGGTAAAAGGCAGAAATGAGCAGAGACGTCAGATCCTGTTTGGAATCGGTGTGATCGCCTTTTTTGCCTCCATCCCCTATTTTTATGACGGCATGGTGTCCGGAGCGGATCTGACCTATCATTTGCACCGTATTGAAGGTGTAAAGGATGGACTTCTGACCGGACAGTTCCCGGTACGGCTGGAACCCAGATGGGTATTTGACCACGGATACGCCAATGGTATTTTCTATTGTAATCTGTTATTGTATTTTCCGGCACTTCTGCGCATGGCAGGCTTTACGATGACAGAAAGCTATGCTTTCTATTGCATAGGACTTAATATTGCTACGGCAGCGATAGCCTGGTACTGCTTTAGCGGAATATTCAAAGACCGGATCATAGGTCTGGTCTGCAGCGCATTGTATACTTTATCCATATTTAGATTTTTTAAACTGGTAATGGTAGGAGCTGTAGGAGAGGGAAGCGCCTATACGTTTCTGCCGCTGGTGGTATACGGAATTTATCTTGTCTTTGAAAAAGATGTGGAAGACAGAGAGTTTCATAAAAGCTGGATCATTTTGGGACTGGGATATGCCGGATTGATCCAGACCCATGTACTGACCTGTGAGATTACGGCATTGTTCACAGTGCTGTTCTGTCTGATTTATATCCGCAGAGTATTTGCATGGCAAAGATTTCGGCAGCTTGCATGTGGAGCATTTTTTGCGCTGGGATTAAGCTTGTGGTATCTGGTACCGTTTGTTGACTATTATTTGACACAGGATGTCAGGATACGCCATGCATCGGCGAGAACTATCCAGGACAGAGGAACCATTTTTGCGCAAATATTACAGCAGTTCTGGTTCAGCAGAATTCCGAAATCCATGGAAGGCAAGGCAGGGGATTTACTGAATCCTATTGGGGTAGGATTGTTTCTGGTAATAGGAATGATGATTTTCTGGCTGCTGTTATTTTTGGGAGATTTGCAAAAACAAAAAGAGGCTGAGAAGAGCTTTGCGATAAAGGCAGCAGGATTCGGATGCCTTGCATTATGGATGTCCACAAATTCCTTTCCCTGGGATAACATTCAGAAAATTTCCGGCATTGCAGCGACACTGGTGAGCAGTCTGCAGTTCCCCAATCGTTTTCTGGGATGGGGTACGGTTCTGTTGGTGACGGTAACGGGATATGTGATTCGATATTTTCAGAACAACCGGAAAATCTTCTATCAGATGAGTCTGATCACGGCAGTAGTGTCTTTGTCTGCATCCTATCTGTTTATGATGGATTCGGGAGTACAGGAGAGGGACGTTACATTATATAATCAGGAAAGTATGGGATTTGGTTACATCTCCGGAGAAGAATACCTGATCTATGGAACGGACAGCACAAAGCTGACTTTTGCAAGACCGGAAGTTAATGAAAATATTCAGATCGAAGACTATGAAAAGAGCGGTTTAAATATAAGCTTTTCCTGCAGGAATGATTCGCCCCGGGAGGAAATAGTAACACTTCCGGTTCTCATGTATAAGGGATATGCAGCCAGGGATGACAAAGGAGAAGTATTGGAGATCACAGACGACGGTGGACATATTTTGCAAGTGTGCATTCCGGGTGGATATGCCGGAACAGTCAGTGTGCGATTCGTGGAACCGTGGTATTGGAGAACGGCGGAACTGGTTACTTTGATCACAGTAGCGGGTATTGTGTTTTTCGGGATTCGGAAGAGGAGACAGAGATGAAAAAGAAATGGATTTTATTAGCGGAAGGGCTTCTCTTAGCGGTTCTGTTCGTGCTGTCTTTTGGGGGATCGGATATTGTATTCGAGGCAGATCATCAGCAATTGTATCGGGTGGAAGAAACAGGGGGGATCGTCAGCAAAGATTTTGCATTGAACCCGGGAGTATATCGCATCATAGTAGAGTCGGATATTGCAAATGGCGGAATCGGAAGCGGAATGGAGATCAGTCTGGAAGCGGAGGAGACCACTTTTCGTGCGATCAGGGGCAACCGGGCAACTTTGTCTGCGGATACAGAGCATAAAAGGATTACCTATTATGTGGCAGATACGGTTGATGCAGCACATCTGCAGATACAGCCATTTTCGGAGGGAGGAAATGTTTCCTATGAGTTGAAAGTAGAGAAGACAACCGCCGGAAGAAGGATCCTTTTTGTAATAGTGCTGGTTCTTTTTGCCTGTCTGGATGGAATTGCGATATTCCGCAGAAAAGTATTGTGTAAAGAAGTGAGCGGACAGAAAAAATGGATCAACTGTGCAATGGTGGGAATCTGGATGATAGCCTGTATCCCATTGCTGGTGGATTATCTTGTTCTGGGGACTGACAGTGTACAGTGCCTGAGAGAAACAGAGTATATGCTTCAGGGAGAATGGGGAAGGATTCCGGCAGCCCATTTACTATATTTATGGATTCCGGCAGGAATGCGGTGGATTGGATTTCCGGTCGCAACATCTTATAAGATCATGATAGCATTTTTATCCGGAGCTGCACTTGCATTGCTTTATTTCCTGTTTTCCAAATGGGGAAAGGATGCGCGACTGGTGTTGGCGGCAGCAGCTTTTGGTATATGGAATCCTCTGGCGGTGAAGACCTTGTACGTAATGGGAAATCCCGGAAAGTTTGTTGTCTGTGTGTTGGGATATGCAGTACTGGGCAGTGTGGTATGGATACTTCTTCAAAAAAGAAAAAGCCAGAACAAAATTTCCCCTTGGATTGTGTTTGCGGTACTGTTAATACTTGTTTTACAGGTGGTATATTATGAAAATACCATTATACTGCAATCGGATGTTCAGTACTGGTACAATGAAGAACCTTTCATGACAGGAGAATAACAGATGGAAAGTACTTTTATCATATTGACCCAGATTATTACCTTTGGAACCGCATGGAGTATGTTCCATTGCGTTTTAAAGAGAAAAAAGAAAGACTGGTTTTCACTGGTGGGGGCATTGGGGTATCTGTTGCTGCCTTATCATGTATATGTGGTAACGGAAAGTGTGGATCGGTCACAGATTCTGATATGGATGGTGGTGCCGATCCTGACAGCGTCTCTGATAAAAATGTCGGATACGGAGAAAATGTTCTGGAAGACAGGCTACGGATTGACCGCAGTACTGGCCCTGGGGATTATCGGAAGACTGGATGGCGTAGCCGCGTTGACGCTTTTGTTCCTGATCTGCGTGGGTGGTATCTGCCGGAGACAATGGCAATATCCGGTGATCGGAATTCTGGGAGTTGCCATGGCATACCCCACCTATATGACGTGGAAACGCTGGCTGTTCGACGGGTCCTTTGCGGAGAGCGGATTGGAATATACCAGCATCATGGAGCAGGGATACAGTATCGGCGGTCTGTTCAGTACTTATTTTTATAGGAACGGGCACCCCGGAATGGGAATTCTGCTGCTTGGCTGTCTGTTGTTTTTGCTCTATCAAAGCTTTGTAAAAGGAAAAAAGATATGCGCCAAAAATGATCATATCTGGCTGGGAGCGGCGGCATTGCTCACTGTAATGTCTCTGCGGTATTTCCCGTGGGATTTTGTACAGAGAATGGGAAGCTGGGCACTGGGGCTGGTAACGCTGATCGGGACTCCAGCGGTGTTTTTCGGTTACGCCCAGATACTGTTGTGTGTGTGGAGCATTGAAAAATGCGGTGCAGTTTTACAGTTGACAGACAGAACAGCAAGGATGCGGGAAGGCACTGTCAAAAAGAATGGAGAAAAGTAGCATGGAAAGCAGGGAAGAGGAAAAAGAATCCCGGAGGAAAGTATTGTGGAAGATATTTGTGTCTACGCTGTATCTGAGCGCTTTTACTTTCGGTGGAGGTTACGTTATCGTTACTCTGATGAAAAAGAAATTCGTGGATGAATACCATTGGATCGGAGAAGACGAAATGCTGGATCTGGTGGCCATCGCCCAGTCTTCGCCCGGCGCAATCGCAGTCAACGGAGCCATCGTGGTAGGGTACAAGCTGTTGGGGATTCCCGGAGCATTGGTGGCGATCCTCGGCACGATTCTGCCGCCCTTTGTGATTATAGCGGCAATATCTGTCTGCTACAATGTGTTCCGCAGTAACTTCTTCGTGGCGCAGATGCTGTCTGGGATGCAGGCAGGAGTGGGAGCGGTGATCGCTTCCGTGACCTATGATATGGGCGCTCCCATCGTAAAGGAAAAAGATCCTATGTCACTTGTCATTATGCTGGGAGCTTTTTTGGCAGCATGTATTCTGGAGATCAATGTGGTCTACATTGTGATCGTCTGCGGACTGATTGGTTTGGTCCGGACACTTCTTTCCAAAAGGAGGTCTGGAAAATGATCTATCTGCAATTATTTTTAAGTTTTCTGCAAATAGGAATGTTCAGCTTCGGCGGCGGTTATGCGGCCATGCCTCTGATCCAGGGACAAGTAGTCACGACTCACGGATGGCTGACCATGTCGGAATTCACGGATCTGATCACGATATCACAGATAACACCGGGCCCCATTGCAGTGAATTCCGCCACCTTCGTGGGACTGAAGATTGCCGGGATTCCCGGAGCTGTGGTGGCAACGGTCGGGTGTATTCTGCCGTCCTGCATTATTGTGACGATCCTGGCAAGACTATACCTGAAGTATCGTAATCTGGATCTGCTGCAGGGAGTGCTGAAATCTCTGCGGCCTGCAGTGGTGGCAATGATCGCATCGGCAGGGATCCTGATCCTGAAAAATGCGTTCTGGGGAAGCGGAGGGACGATTTCCCTGACGGGTACGGAGTGGAGCATGGTGGCGATCTTCGGAATCTGTGTGTTGCTGCTTCGGAAAACGAAACTGAATCCCATCTGGGTCATGGTACTGGCGGGTGTCATGAAGGTGGGAATCTCCGCAATGACAAATGTTTTGTAATGTAATAGGAAAATGAGGAAAGCGGATCTGCTTTTTGCGGATCCGTTTTTTTCTGTTCTAAAAATCGAAAAACAAATAGCCTCAAAATGTCCGTGGGTAAAATACACTTGTCTTTATATGAGAAATACTATATAATAGCACATAATGTGTGCAATGGAGTACATGTATACATCAGAAAAAAGGGAAAGAAGAGTGTAAGTATGAAAAAACTATTTGAAAAGTGGAACAGCATCAGCCTGATCCTGCGTATCGTATGTGGTCTGGTCATTGGTGTGATCCTGGGACTGGTCGTGCCGCAGGCAACCGGTATTGCCATTCTGGGAGATGTTTTTGTAGGTGCCCTGAAGGCCATTGCGCCTTTGTTGGTATTCTTCCTGCTGATCAGTGCCTTGTGTCATGCAGGGAAGAGCCATGGCGGCATCATTAAGACCGTTATTATTATGTACATGTTCAGTACCTTTCTGGCAGCGCTGGTAGCCGTGATCGCCAGCCGGTTATTCCCCGTGACACTGACACTGGCAGACGCAGCCACCGATATGGCAGCGCCGGACGGTATCGTGGAAGTACTGAAGACTCTGTTAATGAATATGGTAGCCAATCCGGTATCCTCTCTGTTAAATGCCAACTATATTGGTGTTCTGACCTGGGGTGTGATCATCGGTGTCGGTATGAGAGCAGCCAATGATACCACCAAGAAAGTACTGGATGACATTTCCAACGGTCTGTCCCAGGTAGTCAGCTGGATCATCAGTATGGCTCCCTTCGGAATCTTAGGTCTGGTATTCAGCTCCATTTCTTCCAACGGACTGGAGATCTTCTCCGAATACGGAAAACTTCTGTTAGTACTGGTAGGTTCCATGCTGTTTATCTACTTTGTGACCAACCCGATCATCGTGTTCTGGTGTATCCGCAAGAACCCGTACCCGCTGATCTTCAAGTGCCTGAAGAAGAGTGCCATTACTGCGTTCTTCACCAGAAGCTCCGCAGCCAATATTCCTGTGAATATGAAGGCCTGTGAAGAGTGGGGAATGGATAAGGATACCTATTCCGTAACCATCCCGCTGGGAGCTACCATTAACATGGACGGTGCAGCCATCACCATTACCGTAATGACACTGGCAGCGGCAAATACTCTGGGGATTCACGTAGACTTCTTAAGCGGTATCGTGCTGAGTATTCTGGCAACCCTGGCAGCCTGCGGTGCATCCGGCGTGGCAGGAGGATCCCTGTTACTGATCCCTATGGCATGTTCGTTGTTTGGAATCTCCAACGACATTGCCATGCAGATCGTAGGTGTCGGCTTCATCATCGGTGTCATCCAGGATTCTGTGGAGACCGCACTGAATTCTTCCTCCGACCTGTTACTGTCCGCATCCGCAGAGTTCAGACAGTGGAGACTGGAAGGCAAAGAGATCAAATATTAAAAAATAGTCTGAAAATCATAACAGGCAGTCAGAAAGCTGTTATCCGATCGTGGGTAGCAGCTTTTCTGCAACTAAAAACTTTGGTGATTTGACGCGGTGATTTCTTGACACATTGTATGAGAAAAAGTACAATTAAGAGAAAAGTACTCTACGGTACGCAAAACAAAATAAGGATAAAAGGGATGGTGCACTATGGGGAAAACGATCAAAAGGTAAATTACGATGCAGACGGAACTGGCGGATGCGGTGGCCGGAGTGAATAAGAACCTTCAGGAGATCACCTATTCCAGTGAAAATATGTCTACAGAGACCAAGGGCATATTACAGAGCATCGGCAAACTTCAGCAGAATATGCAGCAGTTCCGTGTCTGAGTAAGTTTGGAGGGAAATTATGTGGCAGCCACAGGAAGACAATACGTATAATGATCTGCGGGAAAACTCCATCAGACAATGGCTAGAGGATATGAGCAGACATGAAGATGTAGCGGTCCGCGGAGGCGTGAAAGTCACCGCGGAATATCTGGAGGATCTGAAGAAGCAGATCCGTCAGTTAGAGGAAAAATGTGCATTGAAAGATGCCTATTTGAAGAAGATGAAAGAGAAGGCGGGACAGTGAGAGATCACTGTCCTGTTTTTCTATAGAAAAATGCTTGAATTTCTGGCAGAAGCGGGGCCCGGGAGGGTTGACAGTTATCGGGAAAAAAAGTATCATATATAAGATATTGAGCTAAAATTGCGGGAAAGGCAATTTGCAGATATAAAATATACGAGCGGAAGGGTAGAAAACCATGGCACTTAGCAAGAAGCCCACAACGGGCATGAAAGATATCCTGCCGGAGGAGATGCAGATCCGCGATTATGTGATCAGCGTCATCAAGGATACCTACGGCAAATTCGGTTTTACTTCCATTGAGACTCCTTGTGTGGAAAATATTGCGAACTTAAGCAGTAAGCAGGGCGGTGACAATGAGAAGCTGATCTTCAAGATCTTAAAGCGCGGAGAGAAACTGAATGTAGCAGCTGCGACCACCGAGGAAGAGGTAGTCGACAGTGGGCTGCGTTATGACCTGACGGTACCGCTGGTACGTTATTATTCCAATAATGCGGCATCCCTGCCTTCTCCTTTTAAGGCATTGCAGATGGGCAATGTATGGAGAGCGGACAGACCTCAGAGAGGAAGATATCGTCAGTTTATGCAGTGTGATATCGATATTCTGGGAGAACCTTCGAATCTGGCGGAGATCGAACTGATCCTTGCAACGACCACCACATTGGGTAAGCTGGGATTCAAGAATTTCCAGATCCGTATCAATGAGCGCCGTATCCTGAAGGCAATGGCTGCTTATAGCGGATTCCCCGAAGAGTCCTATGACAGCGTATTTATCACTCTGGACAAGATGGACAAGATCGGAATGGTAGGTGTAGAAGAGGAACTTTTAGAGAATGGCTTTGATCAGGCATGTGTGGATAAGTATCTGAATCTGTTTCTGGATCTTGGAAATGCAGAGGACGGTGTGGCTTATCTGGCAGATACACTGGAAGGATTCCTTGAGCCGGAGATCGCCCAGAGCCTCAGAGAGATCATGGACAGCGTCAAAGCCACCAAGGCTTCTGATTTCGAGATTGTCTTCGATGCCACTCTGGTAAGAGGTATGTCCTATTACACCGGAACTATTTTTGAGATCGCCATGCCGGAATTCGGCGGCAGCTGCGGCGGTGGTGGACGTTATGACAAGATGGTAGGCAAGTTCACCGGCAATGATGTACCCGCCTGTGGATTTTCCATCGGTTTCGAGCGTATCATCATGCTGCTCATGGAGAGAGGATTCAAAGTTCCTACGAGACCGAAGCAGGTAGCATACCTGATCGAAAAAGGCGTCAGTGGTGAAAGACTGTGTGAAGTGATCGCACAGGCCCAGGAAGCCCGTAAGGACGGTACTCAGGTACTGGTAGCCCGCATGAACAAGAATAAGAAATTCCAGAAAGAACAGCTGAACAAGGAAGGCTACGAAGAATTCGTGGAATTCTATAAAGAAGAATTAAAGAGATAAAAAGCAACAGACGAAGGAGCAAAAGCAATGATTCAGTCCAGAACCCATAATTGTAATGAACTTCGGATCGGCAACGTTGGCGAGAGAGTCACACTGGTCGGCTGGTTCGAGAACATGAGAAAAGTCAGCAAGAATCTCGGATTTGTCATTTTGCGTGATTTCTACGGAACCACTCAGCTGGTAGTAGAGACCGAAGAGATGATGAACGTGATGGATGGCATCAACAAGGAGTCCACCATCTCCGTGGAAGGTGTGGTAAGAGAGCGTTCCAGCAAGAATGCCAATCTGCCTACCGGAGAGATCGAAGTAGTGCCCGACAAGATCGAGATTTTAGGCAAGTGTATCTACAATGCACTTCCTTTTGAGATCAATCAGTCCAAGGATGCAGACGAGAATGCCCGTCTGAAATACCGTTATCTGGATCTGAGAAATCCGAACATGAAGAAGAACATCGTGATGAGAAGTCAGATCGTGGCAGAGCTGCGTCAGAGAATGTATGCTCTGAATTTCATGGAGATCACCACCCCTATTCTGACCTGTTCTTCCCCGGAAGGTGCGAGAGATTATCTGGTTCCTGCCAGAAATCATCCCGGCAAGTTCTACGCTTTGCCCCAGGCACCCCAGCAGTTCAAGCAGATCCTGATGGCTTCCGGTTTTGACCGTTATTTCCAGATCGCTCCCTGCTTCCGTGATGAGGATGCGAGAGCAGACCGTTCTCCCGGAGAGTTTTATCAGCTGGATATGGAGATGGCCTTCGCTTCTCAGGAAGATGTATTCTCCATCGTAGAGCAGGTACTTCCTCCCGTATTTGAAAAGTACGGTATTTATAAAAATGCTTCCAAGGCTCCGTTTGTACGGATCCCTTATCTGGAGGCTATGGACAAGTATGGTTCCGACAAGCCGGACCTGCGTATCGATCTGGTACTGACCGATGCCACCGAGGTAATGCAGGGCTGTGGCTTTGCTGCTTTCGAAGGTCAGACGGTAAAGGCTATCGTGGTGGATGGCTTCACCGCTACCCGTAAGCAGATCGATGCTATCTGCGCAGAGGTAGAAGTACAGACCGCACGCAAGGGATTCTGGTTCCGTGTAGACGAGAACGGAGAGTTCGTAGGCGGTATCTCCAAGTTCTTGCAGGATCGCAAGGAAGAAGTCATCAAGGCTCTCGGCCTTAAGAACGGTGACTTTGTAGGGCTTGCCGCAGGCAAGAAGCTGGAAGCGCAGAAGACAGCAGGTGTATACAGAAAGCTGCTGGGTGCAGCCAGCGAGAAACATATGAAGAAGGATTGCTACGAGTTCTGCTGGATTGTGGATTTCCCGATGTATGAGATCGGTGAAGAGTCCGGCGAACTGGAATTCTGTCATAATCCGTTCTCCATGCCCCAGGGCGGTATGGATGCGCTGAACAATCAGGATCCTCTGGAGATTCTGGCATACCAGTACGATCTGGTCTGCAACGGCGTAGAGCTGTCTTCCGGCGCAGTGAGAAACCATGATCCTGAGATTATGATCAAGGCATTCGAACTGGTAGGCTTAGGCGAAGCCGATGTGAAGGCAAAGTTCCCTGCCATGTACAATGCATTCTGTTACGGAGCACCTCCTCATGCAGGAATCGCTCCCGGCGTAGACCGTATGATCATGTTGATCTGTGGTGAGGAAAGCATCCGTGAGATCATTCCTTTCCCCATGAACAAGAATGCCATGGACATTATGATGGGAGCACCGGGTACGGTAGAGCAGAAGCAGTTGGATGAACTGCATCTGGCCATCACCGCCAAGCCGGAAGAATAATAATGAGGCTGTCGCACGATTTCTGTGTGACAGCCTTTATGTTGGGTATATATGGCAATTTGTCAGGAGAAGAATATGGCTGTAGGAATTTATGTATTGCATTTGCACCCAGGTGAGGAAGAAATCAGGCGGACATTCCTGCGGGAAGCTGCAGAATGTGTGGATCCGGTGCGGTGTAAGAAGGTACAACGGCTGAAAAGCACCGGAGCAAAGGCAGCCAGTCTCGGCGCGGGAATGCTGTTGCAGAAGATGGCTCTGGATGTGATAGACGGTACGGAGAATACCGGAATCCTGTTTCTGGAAGAGGATGAGCTGCTTGCGGTGTTACAGGAGCGGATGCACCGGGACAAGGCGGGGGCGTTATCCTTTTCCTACGAATATGGAGAACTGGGGAAGCCACAGATCGTGAATATCCCGAAAAAATTCAATCTGTCTCATTCCGGAGACTATGTGGTCTGCGCGGTAGGAGACGGAGAAGTGGGAGCGGACATTCAGAAATGGGTTCCCTATAAGGAACGGACGGCAGAGCGTTTTTTTGCGCCAACGGAATGGAAACTGCTGCAGGAACTGCCTGCGTCACAGCGCACGGAACTGTTTTACCGATTGTGGAGCAGAAAAGAAGCCTACGGCAAATACACCGGTCAGGGGATCGGCAGTGCAGTGGGAGAAGATTTCTCCGACGAACAGAACTGGCAGGAAAAGCAGATATGTTTCCGGGAACGGGTTCTGGAGGATAGCTATTCGCTGGCGGTCTGTTACGGAACAGCAGAAGCGTAAAAAGAAAGGAACGGGAAAGCTGTAAAGGGATAGGAAGCATGAAAAGCGGATGCGCATTACATGGAAAGCGCGAAGAAATGAGGACTTTATGAAAAGATTAATGATGTATCTGAAAGATTATAAGAAAGAGTCCATACTGGCACCACTGTTCAAACTGCTGGAAGCATTTTTCGAACTGATGGTTCCTCTGGTAATGGCAAATATTATTGACTATGGTATTTCCAACCGGAATATGGGTTATATCGGGAAAATGGGACTGCTCCTGTTACTCCTTGGTGTAGTGGGACTGGCATCGTCCATTACGGCACAGTTTTTCGCAGCCAAGGCGGCAGTGGGGGTATCCACCAAACTGCGGCAGGCATTGTTTGACCATATTGAGGATTTGAGCTTTACGGATATTGATAAGGCGGGAACCTCCACCATGATCACCCGTATGACCAGTGATGTGAACCAGGTGCAGTCCGGTATCAACATGACACTGCGTCTGTTCTTACGTTCCCCGATCATTGTCTTTGGTGCCATGATCATGGCATTCACCATTGATGTGAAATGTGCCCTGATCTTTGTAGTGGCGATTCCATTATTGTCCGTTGTGGTATTCGGTATTATTTTATCCACAATCCCTATGTACAAAAAGGTGCAGTCCAGGCTGGATCAGGTATTGGGCATCACCAGAGAGAATCTGACCGGTGTCCGTGTCATTCGTGCATTCCATCAGGAAGCGAAGGAAGAAGAGCGATTCCGGGAGAACAATGAGGCATTGTCCGCCATGCAGATCTTCGTAGGTAAGATCAGTGCCTGCATGAATCCTGTGACCTATATCATTGTAAACGGAGCCATCATTGCTCTGATCTATACCGGCGCAGTACAGGTCAATATCGGTAACTTAAGCCAGGGTGAGGTAGTAGCGATCATCAACTATATGAACCAGATCCTGGTAGAGCTGGTAAAGCTGGCAAACCTGATCGTGACCATGACCAAGGCGTTGGCCTGTGCAGAACGTGTAGCTTCCGTTTTCGATATTGGCGCAGATGCTGTATATGTGGGAGTACAGGATCAGAAACTGGCGGATAAGGTAGATAAGAGCGCACCTTTCTTAGACTTCAAACATGTATCCCTGACTTATCAGGGAGCCGGAGCACCTACTTTGCAGGATATGAACTTCACCGTAAACCGTGGCGATACCGTAGGTATCATCGGAGGTACCGGTTCCGGTAAGACCTCCCTGGTGAACCTGATCCCCGGTTTCTACCCGGCGACAGAAGGTGAGATCCTGTTGGAAGGCAGAGATATCCGGACCATGAGTGATGAGGAACTGCGCGGACGTATCGGCGTCGTACCGCAGAAGGCAGTCCTGTTCAAGGGAACGATCCGCAGCAACCTCCAGTGGGGCAAGCCAGACGCTACCGAAGGGGAGATGTGGAAAGCACTGGAACTGGCACAGGCATCGGAAGTGGTAGACGGTAAGCCCGGAAAGTTAGATGCAACTGTGGCACAGAACGGTAAGAACTTCTCCGGTGGACAGAGACAGCGTCTGACGATCGCAAGAGCCTTGGTCAGAAATCCCGAGATTCTGATCCTGGATGACAGTGCCTCCGCACTGGACTACGCAACGGATGCAAAACTCCGTGCAGCAATCCGGACTTTGGAAGATAAGACCACAACCTTTATCGTATCCCAGCGCGCCTCCACGATCCGCCATGCGGACAAGATCATCGTTCTGGATGATGGAGAGATCGCAGGTATGGGAACCCATGATGAGTTGTTAAAGGACTGCACCGTATATCAGGAGATTTATTATTCCCAGTACCCTGAACAGAGAGGAGGTGTTCGGTAATGCAGAAGAAAAATAACAAAGAGACGATGAAGCGGGTATTGAAATATATCCGGAAATATACACCGGCACTGGTACTCTCCCTACTGTTAGCAGGCCTGACCGTGTTACTGACCTTATATATCCCTATCCTCACCGGTAATGCGGTGGATCTGATCATCGGCGAGGGACAGGTGGATATGCCCGACATCTTTGCCATTATGAAAAAAATCGCTATCGTCATGATCATCACGGCAGTAGGCCAGTGGGTTATGAACACCTGCAACAACTATATTACCTATCATGTGATCCGGGATATCCGTACGGATGCTTTTGCGAAGCTGGAGATCCTGCCCTTAAAATATCTGGATGCCCATGCTTACGGTGATATCGTGAGTCGTGTTATTGCGGACGTGGATACTTTCGCAGACGGTCTGCTGATGGGATTTACCCAACTGTTCACCGGTGTACTGACGATCCTGTGTACGCTGGGCTTCATGTTGGTGACCAATGTGCCCATCACACTGGTAGTAGTATGTATCACTCCGGTATCCTTCCTGGTGGCAAAATTCATTGCAACCAAGACCTACTCCATGTTCAAGGAGCAGTCCGAGACCAGAGGCGAGCAGACCTCCCTGATTGAGGAAATGATCGACAACCAGAAGATCGTAAATACCTTTTCCAGAGGAGAAGCGGTGAAGAGCAAGTTTGGAGAGATCAACGGCAGATTGCAGAAATGCTCTCTGAAAGCTATCTTTTTCTCCTCCATTACGAACCCGGCGACCCGTTTCGTTAACAGTCTGGTATATGCCGGTGTCGGTGTGTTCGGTGCGCTCGTAGCGATCAAGGGCGGTATCAGCGTAGGCCGTCTGTCCTGCTTTTTAAGCTATGCGAACCAGTACACCAAGCCCTTCAACGAGATCTCCGGCGTGGTAACAGAATTGCAGAATGCTTTTGTCTGTGCCGGACGTATCTTCGAACTGATCGACGAGGAGCCTCAGGTGCCCGATGCTGCGGATGCAAGAGTATTAGAAGAGGCTCAGGGCAACGTAGATCTGAAGGATGTATATTTCCAGTATGTACCGGAGAAGAAGCTGATCCAGAACTTTAACCTGCAGGTAAAACCCGGGCAGAGAGTTGCTATCGTAGGCCCTACCGGATGCGGTAAGACCACCGTCATCAATCTGCTGATGCGTTTCTACGATGTGAACTCCGGCTCCATTAAAGTGGACGGCACAGATATCCGGGATATCACCAGAGGAAGTCTCCGTACCAATTACGGTATGGTGCTGCAGGAGACCTGGTTACGTTCCGGCACTATCCGTGACAACATCTGCATGGGTAAACCGGACGCTACCGAGGAAGAGATCATCGTAGCAGCCAAGGCATCCCATGCCCATAGCTTTATCAAGCGACTGCCCCAAGGGTATGACACCGTGATCACTGAAGACGGCGGCAGCCTGTCCCAGGGACAGAAACAGCTTCTGTGTATCACCAGAGTTATGCTGTGCCTGCCTCCCATGCTGATCCTCGATGAGGCAACCTCCTCCATCGATACCCGTACCGAGATCAAGATCCAGAACGCATTCGCCACCATGATGGAAGGCCGCACCAGCTTCATCGTAGCCCACAGACTTTCCACCATCCAGAGCGCTGATGTCATCCTGGTAATGAAAGACGGAAACATCATCGAACAGGGCAACCATGAGACCCTGCTGGCAAAGGGCGGTTTCTACGCGAATCTGTATAATAGCCAGTTTGCCGTGTAACGAGCCATGCAAAGGCAAGGAAACTACCACTCCCTGGGGAGCTTGCTCACCAGGGAGTGGTAGTTTTTTTGACTTTATACGGCGACAGCCGTCATCCGCCGAAAGCCCGTCAGGGCTTTTGGCGGATGCTGGCATGGCTCGTTACACTTTCCCCGGTAGCGGCACGCCCTTTGCCCTTGCCATTCTCTTTCAAAAAGACAGAAAATATATAGAAAAATGTCGAAAAATGTAAAAATATACCAGCACAATAAAAATATTGAAAATAAATTAAAATATTTCGAGAAATGTGTTGACAAATGTACAAGCATGTATTATATTAGACTTAACAAAAGAGAAACGGAACAACCCAACAAAGAAGGTTGGGAGAGAAGTACAAAAGAATCTATAGAAAGAGAGGTATAGTCCACCTAACAAGTAAAGTCCTACCACAGTCTTCCATGATGTACAACTGAATAGAACTACCAAAGAGAACCAATTTACATAGAGAACATCAAGTACACAGAAGAAAAAGTAATGAACAACAGAAGATAAGAATTATCTCACATTACAGTACATACGTACAAAAGAAAAGTGGAAAGAGAACAAAAGACAAAATGGAAGATCAAATTTAAGAAAGAGAGGGCAAGCCATTGGAGCCTGTAGTCTGAGAGGGCGTACTGATTGAAAGAATGATCGGTACGCTCTCTTAATGTTGTATAACTATTCAGAGCCAAGTAAAAAATCAAGATGGTCGTCAAATGCTTGCATTTGTAAGTCCATATTGGATTTTTTATTTTGCGAATGAGGTTCTGAATAGTTGTACAATTTTCCAGTGGAAAAACCTACCGATATCATGTACAATAGAAGAATAGTACAGATAGAGGAGTTATGAAAATGGACACAAACGAACAGAATCAGCAGGACAAAAGAGAACTCAGACATAAGAGAAGACAGAGAAATCAGATCATTGCATATACGGCCGTAGGTATTATGATCCTGTTGCTGGCGGTGGGAATTGCTTTTGCTGTAAGCAAGATTACCAGCATGAGTCGTAATCAGGAAGAACAGCAGAACAAGGTGGATGAGATCCTTTCGGATGAGGAGACAATCCAGGCACCGACGGAAAGCCAGGAGACAGTGGTGGAACTCACGGATGAGCAGAAGCTGGATACCATTATTAATGAGGCAATCATCCAGAACATGCCTCTGGAAGATAAGGTAGCCGGATTATTCATTACGACGCCGGAATCGATCACCGGTGTGTCTGCTGCAGTACAGGCGGGAGACGGTACCAAGGATGCTTTGTCGAAATACCCGGTAGGTGGAATCGTATATGCAGCGAAGAATATCCAGTCTGCAGATCAGCTGAAGCAGATGATCGATAATACCAAATTATATACCAGCTATCCCCTGTTTATTGCCATTGACGGAGAGGGAAGCGATACAGATGCGGTAGCTGCGGCAGGCCTTGGCACTAAAGTGGACACACCCCAGAGCATCGGGGCTACCGGAGATACCAACAATGCGTACCTAGCGGGAACCACGGTGGGAACTTATCTGGCAGAGCTGGGCTTTAATCTTGATTTCGCACCTTCTGCAGATCTCAGTGTAGTGGATGGAAATGCGGCAGGCAGCAGTTCTTACGGATCGGAAGCGGACAATGTGGCATCCTTTGTAGGATATATGCAGGCAGGATTACAGGAGCAGAAGGTGACCGCATGTATCGGACAGTTCCCTGGTATCGGCAGCAGTACCCAGAGCACGAAGGACGGCATGGCATCTACAGACAGAAGTGCGGAAGATTTCAGGGCCAATGAATTTGTGGTTTTCCAGACTTGTATCGACAATGGCATGACCAAAATGATCCGCATCAGTAATATGGCGTCATCTTCCCTGACCGGAGACAATACCCCCTGCACGTTCTCCAGCGCGGTGGTAACGGATATTTTAAGAAATGAACTGAATTTCCGCGGTGTGATCGTGTCCGGAGCCATGAATGAGGCTGCAATCTCCAATTACTATGGAGCAGATGAAGCTGCGGTACTGGCACTTCGCGCAGGCTGTGATATGATCTATGCACCGGAGAATTTTGAGACGGCATACAACGGAGTATTGGAGGCTGTACAGAACGGCACCATTTCCGAGGAACGCATCAATGATTCCCTGCGGAGAATCTACCGTATCAAATATGCGGATAAACTGGAACAGTAAAGAAGATAGAAGACGATTGCATGTGAGTGCAGTCGTCTTTTTTCTTGTAAAAAATGGCCGTTCATGTTATCTTAGCAATAAGAGCAATATTTCTCTTACAAATTCTCATATCGTTGACTAGCGATCTATAGTCGTTTTCCCAGAGACGTGAATGGAAGAAAGAAACATGAAGTTAAAATGAAGGTGGTGAAAAGAGTGAAGTGTATAGCATAGGAAAAATAAATCAAAAAATATATAAATGTATAACAGAGGATATTATTACCGAAGAGGTTATTATCACAGACAATCAGATTCAACATATTAAGGACAGACATCCAGAGGCATATAATAAAGTATTGAAAAATATACAGGAGGCAATAAGTACCCCGGATTATATTATTAGGGATAAGCATGCATATATGGGACTGATTATTAAAAGAATACAAACGGAAGAAGGATTTTTACAGATTGTATTAAGATTATGTACTTCGGGGGATGAACATGGATATAAAAATTCTGTGATTTCATGCTGGAAAATTAGTGAGAGAAGATTGCAGAATTACTTGCGAAATAAAGAAATTCTTTACAGTAGGGAATAAACAGGGTATAATCTATATACAATAAGAGAGGAACTATCCGAGGTGGTAAATTTCGTTGCAACCACGCACCCTATGGGTCAAAAGAGATGCAGGAGAGGCGACGCCTGCCGGATGGTTTCTTGCTTATGTTATTGAGTCACCATTTTGTGGTGGCTTTTTTAGTTTTAACCACATTCGTTGTAGAACCAGCTGTCTACAACTTCATGCAGACACAAAAAGAGCGGCAACCCTGTAAAATCAAGGCTTCCGCTATAAATAAAAAAAGCGCGAGACGGGGATCGAACCCGCGACCCCCTCCTTGGCAAGGAGGTGCTCCACCGCTGAGCCACTCGCGCATATCTTACGGACAAGTTATAATATACTATAGGGCTCCGGAAATGTCAATAAAAAAAGTGTGCATCTTTTTTGTAAATTGCATATACAATTAACGCAGCAGTATTCTACGCAGCCATCCGGTGAATTTCCGCTCTATCAGGATCCAGCACAGATAAGCCAGAACAATGCTTATTACAACGCTTACGATCAGTCCGACAACAGATAATACGGATAGGGTGGAAAAGTCAAATACCACACGGTCCAGAAACATAACCGGATAGTAGTGTACCAGATACAGGGAATAGCTGATATTTCCCAACTGCACAAAAAAGCGGGGCATGGAAAGCCGCAGGCCTGCGAGAAAAGCAAGGATTAACAATAGCAGAGCAGGGAGCCCCCACTGGGGAAGCCTGAGGAACCCAATCACATTGATCCGGGGCGTAAAGTAAGCAAGCAGACAAAAGATTACCGGGATACATACCGCGGATACGAGGCTTACTGTCCGCGAAACCGGATGAAGGGTATGCCTGCGATACAAATACCGCAGCAGATAGTAAGCCAGAATTCCGAAGAGAAATTCCAACATGACAGGATCTCCGTAAAAAATGAGGAAAGGAGAAAGTACATTACCTATCGGAGACTGCCAGGATGAGATCGCCGGAGCAAATATCTGTACCATTCCCACCAGAATCACCAGAAATGCGCTGCAGATCAGACCGCGGTATTTCATGCTGATGTGAAAGGCAATGAAAAACAGCAGATAGAACAGCATTTCACAGTTAATGGTCCAGCCGATCCGTACCAAAGGCTGGATCGCTCCGCTGCCGATATCAAAAGGAATAAACAGCAGACTTTTGACCAGATAGGAAAAATCGTGTCTGGTCTGTTGGAACATGGAAGGAAACAACAACAGCGACAGATAGGTGCCCAGTGTCATCAGGTAGTAAAGCGGAAGAATCCGGACCAGGCGTTTGCGGAAGAAATATTTGGTACTTTTTTCCGTGGTAAACATGATCATGAATCCGCTGATACAAAAAAAGATGTCCACACCGAAAGCTCCGAAGTTCAGAAAACGGACATGCTGAAATACCACAAAAAGAGCAGCCAGACCGCGTAAAGCCTGGATGCTGTCAAAATGCAGTTCATGAAACTCTTTATTAACTGTTATATTTTCCATAGAAATAACCATGCCTTTTTGTACTAGCTTACGAAATATAACTCCATTTTAACATTTTTGCGGGAGATTGGGAAACATTTTATTCAGGAAAAAAACTTGCGTACTGCGATATAAAATAATACAATAATAAGTAAAATAGATTATGCCCACCGGGCTGGGCATAGGAACCGGCGAACCGTGATTTGCGGAATTGACATAGAATAACAGGACGGTATGGATATAGATATGAGCGCAACGAGACAGCAAATGTTAGAGACAGCAGAACGCCTGAATCAGCAGATGACAGACGGAATTCCTTTTACCTGGGAGACTCTGGAGCAGGCACTTACCTCTGTGACAGAACAGGATGATAAGGGAATCCACGGATGGATCTGCTATTTTGCTGCCTTTTATCAACTGACAACAGGGAATCAGGAGGGCTGCCTGCATTATCTGGATGAGAGCGTCAGGTGTCTTCTGGGAACGGATCTGGAGCATCATGTAGCCAGAGTGTACAATATGATCGGTATTGTGGCACATATGCAGAACAACCTGTCGCTGGCCATGGAACAGTACGATAAAGCATTGGATTATACGGAAAAATACGATGATAAGATGGTGCACAGCATTGTACTGAGCAATATGTCGGATGCGTATTATCTCATAGGAGCTTATGAAAGAGCTGTGCAGTGCCATGCGGAATGTATCCGCGAATTTGAACAGGCGGATGACAACAGTACATACAGCAGGATCAATTTCCGGAAAATGCTGGCAGAGTACGGATGCTGCCTGCTGCATCTGCATATGGATGACGAGGCGGAAAAGGTACTGTGTAAACTGGAAGAGACCGGGCAGAGCGAGGAGGTCATACGTGAGACAAGGCTGGGTGTCAATGTATTTCTGGCTCATCTGGCGGAGCGAAACGGAGACCGGAAGAAGGCAGAAGAGCATGTACGTACAGCGGTAATGGCATTAGAGGATATGACACAGGTCTCTTCCGAATACGACAGTATTCAGAATCTGCTGCAATATGTGGAAAAGATAGGCAAACCGGAACAGATAGAGGAAGTATTGAACTGTCTGGAACCAAAGGCTGCCATTGAACAGAACAAGAGTCTGCTATTGCAGCTTTTGTCTCTGCGGATGCGTTATTGCAGTTCCAGGATGACTCCGGAAGAATTCAAACAGAGCGCGGATACCTTTTTCCATCTAAAGGACAGCTGGGAACTGACAGAAAACAGTCAGGTCATGTATATGATGGAACTCAGAAAACGATTACAGACAGCAGAAGAGGAGCAGAAGGAACAGGAACGCAAGAGAAACCGGCTGTTGTATCAGGCGGATCATGACGAACTGACCGGACTCTATAATAAGAGAAGCCTGAATCGTTATCTGGAGGATGTGTTTGAAGACTGTCTTCTGAATGAGAAGGAACTGGGCATTCTGTTCCTGGATATTGACCATTTCAAACAGTTGAATGATCGCTATGGACATGGAAGGGGAGATGAAGGAATCTGCGCGGTAGCGGATACTCTGAAAAAATGTTTTCCGGAGGACTATGTGGCGCGTTACGGCGGAGATGAATTCCTGGTGGTCATGACGGGACGTGACAGGGAGTATGCAGAGGAACATGCAAGACAGCTATGTATGGGCATCCGGGAATGTGAGATTCCCAATGAAGACTCTTCTGTGGAACCCTGGCTTACGATTTCCGTGGGTGGTGTCTGTGCTATTCCGAAGGAACCAAACCGAGTGTGGGATTTCCTGTCGGCTGCGGACAAAACACTTTATGACCAGAAAAATGAGCAAAAAGGAAAAGTACGCTTCTATGTGGGAGAAGGACAATACCTATAGCTCTGCAACCAAAATAAAAGGAACACAACAATGGATAACAAGCAATATTCCACCCGCGAATTGTTTCGCAGGTTTGCACCTTATTTTAAAAAATACCGTTTTACCTTGTGGATGGATCTGTTCTGTGCAGCACTGACCACGGTCTGTGAACTGGTGTTGCCGTTAATTATGCGCTACATTACCAATGAAGGGCTGCGGGATCTTGCGTCCCTGTCGGTGAAGACCATACTTTCACTGGGAGTTCTGTATTTCGGACTTCGTATCGTGGATTGCATCGCCAGTTACTATATGTCCGATATGGGACACGTCATGGGCGCGAAGATCGAGACGGACATGCGCAGAGATGCATACAACCATTTGCAGAAGCTGTCCAATACTTATTATAATAATACCAAAGTCGGTCAGATCATGGGGCGGATCACCAATGATCTGTTTGATGTGACGGAATTCGCCCATCATTGCCCAGAAGAATTTTTCATCGCCGGAATCAAGACCGTAATCTCTTTTATCATTCTGGCAAATATCAATCTGCCGCTGACATTGATGATCTTTCTGTGCGTGCCGCTGATGTGCGGTGTGTGCATGATCCTGAATTTCCGGATGCGAAGTGCCTTTCGCAAGCAGCGTAACCAGATCGGAGAGCTGAACGCCCGGATCGAGGACAGTCTGCTGGGCCATAAGGTGGTCAAGGCATTTACCAATGAAGAGGTGGAAAATGTCAAGTTTGAGAAAGATAACGGCACTTTTCTGGATATTAAGAAGCTGACCTACCGTTACATGGCGGCATTCAATACCACAGTGAAGCTGTTTGACGGATTGATGTATCTGGTGGTATTGGTGGCAGGCGGTATTTTTATGGTAAACGGACGGATTGCCGCTGGTGACCTGGTGGCATATATGCTGTATGTATCCACCCTGATCGCAACAATCCGGCGTATCATCGAATTTGCCGAACAGTTCCAGCGGGGCATGACCGGTATCGAGCGCTTTTTACAGATCGTGGATGCGGATATCGAGATCTTCGATGAGCCAGATGCCATAGAACTGAAGGACCCGAAGGGAGAAATCTCTTTTGAAAAAGTAAGCTTTGAATATCCGGATGACCATAACAAGGTATTTACCGATCTGAACCTGCAGATCCACGCGGGAGAAAAGGTGGCCATCGTCGGTCCTTCCGGTGGTGGTAAGACAACGCTGTGCAATCTGATCCCGAGATTTTATGATGTCTCAGAAGGCAGGATCCTGTTGGACGGCCAGGACATTAAGCATTTTACGTTAAAGAGTCTGCGGGGCAATATCGGTATCGTACAGCAGGATGTGTATCTTTTCTCCGGTACGATCTATGAAAATATCGCTTATGGACGTCCCGGGGCTTCGAAAGAAGATGTGATCAATGCGGCAAAGCGTGCCGGGGCTCATGAATTCATCATGGGACTGAAGGACGGTTATGATACTTATGTGGGAGAACGGGGTGTAAAGCTGTCCGGCGGACAGAAACAGCGGATCAGTATTGCCAGAGTATTTCTGAAAAATCCACCCATCATCATTCTGGATGAGGCCACTTCCGCACTGGACAATGAGAGTGAGTTTGCCGTGGCAAAATCTCTGGGAGAATTGTCGGAGGGGCGTACTACTCTGACTATCGCCCACAGACTTTCCAGTATCCGCAATTCCGACAGGATCCTGGTGCTGACGGATGACGGCATTGTGGAGGAAGGCAATCACGACCAGCTCATGGAACAAAAAGGGATCTATTATCAGTTCTACGAAACAGCCAATGCTTTAAAATAAACTAACAAAACGGGAGGTAAATCTATGAAACTTGTGTTTGTGGGGGCAGACCATGAAGTAACAGGAAGCTGCCATTATCTTGAGGTAGCCGGAAAGCATATTCTGGTGGATTATGGTATGGAGCAGGGCATCAATGTATTTGAGAATGTTCCGCTGCCGGTGGCGGAATCCATGATCGATTATGTCTTTCTGACGCATGCCCATGTGGATCATTCGGGACTTCTGCCACTTCTATATGCCAGAGGATTCAGAGGCCAGATCTATGCCACGGATGCCACGGCGGATCTGTGCAGCATCATGCTACGTGACTGTGCGCATATCCAGAGTGCTGAGGCAGAGTGGAAGAACCGCAAGGCAAAACGTTCTGCCAACAATGCAGTGGTGGAACCGTTGTATACCATGGAGGATGCGGACGGCGTGATCCGCAGACTGGTTCCCTGTCATTACAATACGATCGTAGAAGTGTGCGAGGGCGTGAAGATCCGTTTCACGGATATCGGACATCTGCTGGGGTCTGCCAGCATCGAAGTCTGGCTGACAGAGGACGGCAATACGAAGAAGATCGTATTTTCCGGCGATATCGGCAACAAGCATCAGCCGCTGTTGAAGGATCCCACACCCACAAAAGAAGCGGATTATGTGGTCATGGAGTCTACCTACGGTGACAGGATGCATCCCAAGGACAAACTAGACTATGTGGCGGAATTGACAAAGGTACTGCAGGAGACACTGGATCGTGGCGGTAATGTGGTGATTCCTTCCTTTGCGGTGGGCCGTACTCAGGAGATCCTGTATTTCCTGCGGAAAATCAAGGTGGGACGTCTGGTCAAAGGACATGAGGATTTCCCGGTGTATGTGGACAGTCCCATGGCGGTGGAGGCCACCGGTATATTTCAGGAGAATCGTTATGAGTGCTTTGATGACGAGGCTATGGAATATGTGAAAGAGGGCATCAACCCCATTGCATTTTCGGGATTGAAGCTGTCCATCACCAGTGAGGAATCCAAGGCCATCAATTTTGACGAGACCCCCAAGGTCATCATTTCCGCTTCCGGTATGTGTGATGCGGGACGTATCCGCCATCATCTGAAGCATAACCTGTGGAGAGAAGAATGTACGATTCTCTTCGTGGGTTACCAGTCCGTGGGAACCCTGGGCAGAGCGCTGGTAGAGGGTGCCGATGAGGTAAAGCTTTTCGGTGAGACCATTCAGGTGCGGGCACAGATCCGGAAACTGGCGGGATTAAGCGGCCATGCGGACAAAGAAGGACTGATCGAGTGGATCCAGGCCTTTGAAGAGAAGCCGAAAAAGGTGTTTGTGGTACACGGTGAAGACAGTGCCTGCACTGCATTCACCGAATGCCTGAAGATCGAGTATGGGCAGAGGGCTTACGCACCTTATAGTGGCACGGAGTTCGACCTGATCAGCAATAAATTTACCTATGAGGCTGCACCGGTTGCCGTGAAGAAAAAGACGAAGCCTGTCACCGGAGTCTTCGAGAGGCTGTTGGCTTCTGCAAGACGTCTGCTGGCGCTGGTTACCAAGAGCGAGGGTGTCATGACCAATAAGGACATGGCCAAGTTCGCCGACCAGATCAATTCCCTGTGTGACAAATGGGAAATATAAGTGCATCCATAGGAAGTATTTCTGACTGCTTGCAGGCAGGAAATACTTCCTATGAGAGGCATAAACAACCCTGAGTATGCAGGAAGAGAGTCCGGAATACGAAGGGGTGTACGATTTCGAGAGTGCGAAGCACGGAGAAATCGGTTATATAACATAATAAGATTCTCCATCAGCTTCTGCGTGACTGCTTGCAGTCAAGGCTTTTGGCTGATGAGAGAATCAAACTGATATGAGTAAGCAAGGCGGTAGCCTGGAATACGAATATCAGAGCGATTTCGAGAGTGCGAAGCACGGAGAAATCGGTTATATATTAGAAGATAGAATAAGGAGACACCATGAGTTTAGCGGATCATATTTTTATCGATATGTGTAATGACATTCTGACCAACGGTACCAGCACGGAGGGCGAGAAAGTGCGTCCCCATTGGCCGGACGGCACCCCTGCCTACACTATTAAGAAATTCGGAGTAGTGAACCGGTACGACCTGTCGAAGGAGTTCCCGATCCTGACCTTGCGCCGGACAGCAATAAAATCAGCCACGGATGAGATGCTGTGGATCTGGCAGCGCAAGTCCAACAACATTCATGACTTAAAAAGCCATGTCTGGGATGAATGGGCGGATGCGGATGGTTCCATCGGTAAGGCCTACGGTTACCAGATGGGTGTGAAACATCAGTATAAAGAGGGCATGATGGATCAGGTGGATCGTGTGATCTACGATCTGAAGAACAATCCCTTCAGCCGCCGGATCATGACCAATATCTATGTGCATCAGGATCTGCACGAGATGAATCTGTATCCCTGTGCTTACGGTATGACCTTTAATGTGACGCAGAAAAAGGGAGAGGACAGGCTGACCCTGAATGCCATTTTAAACCAGCGTTCCCAGGACGTACTGGCAGCCAACAACTGGAATGTGGTACAGTATGCGGTGCTGGTGCATATGCTGGCACAGGTCTGCGATATGAACGTGGGCGAGCTGGTGCATGTCATTGCGGATGCCCATATCTATGACCGCCACGTGGATGCCATTAAGGAGCTCATCAGCAGAGACCCCTTCCCGGCGCCGAAGTTCTGGCTGAACCCGGAGATCAGGGACTTCTATCAGTTCACACCGGATGATGTGAAGCTGGAGGGTTACCAGACCGGGGAGCAGATCAGGGATATTCCGATTGCAATCTGACATGAGTAAGTAGGGCGGTAGCCCGGAATACGAATATCAGTACGGTTTCGTGAGTGCGAAGAACGGAGAAACCGGTTATTATCATAGAAACAAACAGAAACGAGGTACACCATGAATTTAATTGTAGCAGTAGACAACAACTGGGCCATCGGCAGCAAGAACGAACTGCTGATCCGCATCCCCAACGATCACAAGCATTTCCGCGAAGAGACGACAGGTAAGGTAGTGGTTCTGGGACGCAAGACTTTGGAGACTTTCCCGCAGGGCATGCCTTTAAAGAACCGCATCAACATTATTTTGTCCAAAGATCCGAATTATCAGGTCAAGGATGCGATCGTGGTACACTCTATTGAAGAATTGCTGGAAGAACTGAAGAAATATGACGAAGAGAATATCTATATCATCGGCGGAGAGAGTATTTACCGCCAGATGCTGCCTTACTGTGACGTGGCCCATGTGACGAAGATCGATCATGCCTACGAGGCGGATGCCTATTTCCCGGATCTGGACAGTGATCCCGAGTGGGAGATCACCGCGGACAGCGATGAGCAGGTCTATTTTGACATTACTTACCAGTTCTTGAAATATGAGCGGAAAAAGTCTTAAATGCAATGACAGATATGTAGTGATTTTAATCTGAAAAAACTGTGAAAAGAAGAAAAACGACACATTTTCACTGAAAAAGTCACTGGAAAGCATAAATGTGTATATTGACTTTTATTACAAATGGTATAATAATGAAAATCAATAAATTCTGTTAAGAGAAATCAACAGGCAGAGTGGTAAACCGAGGAAAGAAGGAATACAAAAATGGAAAAGAAAAACATTGACTGGGGTAATATCGGTTTCGGTTATATCCCTACAGATTACAGATATGTGTCCAATTATAAGGACGGTAAATGGGATGACGGTCAGCTGACCCAGGATCCCAACATCGTATTAAATGAGTGTGCAGGTGTATTGCAGTATGCACAGACCGTATTCGAGGGCCTGAAGGCCTACACCACAGAAGACGGACATATCGTAACCTTCCGTCCTGACTTAAACGGTGAACGTCTGGAGTCTTCCGCAGCAAGACTGGAGATGCCCATTTTCCCCAAGGAGCGTTTCGTGGAAGCTGTTACCGAGACGGTTAAGGCCAACGATGCTTTCGTACCTCCTTACGGCAGCGGTGCAACTCTGTACATCCGTCCTTATATGTTCGGCAGCAACCCTGTCATCGGTGTAAAGCCTGCGGATGAGTATCAGTTCCGTATTCTGTGCACCCCTGTAGGACCTTATTTCAAGGGCGGCGTTAAGCCTCTGACCATCCGTGTCACCGACTTTGACCGTGCGGCACCTCACGGAACCGGTCACATCAAGGCTGGCCTGAACTATGCTATGAGCTTACATGCAATCGTATCCGCTCACAAGGAAGGCTACGATGAGAATATGTATCTGGATGCTGCTACCCGTACCAAGGTAGAGGAGACCGGCGGTGCGAACTTCCTGTTCGTTACCAAGGACAACAAGGTCGTAACTCCCAAGTCCGACAGTATCCTTCCGTCCATCACCCGTCGTTCTCTGGTATATGTTGCCAAGGAATACCTGGGACTGGAAGTAGAAGAGAGAGAAGTATACCTGGATGAAGTAAAAGACTTCGCAGAGGCTGGTCTGTGCGGTACCGCAGCAGTGATCTCCCCTGTAGGCAAGATCGTTGACCACGGCAAAGAAATCTGCCTGCCCAGCGGCATGACCGAGATGGGACCTGTCACCAAGAAACTGTATGAGACTCTGACCGGTATCCAGATGGGCAGGATCGAAGCTCCTAAGGGCTGGATCCATGTAATCGAGTAATCTGGTATCAAAATTGAATAATATTAAAAATGCGTGTGGAGAATATCCGCACGCATTTTTTGTCTGTAGAATTCTTAGATTTTTCTGAACTTCCAAGAAATCGTGGCACAGAAGAAAAAAATAGGGTATAATCAGAATTTAGAGACTTTGAGAAAGTAGGAAATGTTATGTTTTTTAAAAATAGATGTCATATCACCGCGGTATTGGTGGCGGGAGTGCTGGGAATAAGTATGGTGACGGGACTGACCGCCTGCGGCAGCAGTGACGGCACAAAAGTGGTATTTACCACAGGATTTGGGAAAAATGAGGTATTTCGGATCGGGGACGAGTCCTGCTCTAAGGCGGAGATCATGATCTACCTGACCACGACCCAGAATCAATATGAGAATGTCTACGGGACGGAGATCTGGAATACTTCCCTGAACGGAGTGACTCTGGAGGATAATGTCAAGGAGACAGTGCTGGCAAGAATTGCTCAGATCAAGACCATGTACCTGCTGGCAAAAGAGAAAGAGGTCACGTTGGATGAAGCCGAGGAGGCAAAGGTCGTCCAGGCGGCACAGGAGTATTATTCTTCCTTAAATGATACGGAGATCGAGGCTATGGGTGCCACGGAGGAGATTGTGGAGAATCTGTATCGGGAATATGCCATGGCAGACAAGGTCTATCAGTTGATTATACAGGACATCAATCCGGAGATCAGTGATGACGAGGCCCGCAAAATTACGGTGCAGCAGATCTTTTTTGCAACAGCATCCACGGATATGGACGGAAACCTGAAGCCTTATTCGGAAAGCTCCATTCAGAGTGCCTATGAGAAAGCCTGCGAGGTAAGAGACCTGGCGGTGGACGGAGAACACGATTTCACGGAACTGGCATCCAAATACAGCGACGATTCCGAGATCACCTATTCCTTTGGCAAAGGAGAAGCGGAGAGCGCTTATGAGGAAGCGGCTTTCAATTTGGCAACAGACGAGGTGAGCCAGGTTGTGAAATGTGAACGAGGCTATTACATTATCAAATGCATCAATACGCTGGATCGGGAAGAGACGGACGCTAATAAATTAAAGATTGTAGAAGAGCGGAAACGGGAAGTCTTCGGGCAGGAGTATGACAGCTTTGTGAATACACTGGTGCGTCAGCTCAATGACAAGCTGTGGGACGAGATCACGCTGATCATGGACGAACAGGTGACTACGGACAACTTTTTTGATGTGTATGCAAAGTACTTTCCGGAGGAGTAATTTCTGGTTTTTTACACGCTTTATTAAAATTTTAGAATTACGGAAATATTGATAAATACTGGATTTTTGACTGATTGTTAGCACTCATTTATAATGAGTGCTAAATTTGTCTTGACTTTTCAATTTTACAGTCCTACACTTAGAATCAGTTAGGAAACAGTCAGCCATGGCTGTGCAATTTTAGAAAAGGATGTGGTAATAATGGCAGCAAAAAACGGTAGTTTGTCAATTAACAGTGAAAACATATTTCCGATCATTAAAAAGTGGTTGTATTCCGATCACGATATTTTTTACAGAGAGTTGATCTCTAACGGCTGCGATGCCGTGACCAAGCTGAAAAAGTTGGACATGATGGGAGAATATGCCCTGCCTGAAGGCTATAAGGGACGTGTGGATGTCATCGTGGATCCTGAGAAGAAGACACTGACCTTCAAGGATAACGGTCTGGGCATGACTGACGACGAAGTGGAAGAGTACATCAACCAGATTGCATTTTCCGGCGCAACGGATTTCATTGAGAAATATAAGGACAAGAGCAATTCCGACCAGATCATCGGTCATTTTGGACTGGGCTTCTATTCTGCATTCATGGTAGCGGATGAAGTACACATTGATACCTTGTCCTACAAGGACGGCGCCAAGGCAGTGCACTGGGAGTGCGACGGCGGCACCGAGTTCTCCATGGAAGACGGAGACAAGACGGATGTCGGTACGACCATTACCCTGTTTTTAAATGAAGATTGTCTGGAGTTCTGTAATGAGTACAAGGCTCGTGAGGTCGTGAAGAAGTATTGTTCCTTCATGCCTACCGAGATCTATCTGTCCAAGGCGAACACCAAGGAGACCCAGATCATCAAGGAAGAGGAAAAGCTTCCCGATGATGAAGTCCTGGAAGAGATCGAGCCGGAGAAGAAGGAAGCGGCAGAAGGTGAAAATGCTGAAGCTGCTGAGGGAACAGAAGAGCCTAAGAAGCTGAAGATCAGAAAGCGTCCTGAATTGATCAACGAGACACAGCCTCTGTGGACCAAGCATCCCAATGAGTGCACGAAGGAAGAGTATCTGGACTTCTACCGCAAGGTATTTCAGGATTACAAGGAGCCTCTGTTCTGGATCCACCTGAATATGGATTATCCTTTTAATCTGAAAGGTATCCTGTACTTCCCGAAGATCAACATGGAGTATGAGTCCATCGAAGGTACCATCAAGCTGTACAACAATCAGGTATTTATCGCAGATAACATCAAGGAAGTCATTCCTGAGTTCCTGCTGCTGTTAAAGGGTGTCATCGACTGCCCGGATCTGCCTCTGAACGTATCCAGAAGTGCATTGCAGAATGATGGATTTGTCAAGAAGATCGCCGAGTACATTACCAAGAAGGTAGCGGACAAGCTGGCCGGTATGTGCAAGACGGATAAGGAAGAGTATGACAAATACTGGGATGACATCAGTCCCTTCATCAAGTTTGGCTGCCTGAAGGATGACAAGTTCTGTGAGAAGATGAACGATTATATCCTCTTCAAGAATCTGGACGGCAAATATCTGACTCTGCCCGAGTGTCTGGAGATCAAGCCTCAGGACGAGGAAGAGAATAAGGAAAATGCTGTAGATGAGAACGGCAACAAGGTAGAAGCTGAGGTCGTAGGGGATAAATCTGAAGATGAGGCTTCCGGGGAGAATGCCGGGGAAGAGAAGAAGGAAAAGATCATTTACTATGTAACGGATGAACAGCAGCAGAGCCAGTACATCAATATGTTCAAGGCTGCTAAGATGGATGCTGTGATCCTGACCCATAATATCGATCAGCCCTTCATCTCCCAGTTGGAGCAGAAGAATGAGGGAATCAAGTTCCAGCGTATCGATGCGGATGTGACCGATGCCCTGAAGTCCAAGACTTCCAAGAAGGCTGAAAAAGAGATGGAAGAGCAGGCAGAGAGCATCAGCAAGCTGATGAAGAAGGCTCTGAAGAACGACAAGATCACTGTCAAGGTAGAGAAGCTGAAGAACAAGAAGATCTCTTCCATGATCACGCTGTCCGAAGAGAGCAGACGTATGCAGGATATGATGAAGATGTACTCCATGCCCGGCATGGATATGAGTGCTTTCGGCGGTGAGGGCGAGACCCTGATTCTGAATGCCAACCATCCTCTGGTACAGTACATCACCGAGCACCAGGACGGCGAGAACGCAGAAATGATCTGCGAGCAGCTGTACGATCTGGCAAAGCTCCAGCATGCACCCTTGTCCGCCGACGCCATGACCAAGTTCGTGGCAAGAAGCAATGACATTATGATGCTGTTGACCAAATAAAAATGACGGATTAAAAACAAAGGGAATCACAATCTGGGAACGGTTTGTGGTTCCTTTTTTGGGCTACACGGTGGCTCGGGGACAGATGCAGACCGGTACCGGAATTAGTATTTAGTGAATGCATATCACCCGTCTGTTAATCAAGTAGATGTATGATGAAGACAAAACGGATAGAAGTTAGTCTGCTTAGTATATGGGAACATGCACATATTTTTCTGACTTTGCATATTCTGTAAGGAACATTTGTTGCCTGACCGGATCAAGACAGACAAAACGGCATAGGCAGAAAGGACCTCTGTCCATGGACACTACTTATATAGGAACACTTCAGATCAGCGTTGTCTCCGCTCTGGGGATGACACCGATACCCGGCGCGACCGTCACTGTCTCCTATACCGGGGATCCGGATTCCCCGCTGGAGACGATGACTACTGACGAATCCGGGCAAACCCCTACGATAACACTGGATGCGCCGCCGAGAGAGCTTTCTTTATCTCCGGATATTACGGCACAGCCCTATTCGGAGTACAACATTCAGGTGACTGCAGAAGGCTTTGAACCGGTACTGGTATCTGGTTCCGAAATTCTGGCAGGCGAATTTTCCCTACAACCGATCCGCATGAATCCGCTGAATGTAACAGAGGAGGAAGAAAAAGTAGTAGTAATACCTGCACATACGCTTTTCGGAGAGTATCCTCCGAAGATTCCGGAAGAAGAAATCAAACCTATGAACGAGACCGGGGAGATCGTACTGAGCCGTGTGGTGATTCCGGAATATGTGATCGTACATGACGGTGTCCCGGAGGATCCCACTGCCCGGAATTACTGGGTGCGCTATAAGGATTACATTAAAAATGTGGCCTCCAGCGAGATTTATTCCACCTGGCCGGAGAGTGCAATTTATGCTAATATTCTGGTCATTCAATCATTTACGTTAAACCGTATATATACGGAGTGGTACAGGGGACGTGGATACGATTTTACGATAACTTCTTCTACGGCGTATGATCAAAAATGGATCTATGGCAGAAATGTGTTCGAAGAGATCGACTATCTGGTAGATTCCATTTTTACCAACTATTTGTCAAGGCCCGGTGTACGACAGCCCATTTTCACATCGTATTGTGACGGTAATCGGACTACCTGCCGGGGGCTTAGCCAGTGGGGCTCCAAGTCATTGGCAGATCAGGGATATTCCGCTATTGATATCATTCATTATTATTACGGCAATGATATGTATATCAATTCCGCAGATATTATTTCGGGAGTGCCTTCTTCCTGGCCGGGGTATGATCTGACTATCGGTTCTTCCGGGGAAAAAGTCCGTCAGCTGCAACAGCAGTTGAACCGGATCGCCAGAAATTATCCGGCGATTCCTACGTTGACACCCGACGGAATCTATGGCTCCGGTACTGCGGAGGCTGTCCGGACGTTCCAGAAGATATTTAATCTTCCTCAGACCGGAATCGTGGATTATCCTACATGGTTTGAAATCTCGGATATTTATGTGGGGGTGACACGTATTTCGGAGCCGGATGCGTAGTAAATGGGAAGTTACGCGAGCAATGAGCCGCGTAACTTCCCATTTACCATGTTGTAACAAGTGTAATTCCAACAATTTTCCCGGACAAGCATAAAATCCGCTTGACAGATAAAAATAAATAACGTATTATTGTATTAAATAAATAATACAGTAAAACAACAAGACAATGAGGGACCCGGGGAGGCATCGATAGAAACGATGCGTGACAGGTAATAAGAAACAGAAAATAAGAAACAAGAAAGGATGATAGGAATGGCGTGGGAATTGGATGCTGACAGACCCATATATGCGCAGCTGGTGGAGCGGATCCAGAAAGAGATCGTGTCCGGCAAATATCAGCCGGGAGAGAAGCTGCCGAGTGTCAGAGATCTTGCGGCCGTGGCGGCGGTGAACCCGAATACGATGCAGAAAGCTTTTGCGGAACTGGAGCGGAGCGGCCTGATCGTGACACAGCGCACCAGCGGCAGAGCCGTGACGGAGGACACTGAGCTGATCGGGAATACCAGAGAACAGCTGGCAGCCGGGCATGTCCGGAATTTTATCAACAACATGCAGGAACTGGGATATCAGAGAGAGGAGATCCGGAATCTCTTCGATAAGGTACAGGCCTGACAGGGGTGCAAATTTATGATGAAAATAAAGAGAGGCGGAAATAGAAATGAATAATCTGGTAGAAATTGTAAATCTGACCAAGAAATATGGTGCCAATGTGGCTGTGAACAATCTGACCGTAAGTCTCCCCAAGGGGAAGATCATTGGCCTGTTGGGACCCAACGGCAGCGGTAAGACGACACTGATCAAAATGCTGAACGGTCTGCTGACACCGACGGAAGGCACTATTATGATCGACGGCAATTATGTAGGACCGGCGACCAAGAGCAAGGTAGCTTATCTGCCGGACCGCACGTATCTGACCATGAATCAGACGATCCGGGAGATTCTGGATTTCTTTCAGGACTTTTATACAGACTTTTCCAGGGAACGTGCGGAAGAGATGTTAAAGAGTCTGGGGATCGATCCTGCAGTGAAAATGCGGACATTGTCCAAAGGTACGAAGGAGAAGGTACAGTTGATCTTAGTGATGAGCAGGAATGCCAGCCTGTATATTTTGGATGAGCCGATTGCCGGTGTGGATCCGGCAGCGAGAGATTACATCCTGCGCACCATTATCAACAACTACAATCCGGAAGCAACGGTACTGATCTCTACCCATCTGATCGAGGATGTGGAACAGGTACTGGATGAAGTCATCTTCATGCGTTATGGTCAGCTGGTGTTATATACATCCGTTGACAATATCAGAGAAGAGAAAGGTAAGTCTGTAGATGCTTACTTCAGGGAGGTGTTCGCATGTTAGGAAAGTTAATGAAATATGAATGGAAAAATATCTGGAAAGCCGGTACACTGATGCTTCTGGGAATGCTTGTGGTCACCGTGATTGGCTGCGTGGTATTACGCATGCCGGGAGGACTGGTAACGGAGATTGCGGACGGCAATAACATGAATGCGACACAGAGCTGGTTTGTACTCTCTTCCTTTGTGGCAACACTGATCCTGTATGTGATCATGCTGCTGGCATCCACCTGGGGAATGCTGATTTTTTTGGGCATCCGCTTTTACCGCAGTATGTATACGGATGAAGGCTATCTGTCCCACACCCTGCCGGTAACAGCTAACCAGCTGTTTTTAAGCAAGGTACTGGTCTCCGGTGTCTGGTATCTGTTCATTACGATAGGCATCGGTATTTCAGTGGTGGCACTGATCGTGTCTCTGATGACAGGCCTTTTAAATATCGGTGAACTGAGTAGTGTACTGACACAATATAATGGGAATATCTGGGAATTTCTGGCAGATGCTTTTTATGAACTTGGCAGAACATACGAAGAAGAGATGGGGATCAATCTGTTGCATTATGGGATCACGCTGCTCTTAACCTATGTGGCAGGACCGTTCATTACCATGGTCACTCTGTTCGGAGCGCTGACCATCGGACAGCTTTCCTCCAAACATAAAGGCCTGATGGGAATTCTGGCATATGCCGGCCTGACGATCCTGTCGTCCATCATCGGCAGCACCGTACAGAGCGCATTCATGTTTGGTGCCAATGTCGCAAACAGTGCCAGTGGAATCACGGTGAGCACCAATTCCGCCTATGATATTAACGTGATCACCAGTCTGCTCATTGCGGCCATCATGTACGGCGTATCTTATTACATCATGAACCGAAAATTAAACCTGGACTAACCGGGTCTACAGCTTGCCCTCAACTGGTAAATTTGGTATAATAAATCCAAATGACAACAGGGAACGGGTGAAGGTACATGCAGGAGATTATTGATAGAATTTTAGGAGGAAACTTCGATTATGAGAACGGTTCTTTGGAATTCTCCTGCGCTAAAATAGAGATTTCCCTGTCACAGGGGACAATATATGAGGGCTCTTTTCACATTCTTTCTGCGTCGGAAGGCTATGTAAAAGGATCCGTGATCTCGGACCATCTTCGGATGGAATGTATGACGGATCAGTTTACCGGCTCCGATGCAGAAATTTTTTACTGCTTCCACGGAGAAGATCTGGAGGAAGGGGATGTGATCAAGGGCTCTTTTTCCGTAGTCAGCAACAGAGGAGAATACAATCTTCCTTTTGTGGTGACGGTGGAGCATGGGATGTTGAATTCTTCCATCGGGGCTATCCGGAATCTGTTCCATTTTGCCAACCTGGCGAAGAGCAACTGGAAGGAAGCTGTGCGGCTGTTCTATGATCCGGAATTTCTGCGGCTGTTCCAGGGGAACGATGCCCATTTCTATAACAGTTACCGGATCCTGTCCACTTATGAGGGCAACGAACAAAATGTAGAGGAATTCCTGATCTGTATCAATAAAAAGCAACAGCTGGAATTCCTGACGGAAGAGAAAGAACTGGTGAAAAAACTGCCTCGCAGCGCAGATAATTACGGCGTCACGGAGAACAATCTGACCATCGTGAGGAACGGCTGGGGATATACGAATCTCCAGATCGAGTGTGAGGGTGAATTTGTCTTTACGGAAAAGGAAAACATTACAGACGATGATTTTCTGGGAAACCGTTGCCGCCTGCCGGTCTACATCGACAGCAGCCTGTGCAGACCTGGCAAAAATTTTGGTAAAGTCTACATATATAATGCTTATACTTCACTGGAGATCCCGGTCATGGTACAGCTGGGAGACGGTGTAGTGGCCCGGCATGCGGATCACAGTCATATGCAGTGCATCACCCAGATCATGAAATATTATGAAGAATCGAGACTGAAAAAGATCGGTACGGGAACCTGGCTCGCGGAGACCGGCAAACTGGTGGAGCGCATGGTGACCATGGATGAGAAGGATGTGCCGGCGAGACTGTTCCAGGCACAGCTTCTGATCACAGAGGAACGCTACAATGAAGCCGGATGGATCCTGGATCACGCAGCGGACATGTTGGAAGCCCAGGGAGCTACCGGCGGAGAACAGTGGGCTTACTATCTGTATCTGACCACACTGATCCACAGGGACCCCCAGTATACACTGCAAATGGCGGAGCAGGTGGAACAGATCTACCGCTATGACAGGACCCGCTGGCGTGTGGCATGGCTGCTGTTGTATCTGTCGGAGGAATACAATCGTTCAACCTCCGGGAAATGGATGTTCTTAGAAAAACAGTACCAGTACGGCTGCACCAGTCCGGTGATCTACCTGGAAGCACTGGCCCTTTTGAACGGCAATCCGGCGCTGCTACGTAAATTGAACAGTTTTGAACTGCAGGTGTTGAACTTCGGTGTCCGTCAGGATGCGGTAAACGACAGCCTGATCGAACAGCTGTTGTATCTGTCGGGAAGAGTCAGAGAGTATTCTCCACTACTGGGCAGAATTTTACGAAGACTGTATGAGAAAAAGAAGGATGTGCGGATCCTGCAGGAGGTGTGCAGCCTTCTGATCAAGGGAAGTAAGACGGGACCGGATGCCTTCACGTGGTATCAGATGGGTGTGGAAAGCCATCTGAGGATCACGAATCTCTATGAATATTATATGGCATCGGTAGATCTGGATTCTGTGCTGGAGCTTCCGAAAGTGATTCTGATGTATTTTTCTTTCCAGAGCAATCTGGATTATGAACATAGTGCGTTCCTGTATGCGTATCTGTTAAAACACCGGAAAGATTATGAGGAACTGTACGAACATTACGAGCCGAGAATGGAGCGGTTCGTCATTGACCAGATCCAGAAGCAGCATATTAACAGACATCTGGCAATACTGTATCAGGAATTCCTGTCTCCGGCCATTGTAACGGAAGCTATGGCGAAGCCTCTGTCCCGTCTGTTGTTTGCCCATATGGTAAGAGTGGATGACAGCAGAATGCGTAAGGTGATCGTCAGCCAGCCGGGGAATCTGATACTGTCCGAGACGCCTCTGCAAAACGGCACGGCCTGGGTGGCAGTCTACGGGAATGATTATGCCATTGCTTTTGAGGATGCATATGGTAACAGGTTCCTTAAAAATGTGGAATATACCCTGGAAAAACTGCTGGTACCGGGGAAATATCTCAGACTTCTGGAACATTATGTGCCAGATACGGCGGAACTGGATCTGTATTTCATGGAGAACGGCAGAACAGAAGAGACCATATCTTCCACAAAGCTGATGCGGATGGCAAGACTGGTGGAAAGCGATGCCGTGGAGCCGAAGCTGCGCAGTGAGATTGCGGTACAGCTGGTACAGGCCTATTTCGACGCGGATAATTTGCAGGCACTGGATGAATACCTGCAGGAGCTGCAGGGGGACGGCTTTACGGAGGAACAGCGGGAACTGATCCTGCGTTTTCTGGTGCTGCGGGGAAATTATGAGAAGGCATATGCCTGGATTGAAGCATATACCCCTTATTTTGTGGAGGCCAAGATCCTGTTGCGGCTTACGGACGGTGTGATCACGCAGTCGGTCCATGAGGGAGAGGCAGTCCTGTATGCGGCGGCATTGACGGCGTTCCGTAAGGGAAAATACAACGGTGGAATTTTAGAGTATCTGGTGCGTTATGCCACCGGTACCACGAAGGAATTGCGTGACATCTGGAAAGCGGCAAGATCCTTTGAGATAGACTGCTACAGCTTAAGTGAAAAGATATTGCTGCAGATGCTGTTCTCCGGGGCATTTGTGGGAGAGCGGATGGATATTTTCCGTTATTATGTATCCCAGGGAGCCAGACAGGAGATCGAGGAAGCTGTGCTTGTACAGAGCTCTTATGATTATTTCTGCCGGGAGAAGATCACGGAGGAATATGTATTCCGGGAGATCCGTAACTGCTATCTGCGGGGAGAAGAGACCCAGCGGATCTGCAAGCTGGCTTATCTGAAATTCTATGCGGAGAATAAGGACAAGCTGGAGCGGGAAGATGAAACTCTGGTCCGGAATTTCCTGGAGGAAATGATGAAGGACCACATTCATCTGAACTTTTTCAGGGAATATCAGGACTGCCTGCCACAGCTGCAGGAGATGAAGGACAAGACTATCGTGGAGTATCACACAAGAGGCGGCGTCCGTGCAAGGATTCATTATGTGATGATGCATGAGAACGGGCAGGCGGAGGATTACCTGTCGGAATATATGCAGGAAGTATACAGCGGTGTATTTTTCAAGGAATTCGTACTGTTTTTCGGGGAGAATCTTCAATATTACATTATGGAAGAATCAGAGAACGAAGAACAGCTGACGGAGAGCGGAAGCCTGCAGAAGAGCGATATTATGAATGAAAGTCCGGACAGCAAATACGAGATCATCAATGATATGATGATCAGCATGACACTGCAGGACGATACGACACTGGATCATCTGATCGAGGAATATTACCGCAGGGAATATCTGGATCACAGATTGTTCACATTGCAGTAAAGATAAAAAAAGACAGCAGGAGAGGAGGCGGAAGAACATGCGACTGCCGGGAAGTGATAAAGTTATAGTGGGTTATGACCTGGGGAAGGATTATGCGCAGATCAGCTGCTATGTCACAGGCAAGGAAGAAGAGATCACCACATTGTCTTCCGTTGCAGGCTCACAGGTCTATACGATTCCCCTGGTCCTGAGCAAGAGACAGGGAGTCAACCAGTGGTTCTATGGAAGTGAAGCCCTCCGGCATGCGGAGGAAGAAGAGGGAATCCTGGTGGAGCATCTTCTGAAGCTGGCAAAAGATGGGGAACCGGTGCAGATTGATGGAACGACTCTGGATCCGGTGGCACTACTGACTCTTTTTCTCAAGCGTAGTCTGGGAATGCTGTCCCAGATGACTTCCACAGAGCGGATCGGGGCCCTGATGATCACCTGCGAGGAACTGGATGCAGGAATGCTGGAGGTGCTGACGCAGGCAGTGGAGGCATTACACCTGAAGACGGATGCTGTCTGTTTTCAGAGCCATCGGGAGAGCTTTTATTATTACAATCTGTATCAGCCGGAAAATCTGTGGAAGCAGGGGAGCGTGCTGTGCGAGTATAGGGTCAGTTCCATCCAGACTTATTATATGGAATGCAACCGCCATACGACGCCGGTGGTAACGTACATCGAAGAGCGGGAATTCCCTTTTCCGGTGGAAAAATCGGATGAAAAGTTCCTGGAGATCGCCACACAGCTATGCGAGAACCGGATGGTGTCCTCGGTATATCTGATCGGGGAAGAGTTTTCTCAAGAATGGATGAAAGAATCGCTACGCTATCTGTGCCGTGGACGGAGAGTCTTTCAGGGGAACAACCTGTTCAGCAAGGGTGCCTGCTACAGCATGATGGAGCGACTGCATCCCAGTGAAAACGGACAAAATCATGTCTATCTGGGACAGGATAAATTGAAATCCAATATCGGTATGAAAGTGCGCAGACAGGGAGAGGAATCCTATCAGGCACTGTTAGACGCCGGAATCAACTGGTACGAGGCGCAGAATACCATGGAGTTTTACCTGCTGGAAGGAAGAGCGGTGGAGATCCTGATCACGTCCCTGACGGGAAAGGGAAGCCGGATCGCCAGAATCGTGCCGGAAGAATTGCAGGAAGGAATCACCAGACTGCGGATTCAGGTGGAGATGAAGGATGAAATACATCTGCAGGTGGAACTGGAGGATCTTGGTTTTGGCAGCTTCCGAACAGCTACGCATCATATCTGGAAGGAAGAAATAGAGTTGTAGATCTGCCCGGGGCAGAGAAAATGAGGATGAAAAATGAAGGCAAGTCTGTGTGTAGGAGAATATTGCGAGAATGCCTATAATGTGGAAGGCCTGGATATCCGGGTCTATAGTATGGAAGAGTTGTGCTATTGCCTAAAGGAGAATGCATTCCTGTTAGACCTGTCCATCATGAACGATAAGCTGGTGGACTGGATCGGAGAAGAATGTAAAGTGTGGGAACTGGCAAAACAGCTCTACCCCATGGTACATAAGCAGGGATCCTTAAGTGTGTTCGTGGTGACGATCCTGCAATATGTGGGGATGTACAATCCGGAAGAAATCCTGCAGGTGGAGCAGGTACTGAAGCAGGGAGCCGGACTCAGCAATCTGGAGAAACGCAAGAGCCAGATCGACTATATGGTGGAAAAAAGAAAATATGCGGCAGCCATCCGTGGATATGATATGCTACTGGAGACCTGGAACCATCTGGAACAGGAAGGAAAGGAACTTCCGGCGGGAAAAGTCCGGGCGGCGATCCTGCACAATAAGGGTGTGGCGCTGACAGGGCTGATGTTTTATGACAAGGCGGCATATTACTTTAACGAAGCCTGGAAGACCGATCCGGACAGAGAACACCTGGATGCCTATCTGGCGGCAAAGAGAATGGAACTGACGGAGGATGCCTATGTGGCATTTGCAGCGCAGAATCCGGAAAATTATACGGAGTCCCTGGAACTGGAAAAGCGGATCGAGCAATTTGAACGGGAATGGGAACAGCAGCCGGAGTACCGACAGCTACGGCTGCGTGGTGACTGGCGGGTGAACGACAGGGTGAAATACGATGCGGAAAATGAGAGACTGACTCAGGCACTGAAAAACAGTTACCGGACAAGTGTCAGCGTATAGAGAAGACAGCAGGAGAGAATTATGGCGTGGTGGAACCGTTTATTTAAGAAAAAAGAACCGATACAGCAGGAAGAGGACTGGGAACAGCTGGTCTATACCCGCAACGGTGTGAATTTTGATGAGGAAGACCAGAGAAAACGTTACATTGTAAATTGCCTGGAGCAGATCTCAGAGGCTTCCAAGGAGATCGACCTCCTGACGGGAGAGTATACGCTGGTGACTTCTTATCTGACGGATACGGATGAGATTGAGGCCCTGCCAGCAGAGCAGAGAGAAGAGGTCAACCGGGTGGCCGGCAAGCTGGCCGGGCTGGAACAGGAACGCAGCAGATACCGGGAAAAGAAGAACCGTATGCGGGATGCGGACTTCTATGCGATCCGCAAAAGAGAGAACGAGATTGAAGAAGGCATTCAGAAGATTCGGGACGGCGAGAAATACGGAAATCTGATAAGGCAGGATCTGCACAGACTGGACGGAGAACGACATGCCTACGAATACCGGAGAAATGAGCTGGAGAATCTGATGAACAACCAACGGGGCATGGCTGTCATTTTCCTTACGGCATTGATCGTCTGTGTGATCATGCTGGTGATTCTGCAGTATGCTTTTGAAATGGATGTCTATGTGGGACTTTTTCTGGCAGTAGGTGCAGGAGCTGTAGCCATCTCCTATGTCTGCATCCGGTACATGGATGCAGGACGGGAACTGCAGCGGGTGGAGAAGACCATCAACAAGATCATCCAGCTGCAGAATAAAGTCAAGATCCGCTATGTGAACAACTGTCAGCTGATGGAATATCTGTATCTGAAGTACAATACGGACAGTGCAGCAAAGCTGGAAAAACAGTGGAAAATGTATCAGGACGAAAAGGAAGAGCGGAAGCAGTTCGCAGAGGCGGAAGCTAAGATCGAGTACTACCAGAAGCAGCTGGTACAGCAGCTGGCCGGTTACCGTGTGCAGATGCCGGAGCGCTGGATCAGTCAGACAGCTGCGCTTTTGGACAAGCGGGAAATGGTGGAGATCCGTCACGAACTGATCCAGAGAAGACAGGTGCTCCGTAAACAGATGGACTACAATCAGGAAGTAGCGGAGAGTGCAAGAAACGAAGTAAAAGACATCGCAGCCACCTATCCGAAATATGCCCAGGAGATCCTGGCCATGGTGGAGCGGTACGACCGATAAAGAATTGACAAGACACCTCTCGTTGTGTTACTATGACACCGTGTTAACAATTTACCTTACTAAAGTATACGACGCGGCCAACAGTGAGTGGCAGAACGGGAGGATGCATTATGAAAAGAGTATTAGTGGCATTACTTGCAATCAGCATGGCAGCAGGTGTTCTTACCGGCTGTGGTTCTAAAGGATCTGAGAAAACATTTACCGTAGGTTTCGATGCGGAATTTCCCCCTTACGGATATCGTGATGACAGTGGAGAATATGTAGGCTTTGACCTGGATCTGGCAGCAGAAGTATGCAAGAGACAGGGCTGGGAGCTGGTAAAGCAGCCTATCGACTGGGATGCCAAGGATATGGAGCTTTCTTCCGGAGCCATTGACTGTATCTGGAACGGTTTCACCATGAACGGCAGAGAAGATGCCTACACCTGGACAGAGCCCTATATCGACAACAGTCAGGTGTTCGTCGTAGCGTCTGCTTCCGGTGTACAGAACAAGGAAGAACTGGCAGGCAAGGTGGTAGCAGTACAGAAGGATTCCTCTGCGCTGGCTGCTCTGAACGATGAAGAAAATGCAGACAACATTGCACTGCGTGATTCCTTCTCCCAGCTGATCGAATATGCGGACTACAATACCGCTTTCATGGATCTGGAGCAGGGTGCGGTAGATGCCGTAGCCATTGATATCGGTGTGGCACAGTATCAGATTGCGCAGAGAGAAGAAGGAAAATTCGTTATGCTGCAGGGCGAGGACAACAAGCTGGCTGTAGAGCAGTATGCAGTAGGTTTCCTGAAGGGTAATGATGAACTGAGAGATACCGTACAGAAGACACTGGACGAAATGGCAGCGGATGGTACCTTCGCACAGATCGCTGAAAAATGGGGACTGACCGACAGCGTATGTCTCGGTAAATAATCAACTAAGGATAGTTAAGGAGTAGAATTCATGAGTTTGCTGACCATGAGTGCCCAACTGGCAGAGGGCTTTCTGATAACGGTGGAAATATTTGTACTGACCCTTTTGTTTTCCCTTCCTCTGGGGCTGATCGTAGCCTTCGGAAGAATGTCAGGATGTAAGGTGATCCGCATTATCTCCAAAATATACATATCCATCATGAGAGGAACCCCTCTGATGTTACAGATCATCGTGGTGTATTTTGCCCCCTTTTATGTATTCCGCATGCAGGTGGGAACGGGGTATCGTTTCCCGGCGGTGATACTGGCATTCGTGATCAATTATGCGGCATATTTTGCAGAGATCTACCGTGCGGGCATTGAGTCCATACCGGTGGGGCAGTATGAGGCTGCGGAGGTGCTGGGCTACAGCAAGGCACAGACTTTCGTGAAGATCATTCTGCCGCAGGTGGTGAAGCGGGTTCTCCCGCCAGTGACCAATGAGACCATTACGCTGGTCAAAGATACCTCCATGGCATTTACCATTTCCATTGCGGAAATGTTCACGGTGGCAAAGCAGATCGGAGCGGCACAGACCAGTGTGCTTCCCCTGTTGGCAGCAGGTGTGTTCTATTATATCTTCAATCTCGTGGTGGCTTCTTTCATGGAGTATCTGGAGAAGAAGACATCTTATTACAGATAGGAGCAGTGCGGAAATATGGTCCTTTTGGAAATGAATCATGTGAAAAAAAGTTTTGACGGCAACGGGGTGCTGAAGGATATATCCCTGAAAGTTAACGAAGGAGAAGTTGTCTCCATCATCGGCCCCTCCGGTTCCGGCAAATCCACATTGCTTCGCTGTGCAACGCTTCTGGAGAAAATGGACGGTGGTGAGCTGATCTATTTAGGGCAGACGGCAGCTTCGGAGAAAACGGATAAAAACGGCAGAATACAGTGCGAATATGCGTCCAAGGCAGAATTACATAAGATCCGGAAATGTTTCGGACTGGTGTTCCAGAATTTTAACCTTTTTCCCCATTATACGGTGATGAAAAATATCATCGATGCGCCGATCCATGTGGATAAGGTAAGCCGCACAGAAGCCGTGGCGAGGGCGGAGAAGCTTTTAGCACAGTTGGGACTGTCGGATAAGGCAGATGCCTACCCTTACCAGCTGTCCGGCGGACAGCAGCAGAGAGTATCCATAGCCAGGGCACTGGCACTGCAGCCCAGGATCCTGTTCTTCGATGAGCCGACCTCGGCACTGGATCCGGAATTGACGGCAGAAGTATTAAAGGTGATCAGACAGCTGGCAAGTGAACATATGACCATGATCATCGTAACCCATGAGATGCAGTTTGCCAGAGAAGTATCCGACCGCATTATTTTCATGGAACAGGGTGTGATCGTGGAGGAAGGTTCTCCCGAAGCACTTTTTACAACGGAAAATGCCCGGGTTCGGGAATTTATCGGAAAGTTGCAGTAAAAATATATTGATTTTTTTTCGCAAATCTGTTTATCTATTAGGTGTGGGTGTATCTTGCCCACACCTGTTTCAATAAAAGACTGAAAAACATAAGAATGCGAGGACTGATGGTATGAGCGTACAGGAAATGAAACCGATCAAGGAAGGCAAAGTTCGTGAGATCTATGACAACGGAGACACCCTGATCATGGTGGCAACTGACCGTATCAGCTGCTTTGATGTGATCTTGGACAACACAGTAACAAAGAAAGGAACTGTATTGACCCAGATGTCGAAATTCTGGTTTGATATGACTGAGGATGTGATTCCCAATCATATGGTATCCGCTGATGTTAAGGATATGCCCGAATTTTTCAGACAGCCGAAATTCGACGGCAACAGCATGATGTGCAAGAAGCTGAACATGCTTCCCATCGAGTGCATCGTTCGTGGATACATTACCGGAAGCGGCTGGGAAAGCTACAAGAAGAATGGTACCGTATGCGGTATCAAGCTTCCGGAAGGTCTGAAGGAGGCAGATAAGCTTCCCGAGCCCATCTATACCCCTTCCACCAAGGCAGAGATCGGAGATCATGATGAGAATATCTCCTATGAGCAGAGTGTGGAATATCTGGAGAAGCGTTTCCCCGGCAAGGGCGCAGAATATGCGGCCAAGCTTCGTGACTATACCATCGCTATTTATAAAAAATGTGCGGATTATGCACTGACCAAAGGAATCATTATCGCAGATACCAAGTTCGAGTTCGGACTGGATGAGAATGGCAACATGGTACTGGGGGATGAAGTATTGACTCCCGACAGCTCCCGTTTCTGGCCGGTAGACGGCTACGAGCCAGGACATGGCCAGCCTTCCTTTGACAAACAGTTCGCCCGTGACTGGCTGAAAGCCAACCCTGAAAAAGGCTGGAAGCTGCCGGAGGACATCGTGGAGAAGACCATTGACAAATACCTTCAGGCTTACAAGATGCTGACAGGCAAGGATCTGTAGGGTACGGTTTTTTAGTTTTTTTTTTTCACGGGGCAGGCAGGAAAGGTAAGGCTTACAAGTGACGGACAACATTTATATTCAGACAGAAAATAATGACAAATTAAAGGAAGAATGTGGCGTTTTCGGCGTGTATGATTTCGACGGACACGACGTGGCATCCACGATTTATTACGGCCTTCTGGCATTGCAGCACAGAGGCCAGGAAAGCTGCGGTATTGCCGTCAGTGACACGAATGGGCCCAAGGGCAAAGTCTTAAGCAGCAAAGACATGGGACTGGTCAATGAGGCATTTACACCGGAACAGCTGGAGAAGTTAAAAGGTGACATCGGTGTGGGACATGTCCGCTATTCTACAGCGGGAGGATCCACCAGAGAGAATGCACAGCCTCTGGTACTGAATTATGTAAAGGGTACTCTGGGACTGGCCCATAACGGTAACCTGATCAATGCGCCGGAGCTTCGAAGAGAACTGGAGTATACCGGTGCTATTTTCCAGACCACCATTGATTCCGAGGTGATTGCTTATCATATTGCCAGAGAGCGTTTGAATTCCAAATCGGTAGAGGAAGCTGTGGGCAGAGCCATGACGAAGATCAAGGGAGCCTATTCCCTGGTGGTGATGTCTCCCAGAAAGCTGATCGGCGCCAGAGATCCTTATGGATTTAAGCCGTTATGCATCGGCAAGAGAGACAATGCGTATTTTCTGTCCAGCGAGACCTGCGCTCTGGATACGGTAGGTGCCGAGTTCGTCCGGGATGTGCTTCCCGGCGAGATCGTGACCATTTCCCCGGAGAAAGGAATTGAGTCCGATACCACCCATGTATTAAAGCCTGCGGAGACCGCCAGATGTATTTTTGAGTATATTTATTTCGCCAGACCCGACAGCTTTATCGACGGCGTCAGCGTATACGATTCCCGTATTCTGGCCGGAAAGTTCCTGGCTATGGATTCCCCGGTGGATGCGGATCTGGTCATCGGCGTACCGGAATCCGGCAACTGCGCAGCCATGGGATATTCCATGCAGTCGGGAATCCCTTACGGCATGGGCTTTGTGAAAAATGCCTATGTGGGCAGAACCTTCATCAAACCGAAGCAGAAGAGCAGAGAAAGCAGCGTTCAGGTCAAACTGAACCCTATCCGGGAAGCCGTGGAGGGCAAGCGTGTCATCATGATCGATGATTCCATTGTCCGCGGCACCACCTCCGACCGTATCGTAAAGATGTTACGGGAAGCCGGAGCCAAAGAGGTACATATGAGAGTCAGTTCACCACCGTTTCTGTGGCCCTGCTATTTCGGCACAGACGTCCCGGCGAGAGACCAGCTGATCGCATATAACCGTTCCATCAAGGAGATCAGTGATCTGATCGGCACGGACAGCCTGGATTATCTGAAGATTGAGAGACTGGAAGAACTGGTGGGCGGTAATCTTGGCATCTGCAAGGGCTGCTTTACCGGAAAATACCCGATGGAACCGCCTGCGGAAGATATCCGCGGAGAATTTGACAAATAAACAATAACTATTCAGAAAACCGCAGAATAAGAAAAACTGATACGTCATGCCTGCATGTAAGTAGCAGTTTTCTTATTTGTAAGGTGACTCGAGTAGAGTCACCATCCCACACATGAACAAAATTAGCTGCGAAGCAGCGGGAAAGTATGAGAAGCATACGGTTTTGTGAATGTGAGGGATGGGTTTTGAATGGTTGCAATAAATTAGAAAATAAGAGGAGCAGACAAATGAGTACAGGTACAGACAGATATCAGAGCCCGTTATCCGAACGCTATGCAAGCAAGGAGATGCAGTATATTTTCTCCCCGGATATGAAATTCCGTACATGGAGAAAGCTGTGGATTGCACTGGCAGAGACGGAGAAAGAGCTGGGACTGTCCCAGGACGGTAAGCCCGTTATCACAGATGAGCAGATCGAGGAACTGAAGGCCCATGCTGAGGACATTAATTACGATGTGGCAAAAGAGCGTGAAAAACTGGTACGTCATGACGTTATGAGCCATGTGTATGCATACGGACAGCAGTGCCCCAAGGCAGCCGGAATCATCCATCTGGGCGCAACCTCCTGCTATGTGGGTGACAACACCGACATTATTGTGATGACCGAGGCACTGAAGCTTGTCAGAAAAAAGCTGATCAATGTTATGAAGGAACTGGCGGATTTCGCTGATAAGTATAAGGCACAGCCTACCCTGGCATTTACTCATTTTCAGCCTGCACAGCCTACAACCGTAGGCAAGAGAGCAACGCTGTGGTTACAGGAGTTCTCACTGGATCTGGAGGATCTGGATCACGTTCTGGGTACCATGAAGCTGTTAGGCTCTAAGGGAACCACCGGAACCCAGGCTTCTTTCCTGGAACTGTTCAACGGAGATCAGGAGACCATCGACAAGATCGATCCCATGATCGCTGCCAAGATGGGATTCAAGGAGTGCTATCCTGTATCCGGCCAGACTTATTCCCGCAAGGTGGATACCAGAGTAGCAAACGTGCTGGCCGGTATTGCGGCATCCGCTCATAAGATGAGCAATGACATCCGCCTGTTACAGCATCTGAAGGAAGTGGAAGAGCCCTTCGAGAAGAACCAGATCGGCTCCTCCGCCATGGCTTACAAGCGTAATCCCATGAGAAGTGAGCGTATTGCTTCCCTGTCCCGTTATGTGATGGTGGATGCGCTGAATCCCGCCATTACTTCCGCAACCCAGTGGTTCGAGAGAACGCTGGACGATTCCGCCAACAAGAGACTGTCTATTCCCGAAGGCTTTCTTGCCATCGATGGTATTCTGGATCTGTGCCTGAATGTGGTAGACGGACTGGTAGTATATCCGAAGGTAATTGAAAAGCACATGATGAGCGAGCTTCCTTTCATGGCTACCGAGAATATTATGATGGATGCCGTAAAGTTAGGCGGCAACCGTCAGGAACTGCATGAGCGTATCCGTGAGCTTTCCATGGAGGCCGGACGCAATGTGAAGGTAGAAGGAAAAGAGAATAACCTCCTGGAGCTGATCGCCGCAGATCCCGCATTCCCCATGGGACTGGAGGAACTGAAAGCATCCATGGATCCGTCCAAGTATATCGGACGTTCCAAAGAGCAGGTGGAAGCTTTCCTGAAAAATGTGATCAGCCCGATCTTAGAGGCCAACAAGGACTTACTGGGTGTAAAGGCCGAGATCAACGTATAAACGTTTTCTGCTGAAGTAATTTGTGGAAACGAAAACTATTCAGAACCTCATTCATCGGTGATCTTTTGATGTTTACATGGCTCTGAATCGTTACAGAATGATAAGAAAGCAGGAGACGAAAATGGGTGGATTTTTTGGAGTCGCAGCAAAAGAAGACTGTGTGTTTGATCTGTTCTTTGGAACGGATTATCATTCCCATCTGGGAACCAGACGTGCCGGCATGGCAGTCTACAGCAAAGAAGAAGGTTACAACAGAGCCATTCACAACATAGAGAATGCACCGTTCCGTACGAAGTTCGACAAGGATGTCAATGAGATGCACGGACATCTGGGCATCGGCTGTATTTCCGATTTTGAGCCCCAGCCGCTGATGGTGCGTTCCCATCACGGAACTTATGCTATTACCACCGTGGGCAAGATCAACAATACGGATGCCATCATCAAGGATCTGTTTGCGAAGGGACATTCTCATTTCCTGGAGATGAGCGGCGGTGACATCAATGCCACGGAGCTGGTGGCGGCCATTGTCAACCAGAAGGACAATCTGGTGGAGGGCATTCAGTACGCCCAGGAGATCATCGACGGTTCCATGACCTTACTGATCATGACACCCAAGGGAATCTATGCGGCCAGAGATAAGATGGGCCGTACTCCGGTGGCAGTAGGCAAAAAGGAGGGGGCTTATTGCGTCTCCTTTGAGAGCTTCGCTTATCTGAATCTGGGATACCAGCCCGTGAGAGAGCTGGGACCGGGAGAGATCGCCGTGGTGACACCGGAAGGTGTACGAACCCTGGTGAATCCCGGCAAGGATATGAAGATCTGTACGTTTTTGTGGGTCTATTACGGATATCCGTCCTCATCCTATGAAGGCATCAGTGTAGAGAAGATGCGTTATCAATGCGGTGCCAAGCTGGCGGAGCGTGATAATGTAAAACCGGATATCGTAGCAGGAGTGCCGGATTCCGGTACCGCTCATGCAGTGGGATATGCCAACCGTTCGGGAATTCCTTTTTCCCGTCCGTTTATTAAGTATACCCCCACCTGGCCCAGGTCCTTTATGCCGACGATCCAGACCCAGAGAAATCTGATCGCAAAGATGAAACTGATCCCGGTACATGATCTGATCCAGGATCAGAGTCTGTTGTTGATCGACGATTCTATTGTCCGCGGCACACAGTTAAGAGAGACCACGGAATTCCTGTACCAGAGCGGTGCAAAGGAAGTACATATCCGTCCGGCCTGTCCGCCTCTGTTATATGGCTGCAAGTACCTGAACTTTTCCAGATCTTCTTCCGAGATGGATCTGATCACCCGCCGTGTGATCAAGGAGATTGAGCAGGAGGGCAGAGAAATCAATCTGAAGAACTATGTGAATCCCGATACTCAGGAATACGAGGAGATGGTAGGACGGATCTGCAAACAGCTGAAGTTCACCACATTGCAGTTTCAGAGATTGGATGATATGATTGAGTCCGTGGGCATCGGCAGAGAGAAGCTGTGCACCTACTGTTGGGACGGCAGAGAATAATGCGAAAAGAACTTCTAATCACTCAGAGCATAGGCTCTTTCGTGAAGAAGTTCTAAGTTTCGCATGGCAAAACGCTACGCGTTTTGAATATAGATGTAGGTTATATAAAATATAATAAATATTGATTTTACTTATACCATAAAGTGTTGTATACTGTAAAGGTGTGAGAAAGAGAAGCAGGAGTTTCTTTGGATCACCCGGAATAAGATATTGGATGTAGATTTATCACAGAAACTGTGGTAAAGAATGGAGGAAAACATGGTAAAGGCAGTTGTAGGAGCCAACTGGGGCGACGAAGGAAAAGGAAAGATCACAGATATGCTGGCAGAGAAAGCGGACATTATCGTACGTTTTCAGGGCGGCGCGAATGCAGGACATACCATCGTGAACAATTATGGTAAATTTGCTCTGCACACCCTTCCTTCCGGTGTATTTTACAATCATACCACCAGCGTGATTGGTAACGGTGTGGCATTAAACATTCCGATCCTGATGAAAGAGATCAAGTCTATCACAGACAGAAATGTTCCCATGCCCAAGATTCTGGTGTCTGATCGTGCACAGATGGTAATGCCTTACCATATTTTATTTGATCAGTATGAAGAGGAGAGACTGGGCGGTAAGTCCTTCGGATCTACCAAGTCCGGTATCGCACCTTTCTATTCTGATAAGTATGCGAAGATCGGTTTCCAGGTAAGTGAGCTGTTTGATGAAGAACTGCTGCAGGAAAAAGTACAGCGTGTCAGTGAGATGAAGAATGTCATCTTAGAGCATCTGTATCACAAGCCCCTGATCGATCCCGCAGAGCTGTTAAATACCCTGCATGAGTATCGAGATATGATCGCACCTTTTGTATGCGATGTATCCGCATTCTTAGATAAGGCACTGAAAGAGGGCAAGACCATTCTGTTAGAGGGCCAGTTAGGAACCATGAAGGATCCGGATCACGGAATTTACCCCATGGTAACTTCTTCCTCCACGTTGGCAGCTTACGGCGCCATCGGTGCAGGTATCCCTCCTTATGAGATCAAGCAGATCGTTACCGTAAGTAAGGCATATTCCTCTTCCGTAGGAGCAGGTGCTTTCGTATCTGAGATCTTCGGTGACGAAGCAGATGAATTACGTCGCCGCGGCGGTGACGGCGGTGAGTTCGGTGCAACTACCGGACGTCCCAGACGTATGGGATGGTTCGACTGTGTTGCCACCAAGTACGGCTGTCGTCTGCAGGGCGCTACCGATGTGGCATTTACCGTACTGGATGCACTGGGATATCTGGATGAGATCCCTGTATGTGTAGGGTATGAGATCGACGGTGAAGTTACCACTGATTTCCCTGTTACCTACAAGCTGGAAAAGGCAAAGCCCGTACTGAAAAAGCTCCCTGGCTGGAAGTGCGATATCCGCGGTATCCGCAACTTCGATGAACTGCCGGAGAACTGCAGAAAGTATGTGGAATTCATTGAGGAGCAGATCGGATTCCCTATCACCCTGGTCAGCAACGGCCCGGGAAGGGAAGATATCATCTATCGTGAGAGTCCTTTGAAGAAATAAATGCTGTCAAATGCGGAGAGATAGGATAATCTTTGATGGAAAAAACATGTGTAAAATGTGAATGAGAATGGAAAGGGCATGGTGCTGGTATGAGATCAGCCCGTGTCCTTTTTGGTATACGATGAATCCGGCAGGAATTTTGATTACACAGTATCTGGCTGAATGCAAGCATTCGCAGAACGCAGTTTTGCATGGCTCTGAATAGCTACAGATTTTTACTGTGAAGGAACAAAAACCAGTGTCTGATAGTAATTTTGAGATGGAGACAGCGAGATATGATCAATAATCTGGAAGCGTATAAAGTATTTTATTATGTGGCAAAATGTGGGAGTGTGACCAAAGCGGCCGGGGAACTGTCAATTTCACAGCCGGCGGTCAGTCAGGCCATCAAGCAGCTGGAAAATACCCTGGATGCCGCCCTGTTCCACCGGGCGGCCAAGGGAGTACGGCTGACCAGTGAGGGAGAACTGTTGTATTCCTATGTGGCAAAAGGGTACGAACAGATCGAAATGGGTGTGAAGAAGGTTCACCAGATGCAGAATATGGAACTGGGAGAAGTCCGCATCGGTGCCAGCGATATGACATTGCAGTTTTATCTGCTTCCCTATCTGGAAAAGTTCCATGAACAGTACCCCGGGATCAAGGTGATCGTCACCAATGCGCCGACACCGGAGACATTGAATTATTTAAGAGAGGGACACATTGACTTCGGAATTGTCAGTACGCCGTTTCCGGAGAGACCTGATATTCAGATGATACCGGTGCGGGAGATTGAGGATGTCTTCGTGGCGGGAAGAAGATTTTTCAGCTACAAGAACCGGACGCTGGATTTTCAGAAACTGGAAAGTCTGCCTCTTATTTTCCTGGAAAAAAATACCAGCAGCCGCAGCTACATGGATGAATTTCTGGCGGGAAACGGGGTATATGTGCAGCCGGAGTTCGAACTGGCCACCAGTGATATGATCGTACAGTTTGTGAGACGAAATCTGGGTGTTGGCTGTGTGATGCGGGATTTTGCCAGAGATTATGTGGAATCCGGCTTGCTTTTCGAACTTAGATTCAATAAAATAATACCGAAGCGTCAATTCTGTGTCGTTAGGAACACGAAGATGCCTATGGCTCCGGCTGCGGAGAAACTGTTGGAGATCATGGAGCTGGACAGACAGGAAGAAGCGAAGATATAAAAGTGACGGCAAAAAGAGGATATACCGGCGGAAACGGAACTGCTTTGACTAGTAAAACGAATAGGAGAGAAGAGTTATGATACGCAATATAATTTTTGACATTGGCAATGTGTTGACAGACTATCGCTGGGAGGGATTTCTGGCGGACAAGGGATTTGATGCGGAAATGATCAAAAAAATCGCAAAGGCATCTATTATGCATCCGCTGTGGGCAGAGTATGACCGCGGTACCTGGACGGACGAGCAGGTTCTGGCTGCATTTGTAAAGGATGCACCGGAACTGGAGAAAGAACTGCATCAGGCGTTCGAGAATATCGCTGGCATGGTAACCCCCAGAGCTTACGCTATTCCCTGGTTACAGGAACTGAAAGCAAAGGGATACCATGTGTATTATCTGTCCAACTTCTCACACAAGGCAGAGACAGAATGTGCGGAAGCGTTGAATTTCCTGCCGGAGATGGAAGGTGGCATCCTGTCCTACAAGGATCAGCTGATCAAGCCCGAACCGGAGATCTACCAGCTGCTTCTGAAACGCTATGGATTAAAGGCAGATGAGAGCGTTTTCCTGGATGATACGCTGGTGAATGTGAAGGCGGCCGAAGAACAGGGTATCCACGGCATCCACTTCCTGACCAAAGAGCAGGCGGAAGAGGAACTGCGTAAGCTCGGCGTGGACTGCTAAATGGTTCGTAGTGGAGCGAGCCTTAGACCGGACGAACTCCCAGAGCGGCAGAAGGCCCTCGGGCAGATATCTGCCTGAGGGCTTTCTGCCACTTCGGGAGTTCTGTTTGTATTCAAAACGCCAATTTCTACGAAAAAAATACAAAAACATAAGATTTTGCTATGTAAAAAGTCTCTATTTTCGCTACACAAGCAAAATAAAGAAATTCCGTACAAAAAATCCTGATTTCGGAACTTTTTTGTACGGAATTCGCTGTTTTGGGGCTTTTTACACCAAACTAACTTGCTATTTATTTTCGTTCTCCTTTTCTTCCGGATGGAAGTCTGCGAAGGTGGAGCGGTTTGTCAGTTTTCCAAACATCCAGGTGTAGATCCAGATGAGAAGAGGGATGGCCACGGTGGCTAGCAGGCAGGTGGCGAATAGCGCGTGGCTGGCGGAGCTGTCGAAGATCGCCGCAAAAAGCGTCACGACATATAAAAGCACCAGCAGAATAATTCCAATGATCGCGAAGATCTGTTTGGAAGTCATTTTTGTTTTCTTGTTTTGTGTATTTTTATCCTGTGACATTTGTATTCCTTTCGTTATTCCCATTCATAATTCACAAAAGAGCGTAAGTGCCGGTGCGGTTTGTGGATCTCAAAAGAGCGGAAGTGCCGGTGCGGTTCGTGGACCTCAAAAGAGCGGAAGTGCCAGAACTGCCAGAACTGTCCGTGTGCCTCAGGGACTGCGGAACCGTCAGAGTTATTCGTGATTCTCAGAAGTCTCGGAACTGTGTTCCACATGTTCTTCGTTGGGTTCTGGAATCGTCATCAGTACCTTGATGATACGGTTCTGGTCGATACCCTGTACCTTCAAGTGAATACCGTTCTCCAAGGTAACTTCCTCACCATCCTCCGGCAGACGATCCAGACAGTCGATGATCAGACCGCCGATGGAGTCATAATCTTCACTGGTCAGATTTGTTCCAAGAACGTCGTTGATGTCATCCAGCTTCATGCTGCCTTCCACCAGATAAGTATCTTCTGACATCTTCTGGATCAGTTCTTCCTCGTCCTCATCGTATTCGTCACGGATCTCACCGACGATCTCTTCTAACAGATCCTCCAGAGTGATCATACCAACGGTAGCACCGTATTCATTCAATACGAAAGAGACATTGGTGGTCTTTTCCCGCATCTCATACATGAGGTCTGCGATTTTCTTGTACTCGTAAGTATAGTAAGCATCACGCAAAATGTTTCCTACATGGAAAGCACTCTGATCCTCCGTCAGGATAAAGTCCTTGATATTGATCAGACCGATAATATTGTCCTTGTCATCCTCATAGACCGGAAGCCTGGTATACATGGAATCCCGGAAAACTGCCAGAACATCGTCATAAGTAGCATCCAGACTGACCGTTACCATATTGATGCGTGGAATCATGATATCCTTGGCGTGGGCATCGGAAAAATCGAACACATTGTAGATCAGCTTGCGTTCCTCGGATTCGATGACACCGTCCTCATGACTGACGTCCACGTAGGTTTTCAGCTCGCTTTCAGTCATGGTGCTGGCTTTTTTGTTGGGATCGATATGTAACAGCTTCATGATACCGTGGGACAGCAGATCCACAATGAAGATGACCGGCGTGAGCACCTGCATCAGAAAATAGATTACATTGCAATATGTCAGGGCCAGCTTCTCAGAATACAGTATTGCCCAGGTCTTGGGTACGATTTCGCCGCAGAGCAGCACGACAATGGTCAGAACACCGGTTGCGATACCTACAGCCAGATTGATTCGCATAGCTAATGTTGTTGCCAGGGAAGATGCAGTCAGATTGACAATATTGTTGCCGATCAGAATGGTACTGATCATTTTACTGTAATTGTCCAGGACTTTGTTGACGCGTGCAGCACGCTTGCTGCCTTCCTCTTCCAGGGTACGCATCCGTACACGGTTGACCGTGGACAGCGCAGTCTCGGCAGAAGAGAAAAAGCCGGATAGAAAAATCAGAATTACGATAGAAACAAGTTGTATGACACCAGAGGTATCCAAAAAAGTTCACTCCTTCTTAAATAATAGTAGTAGGCATAAGCCCCATTTATAAGTTATTAAGCAACAATATACAATAGGACAGGAATAGTTGTCAAGTTTTCCGAATGATTTGAATATACATTTTACATAGGTAAAAAGGAGGAGCAACATGGAAAAAAGAGGCGAGAGAAAAGAAGGGGTTCCGGTGCTTGCACTGGCAAAATGTCTGCTGGCATCCTATGTGCTGACACTGTTGCTTTTATGTCTGTTGGCACTTTTATTGTATAAATTGCATCTGACGGAAGGAATGGTGACCATTGCAATCTCTGCTATTTATGTCGTAACTACCTTTATGGCGGGATTTTTGGCAGGAAAAAAGATGGAGACGCAGAAGTTTCTTTGGGGAGCACTGCTAGGGGCAGCATATTTCGTGATACTGGCGGTGGTATCCGTATTGATCAAAACGCCGGAAACTGCATTGGGCAATTCCTTCTGGACCACAATGGTATTGTGTGTGGCCGGGGGGACACTGGGCGGAATGTTAGGGTAAAATACAGAAATGGACAGGAATTTAACGGTTTTTGAGAAAAAAAGCTTTTACAAATGCCAAATACATGATATAATGAGCAAAAGTGAGTTGCGTGTCTGTATGTTTATATACACGTTGGCGTCTATAGGCGCTTTGAAATCATAAGGAGGCTATTTTTAATGAAGCATATTAAGACTTTAACAACCAGAGATTTAAAGGAATCCATGAAAAAGGGCGGCTGCGGCGAGTGCCAGACTTCCTGCCAGTCTGCATGTAAGACTTCCTGCACTGTAGGAAACCAGAGTTGTGAAAAGATTAAATAATCTAAGAAAATGAGAAGAGACTAACGTAAGCAGCGATTCAGGTCGCTGCTTATTCTCTGTTAACTATTCGGAGCTGGATATGACAGCGTACTCTTTGTCGGATGCTTGCATACGTAAGAAGATACGTCCGGCAAAATACGGCGAAGTAACCACATGAGCAAATAACATGCAGGCATGTTATTCAGGAGAGTCCGGAGGACGATTTTGCGAATGGGGTTCCGAATAGTTAATGTTAATGTATTTTAAGCAATAAGAAGTAGAAAGAAGAGGAATAGAACTGTGATACACCAGTATAAGAGCAACGGCTATAATATCGTTATGGATGTGAACAGTGGTTCTGTCCATGTGGTAGATGATATTGTGTATGATATGATTCCGCTGGTAGAGCCTCTGGTGACAGAAGGTATCAAGGATGCGGACACCCTCAAGGCTGCTGTACTGAATCTTGCAAATATCCCCTATCCCCAGGAAGAGATCACCGAAGCGGTGGACGAGGTCCTGGAGCTGGAGAAGGCAGGACAGCTGTTTGCTCCCGATATTTATGAGAATTACATTTTTGATTTTAAGAAGCGCCAGACCGTAGTCAAGGCACTGTGCCTGCACATTGCCCATGACTGTAACCTTGCCTGCAGATATTGCTTTGCGGAAGAGGGTGAGTACCACGGCAGAAGAGCGCTGATGAGCTTTGAGGTCGGCAAAAAGGCACTGGATTTCCTGGTAGCCAATTCCGGCAACCGTGTGAACCTGGAAGTGGATTTCTTCGGCGGCGAACCACTGATGAACTGGGATGTGGTAAAGCAGCTGGTAGAATACGGCAGAAGCTTAGAGAAGTCCAACAATAAAAAGTTCCGTTTTACCCTGACTACCAATGGTATCTTATTAAATGATGAGATCCTGGAGTTCGTGAATAAGGAAATGGGTAATATCGTGCTGAGTATCGATGGACGTAAGGAGATCAACGACAAGATGCGTCCTTTCCGTGGCGGACAGGGCAGCTATGACATCATTGTTCCCAAGTTCCAAAAGGTAGCGGAGAGCAGAGACCAGATGAACTATTATGTGCGTGGTACGTTCACCCACAATAATCTCGATTTCTCCAAGGACGTTCTGCATCTGGCAGATCTGGGATTCAAACAGATCTCCGTGGAGCCCGTTGTGGCACAGCCTACGGATGATTATGCCATCAGAGAAGAGGATATTCCGATCTTAAAGGAAGAATACGATAAACTGGCAGTAGAAATGATCAAGCGTAAGAAAGAAGGAAAGGCTTTCAATTTCTTCCACTTTATGATCGATCTGCAGGGCGGCCCCTGCGTAGCCAAGAGACTCTCCGGCTGCGGATCCGGTACCGAATATCTGGCGGTTACTCCCTGGGGAGACTTGTATCCCTGCCACCAGTTCGTGGGTAACGAGAAGTTCCTCATGGGCAATGTGGATACCGGTGTGGTAAGAGATGATATCCGTGACGAGTTCAAATGCTGTAATGTCTATGCAAAGGACAAGTGTAAGAAGTGTTTTGCCAAGTTCTATTGCAGCGGCGGATGTGCTGCGAACTCCTATAATTTCCATGGCAATATCAATGATGCGTATGACATCGGCTGTGAGCTGCAGAGAAAACGTATCGAATGTGCTATCATGCTGAAGGCTGCGGAAGCAGCAGAAGCTTCAGAAGAATAGAAAGGACAAAGGAAAGATGAAAAAAAGTAAAGCAATCATCATTCTGCTCTGCGCACTTCTGGTCCTGCTGGGTGTCGGCTATGTGGATCTCTATGGCGTAGATGCGGAAGGAACTGCCAGTGCTTCAGACATCAGTCTGGGACTGGATCTGGCCGGTGGTGTCAGTATCACTTACCAGGTGGTAGGCGATGAAGAGCCGGATGCAACGGACATGGCAGATACTATTGCCAAGCTGCAGAAGCGTGTTGAGAACTACAGTAAAGAGGCTATTGTATACCAAGAGGGTACCGATCGTATCAATATCGAGATTCCCGGTGTAACAGATGCCAACAAGATCCTGGAAGAGCTGGGACGTCCCGGTTCCCTGTATTTCATTGCAGAGACAGACAAGGACGGCAATGCGAACTACTCTATGCAGGCAGTAACCGATGCACAGGGCAATGTAAGCTATGCGTACGCTCTGAATAAGACCATCGATGAACTGAAGGCAGATGGATCCATCATGCTGGAGGGTACAGATGTCAAGACTGCTACCGCAGGCTCTATCAAGGACCAGACGATGGGCAATTCCACTTATGCGGTAGATCTGGTGATGACGGAGGAAGGCACTAAGAAGTTTGAAGAGGCTACCAGAAATGCTTACGAGAAGGGCGAGACCCTGGGTATCTACTATGATGGATCCTTTGTAAGTGTTCCTTCCGTAAAAGGTGTGTTCTCCGATGGTAATGCACAGATCTCTCCTATGAACTCCTATGAAGAGGCAGAGAGCCTGGCTTCCACCATCCGTATCGGTGGACTGAAGCTGGAGCTGGAAGAGCTGCATTCCAAGGTAGTTGGCGCACAGTTGGGTGTGGAAGCAATCTCCACCAGTTTAAAAGCAGCTGTGATCGGATTTATCGTAGTGGCTGTTTTCATGATCGCAGTATATTTTCTGCCCGGATTTGCTTCTGTCATTGCACTGGGTATTTATGTGGCATTGGTAGTATTGCTGCTGAACGGCTTTGACCTGACCCTGACCCTGTCCGGTATCGCAGGTATCATCCTGTCCATCGGTATGGCAGTGGATGCCAACGTTATCGTATTTGCCCGTATCCGGGAGGAACTGGCTACCGGCAAGACCGTTAAGAGCGCTATGCAGATCGGTTATGACAAGGCACTGTCCGCCATTATCGACGGTAATGTGACCACCCTGATCGCTGCAGCTGTATTGTGGCTGTTAGGTCCCGGTACTGTCAAGGGATTTGCACAGACCCTGGCACTGGGTATCGTTTTATCCATGTTCACTGCACTGGTAGTGACCAAGTACATTATGAAAGCTTTCTATGCACTGGGATTAAAGGATCCTAAGTGGTATGGTGTAGGTAAGGAACACAAGACTGTGAATTTCCTCGGCAAGAAGGGTATTTTCTTCGGATTGTCTCTGGCAGTGATCGCTGTTGGATTTATCACCATGGGTGTCTACAAGATGAACACCGGAGATGCACTGAATTACAGCCTGGAGTTCAAGGGTGGTACCGCAACTACTGTCACTTTTGATAAGAGCTATACGCTGGAAGAGATCAACAGCGAGATGGTACCTCTGATCGAGAGCACCACCGGCAGTGCAGTTCAGATCCAGACCGTACAGGGCTCCAACGAAGTTATCTTCAAGACCGGTTCTCTGGATGTGGATCAGAGACAGGCACTGAATCAGATGTTCGTGGATAATTTTGGCGTGGATGAGACGCTGATCACCTCCGAGACCATCAGTTCCACCATCAGTAATGAAATGAAGTCCGATACGATCCTGGCAGTAGCAGTAGCAATCATCTGCATGCTGATCTATATCCGCTTCCGTTTCAGCGACATCCGTTTCGGTGTCAGCAGTATTGCCTGTCTGCTTCACGATGTGCTGGTAGTAATTACCTTCTACGCACTGGCGAGAGTATCTGTCAGCAATACATTTATTGCCTGCCTGCTGACCATCGTAGGTTACTCCATCAACGCCACCATCGTAGTCTTCGACCGTGTACGTGAGAACATGGCAGTGATGACCAAAAAGGATGACCTGCAGGATGTCGTAAACCGCAGTATCACCCAGACACTGTCCCGAAGCTTATTTACTTCCCTGACCACTCTGGTGATGGTAGGTGCGCTGTATATCTGGGGCGTGACTAGCATCCGTGACTTCGCACTGCCTCTGATGGTAGGCATCATCTGTGGTGCTTACTCCTCTGTATGTATTGCAGGTGCCCTGTGGTATGTACTGAGAAAGAAGTTTGCGCCGAAGGCAAAATAAGATTTCAGATAGTAGAATGGAATCAAAAAAGGAGTCGGAACGAAATGTTCCGGCTCCTTTTAAAGTTAAGTTATGGTTATACATTCTGCTGCAAACTGGCAAGTTCCTTTTTCAGAGCTTCGATCTCAGCGTCTTTGGCGGCATTATCGGCAGTCAACTTATCATTATCAGTCGTCAAAGTATCAATCTTTTTCAACAGATACTGTTCCTGAAGCTCTGCGTCCATTCGTGCCTGGCAGCGTTGTCTGACCATGTCATCCGCATTCAGATTATATAAAGTCTTTGTCGCTTCCATCAGGTATTCATCATTTTTAGCAGTCATAAGAATTTCCTCCCATGAAATAGACCGGAATAAAGCAGCCCATTTATCAATGCCATATGCTTTGTCAGCGTCAGTAGCCAATTCTATATGCTTTAAGTCTACCACAGAAAGTGTGAGTTTGTCACTATATTCAAAATGATCCTTAAGATTCAGTAATCGATATGTAGCATAGAACTCAGGGTGTTCCGGAAACAGGGTGTAGTCTAAAAAACCAATGTGAATTACAGGTTTTAATTCAGAATAATTTTGTCCTTTATTTAGTTGATCAAAGTTACGGCACAGATAACTCAGGGAACGTTCCGGCCAGTTGTATAGGTTATTCACCTGCATTTCCAAATTTATGAGAGTATTATTGTTCAACAAGACATTGGTATCGAGAACAAAATCTTTGTCTTCAATAGTTGCACCTAAAGTGATTGGATTGGTAATGGTGACGGACTTAATTGCGGATGGTGGCAGATGGAGCAGAGAACTGATGAGACCGATCAGAGCCTTTTGACTTAGCTGCAGGGCAGCGCGGAACATATAGTCATTGCGGAAACCGTAGTCAATAGGACCGGTAAGGTTCATGGAAAATACTTGTTTGTGTTTCATAGGCAGAATCCTCCTTAGTGTAATTAAAAGTTGCTTGAAAAATGGCGAAACGCCGGATGTGAGAAATTTCAGATAGAAATTGAATTGACTATAGCATAAAAACAGCAGATGCGCAAGGATTGTTTTCATGCTATAATAAGCCATGCGTCTGTATAGAATGAAAGATTCTTATAGGCATAAATATTTCCAAATGTTACAAAGCAGGAGAATCTATGGAAAAATGGTATGTAGCCGCAAAAAAGGCAGATTTTGATAAATGGGCGAAGGAATTTCATATCAGTCCGGTGACGGCGAGAATCCTAAGAAACCGGGATCTGACGGAAGAGAGTGAGATACAGAAGTTCCTCTACGGGAAACTGGAAGATTGTTATTCTCCCTGGCTGTTAAAGGATATGGATAAGGCAGTGGAGGAAATTCTAAAAGCGGTAAGAGAAGGGCTGCATATTCGGGTCATCGGGGATTATGATGTGGATGGAATCTGTTCTTCCTATATTCTGACCAAAGGTTTTCAGATGCTGGGGGCTCAGGTGGACACGGCGATTCCCCACAGAATCCATGACGGCTATGGATTGAACGAGCATCTGATAGAAGAGGCCAAAAGAGAAGGTGTCGGTATGATCGTGACCTGCGATAACGGAATTGCAGCGGCACCCCAGATCGCAATGGCAAATTCTCTCGGCATGCGGGTGATCGTTACAGATCATCATGAAGTTCCATATATAGAAGAAAACGGAGAGCGGAAGGAACAGCTGCCTCCGGCGCTGGCAGTGGTGGATCCCAAGAGAGCAGACGATACGTATCCTTTTTCCGGCATTTGTGGTGGCGTGGTAGCACTGAAACTGATCCAGGCGATCACGGAAAAGACAGGAAATCCGGGACTTGTAAATATTCAGGAGGAGTTACTGGAATTTGCAGCACTGTCTACCGTATGCGATGTTATGGAGTTAAAAGATGAGAACCGCATTCTGGTGAAGGAAGGGTTGAAGCGTATCCAGAAGGGATATAACGAAGGCTTGAAGGCGCTGATGGAAGTGAATGATATTGCGCCAGACCGGCTGAGCGCCTATCATCTGGGATTTGTGCTGGGACCCTGCCTGAATGCCACGGGAAGACTGGATACTGCCAAACGGGCATTGGAACTGCTGCAGAGCTTTACCAGGGCGGATGCCATGACTGCGGCGAGAGAGCTGAAAGACCTGAATGAGAGCCGCAAGAACCTGACAGTACAGGGAATTCAGAGAGCGGATGAGTACATTCAGGAACATCATATGGCAGAAGATAAAGTTATGGTGATCTATCTGCCGGAGGTACATGAGAGCATTGCCGGTATTATTGCCGGAAAAGTCAGAGAAAAATACCATCATCCGGTCTTCATTCTGACCAAGGGAGAAGATGGAGTTAAGGGTTCCGGACGATCCATAGAAGCCTATCACATGTATGATGCCATGACGCAGGTAAAAGAGTATTTTACCAAGTACGGCGGTCATAAGCTGGCAGCAGGCCTTTCCATGCGAGAAGAGGATATTGAACCGCTGAGAGCTGCTTTGAATAAAAAATGCACTTTGACGGAGGATGATTTTATTCCGAAAGTACATATCGATGTAGCAATGCCCATGGGGTATGCGGATGATGCGCTGGCGGGAGAGTTTGCCCTGTTGGAGCCTTTCGGCACCGGGAATCCACGTCCTTTGTTTGCCCAGAAGGGGCTGGTCTTCCAGGCGGGCTTTAAAATGGGTGCCAACAAGACCTGTGCCAGATTCCGGGTGAAGACACCGGAGGGTACGACACAGACGGTGGTATTTTTTGGAGATCTGGAGAAACTGGGAGCTTTCCTGGATGAAAAATATGGTGTTGGAAGTGAAGAGGCACTTTATGCCGGGAAAGGGAATTTCCCATTGTCCGTGGTATATCAGGTCAGCCAGAATACCTATAAGGGGAAAACGGAAGTACAGTTCGTCATGCAGAACTATTGTTAAATTTTTTATTTTTTGAACACAAAATGGACACATTTTCTCTGTAATATGTATTTCAGATAGTTGATGAACTCACTATCTCCCCCCCTCATAAGAAATCGAAAAGCCTTAGGTACGATGCCTGAGGCTTTTTGGTGTCCGGAGAGAAACTTACCGCAGTTTATAAAACCTCAAGACACATTTTAGAATTAAGTTAGAATTCGTACACACTCTGTACACATTTACCCTGTAATATGTATTTCAGATAGTTGATGAACTCACTATCTCCCCCCCTCATAAGA